>WNGD01005173.1_pt1 | contig 12703 bp, 10 predicted proteins | sample 5400671 | NCBI WGS metagenome assembly WNGD01 (sample SAMN13153369, study PRJNA577476) | soil metagenome | isolation source: 40 cm soil or saprolite under grassland replicate 2 | place: USA:California | collected 2016-06-15
CGAGATCCACGGCGAAGCCCTCTGCCTGTAGGCCGCGCCGTACCGCGGCGGCCAGCCGCCGTTCGTCTTCGATCACAAGTATCCGCATGCCCGGCCTTCCCGCTGTTCCGCCGTCGCGCGTCTTCAGTCCCATCTAGTCCACTAGTGGTCTACGCTCGCGAACACCCTGCGAGCTGGGATTACGCGCCCCCGCCAGTAAACTGGCGGGGGCGCTTTTTGTGTTTGTGACGGTTGCCGCGGCGGTGAGGTCGATCCGGAAGATCGGGGTTGCGGTGTCGATCGCCGGACTGATGCGTAGCTCGTCGATCAGCAGCCCACAGAGCTGCTTGCGCTCGGTGTCGGTGCCGTGGTTGATGATGCGGTTGATGTCGTGGGCGAAGGTGGCGAGCTGGTCGGCGGTGATTTCTTCTGGTGCGGTGTCGAGGCGTAGTTGTAGTTCGTCGCGCCGCCGCCGCAGTTGGGTCAGTTCACCGGAGAGCTTATCGATGCGTTCTTCGAGCAGGGTCTTGTCGATCTTTCCATCTTCGTAGTCGGTGAAGTACCGGTCGACGACGACCTGTTTCTGTGTTAGCTGGGCGGTGACCACGACGAGTTCCGCCTCGGCGGCGGCGAGCGTCGCGCGGTGCCGGTCCTGTGCCTTGGCGACCGCATCCATGATCAGGTCGGTACGGTTGCCGTAGAACTCGCCGATGGTGTGTAGGACGGATTGGTCGAGCAGGTCGGCTTGCAGGCGCGGTGCGTCGCAATGCGAGGTGCCGTACCGGTTGCGGGTGAAGCAGGTGTAGTAGCGGTACCGGCTGCGTTTGCCGGTGGCCGACGTGCCGAGGTATGCCTGTCCGCAGCGTGGGCAGCGGATCTTGCCGGTGAGGTGGTAGTCGGAGGCGGCGCCCGCGGACTTGGCGGGGTGCTCGCCGCGCTCGGTGAGGGTGTCTTGGGCGAGGGTGAAGGTGGCGCGGTTGATGATGGCGGGGTGGACGTCTTCGGCGAGGATGTCGCGGAACGCCACCGAGCCGACGTAGGCCGGGTTGACCAACACGTCGATGACGGTCTTGTAGCTCCACGGCCGGCCGCTGCGGCGGCGGATTCCCCGCCCGTTGAGATCGGAAGCGATCGTTCGAGTACCGCGGCGACGCACGGTATACAGGTCAAAGATCTCCTCGACGTCGGCGCTTCCTCCTCGACCGGGACGAGGTGCTGGGTGGCCTTGTCGACGCGGTAGCCGAACGGGGCGTACCCGACGGTCCACTGGCCCTTGCTGGCCTTGCGCTCCATCCCGTTGATCACCCGGTCGATGATCATTTCGCGTTCGAACTCGGCGAACACGCCGAGCATCTGCACGAGCATGCGCCCGGCCGGGGTGGAGGTGTCGAACGGCTCGGTGGCCGAGCGGAACACGACCCCGGCCTGGTCGAGTTCGTCGAGCAGCCACACGAGGTCCCGGATGCGGCGGCTGAACCGGTCGACGCGGTAGACCAGCAGGACGTCGAACTTGCCGGCCTTGGCAGCGGCGATCGCGCGTTCCAGGCCGGGCCGGTCCACGCTGGCGCCGGAGGCGTCGTCGGAGAACTTCGCGACGATGTTCCAGCCGTCCTGGGAGGTGGCGTAGGCGTCAAGTTTGGTGTCCTGGGCTTCGATGGTGAACGGCTGGTTTTCTTCGTTGGTTGATCTTCTGGTGTAGGTGGCGATCCGTAGATAGGTCGCCGTTGCGACGAACGCCTTGGCGAGGCGAGGTCGGCGTGGCATCGGGCCTCCAAGAGGGGTGTGGAGTGGACCGGGCCGCCGGAGGGTGATCCGGCGGCCCGGCGTCACGGCTGTTGCTTCGTCGTGTCGGCCGGCTCGGCGCTGTCCCGTTGCACCCAGGACACGATCATCGCGGCGAGCAGGTCCACGGCCTCGCGGTACTGCTTCTCGGTGATCGCGACAACCTCCGGTGCGGTGAGCCGCAACGCGATCGCGCGGGTCCTGTCGGGTGTCCGCGGAGCCGACGCCGCCATTGGAGGGCTCGCGGACGCGGCAACATAGCTTGACTCAGCACCGGGTTGCAAGGCATTGAGGACCTTGTTCTCCGCGACTCGTGCTGGGTCGCGCGGACCGCTGCGGCGCCGACGTTTGGGTCGCGGCGCGTCGGTGTTCTCGCTGGGCGAGTCGCCGTCAGTCACGGCGACTCGCCCTCGCCGCGAAGACCATCAGGTCGATGTGCAGGACCTTGCCGCCGGCGGTCGCCGCGGCCTCGTTGGCTGCGTGGACGGCTTCGGTAACGGTGGCGTAGTAGAGGAACTGGTCGCCTTCGCCGGGGGCGCTGACGGCCACGATCTGCAGCACGTGGGTGAATCCGGCACCCTCGGCGGCGGCGCGCAGTGCCTGCTCGTGATCGGCGAAGGTGCTGCCCGGCTCTTCAGGGTCGCCGGGCCGGACGGCGGCGATCACGCACGCGTCGCCGCTCATCATGAGCCGGCAGGCGGTGAACAGGTCGGCGACGTGGTCGGGGTGGTTGGGCTGGGCGCTGCGCGGCCACCGCAGGGTGACCAGGCTGACCGGCTGACCGATCTGGTCGAGTTCGGCCAGGCGGCCGGGCGCGGTGACGGCCAGGTACTCCCGGCCGGTCGCGGTGGCCGCGCGGTGCAGGTGCAGGTCGTCGTCGAAGTCGACGACGGTGTCGCCGTGGCTGGTGTAGATCAGGACGAGTCGCCGGGCGAGTCGCGACGCGAATCCCGCGCCGGGCTCGGTCGCTGGCTGGTCGTCGTCGCGGTCGTCGAGTCGCCACACGGCGATGGGTACGACGCCGACGACCCAAGGCGAGTCGTCGCGGGTCGCCGCCGGGTCGTCGACCGGGGTTGGCGGGTGGTCTGCTGGTCGCGGGACGCGATTGTTGTGAGCAGTCATGGTGCGGGTGGCCCCCGCGCCGACTGGCCGTGTTCGCACCTACCAAATGCCCAACAGCAGCCCCGTCCGCTTCGGTGTTAGCCGAGCTGCTACCCAACAGGTCCCAACAGGTCGCCAACGCTGTTGGCCGAGCGGCGCCCAACAGCGGCCGTGGTACCCAACAGCTCCAACAGTTCGGGTCCGCTGTTGGCCGGCCGCGGCCAACAGCCGCCGCCGCCTCCCCAACAGCTGTCGCGCTCCACCCAACAGCCATGACGGTGAAGCTGTTGGGTGGACAATCAGGAAGAACCGGCCCCCAACAGATCGGGCGGGAACGTGTCGCGCCGCCGCCGGGGCGTCACGCCCGTGGCGGCGCGGCTTAGTTGTCGCGGTGACGGTTGGCGATGCGGGCGTGCATCTCGCCGACGATCTCCGCGCCCTCGCCGTCGAGGTCGGCGCGCCGCCGCCGGTACACCGCCCACGCCGCCAACGTCACCAGCAGGTACAGGACCGCGGCGGCGGCACACACCGCGTCGATGGGATGGCCGCGGTCACCTCGATCATGAGGGTCCACGCGATCCTGTTGGCCAGAGTGGAGGAGGTCCTGCGGCCGCTAGCGCTGACGTTTGCTCGGTATGAGCTGCTGATGGTGCTGTCGTTCAGCCGGGCGGGCGCAATGCCAATGGTGAAGGCCAGTGCTCGCCTGCAGGTACATCCCACGAGCATCACGAACGCGACCGCCCGGCTCGAAGGCGCTGGCCTTGTCATCCGGCGCCCCCATCCGGAAGACGGCAGGGCGGCACTCGTGGAGATCACGCCGGCCGGTCGCAGACTGGCAACGCGGGCGACTGCGCTTCTCAATGCTGAGGTCTTTGAAAGCCAGGCCTGTCGCAGCCCAAGCTGCGGACGCTCGTCGCGGTACTGCGCGACCTACGCAAGAGGGCCGGCGACTTCACAAGCTAGTCCGCCTAGGTTGCGACGGTACTGCCCGCCGACTTCGAAGAACACCTCTGTGACCTGCTGCAACGAGCAGACCCGAGCCGCGTCCATCAACACGGCGAAAAGGTTCTCCCCGCCCGTGGCGCAGGAACGTGTTCACACCTATTAAGGGCAACGTGCCCGCATGCTTGCGTTGCTCGTACAGCATGGACTCATCCTGGATTCGGCCGCGCTGGTACCCCGTCTCCATCGCACCGAGCACCCCGCCGCGCTCGCCGATGCGGTCGAACTCCGCGAGGACCGCGGCCTCGACGAGATCAGTTAGCTCGTCGACGATGTACGAGCCCTGCAGCGGGTTCTCGTTAAAGGCGAGTCCCCACTCCTGGGTGATGATTCCGCCGGTGATCGTCGACCGCGGCCAGCCACGCGCAAGCGCCGACGCGCGCTGCGCGCGGCCCGCCAGCTGTCTTCGCCGCCGCGACCGCCCGCCGCGTCGTGCGCCAGGTGCCGGTGAAACCGTAGCGACGAGTTCGCCTGTGCACGCAGTCGACAGTATCCCGGGCGCGCCACGTGTCCACGAGTTCCTCCACTTTGGACACGATTCCGTCGATCAAGTTGGGCAACGGGCTCGGGCACCAGCGGGTCAACTTCGTCAGCGTCTGCGGCGGCATACGTGGGGGCGCACCGTGTTCGCACCCGACCAGCCGCGCCGTCGAATGTAGGCAGCCAGCCGAGTAGAGCGCCTTGAGACTCTCCATGATCTCCTTGTCAGGCTTGGTCACGGACTCTCCGTTGAGGTCACAGAGGACAGTGCGACTCTCTGCCGCTGCCGCGATGCGGGCCAACACACTAGGTCAGCCATCGGGTCGATGTCGGCTGGGCTGAACGGGCTTGGGCATGGCGCGCCTCATTCACATCATCATCGGACGTGTGCCCGATCGGTAGCAGGACCCGACTTGCCGGAGCCCCCGTGCTCCGGCAAGTCGTCCCTTGTCTGCCCGGCCGAATCAGTTGAGCCACGCTCTGGTGGTGCCGGTGACTGGGTTGACAGACAGATAGTCGGCTCTATGGTCGCCGTTGATGTCGGCGAACTGGATCCAGCTGCCTGGGTCGCCGACGCCAGAAGCGATCGTCCCCTTCGGATACCAGCACCAGTTGCCGCAGCCGGGGCCGCCGTTGAGCCAGAGGTTCGCCGAGCTGTTGTCGGCCACGTCGATGTAGTCGGCTTCTCCGTCGCCGTTGATGTCCGCCAGCCGGATGTGGCTGCCGGGGTCACCGACGCCGGTCGCGATCGTCCCCTTCGGATACCAGCACCAGACGCCGCAGCCGGCCCCGCCGTTGACCCAGACGTCCATGGCGCCATTCGGCTGGAGGTTGACGTAGTCGGCTCTGCCGTCGCCGTTGATGTCGGCGAATCGGATCTGGCTACCGGGAGCCCCGACGCCGGTGGCGATCGTGCCCTGCGGATACCAGCACCAGCCGCCGCAGCCTGGACCGCCGTTGAGCCACGCCTGCAACGCGCCGGTGTTTGAGTCGACGTCGAGGTAGTCAGCCTTTCCGCCGCCGTTGATATCGGCGAAGATGATCTGGCTGCCTGGGTCGCCGACACCAGAAGCGATCTGACCCTGCGGATACCAGCACCAGCCGCCGCAGCCCGGACCTCCGTCGAGCCAGAGTTTCGCCGAGCCGTCGTCGTTGATGCCGAGGTAGTCGGCGCGGCCGTCCGAATTCATGTCGGCGTACTGGATCCGGTAACTGTAGGCGCCGTTCGTGATCGTCCCCTTCGGATTCCAGCACCAGCCGCCGCACCCGGCCCCGCCGTCCTGCCACTCTCTGATCGACACGCCGTGTCCCTGGTCGACGTCGAGGTAGTCGTCTCGTCCGTCGCCGGTGATGTCGCCGAAGCGGATGTGGCTGCCATCGACGCCGACTCCGGTAGCGATCGTGCCCTTGCCGACCCAGCCGACGCCGTTACTGAGATTGTTCAGTCCGGGGTTGAGCCACGCGACGACGGAGCTGTCGCTATTGACATCGACGTAGTCCGCACGGCCGTCGCCTTGCAAATCTGGGAACTGGGGATTCGGGCCGTTGCCGCCGCTCGCGATCGTGCCCTTCGGATACCAGCACCAGCCACCGCAACCCGCGCCGCCGTTGAGCCACGCTTGGACTTTGCCGTTGCTGCCGGAGACGACCAGGTAGTCGGCCCTTTGGTCGTTGTCCATGTCGGCGAACTGAACTTGGGATCCCGGAGCGCCGACGCCGGAGGCGATCGTGCCGGCGAAGGTCCAGTTCCAGCCGCCGGTCGACCTTGCGCCGCCGTTGATCCATGCTTTCACGGAGCTGTTGTCTGCGACGTCGACGTAGTCGGCCTTGAGATCGCCGTTCATGTCGGCGATGCGGATATGGGAGCCGGAGTCGCCGCCGACCACGGGGGTGAGCGGGCCCTGCTGTGCTATCCACGTGACGTTGCCGGAGGCGTTCTGGCCACCGTTGAGCCAGAGTTGCAGGGAGCCGTCGTAAGCACTAATGATGACTAGATCGTCCCTACCGTCGCCGTTCATGTCGGCGAAGACGACCTGGTCGCCCAATCCGGTAACCAAGTTGCCGGGAAGGGCGGTGGCGCTGGAGCCGGGGCCGGTCGCAATCGTGCCCTGCGGATACCACACGGGCGGCGAGTAGGTGCCGGTGGTGCCCGTGCAGTTGAGGTTCCCTTCGGCGTTCGCAGGTTTGATCCAGTGGAACCCGACGTCCGCGTTAGCGACTTGGCTGTGCCAGTTGGACGCCATCTTTGCGTAACCGGTGTCGTTCGGATGCAAGCCGTCGGCGAGGTCGCCCAGTCCGATGTCGGACATATTCACGAAGAGAATGTGCTTGCCGGCGCCTTGTTGCTGGGTGATCCAGCCGGAGATCGTATTGTTGAAGGTGGTCATGTTCGCGGCGACGGTCGAGTTGTTTGTCAGGATCAGACCGGCAACAAGCACGGTGACGCCCGGGTCGTCGGTGAAGATGCTGTTCACGAGGCTTTCCAGCGCGCCTGCTGCCGTTGCCGGGGCACCACCGCTATTGATGTCGTTGGTGCGGATGTCCAGCAATACGACATTCGGCTGATACCCCACGATGGAACACTTCTCGATCCCCTGCAGCTGACTGATCGTCCAGCCGGAATGCCCCTCGTGATCTGTCTGGGCGCACTTGGTTCCGGAAGCCAGCGAGCCCACCATCTGGTAGGAGTAGCCGTCTCCGGACAGGTCGCTCCCGAGATCGCAACGGTAGCCGGAGCCATCCGAGCTCTGGAAGCCCGATGTGATCGAGTCGCCGAAGGGCAAGACCCGAAGGTTTACCCTTGGATTGTTCGAAGCGACTGTCGTGTGGCCCGGCAGAACCCATACCTGCCTCGGCAACGGTTGGCACGCTTCGACGCCCAGCTGCCAGCCCGGGGGCGGGGAATCGATCAAGGTACTGAGGCACAAGCCCGACGCAACTTGCCTCACCACCGACCCGCTCTGCACCCACTGTTGGGTGGCGGCGTCGGTGCTGCAGTGTTTCAACACCACGTGGAAGGTGGTTTGATCTGACGTGGTGGTATCCATGCACAAGCCCCAGTCCGTGACCCAGCCGTTGTTCCACGTCCGAAAATCCTGGTTCGTGTTCCCGTTGCAAAAGTTGATCGCCACGATCTGGCCGGGCTGCAGTGGTGCGTTGCCGCCGTATGCGTCCGCGCAGGCGCTCAGGTTAGGCGATTCGATTCTGCCGTCGTCCAGGTGCGTCGGCCTCGGCGTCCCGAATCCATGCCAGAACTGCTCGCCCGTGTTGGTGCAGTCGGATTCGTGAAGCTGGGTGCCGGGATTCACGCTGAATCCCGGGTCATCGAGGCACAGCCCCGACGCCACGTTCCGGAGGCCGTACAAACCGTTGTACCACAACTGGGCATTGGTGCCGTCGCACCACGCCAGCTTCACGGGCTGTGGTCCCGTCACCGCCTCGTCCTGTGGAGACAGGCAGAGACCATCATCCGTGACCTGCATCGGCGCGCCACAACCCAATTGGGTTGGATCGGGGCAATTATAGGTACCCCATCCAACCCACTGCTGATTCGGGTTGGCGTTGCAGGTGTTGATCGCCACGATCGATCCTTCGGGGACCAGGGGCGACGGGTGGCCGTAGCCGCCGTCCACGCACAGGCCCTGCTGAATGTCGCTTGCCCCGTCGTAGATGGTGCCGACGCCCTCGGCATTGGCACCAATTGCTGGGGCCTGGAGTTCAATGTCGTGTTCGATATCGGCTCGCGAGCCCATGCCCGAGATCCAGGACTGCACTATCACGGCGATTGCGAGTGAGCCGCGGACAAACCAGGGTCTCAACTTGTCCCAGAAAGGGGCCAACTTGGACGCGAGCCAGTCTGCCAGAAAGCCACCAGCAGGGACTAGCCATCCGGTCACCAAATTCTGTACCTTGCCGCCGACGCCGTCGAGGGCAGCGAAGATTAGTATCCCTACCCATATGAGACTCTTAAGGTTGACACCCAGGACTGCATCATTGACGGCGAGTTGGGCGAGATTGTAAACCCCAAAGCCATACATGAGGCAATCGTCCACGAGGCCGGGGCGTTGCCTGATGACCGACTGGTACCGCGTCTCGCCCGGGTTGGCCGGGAGCAGGCCCCTGGCACCAAACATTCCGCAGACAACAAACGATGCGTACAGGCTGGTCTGTCCGGCAGCGAAGGCAGCCACCCCCGCGCCAATTTGTTGCCCGATGGAGGGTTCGGGTATGGTGATGTTGACGGTGGCGGGACAGGTGGGTTGCGTTGGGCAGTTAGAGGGAGTTACCGTGACCGTGGCCGCCTGTTTGACGTTGTCCGGCGGCGGGGGCGGCTTGGGGGAGTCGCCGATCACCGTCGACGGGGGGAAGCCGGCGGCGGACATCAGGGCATAGAGGGCACTGGCGACCGCGGTCGGGTCACTGCCGCCCGGGAGACCGAGGAATGGCGCAGCGACATTCTTGGAGAAATCGGTGAAGTCGGTCGCGTTGTAGGGAAAGGCGGTCGCGTTGTAGTCGGGAGCGTCAAGGCTCATCGTCATGTCCCCGCCCGGGTTCTGCATCGGCTCGTCCGCCAGGGCGGGCTGTGCCGGGAGCACCGCCACGAGCAGCGAAGCAACCATCGCCACGGCGGTACCCATGCAGACGGCCAAAACTTTCCGGGTGTACCTCATTTCGTGCCTCCTTCTCGTGCAGCCCACGCGGCGGACACGCGTTGTGGGGGTAACTGGGTGGGTGTCTTGTGGGGTTCGTCCTCGGCCAGATGTCCGGCCTTGCGGACGGTCGTTGCCAGGGCGGACGCCTGGTCGCGCCACTCAGCGGCGACCGTCGTGACCGGCTCGGCGATGGCTCCGCCGGCGGGTAGGGTCCGCCCACCGAGCGCAGACTCGTCGAGGGTCCGTTCGAACTCCACCCGGACGGCACGTTTGCATGCCTGGCTGGAAACCCGTGCGCGCCGCACTCCGCCATCCGTGGCCGGTGTTGGCGACCCTGTGTTGTTGCGGTTGAGGTTGCTCGGTGCAACGGTCTGCCGGAGGTGGACGTCAGTGATCGTGCGACCCATGGTTACTCCTCGGTGGATGGTTGGTCTTTAGAAAGGTGCGGTAGAACTCCCGGGCCCACCGGCCGCGGACGCGGTCAGGTCGGCCGGGTGCGCGGAGGCTGACGGTGTCGTCTGCCAGCAGGCCGCAGTCGAGTGGAATGCCCTCGTCGCGCAGTCGTCTGATCCGGGATCGCAGGTGGAAGAGTGTTTCGTCGTAGGCCGTAGCGGTGCCGAGCGGACCAAAACGCCGCCGCACTGCTGGCAGTTCCCCGGGCCGCTCGGGCCGGCGGGCGATCGCGCTGCCGAGTGTGTGTCCGTCCACATGCATCGGTGCGTTGCAGATAGATTGCTGGTCCAGCGCGAAGAACGTGAGGGCCGCATGCTTGGCGTCCTCGGTGTCGGTCGGCTCGTCGCCGATCCATGCGCCTTGGTATTGGTCGGGGATAGCGGTTATGGCCAGTACGACGTGGTCCGAGCCAGGAGTCTTGTCGATGGCTGCGCGCAGCCGCTTCCTGCCTCTGGTCGTGCTGTTGAAGGTGGGCGGCGGTGGCAGCGACGCGGCCTCCAAACGGCGTCGTCGACGTATGTATCGCCGTCCATTGCCCTTTGTAGACAAATCACGGAACGATTCCATGGTCACAGTGGCACCTCCAGCTGGTCTTGCTGCGACTCGGCTGGTGCAGGGGCGTCGGCGAGCGGGAGCGCCCGGGCAAGTGCCCGGCGAAACCACAGGTCGGCCAAGGAAGTGCTCACGTAGTTGCCCTTGTCTTGCGTGCGGCCGGACCAGGCGACCGGTCCGGCGGCGTGGATCAGGTCATTGCCGAGGGCAGCGACCAGCGGCCGGACGTTCCGTTGCCGTTGGGCACGCGCGTGGCCCCGGATTTGATGCCCGAGGTGTCAAATGCTTGGGTGTGCACGAGCCATCGGGCGGCCTCCGCCGCGGTGATGGAGGTCGAGGCCTGGCCGAGACGCGATGTCAGGTAAGGCACGCCGTTGGCGACGTCGACGATGATCCGCGCAACGCCGGTCGCGTCTCCGCTGGCCGTACGCAGGTCGGCGACCTGGTAAAAGGGCGTGACGGAGTCGAGTAGGTCGAGACGGTCGCGGTGTCGACCGAGATAGGCGTTGATGTCGCTCATCGGCAGGTGGTTCTCGCGCCAGAGCTCGCGCCAGGCGCGCACGTCGGCAGGGCCGTTGATCGCCGAGCAGCACCGCCAGCATCAGCCGGAGCACCGCGAAGGCGATGATCGGAATCTCCCCGCCGATGGCGCGGAGCTCAGAACTAGCGGCCAAGACCTCTCGTAACGAGACGACGCCGGGCCGTCCTGATAGGTCGACCACTTCAACCCACGGCTCGTCGTCTAGACGGAACGCGGTTGTACGGGGCGGCATCTGTACCCCCGACGTGATGTCGTCACTGACTGCCTCGGGCGCACGGAGCATCGGACACCCCTCTTCGTCATGAGCCGCAAGTGGGCATCAGTGCATCGCACAGCGGTCGGCAAGACATCCGTTTGCTCACGTAGGTTTTGGAAGCCAGCGATCAGTAACTCGATGGATAGGTCTCGACTAGGGACACGCTGTGAAGCATTTGATTACGCTGAGTTGCGGTCGGCGCCGACGAGCTGCTTGACGTTGGCGTGACCGTGTCACCAATCGATTACCAACGACTTATGGCTGAGGCCACAGAGGACCGAAGCCGCCTAACCGAGCCCCTCCACGCCTTGTGGGCACTGACAGGAACTGCCGAACGATGTCCACGCGAGAACTCGCATTCAATTTGTGAAGGATGTGGGAGACGTGGGTCTCGACGGTTCGCCGGGACAGGAATAGTTCGACCGCGATGTCTGGGTTGGAATATCCCTCCGCAACGAGCTGGCCGATCTTTTGTTCCGTGGGGGTGAGGGATTCCCAGCCGGTGGTGGGTCTGGTGCGGGGTCCGCGGCGGCCGCGGTGGATGTTGTGGGGGCGTAGTCGGGCGTCGGCGCGAATAATGTCCCAGGCGGCGTCGAGGTCGGTGTAGATGTCGATGGCGGCAAGGTAGTTGGCCCGCGCGGTCGCTGGGTCGCCGCCTGCCGCTGACAACAGCGCGGCGTTTTCCAGTGCCTGGGCTTGGAATAAGGGGTAGCCGATACGGTGGAACGCGTCGGCAGCTTCGCCTATCCGGGCCGGATCGCGGTCGAGTAGGCCCTGGCAGTGCTGGGCCGCCGCGGTGGTGGCCGGTCGTGACGCCTGGTCGGCGTTGGCGGCGCAGGCACGTGCTGTGGCGATGGCCGTTGCTGAGTCGCCCATAGATAGAGCGAGGCGGACCACATTGACTAGCCACACCCAACTGTCTGCCGTCAGTTCCGCAAAACGCCGGGTTTCATCCGGATCCAGGAGGGCTAGCAGGCGGGTCAGGGCGTGCGCGGGCCGGCCGTCACGCTCGGCCGCCAATGCCGAGGCACCTACCAGGAGCCCGGCATAGATGCGGTGTCCCCTGTTGGTGAACTTCAGGTCGTCGACGCCGCGAAGTTGGATGTCCGCTACCGGGCGGTCGTCGCGATGGACCGCAATCAACGCACGTATACCCCGGACCATCGGCGCGAAGTCGACGGAGACTGGCAGGTCGTCGGTTGGCTGCAGTTCGGCCAGCGCCTCGTCCCACCGACCCCAAAAGAAGCGAAGCTCGGCGCTCGTCAGCCGCAGAATGGCCAACCGTGGCGGCGTACCGGCCTGCTCGGCTAACGTCAGGGCCCGGTCAAGGCAACATTGTGCTTCACCGGGGAGCCCGAGGTTATCAAGGGTGCCGGCGGCGTTGCTGAGTAGCAGCAGCCGCAAGTCGGTGGCGCGCGGCTCATCCCCGAGCGCTGCCAAAGCCCGATCGATGATCTTCGCGGCGGCCGCCTCGTCATGGTGCTGGCGGGTCTCCACCAGGTTCAAGGCTTGTAGGGCATACCCGATGGTGAGCCGGTCATCGGCCTGGTTGCCCTCGGCCTCAGCTTGCATCGCAGCAGCCCGCGCCTGATCGAGGTGGCCAGCGTTCGCTTGGCTGATCGCCAGCAGAGCGCGCAGCCGGGCGGTCCAAACCGTGGGCATCCTCGGGCGGGTCATAGTCTGCTCGACTACTCCGATGGCCTCGTCGTACCGGCCCATCCGCAACAGGGAGTAACCCAGAGTCCAGGCCATCCGGGCGGCGAGCACTCGATCGTCAGTGGTGGCGAGGACCGGGTGGGCCAGGTGCTCGATTTGGTCGTTTTTGCCGAGCGTGAACAGCGCCTCGGCCAGGTCGGTGTCCAGGCGTTCCCGCCGCGGGTCGCCACCATTGAGCCCGTCGCGGAC
>WNGD01007813.1_pt1 | contig 12702 bp, 9 predicted proteins | sample 5400671 | NCBI WGS metagenome assembly WNGD01 (sample SAMN13153369, study PRJNA577476) | soil metagenome | isolation source: 40 cm soil or saprolite under grassland replicate 2 | place: USA:California | collected 2016-06-15
AGGCTCGCCGTCGTAACCACGTTTCCGGTCGCATACGAGGAGCTGATGACGGAGCCAGAAGAATTGGATCCGACAAGGCCGCCGAGACTGACATTGATGCCTGCGCTGCCGAGCGACACGTCCGCGCCCGAGAGCGCGATCGTGCCGGGGCCGACGGCCGGGCTGCCGTTCGCACCGACCAGGCCACCGGCCACCACGCCAGCGACAGTCCCGCCATCGATCTGACCGCTCGCGAAGACATTGCTGATGGTGCCGGCATTGCTGCCGGCGAGCGTGCCCACCCATTGCGAGGCAACGCCGGGATTTGCGCTCACGCTGGCATTGGCCAGCTCGAGATTGCTGACGACGCCGGCGCTGCCGATGCTGGCGAACAGCCCGATGTTTTGTGTCGTCGAATCCGACGGCTTGATCGCCAGATTGCCGATCGTGTGGCCCTGGCCGTCGAAAATGGTGTTGAGCGGCGCGCTCGTGCTGCCGAGCGGGGCGAAGTTCGCAATCGAGCTGGCATCGATGTCTCTGCCGAGAGCGTAAGCATTAGGCGCGCTCACCGACGTGTTGACGATTTGCAGGTCGGTCGCGGTGTTGACCAGCATATAGGCCGTGAGCTGCGAGGGGTCTTGCACGAAGACGCCGCCGCAGAAGCTCGTAGAACACAGGAAGTTCGTGGGATTCTGATATTTAGTGCCGATCTCGGGCCGGCTCGGGTTGTAATAAATCGAGACCGTGCCGGTGCTCTGCGAGAAGTCCACGCGGCCGGGCGTGGTCCCCTGCGCAAAATTTACCGTGCCGGTTCCTGTCCCCGTGCTGTCGGCGCGGAGCACGAGATTTCCGCTCGCGAAATTCGTGTTCGCGATGGTCACGTTGGCGGCGATATCGATGTTGCGATAGGCGTTCAGCGTAAGCGAATTGTCGGTGCCCCAGCTGATGCTGTCGTTGACGAAAATGTCGCCGTTCTGACCCGGCGGATTGGTGCTGTTGTTGGTCGCGATCACGACATTGCTGGTCAGCAACGCGGTCTCGATCGCCTGCGGCGTCATCGTGGATGCACCCGGCGGCGGGGTCGGCCCTCCCGAGTTCTGGATGTAGAAGTCCGCCGGATCGAGCAGCAGCGTGCCGGTTGCGCCTTTCGGCGCGCGCGTGTCGGTGGCGCCGCTGTAGTTCAGCTGGCCACGGCTCGACACCTCCACGAAGCCGCCGTCACCGGCACGTGCGCCGCCGCGGGCCAAAATTGTTCCGGCGAACGTGGTCTCGCTGTCCGACCACAGCACGACCTTGCCGCCATTGCCGCGCCCCCGCGCCGAGGCGCTGATGGTCGTCCCGGCGTCGACGCTCACGGTCGTGGCGGTCGGCACGCCGAATTTTTCGAGCGTGGCGCTCGGGTTGCTAACAAGGCTCGTGCTCCCCTTGCCGCCGCCCCAATCGCCGCCGATCAGCACCTTGCCGCCGCCGGCGCGGCCCGACGCGTCGATGCGGGCGTTGGCGAGCTTGATGTGCTCGCCGCTCACGAGGATCGTGCCGCCCTGCGTGCCCTTTTGCTTGCCCGCTGCCGACAGCGTGCCGGAAATTTTGATGGTTTGGGCCGGTGCGCCCGCCGGCTTGCTCGCGGAGGTGGCGGCGCTCAGCACGATCATGCCGTTGTGGCGGCCAATCGAGTTCGCTTTGATCACGCCGCTGGTGTTGATGACGGAATCGACGACGGCGCGCGCGGCGGCGGCGGTGAGCTCGACCCGCCCGCCGTTGGCTCGGATCTTGCCATCGTTCGAGACCAGCGATTTCAGCGGCCGCCCGGTCGCGACATCGATCACCTTCGATGCGACCTGGTCGTTGACGGCGAGCGTGATCAGCTTGTCGCCGTAAAGGTCGACGGTGAAGCCCGTGCCCGAGGAGGCGAGTGCCACGGTGCCGAGCGTTGCGGTGATGGTGCCGGAGTTGCGCACACTGGGTGCCACCAACGCCGCAAAGCCGCCGCTCGTGGCGGTTATGCGTCCCTGATTGACGATGGATGCATCCGGCCTGCCCGGGATGTTGAAATTGTACCGGCCGGCCATGAAGTCCGCGTTTCTGATGTCATGCGTGGTGGCCAGGAATCCCGCCGTGTTGACGACCGACGAGGGACCGAACAGGATTCCGTCCCGGTTGATGAGAAATACGCGGCCGTTCGCGGTGAGCGTGCCGAGAATCTCCGAGGGGCCGAGCCCGCCGGTCACGCGATTGAGCACGACCGAGGAGCTGCCGGGCTGGTTGAAGCGCACGCTCTCTCTGGCGCCGATATTGAACGTATGCCAGTTGATGATCGCGCTGTTGCTCGACTGATTGACGACGACCGCGGGGCCGCCCTGACCCTGGATGGTCGCCGCGCCGCCGACGACGGTGCCGCCTTCCGGGCCGGCCGCAGCCGGCCTCGCGGCGAGTGCGATGAGCGCCGCGGTCGTGAGCAGGAATTTGCTGAAGCGTGGATGCATGGCACGGTCCCGCTACAGCCTAGCGCTCAGGATGAAGAAGAACCGCGTATTTCTCCGTGGCCCTTGATCGAGCAGGCCGGGCAGGGCCGTTGTGCCGACCAAGCCTTGGCCTTGCGCGACCTGCGTCACGGTCAAATCAGCGGTTACCGCATTGAGCCATCCCAGACGTAGGCCTGCCCCAAAAGAGGCTGCATCCACGCTTTGGAATGTGCCTGGAACCGGGGCAAGATTATGGAGCCAGCCCTTGTCGAAAAAGCCGTAGAGCTGCGTCAAGCTAAGTGCCGGAAGTTGAACGGGAATATCGTAGCGCAGCTCGAACAGGGCCTCGATGCAGCTGTCCGAGACGAACTGGGAAGGGTCAAAACCGCGCCCAAACAGCCGCCCGCCATAGCCGCACAGCTCCGATACCAGGAGCGGGGTCATCGCGTATTGCCCATAGATCGCGACCAGCCCGGACAAGCCTGAGAGCAGCGGCAGCGGGCGCAGCCGTGACAGCGTCAACTCCATTTTGCTGAAATCGACTCGGCCGTTGAGGCGCGACGCAAGGTCTTGTCCGTTCTGGGTGGCGCCGAGGCCGCGGACGCCTTGGCTGAAGACGAAGTAGAGCTGATTGATGCCGCCGACCTGATCGGCGGAATCCGCTTCCACGCGCACGCGCATGCCGCGCATGCGGTCGTGCGTGCTCGGCGGCTCGTCCGGAAGGTCGAAGAAAATGCCCCGGTCGTTGCTCCAGAACCACAACCCGCTGACGTTGAGATTGCGCTCGCGTGCACGGATGACTGGATAGCTCAATCCGGTTTCTGCGTAGAAACTCCGCGTGCGGTAGTTCAGGAGCTCGAGTTCTTCCGTTCCGGGCCGTCCGAATCCATAGCTTGCGGTGGCGAAGTAGGTCAGGCCTTCCGCGGTCAAGACCTGCCGGTAGTTCGTGGCGTAATACTGCAGCTCCCGGGTTTTGAACGCGCCCGCGGCGGTCAGCGTCAGGGCCTCGTGGCCGCCGAAGAGATTGTTGACGGTGGTGTTGCTTAAATATTGCAGCGGGCCGCGTGCGGGCGTGCCGCGATTATCGACGCGGCCGAAGAAGTCGACTGGCTTCTGCGTCACTTCGACGACGAGAATTGCCGCACCGACCTTGGTCGGATGCGGCTTGATGCTGTTCTTGAATTTCAGCCCCGGCAGGTCGCCCGCCAGCAAGAGATAGCGCTCGATCGTGCGGATATTGACGGGCCGCTCGGCGGTGATCCGGGACGCGTAGTAGGAGAAAAAATCCCGATAGGCCGAGAGCTGCGGCGGCCATTCCACCGTCTCGATATAGCCTTCCACCACTTGGATGGTGACCACGGCGCCGTTGGGATCGAGTTCTTGCACCGGCACGATGGCGCGCGAAAGTACATAGCCGTCGCCGCCATATTTGGCGGTGATGCGCTGGGCGAGGTCGTACACCGCCTGCAGCGTCACCGTTTTGCCGAGGAGGTCGGCGTAGAGCTCGGCCAATTGAGCGGCGGTAAAGACGGTGGCGCCGAGGATGCGAATTTGCCGGATGACGAGCTTGGTCTCGGCGGCTCCAGGAGGCGCCTCGATTCCCGGCACCGAGATGGCGGGCCCGCCCGGCTGCGCCAACGGCGCGGGGAGGCGCTCGAAGCGTTCGCGTTCGCGTTCGCGGCCGGGCTGGTCGCTGGGCGGCACGATCTGTGCACCTGGCGGGACGACCTGTGCGACGGCGGCGAATGAAACGCTCGCCATCGCCAAAGCCGCCGCGATGGCGCGCGCGCTGGCGAGCATGCCCCCCGACCCCTCGACGAATGGACCGCAAAATTTTACGTCCGGGGAAGAGTCCGAGGCAATCGCCGGGGCACGCCATCAACCGCCGGCTTTTGCCAATTTTTGCAGATGTTTCAATAAGGTCACACCGGCGGAGGGCTCCAGCGCGTTCGCCTCGCCGCGCGGCGCCGAAAAGCCTTCCGTGAGCAAGTTTAGCGGCTCGACCTTTGCCGAACCCCTCTAGTGCCCAACCGCACCGGGAGGTGGAGCGTGCCGCCATTGTAGGTGAAAGCGGCGCTGTAGAAGCTCGGCGGCCCCCAGGTGAGTGCGTTATTTGGCTTTGTCGAAAGCAAGGCCGAAGCCGAGCAGCGGCAGGCTCATTTCGACCGGTTTCTTGTTTGCGTCCTGCACGGCGATTTTGAGTTCGCCAGCGGTCCGCATGGCGGCAATGAGCTTGTCGGAAAGCGTCATCGCGACGAAGCACCCGACATTCGTGCAGGTCTGGATCGCCTGCCGCTCCGGAGTACCGTTGTCGACCTTGACCAATACCGGCTCAGTGAGATTGAGGCCGAGCGGCAGCGTAATCAGCATCGCGCCGCTCTTTCCGTCCGCCGCCGGACGCACCGCCACGGACACGACCAACTGCCGCGTCTCGCGCTGGAAGACCTGCTGCACCGCGCGGCAGTCGAGCGTCTTGCCGTCACCCGTGCATTCCACCCGCCATGCGGCCGGCGGGCTGTCGGGGGACTGTTGCGCTCGCGCCGATGGCAAGGGCGCGGCGATCGCGATCACCAATGCCATCGCGCTGGCAGTCGTTGCGGTGCGCCTGCCCGCCGGTGAAGGAGGAGAACTCGCAGACATCGGGCTAACTCCTGGCGATCGCGCCCCTCGGCGCGATCGCGCTTAAAGCACGCCGATCCCGCCTGCGCTACGCCAATGAATCCGCAAGCACCCTGCCAACGACATGATAAAACACGAGATGTGCACTGCGGTCGAAAAAGACCGGATGTCACCTCCGCTTGTCCCAAAGCGCCGGAACGACGTTGCGCCGCGCGGGTTGCCGCCATAAACTCCTCGCCGAACACCGGAACCGATCGATCGCAATTGCCCGCACCGATCAACGCAGGGTGGAAACATGAATATCCGCGAAACCGCGCCTCGGATTACCGAGCTCGAGAAGATTTCCACGCGTACCGACACGCGCGACTATCTGGCCAAAGCCGCGCCGACCAAGGAGAAGCTGAAGGACTGGCTCATCGTCGATGTCGATGCCCACGTCAACGAGACCGCGTTCTGGTCCGAAGTCACCGACCGCATCGACAACGAAGTTCTGCGCTACATTGCCGAGGCGTTCCGCGAACGCGGCCGCGGTCCCGGCTTGCTCAACGCCAACGGTCCGCTTTACCAGGACGTGTCCGGCCGCATCATGCACCAGCAGAACTTGAGCGAGCCGACGCCGCCCGGGCTGCACCGCCAGGTGCAGCTCACTCAGCGCGCCATGGATGCCCTCGGCATCGATTACATGGTGGTGTTTCCAACGCCGATGCTCTCGCTCGGCATGCACCCGCAGGCCGACGCCGAGGTGGCGCTTGGCAATGCCTATAACCGCTGGCTGATCGAGGAAATTCTGCCGCAGGACAAGCGCCAGAAGGCGCTGCTCTATCTGCCCTTCAACGAGCCGGATGCTTGCGTGGAGACGGTCGAGCGTTTCGCCGACGCGCCCGGCGTGGTCGGCTTCTCCGTCACCTCCACGCGCCACAAACCGGTTTGGCACAATTCCTATATGCGGCTCTACGCGGCGTTGCAGGAGACGGGCAAGCCGCTCGGCTTCCACGCCGGCTTCTCCTGGGCGGATCCGTCGTTCCAGCAGATCAATCGCTTCATCGGCATGCACTCGCTCTCGTTCGTGCACTTCAACATGATCCACATGACCAATTGGGTGCTCAACGGCCTGCCCGAGCGCTTTCCGGGCCTCAAGGTGATCTGGATCGAGAGCGGACTTGCCTGGGTTCCTTTTGTCATGCAGCGGCTCGACTCCGAATACATGATGCGCACCTCGGAGTGCCCGCTGCTCAAGCGCAAGCCGAGCGAGTACATCCAGGACATGTACTTCACCAGCCAGCCGCTCGAGCGCAGCAATATGAAGCTGACGCAAGCGACCTTCGAGGCGATCAGCGCCGACACGCAACTGCTCTACGCATCGGACTGGCCGCATTGGGATTTTGACGCGCCGAGCTCGATTACCAAGCTGCCGTTCCTCAAAGAGGACGCCAAGCGCAACATTCTCGGGCTCAACGCCGCGCGGCTGTTCGGGCTCGAAGTGCCGGCGGCGAAGTCGGGCGTGAAAGCCTCGCCCCAGCGGGTCGCCGTGCCGGCCGAATGAACGCCGGGCCAAGCGACTGCATGGGGTTGGCATGAGCTCATCTGCGGCCAAGGTTGCCGGTACCGAATCCGGCGCGGCGTTCTGCGCCTCGGTGGAGGACGCGCTCAAGAATGGCAGGCCCGATGCCGTGCCGGATGAAGAGCTGCAGCGCGTGCTCTCGGCGGCCGTGCGGCTCTATACCGCCAAATCGGAAGACCGCGCGCGTGAGCTTGCGCCGTTCGGCGAGCAGCCCGTAAATGCGACCGAGGCCGTGACGGCGATCTGCGCAATCATGCGCGCGGCCGATCTCAACTTTTTCGATCTGCAAATGTGGTACCGCCGCGGCGAGCGGGAATGATTTAGTAGATGCCGGGTGAAGCGATGAATGAAATCATGGTGGGCGAGCTCAGCGAATTCACGGAGGGTGGCTATCGCGTGCTGCGCGTCGATAGCTTCGAGTTTGGAATTTTTCGCCAAGGCGACCGCCTTGTGGCGTACGAGAACCATTGCCCGCACGACGGCGGGCCGGTGTGTCAGGGCAAGGTGATCCCGCGGGTCGAGGAAGAGCTCGCGCCGGATCAGACCAGCCGCGGCCTGCGTTTCTCTAAAAAACACAACATCGTCTGCCCCTGGCACGGGTGGGAATTCGACATCGAGACCGGCCGCCACTGCGGCGATCCGAAATATCGCTTGCGTCCCGTCGACGTGAAGGTGCGCGACAATCGCGTTTATGTCAGCGTGCCGCCGGCAGCCTTATAAACGTCTTCGACTTCGCATGCATAGGGTGGCCAAAGGCGCGCGCTTTCTCCCGCTGCGCGTGGGCACAATCCCGCCGCGCCTTTCCCCGCTAGCAATGCTACGCAAGCGATTTTCCCCACTCTGCGATCGCGTTCATGACCGCTTCCCTGCTTGAGCTGAGCATCGCGCTATCGGACAACGAGCGCACGCGGCCGCTGATCGAAGGCCGCGTCGCGCCGCAAGGAATCAAGCCGGTCGTCACCGTCGTGCATCCCTCCGAGATGTTCTGGCGGCAGCTGCGCTTCGCCGAGTTCGACGTGTCGGAAATGTCGATGTCCTCGCTCATCATCGCGGCATCGCGCGGTGATACGCGCTGGGCGGCCATTCCGGTCTTCACCATGCGCAAGTTCTTCCATACGAGCATCATCGTGCGCGCCGATTCCGGCATTGCGGCGCCGCCGGACTTGCGCGGCAAGCGCATCGGTGTGCCGGAATATCAGCAGACCTGGGCGATCTGGTCGCGCGGCGTGCTGCAGCACGAGTTCGGCGTGCATGCCCGCGACATCGAATGGTTCATGGAGCGCAATCCCGAGAAAAGCCACGGCGGTGCGACCGGTTTTAACCCGCCGCCCGGCGTGCGGCTGCACCACATACCGCCCAGCACGAATATCGGCGACATGCTACTGCGCGGGGAGCTCGACGGGGCGCTGCTCTATCTCGTCCATCCCAATCTGATCGACCGCAGCACGGTCGATGTCTCGGGGGTGACGCGTCACCTCTTCCCCGATCCCGCCGCCGAAGGCCGGCGCTTTTACGCAAAGACCGGCTTGTTTCCGATCAACCATACGGTCGTGGTGCGGCGCTCGCTGCTCGAGCGCCATCCCTGGGTCGCACTCAACCTTTATTCGGCATTCGTGGCGGCGAAGGAGGAAATCGCGCGCTACGGCCAATCCCATCTGCAGTGGTATTTCGAAACAGGATTGCTCGATGAGAGCATCAACCGCACGCTGGCCGACAACGATCCGCTGGCTTACGGCTTCAAGGCATCCCGCGCGGTGCTCGAAACGATTGCCGAATACGTGCACGAGCAGGGACTAAGCGCGCGGCGGGTCAAGCTCGAGGAATTGTTCGTCGTCAGCACGCTCGATATGTGATTTCGCCACAGATGAATCGTGCCACAAACGAGCGGCGCGCATGGCCGTGAGCAAAGGCTATGACTTCGTGATCGTCGGCGGCGGGTCGGCCGGCTGCGTGCTTGCCAATCGGCTGAGCGAGGACGGCGCTGCGCGCGTGCTCTTGATCGAAGCGGGCGGCCGCGACCTCAATCCGCTCATCCACGTCCCCCTCGGGATGGGCAAGATGCACGAATACGACATGTTCAATTGGGGCTACGCCACTGAGCCCGAGGCGAACATGAACGGCCGCCGGATCGAGGCCATGCGCGGCAAGGTGCTGGGCGGTTCGTCCTCGATCAACGTGATGGCTTACACGCGCGGCCATCGCGGCGACTACGACCGCTGGGCGCAGAAAGGCGCGCGGGGCTGGTCCTATGCCGATGTGCTGCCGTACTTCAAACGCTGCGAGCGATGGGAAGGCGGCGAGAATCGCTGGCGCGGTGGCGCGGGACCGGTCGGCACGGAATTCGCTCGAACTGCCGACCCGCTCTACGATGCTTGGATGCAAGCCGCGCTTGCGGCCGGCTTCCCCGTCACCGATGATTATAACGGCAAGCAGCAGGAGGGTTTTGGGCGCGGCCAATACACCATCCGTGACGGATATCGCTCCTCGGCCGCAAGCGCCTATCTCAAGCCGGCGCGAAAGCGGCCAAATCTCGAGGTTGCGACCAGGGCGCACGCAAGGCGCGTGCTGATGCAAGGCACGCGCGCGAGGGGTGTCGAGTACCGCAAAGGTGGGCGCCTGGTGCGGGTCGAGGCCGAGCGGGAGGTGATCCTCTCGGCCGGCGCGTTCAATACGCCGCCGCTGCTCATGCTCTCAGGAATCGGTCCGGCCGCGCATCTGCGCGAAGTGGGCATCGAGCCAGTGATCGACTTGCCGGTCGGCAAGAACCTGCAGGATCACCTGGCGGTCATCATCTTCTTCCGGCGCTTGAACGAAAGCACGTTCGTCAAGCAGATGCGGTTCGACCGCATGGCCCTCAGCATGGTTCGCGCTTACTTCTTCGGCACCGGCCCCGGCACCGTCGTGCCCGGCGGCTTGCACGCCTTCGTCAAGACGCGGCCCGAGCTTGCGGTGCCCGACATCGAGTTCATGTTCCGCGGCGCACCGGCGGCGACGCATCTGTGGTTTCCGCTGATCCGCGCAGCCTATATCGACGGCTACGGCATTCGCCCGACGCTCTTGCATCCGGATAGCCGTGGCGAAATCCTGCTGCGCTCGAGTGATCCCCGCGAGCCGCCGCGCATTGTCTATAAGTTTTTCTCCTCCCCGGACGACCTCCCGCGTTTGCGCCAAGGCGTCAAACGCGCCCGCGATGTCGCCTATCAGAAGCCGATGGCGCCTTATCGCGGCGCCGAGACCGCACCTGGTGACAAGGTCAAGAGCGACGCTGAGATCGACGCCTGGATCAGGAATACCACGATCACCGGGCATCATCCCTGTGGCACCTGCGCCATGGGAATAGGACCCGACACGGTCACTGATCCGCAGCTGCGGGTGCATGGAATCGAGCACCTGCGCGTGGTCGACGCGTTGAGGGGGTGAGGCTCGCATCCCTGCTCGAAGCAGGTTAGCGTCGCCTCGGGCTTCCGGTCGTCGCTAACGTGGATGCAACCTACGCTTGTGCCACGGAACGCCTTTGCCTGCAGGCGGTTAAAGCCGCGTATACGGCGCCCAAGGCTTTGCCGCGTGCCGCGGCAAGCATTAATATTCGCACAAAAGTTCGCGTCAGCCGACATGGACCCTAGGCTGCCGCGGCCGACGATTGAGGGAGAAACGTTATGGCACGAAAAGATCCACAGGTGAGCCGGCGCAAGTTCCTGGCGGGAGTAGCAGTGGCAAGTGGCGCAACCGCGGTGCCGCCGGCGCAAGCTGCGACCGCTGCCTCTACAAGCGCTGCGCCGCGGCGGCCCTCCGCGCTGCCGCCCACGATGCACGTGGCGGCGGCCGAGACCGGAACGCCGAAGGAGCTGCCTCGCATCGGCGGCGTGCCCGGCTCCGACTTCATGGTCGACGTCATCAAGACCCTCGACATCAAATATCTGCCGTCGAACCCCGCTTCCAGCTTCCGCGCTATCCATGAGTCGCTGATCAACTACGGCGGCAACAAGATGCCGGAATTCCTCACTTGCGCACACGAGGAATCCGCGGTCGCCATGGCGCACGGCTACTTCAAAGTCGCGGGCAAGCCGCTGATGACGCTTTGCCATGGCACGGTCGGCCTGCAGCACGCCGCGATGGCGGTCTACAATGCGTGGTGCGATCGCGTGCCGGTGATCATCGTCGGCGGCAATGATCTCGATGCCGCCCATCGGCCGCCGGGCGTGCCGACGATTCATTCCGCCCAAGATATCAACGCGCTGGTGCGTGACTTCACGAAATGGGACGACACGCCGGTCTCGCTTCAGCATTTCGCGCAATCCTTCGTGCGCGCATACAAGATCGCGATGACCCCGCCCTACGGGCCGGTGGCGATTGCGCTCGACGCCGGCTTGCAACAAGAGCCCATGCGCAACGGCGAAAAGCTCTACATTCCGCGCTATGTTCCCACGTCGCCGCCGCAGGGCGATACCGGCGCTGTGAAAGAGGCGGCACGGCTCCTCGCCAATGCGCAGAACCCCGTGATTGTCGCCGATCGCGCCGCTCGCAGCGAGAACGGCGTCCGACTCCTGGTTGAGTTGGCCGAGGCGCTGCAGGCGCAAGTGATCGACCAGGGCGGCCGAATGAACTTCCCCAACACGCATTATCTGCGCCGTCCGCCAACGGCGGTCGGTAACGCCGACGTTATCTTGGGCATGGAGCTGACCGACTTTTGGGCCACCGTGAACGCCTACATCGACAACGGCGAGCACGGAATCGGCGTCAATACGAGCAGGATCAAACCCGAGACGAAGCTCATCAGCATCAACGCTTCGGAGTTGCTGACTAAGGCGAACTACCAGGACTTCCAGCGCTTCCAGTCGGTGGACGTGTCAATGGCTGCCGATGCTGAAGCAACGCTTCCCGCGCTGATCGAAGCGGTGAAGGCGGCGATCCCCAATGATCGTAGGGCGGCGATTGAAAAGCGCGGCGAGGCCGCGAAGAAAGCGTTCGCCGAGGCGCGCGAGCGCACCAGGCAGGCCGCGGCGCTGGCCTGGGATGCGAGCCCGATTAGTACGGCACGCATGTCGATGGAGATTTGGGCGCACATAAAGGATCTGGACTGGTCACTGGTGTCGATATCCGGCGTTGGCTTCAACTGGCCTAACCGGTTGTGGCCGATGGAGAAGCATTATCAGTGGCTCGGGGCATCCGGCGGATATGGCGTGGGGTACGGCGCCCCCGCCTCGGTCGGTGCCGCGCTCGCGAACCGCGATCTCGGCCGCTTCTCTGTCAACATTCAAGCCGACGGCGATCTCATGTACGCACCGGGCGTGCTGTGGACCGCCGCGCGGCACAACATTCCGCAGTTGGCCGTGATGTTCAACAACCGCGGCTACCATCAGGAGGTCATGCACGTCCAGCGCCTGTCCAACTTCCGCAATCGGGTAGCTAATCTTGGTAACGACATGGGGCCCATCGGCACCAGCATCCAGAACCCGGACATCGAGTACCACAAGCTCGCGGAGTCCATGGGCTGGTGGGCGAAAGGGCCGATCAAGGATCCGGCGCAGCTCGGACCTGCGATCAAGGAAGCAGTCGCGGTGGTGAAGTCCGGCCAGCCCGCGCTACTCAATGTCTGGACGCAGCCGCGCTAGGGAGGCCTCGTCGATGCGTTCAGTGCGTGGATTGGTGCCGGCGGTGCTTGCCGCCGGCGTGCTCTTGAGCTGCGGCGGCGCGTTCGCCGCTTCGGCCGAAAAGGGAAAAGCAGCCTTCATTCAGCACGGCTGCTGGCAATGTCACGGCATGCAGGGTCAAGGCAGCACCGCCGGCCCCAAGCTCGCGCCCGATGCCATGCCGATCGAGACATTCACGGCTTTCGTGCGCACCACCAACCGCGCCATGCCGCCCTACTCGGAGGCGATCCTATCGAACGGCGATCTCGAGGATATTCACGCTTATCTGCAGACGATCCCGAAACCGGCGGAGAGCATTCCGCTGCTCAACCAGTAATATCGAATCTAGTTGATCTACTGGCCGTCCGGGCGCCATCGGGGCGACAGCTCACAGATCCAACACCAGCCGCTCGCTCTTGCAGCCGGCGCAGCAGATCATGACCTTGGTGTT
>WNGD01011287.1_pt1 | contig 12699 bp, 12 predicted proteins | sample 5400671 | NCBI WGS metagenome assembly WNGD01 (sample SAMN13153369, study PRJNA577476) | soil metagenome | isolation source: 40 cm soil or saprolite under grassland replicate 2 | place: USA:California | collected 2016-06-15
CGTTGGCGACGGCGATGGTCACGTCGGCGATGTTCCGGACTTGCGAAGTTAGATTGCTCGCCATGGCGTTGACGCTATCGGTCAGATCTTTCCAGGTGCCGGCGACCCCAGGCACGACGGCTTGGCCGCCGAGCTTGCCGTCCGTGCCGACTTCGCGGGCGACACGGGTCACTTCGGCGGCGAAACTGCGCAGCTGATCCACCATGGTATTAATCGTATCTTTCAGCTGCAGGAACTCGCCGCGCACATCGACGGTGATCTTTTTCGACAAGTCGCCATTGGCGACGGCAATCGTCACGTCGGCGATGTTGCGCACCTGGCCCGTCAAGTTGCCGGCCATCATGTTGACGCTTTCAGTCAGATCCTTCCAGACGCCGCTCACGTCGCGCACCTGCGCCTGGCCGCCGAGCTTGCCCTCGGTGCCGACCTCGCGGGCAACACGGGTGACTTCGGCGGCAAAGCCATCGAGCTGCTTCACCATCGCGTTAACCATTTTCGCCGTACGCAAGAACTCGCCCCTCAGCGGTTGTCCTTCAGCCTCTAGGGCGACGGTTTGAGTGAGGTCCCCCTTGGCGACGGCGCCGATGACGCGGGCCATTTCGATCGTGGGGCGGGCAAGGTCTTCGATCAGGTGATTGACCGCGCTGATCTTGCTTCGCCACGCTCCACTGGCGCTTGGCATTGTGGCGCGTTCGGATAACTTTCCTTCTTTTCCAACGACGCGGCTTACCCGCTCCATCTCTTTCGCGCTATCCCACATCATCTCTATAATATCGTTTAACGTGTCAGCGATTTTTCCGTCGATTCCGGTCCAAACGCTCGGTAGGCGCGCTGAGAAATCGCCTTTTTTTACTGACGAGAGCACCTGGAGAAGCGCTTTGGTATCGAGCCTGTCCCCGTCAGCTACTGGCGCTACATTTTTTGCCATAATTTCTCCCTGCTATTGATGGAGTTTGGAAGGATGGAGGATTTGCTGAGGCATTTGGATCATCGGCCAACTTTGGCCGGTTCCAGCACACAAGTACCCATCAGCTTATCCTCCAGATGGCCGTTGTCAATATAATTCTATAAAACGAAAACGTTTTTAATTTTAATAACTTGTTTTAAGATGGGCCCGGGGCCCCGAGGGCGGAGGCGGGAAAGTTCCGCACCGGCCAGTGTCTATAGGATCGTCCTGCCTTTAGACGACCCTGGTGTCACGCACGTTTAGGAATAAACCGGGAACACGATCAGTACAGTTTCCCGGAATCAGCGCCGATAGGCCAACATGATGCCATCGCGGATAGGCAGCAGAACATTTTCGACTCTCTCGTCTCTTTGAATCCGATCATTCAAGGCCGCAATGATCCGAGACGCTGGATCCGCGGGATTCAGAACTCTCCCGCTCTGCAGCATGTTATCCAAAACGATCAGCCCGCCGCGCCGCACGAGGTCGATGCAGGCGTCGTAATAAGCGCCGTAGCCTTGCTTGTCCGCGTCGATAAAGCAGAGATCAAAGGGGCCCTGCAAGTTCTTCAGGGTTTCCGTTGCCGGACCGAGTTTGATCTCGATCTTATGGCCGTGAGGACTCGACGCAAAATAACGCCGAGCAATTTCACTGGTCCCAGGGTTAACATCACAGGTAATCAGTTGGCCGTCTTCCGGCAGCGCCGCCGCCATCGCAAGCGCGCTGTAGCCCGTGAACATGCCAATCTCCAGAACTCGCTTGGCCGCCGTCAATCGGACCAGCAGTCTGAGTAACGCCCCTTCGATGGGCCCGACCATCATTCCCGGAGAAGAGGTTTTTTCGTGCGTCTCCTGCCAGAGGCGCTGATGAAGATCGGAAAGCTCGCGGGTATGACGTTCTGAGTACTCCTCGATTTTTTCCGATAGCGAGATCATACAGAACCTCCTCTCGATTCATTGCAAAGTCAAAATATCGTTGCCTGGAGACAGCCGTTGCATGCTCCAAACGCTTGCCTGTCAATGCTAGGGTTGGATTGGGTCAGCGAATCTCTTTCTCCCGGAAGTTGAAGGTAAATAGGAGGAGCTACTCCCACGAGCGATTCTGGAAACTTTATAGTCGGTTGCCGCTGTGCCGTCCATAGTCAAAGTATACTCGAACGGTTCGGCCGAATTTTTTCCAGTTATATAGATATACATCGCTTTTTCTCCAGGCATCGGTTCGTATTCGGTTGCCGCGACACTTGTCGGGTGCCCGCTCGGATGCAGTCGCAAGAGGGTTTCGCGGAATTTTTCAAGCGGTACATAACCCTTGGTTCTGTCCGAGAGCAACGCATAGGCTCTTTGGACATCCTGGCGTACGAACGCAACCTCGGCAAATGCCACAGCGCGCTTTCCGGCTAAGACTTCATCGTGCTTGATCGAGTTGGTACAGCTCATCACGCCGATGAGGAAACCGAAGAGCAAGAACTGAAGTTGCATCATGTCGCCTTTCGCGGGGTTGTTGAATGACGAACCAGAAGCCCTCGCCGCGGTTTATTTTGCCCCGAAGGTCTCGTCGGCGCCGAGCGAAATTCTCGCAAGGACGGACGACACGATGAATACGCCGGCAGTTAACTCCTTCCATCTTTTCATTGCGTGCGTGCTTTCCGCTCTGGTTTGTTCCGGTTGAATTATCAGGTGTCGGGGGAATATTGCAATGAAAGGTTAGGATACATCTTCGCCGCCGCCGCGATCATTGGATCGCCAGACCGACGGGCGGCGTCTATTGAGTGGTGGGGTGGCTATGGACAAGCGGCAGGACAATACGAAAGGTCGTGCCTTCGCCGGCCTTGCTGCTGTAGGAAATCGAACCATCATGGGCGGCCACGATTTGCCGCACTATCATTAAACCCAACCCGGTGCCTTTATCCTTGGTGGTGGCAAACGGCGCGAAGATATCCACGCCTTCGGGAATGCCTGAGCCGGTATCGCTGATTTCGATGATGACGCTCTCGGCTTCAGGATGCATTTCGACCTTTAATTTTGATAGTTCGTTGGAAATGTCGTGCTCGATCCGAACCCCCGCGCTGTCCAGTTCGGGACCGAGGACTTTTTCTACTTCAGCAATGAAATGCGCGGGATCGATAGGGGCAATATTCAACTGCATAGGGCGAGCGAGGGAGCGAAATTCTCGCAGCAGTGAACTCAACCGATCGATCTCGCTGTGAATATCCTGTAGCTGAGTTTTCCAGGAACTGTCCACATCCTTTAGTTTCGTCGACTCTATCTCCATCAGCTGGATGGTCGTGAAAATCCAATTTAGAGGATTGGCGATCTCATGGGCCAAAACTGCGGCAGTCATTCCCATAGCGGCCAGGCGATCGTTCGCGCGCAACTTTTCTTCGGCCAGGCGCCGTTCCTCAGCGATAATAGCCTCCTGGCGTTTTTGCTCGGTCAGATCGGTTGCAATCAAACAAACGGCATCGTTGTTATCGATCATTACCCGACTGCACGAGATGTACACCGGCACTGTCGTGCCGTCGCTTGCCTGAAGCCCAATTTCCGCTGTGGTCTTTTCTTTCCTGGTGAGGCACCCATGGAAAATAGCTTCATGTTCTCCGGGCACGAAACCTCCAAATGAAGAGCCGATCACGCGCTCCAAAGGATATTTGACGAGTTCGCCAAAGCGGCCGTTGCAATAAAGGATAGTTCCGTCCAGAGACAAGGTGACCGCCGCCTCGCTCATCTCTTCGACGATGATCCGGTAGGGATGGTCGGCGCCTTTGAGCGTAAAGACCTGTTCCCCGGCGGGCCCCGTGATCACCAGCGCGTCCACTTCGCCGGTGCGAATAGCCGTCAGAGTTTCTTCGGCTTCCTGAAGCCGGACGCGCAGCTCATCGAGTTCCTGCAGAAGGTTTTGTGCGGAGTTTTCCATGTTGGAGTTTTAAGCGGTCTTCTTTTTTATCGCGAGACCATCCATCAGTTTACCCGTGTCCGAAAGGTCACCGATAAAGCGTCGCACGGGAAGCGGATTTTTTTTGATAAGGGTTGGAGCCGCAATCACATTGTCTTCAGCAATATTTTCGGGGTTTTGATAAATATCGATAACCTCTAAATAGTATTTGCCCTTCAAGTGTTCGTCACAAATTTCTTTGATGTTCGTGATGGCCCGTCGCGATCGCGACGTTGCTCCGGCAATGTAAAGATGAAGAACGTATCCCGCCCTTGCCGATCCGGCGTTATCGAAAGGATCCTTTGCCATTTTACACCCTTGGTTCCATGTCTAAACCCAGCAAGACTTTTTCGCTATTGGAGAGGTCGCCAATGATTTTTTTGAGCGGTGGCGGAAGCCTTCTGACGAGTGTCGGAATCGCGAGAATTTGATCTTTACGCGCGAGCTCCGGATGGCGCACGAGGTCGATGATTTCGATGTTGTACTGGTTGGCGAGGTGCTGCTCGCAGATTTTTTTGAGATTAGTGAGTGCAGTGATGGATTTAGGTGTCTGCCCGGCTATATAAAGTCGAAGATTCCATGATTTCTCGACTGTCAGAACGGACGGCTTCATAGGTTTTTCCTCCCGTTGGGCGCCAGATCTGCTTTGCGCAGTCGAGCTAAGGTTTTTTTGTCTTCCGACAATATTTTTTCGCTACGCTCGTCTTCGGCGAGATCTTTCTCTATTGCTATTTTTTCGTTTTCAAATTCCGCTCTGAGAGCGGCAATTTTGGCTTCCAAGCTTTTCTGTTTGCTTGCGAGAGTGCTCCGCATCCGTTCCGTTTCTTGTTGACACTTGGCCGCCGTCGCTCTTTCCTGCGTCTCCATGGCTTGTCGAGCGGTTCCTGTCAAGACTCCACCCGGCCCGACGTAGACGTCGACCAGCTCGATGCCCTCATCGGTGAGCAAAAACTCGCGGATCTGGTTCGAATGCGCCATGCCGCGAGACTTGAGCACGTACAAACCGCGGTTGCGCTCGCTGGTCGTTTCGATATCGCGCAGCAACAGCCAGGTGTCCATAATCGATGAGATGCCGACCTCTGATTGCTCCAGATTGTGATGCGCGCCAAACGTGAGGCTCGTAAACATGCCGGTAATCTGGCGCATTTTCAATAAATCGATCAGGCGCGTGAGCATCGCCTTGACTTCATTTGGATCGCCCTCGGAAATGAAGGTAGTGATCGGATCCACCACGACTACCTGGGGCTTAAATTCATTGATGATCTTATGCCAAACCGCGAGATGCATCTCCAGGCTGTAAAAAGTGGAGCGCAGTGCATGAAACCGCAGCAGTCCCTTTTCGACCCATGGATTCAAGTTTATTCTGATGGAGCGCATGTTACGCATGAATTGCTTCGGGGATTCTTCGGAGGCAATGTAGAGAGAGCGCTCCCGGCGCCGGCACGCGGCGTCGACAAAATGAGCGCACACGCTGCTCTTCCCGGTGCCTGCGGTTCCGGAAACCAAAATGCTGCTGCCGCGATAGTATCCTTTTCCACCCAGCATGGCGTCGAGACTGGGGATACCGCTCGAAATCCGTCCGTTGCTAACCTCATGATTCAACCCGAGCGACGTGATGGGAAGAACCGAGACACCCCCGGCATCGATTAGAAACGGGTACTCATTAGCGCCGTGCGAAGAGCCGCGGTACTTGATAATTCGCAGCCGACGGGTGGAAATCTGGTTTATAACGCGATGGTCGAGGAGGATCACGCAGTCCGATACTTACTCTTCCAGCCCATGGCGCGTCAGAGTTTCGGCGCCGCGCTCGCCTGTGACGAGAGCGGTAACGCCCTTATCTTTGAGCCAGCGAAACAACCGGCGCAGCTCGTTTCGCAGAATGAAGGTATTGGTGAATGCGGCAAAGATCGCCTCAATGGTATCGATGGCGACCCGTTTTGCGCCGATGGAGTCGATCGCATGACCGAGGCGCAAGAACAAACCCTCGAGATCGTATTCGCCGGTTTCTTCGATTTCGCTTCTTTCTAGATGAATGTAATCGACGATCAATTTCTGACGCTTGATCAGATCATTCAGATCGTAGCCCAGTGAAGCAACGTTCTTGGCCAGCTCCTCGGCGGTTTCTTCGAAGGCGATAAAAACGCCGGGCTCGTTGTATCGAAGCGCACCCCGGATCAGGAACTCCAACGACAGAATGGTCTTACCGCAGCCAGCACTGCCGCAGATCAAGGTCGTGCGACCCTTCGGCAGCCCACCGAATGTAATTTCATCAAGGCCGTGAATACCGGTAGGCGCCTTTGAAAGTCCCTGGCGATGATTCGTGTGATTCGATCTGGTCATTGATGTGTCTCTTTTGAGACAACTTTTGAACCTTTGGTCTAGCCACTTTATGGTTGCGAAATATTTAAGTCAAGAAAGCTTCAAAAATTTGTGGACGCGCGGCGGTGTTCCGGGTTTGCGACGCCATGGGTCGCCGTGCTTGACGGATCACGGCGGTTCCAGCTAGAAAGAAAAGACGAAGGAGGAACCATGAACTATCAATTGGAGCACGTGGCGATCTACTGTAAGGACATCAATGAATCGATAAAATTTTATGAAAAATTCTTCGGCGGCCAGCCGACGGCGATAAGAAAAGGCGCGGCGGGCTATGGCTTCTGCTTTATGAAGATTGCCGGCTCGCCTTCAATTCAGCTGATGGAGTCAGCCGGCGAGGCCGGCGTGCATCACTACGGCTTCGTCACCGACGATGTCGACCAAGTCGCCAAGGAGTTCAAAGAAAAAGGCGCCCAGATCGTCCGCGAAAATCGCGACCCGTCGGGAAAACTCACGACGATCTTCGTGAAAGATCCAAACGGGTTAGAAATGGAAATCAGGTCGCCCCGTTAGTGGGTATATATCTTTTGAGATGGCTCTGGGCTTGTTACACACAGCTCTTTCCCGTCACTTAAAGCTTCATTCGGAAAATAGTTTGGCGGGAGTATCTTTATCCATCGCGTCTGATATAGTCATCAACGCAGGCACGACACCCACGTCAAAATAAAACACACGCAGTCTCGCTTGACCGAATATCGCAGAGGCGGTCCCTAGGGTAACCCCGTCTCTTTCCGCTCATGGGCCGGCAAATAACTGAAGACGGCGAGTAGCGACTGCCCGGAAGGAGATGTTTGTCATGGAACACAGCTCAACCAATGCAACTTCAACGATCAGCCGTATTGGGTTTATCGGCAATTATTTGCCGCGCCAGTGCGGTATTGCTACGTTCACTACCGACTTGTGTGAGGCCATCGCTGCCGAATACGGTGGAACAACGTGTATTGCCTTGCCCGTCAACGACATCGAGACCGGCTACGCCTATCCGGCGCGCGTTCGATTTGTCCTGGCGGAGAAGGATATTGACTCTTATCTCCGCGCCGCCGACTTCTTGCACACCAACAATGTAGATCTCGTCTGCCTGCAACACGAATATGGCATCTTCGGTGGGCGCGCGGGCAGTCACATTTTGCCCCTCTTACGTGAATTGCGCATGCCCATCGTCACGACCTTGCACACCATTCTGCAGAACCCCAACCCAGATCAACGGCGGGCGTTGGAAGAAGTCGCAGCGCTGTCAGATCGGTTGGTCGTCATGAGTGAGCGCGGCGCTGAATTCTTGCAAGAGATCTATCATGTGCTGCCGGAGAAGATTGATCTGATTCCACACGGCATTCCCGATGTGCCGTTTGTAGACCCGAGTTTTCACAAAGACCTGTTTGGAGTCGAGGGTAAAATCGTCTTACTCAGCTTTGGCTTGCTCTCAGCGAACAAAGGGATCGAAAACGTCATCGCCGCTCTGCCCGCTATTTTGGCGCGATATCCAAACGTGGTGTACATCGTCGTCGGCGCAACCCATCCCCACGTCATGCGGCACGAAGGCGAAACTTATCGGTTGTCTTTACAATGGATGGCCCAAGAAAAAGGCGTGGAAGGTCAGGTGATCTTCTACAACCGATTTGTCAGTTTGGAGGAACTCGTTAACTTCATCGGCGCGGCGGACATTTATATCACGCCCTATCTCAACCCGGCGCAAATCGTCTCTGGCACACTGGCTTACACGCTGGGGGCGGGCAAGGCGGTGATTTCGACACCCTATTGGTATGCGGAAGAAATGCTAGCCGAAGAACGGGGTGTGCTGGTGCCGTTCCGCGATCCGGCGGCGTTGGCCGAGCAAGTGATTGACCTGTTGGACAACGAGCCGAAGCGTCACGGGATGCGCAAGCGCGCCTATCTTCATGGGCGGACGATGATCTGGCCGCAGGTCGCGCGACGCTACATGAAGAGTTTTGAACGCGCCCGAGTTGAACGCTGGCATTTCACCCCGCCCGGCTTCACAGTGAAAGCGCTAGACACATATCCGGGCGATCTGCCCCCCCTCAAACTCGATCACTTGCGCCACATGGCGGACGAGACCGGCATGTTGCAACACGCCATTTTCACGGTGCCCAACTATCACGAGGGGTATTGTACTGACGACAACGCCCGCGCTCTGATGGTGAGCACTCTTCTAGAGGAACTCGGCAACGGAGAGGCATTGGAATTGGCTTCCCGTTATCTCGCCTTCGTCTGGTATGCGTTCAACGCTGAAACCGGACGCTTTCGCAACTTTATGGATTACCAGCGCCGCTGGCTGGAAGCTGGCGGCTCAGACGATTGCCACGGCCGCACGCTGTGCGCCTTGGGCACAGTGTTGGGCCGCTCTAACACGCCGGCCTTACACAGTATGGCCGGCTGGTTATTCGAGCAGGCCTTGCCCGCCATTCTCGACACGACCAGCCCGCGGGCGTGGGCCTTCTCGCTGATCGGCATCCACGAGTATCTACAACGGTTTGCCGGCGACCGCATGGCAGGCCAGGTCCGGGAGGAATTGTCCGGGCGGCTGCTGGCGTTATATCAAAGCCATCGCTCGGACCAATGGCGATGGTACGAAGAAGTGCTGACCTATTGTAACGCCGCGCTGCCACATGCGTTGCTCATGTGCGGCCAATCGATGCCGAATAAAGCAATGACCGAGGCCGGGCTGGAGTCGCTTATGTGGCTGGCCGACTTGCAGCGCGCTGAAGAAGCTGGGGGTCATTTTGTTCCCATCGGATCCAACGGTTTTTATCAGCAGGGCGGTAAGCGTGCGCGGTTCGATCAACAGCCGGTGGAGGCGCAAGCCATGGTATCCGCGTGCCTCGAAGCGGCCCGGATCACGGGAGACAAGCGTTGGCGGAAGGAAGCCCGACGGCCTTTCGAGTGGTTCCTTGGGCGCAATGATCTAAACCTTCCCATTTATGACCCGATGACAGGCGGTTGTCGAGACGGTCTGCATCCCGACCGCGCGAACGAGAATCAAGGCGCGGAGTCTACGCTAGCCTTTCTCCAGGCCCTGCTGGAGCTGCGTCTGGCGGACAATGCCCTTCCATCTGTGGAGGTACAATCCTAGTGAGCAACCAACACCCCGAAATCTTTCGCCGTCATCCGCATAATCCCATTTTGACCCCCGCCGCTTGGCCCTATCCGGCCAATAGCGTGTTTAACCCGGGCGCCACATTGCTGCCGGATGGGACCACCCTGCTACTGTGCCGCGTGGAGGATCGGCGCGGCCATTCCCACTTGTGTGTCGCCCGTTCCGCCAACGGTGTGGATAGCTGGCAGATTGACTCCCAGTCCACGCTAATTCCCGACCCGGAACACTTTCCGGAGGAACTGTGGGGCATTGAAGACCCGCGCATCACCTACCTCCCCGAATTAGGCAAGTATGGCATCGTTTATACCGCCTACTCTGGTGTCGGACCTGGCGTGGCGCTTGCGCTTACGAAAGATTTCGACCAGTTCGAGCGCTATGGGATGATCATGGCGCCGGAAGATAAAGATGCTGCTTTGTTTCCTCATCGTATCGGCGGCCAGTGGGCTTTGATCCATCGCCCGGTCAGCGCTCCCGGCGCGCACATGTGGATGTCCTATTCGCCCGACCTGCGGCACTGGGGCAGCCACAAGCTGATGCTGGAAGCCCGGCGCGGCGGATGGTGGGATGCGAATAAAATCGGCCTCTCGTCACCGCCCATCGAAACTCCGCAAGGTTGGCTGGTGATTTACCACGGCGTACGGCAGACACCAGCGGGTTGCATTTACCGACTGGGTCTAGCGCTGTTTGATTTGCAGGAGCCGGGATGCTGCCTGAAACGCGGTGACGAGTGGATCTTCGGCCCGGAAGAACGGTATGAGCGACGCGGAGATGTGGACAACGTCGTCTTTCCTTGTGGCTACACCCTTGCGTCCGATGGCGACACCATCCATCTGTATTACGGCGCGGCGGATACATGCATTGCCCTGGCAACCGGCAGCATTCGCGGAATTCTCAATTGGCTTTACGAAGGCGGATAAAGAATCCGCTAAAAACTTAACAACCGCCTTATGCCCGTTTTTGACGGTTGATCATGCTTTTGATCGTCGTCAATGCTTCATATGAGACAACAACCGCTTACGAGTCGTCATAGAATGATGATGTCATGGAGACATAGGCGCAGATGTCACCCCAGTTCCGCGCCTAAGGACTGATCCCGCGATACATACAGTTCTGCCCCGCCGATCACTTTCGGATGGTTGATTAACCTTTCGCTGCGAATCACCAAGTGAATCATCGGTCGTGGGAAGAACTCCGCGCTTCTGTTGTCTCTGCAAATTCAGAAGGACGTTCAAAAGAGGAAAATCTCATGGAACGGACATATGACGACATTACATTCGGTATTGCTTCCAATAAACGTTTTGCCGAAGCGAAGAATGGGAGGGTAAATGCAAGCGGGTTGAGGTTAGTGGTGTGCCAAAGCCGTCAAGATCAGATCCATAACAACAATCTCATCGAGGAGATCCTCGGGAAGCAGGCTCGACACCTGCTCCTTAGCCACGATGCTATTCTCATACGTCGCTTCAGCAGCGGCCGGATCGTTTTTTGGAATCGCGGCGCACACAGACTTTATGGTTGGTCCAAGAAAACCGCGATGGGGAAACTTGTTTACAACCTTCTGGAGACGGAACTCCCCGAGCGCACCGGTTGCTGGAGTGGAGAGCTGGTCCAAACAAGAAAGGATGGGAGAAAGATTGTCGTTGCGAGCCACTGGTCACTGCGCCAGAGCCTCAACGGGGGGCCTATGGAGATCCTGGAGGTAAATTATAATTTGACGGATAAAAAACAGCCGGCGCAAAAGACGCGAGAGAGAGAACAGTTGGCCTTGTTGGGGACAATGGCCGCGGTCTTCGCCCATGAAGTCGCCAACCCCCCTTACCGGAGTTTCCGCTTCCCTGCAGTTTGTTGAGAATGAGCTCGAAAAGAAGAAATTGGATGACCGGCTATTGAGAGACACAGTCCACGGAGCAATGCGAGAAATCGACCGTTTAGGCTCATTGCTCAAGGAGTTTCGCTCGCTTGCGTTGCCGCAAACACTTGACCTCAGATTAACCGATCTTGAAGGAATTATCCAAGAGATCTTGGCTGTAGAAAAAATAGCTTATCGGGCTGCTGGAATTACCGTCAAACTTGCGTTCGAGAACGGTTTACCCGCGATTGAATTGGACGCAGCAAAAATGAAGCAGGCGATTTTAAACCTCTGCAAAAATGCTATCGAGGCTATGGGCAAAGGAGGTTGCCTGACGTTTAAGGCCTATCGGGCTGGGCCAATGGTGGTCTTGGAGATCAGTGATAGCGGTATTGGAGTGCCTGAGGGTCTGAATATCTTTGAGTTATTCAAAACCACAAAGGTCGGCGGCGGTGGCTTAGGACTTTCCCTTGTGCAGCAGATTGTCTCGGCTCATAACGGCACGATCAACTACACGACCGATGCCGGCCATGGGACGACGTTTACGGTCCGTTTGCCGGCGGCAACCCGGATGATGTGAGTTTCCTTTAGCATACCTTGTGGGCACGGTGCGGAGAAATCAGCTTTAATGGAGGGAAAGCAGGCAAGTTACTCGGTGCAAATCTGAACGGGATTTAACTTGAGGTGACCACAAGATGAAAAGCAGCACTTCATACAAAAACTGTCTCATTCGCGGCGAGTCATTTCAGCGGGAGAAAAATGGAAAGTGGGTTCCCCAATATACGTTGACGCGTCCCAAAACCGAAAGCACAGGGAAGGGAAGCGATTTTCCATCGCATCAATATCAATGCAACGAAGCTTTCCCGACTGAAAGTGAAGCCGACGCGTATGCCGTGAAAAGAGCAAGGGAGTGGATTGATAAGAACTGAAAGCTAAAGGGCTAATCAGTCTTTTCTTGCGTATCGATATCTTAGGCACAACCCGCCAGAGCGTGGTTCCTCGCATTAAGTTTTCCTTGTTTTGCTCCGATCACTGGGAGAAAAAGGAAACACTCAAATTCGCTTTTGTCACTAAGAACACAGGTAAAGCGCCCGCCAAAGCATGAGCGGCTTTATGCCCAATTGTCTGAGAGGCGATCATGTTATATCACCGTCCTGCTGTCCTGGTGATGGCAGCAGGTAATGGAATTCGCTCCCCTGGAATTTCGTGTAAGATGCCAATCTGCGCGAAATTGCACAACGGCATAACGCCTATTCCCCGATGGAAAAATTTTTCGCTACCTGCCCCCGCGGCCTGGAACAGCTCCTGGCAGAAGAACTGCAGCAACTGACAGCGAAAAACATTCGCACCGTAGGGGGTGGAGTCCATTTTAGCGGTGAATTTTCTCTATGTTACCGGGCCAATCTGGAAAGCCGCATTGCAAGCCGGGTTCTGTGGCAGGTGACAAGGGACCGCTACCGCGACGAGGACGATATTTACCGCACCGCTTTG
>WNGD01007143.1_pt1 | contig 12698 bp, 10 predicted proteins | sample 5400671 | NCBI WGS metagenome assembly WNGD01 (sample SAMN13153369, study PRJNA577476) | soil metagenome | isolation source: 40 cm soil or saprolite under grassland replicate 2 | place: USA:California | collected 2016-06-15
TGCCCAGGTGTGGGACGTGGCCTGGTCGTCAGATGGACTGCTGATAGCCTCCGCAAGCAAGGATGGAACTGTGCGCCTCTGGGGAACCACATAGCGTCTGTGAATGCTCCTGCAACGTGTTGCTAGCTCCATCTTTCTGAACACCGCTGTCAGACCACAATGAACCAACCAACCAGCATTTTTATGATACACTGTCTGTTAACCGGTCGGTTCCAGGTCCGCATCCTGTTCGAGGAGCTTCGAAATGGGCCACCGACCGAAACGGGTGGCCTTTTTGTATGTTTAGCAGGAGTACAAGTCCATTTGAGGTGATGCCAGTTGGTTGACAATAGCACCATCAGTTATCAACACTTCTTTCAGGCGCTGCTCGAAGCGGTACCCTGGCCTCTATTGATCGTGAGCCGTTCGTTGAGTATCCACTTCTATAACCAGCATGCTGTTAATCTATTGCAAGCGCAGGGCCCATTGAAACAGTTGAAATTGAATCAACTGGTTTCTGATGCCAGAATTCTAGAGCTTGTGCAGCAGAGTATACAGAGCCAAAGTCCGGTCACAGGTGAGTATACCCGGGACAGCACAGGTACTGCCTGGAAAATCTCAATTACCCCGCTAGCACATAGCCCTCGCAGGACCAGAATTAGTAAGCAGAATACTGCCCTCAACCTGGTGTATCGCTATGTTTATTTTGCCATCGCTATTGAAGACCTGACCGAATTGCGTCGCCTGGAGCGTGCGCGACGTGACTTTGTTGCTAACATCTCGCATGAGCTACGCAACCCCCTGGCTTCTATTCGCCTGCTGGTTGAGACACTTGAAGATGCTATCGATACAGACCCGGAGCAGGCGCAAACATTTGTTGAGAAAATTGAAACAGAGGTACAAAATCTCACAGAACTTGTGTCAGAAATCCTTGAGCTTTCACGTATCGAATCGGGCCAGGTCCCAATGAGCATTGAACCAATCGAGGCAGAGCAATTAGTACGCGAAGTGATGGCACGCATGCTGACACAGGCCCAGCGTCATCGTATCACGTTGCGCACTGAAATAGAGCAAGGGAAGACATTAGTGGCTGCTGACAGCAGACAGATTTTGCGCGTAATGGTTAATCTTGTTCACAATGCTATCAAATTTACACCTTCAGGTGGAATAGTGGTGATCGGCACGCGACTAGAAGAGAGCGGAAGCACTCAAGTCTTTTTTGTGCATGATACGGGAATTGGTATCCGGCCTGAGGATTTGCCTCGCATCTTTGAGCGTTTCTACAAAGTCGATCAAGCTCGCTCAAAGATTGATTTTATTGGGCCAGGGGGAGGAGGCAGTGGCCTGGGGTTGGCTATTGCTCGTCACGTGGTAGAAGCTCATGGGGGTCGTATTAAAGCTGAAAGTGTAGTTGGGCAGGGAAGTACCTTTACCTTTACGTTACCAGTAGCTATTGATTCTGCATAAGCTATGCAACTTTTACATTGTAATACAGCTATCGCATATTTTAATCACATCTTTATACGAATGTGTTGAACTTGTCAGATTCATATGTTACTATTAGCAGGGGATCGGTATTTTGGACTAACGCCCATTTTTCATGCCCTACGGGGCCGCATTTCTCAACCGAGATCAGGATAGGCTTCTTGCGATTCCAATTGGTCACATAATCAAGCAGGTTAGCTCTGGATCCTGGTACTAAGGTCTGAATTAATTGTACTCTAAATAGGCCGGTGTAAATAGTGGGGTGGATAAAGAAAGAGGACAACAGTTATGAGCAAACTGGTAATGATCATTGATGATTCTCTCACGGTGCGTAAGATCATGGAAACCAGTCTGAAGCGTGAAGGCTTCGCATCGGTGAGTTACCCCGACGGTATTCAAGCGCTACGAGCACTGAACGAAAGACGACATCCCATACCTGACCTCGTTTTACTTGATATAGGCCTTCCCAAAATGGATGGGTACGAAGTGGCTCGCCATTTGAAGACGAAACAGCAGTTTGGTAATACTACTATTGTCATGATCTCTAAACGAGATGGGGTGATTGATCGTCTTAAAGGTCGTCTCGCAGGCGCAAAAGACTATATTACCAAGCCATTCAAAACTCAAGAAGTGATGACTATTGTGCATTCACACCTGAGTAGTCCGACGGTTGGCCGATCATAACACACCTCCTGGTTTTTGCGTAGCAGCGTTGGAGTGTGGATAGAAACAGAGCAATGTTGCCTCTAAATGGCTTATCGACATTTGACCTTGAGCGCATGAGTGATGAAGAATTCTGGAATTACGCCCACGAGCGAGCGGGCATAATTCCCCAGAGTTCTTCTCAGGAGAGAGACTACCAGGATCAACATCTGGAATGCAAGTTGAGTCGGGGAAATTGTTTAATTTCCTTGAAAGACATTATCGAGGTTGTACCACCCCCTCATCTATTCGCTCAACTCCCTGTTACCCCAAGTTGGATGCGTGGTCTTGTGGCATGGCGTGGTGAAGCCATCGCGGTAATCGATCTTGACATGTACCTCAGCGGGGTAAACGTTTCTCCCCTTGATGGAATGCTCCTGGTGATTAATCATGCAGATGTAACCGTTGGTTTGCTCGTTCCCGGCGTTGGGTTGACTACCACTGTTCAGTTTGAACAAATGAATCTATCTACAGGGCCATCTGTGTTCTATACGCCCATGCGAGCAGGTGTGGTAAGAGGGATATATGCCGAGGAGCCAGTCCTGGATGTATCAGCTTTACTCCCTGATGTGGTACAGCAGATAGGAATGGCTGCCCACTATGGATGATAGAAACTCACCGTTTAATCAGGATGAACTTTCTGAAGAAGACCTGGAGGTGTTGCGGGCTTTTCATTCTAATGAAGAACCATTACCCGACAACTCTTTGTCGCAAGAGCCAACACTCGAGGCTTCTTTCGCATCTCAAACAGAGACAACTCAATCCCCATCGCTTATCTCCGATGATGAAATGCTTGCTTTCTTCGCTACTGAAGCCGATGAAGATATTGCTACTATGCGTTTAGCGCTTCAACGGCTGGAGCAAGATGACCGCTTAGATTCCCAGAACCTTGAAGCTCTGAAACGGTCTGCGCATAAGATGGCAGGGACAGCGGCGGCGATTGGCTGTGATTCAATGTCCACGGTTGCTCGCCATATGGAAACAATAATCGAGCTGGTTGAAAATGGAAACGTGATGTATGTAACAGGATCGATTGCCCTGGCCCACGCGGTGCAAACCCTGGAATTGACCCTACAAAGTATAGCCAGCAACGGCTACGAAAGTAAAAATCCACTGCTAGAACTCGAAGAGGAGTACGAAGCGCTCAATATCGATATATATGCTGTGCATACGGTGAAACTCTCTTCACCCAAAGATGCTGAAACCATGTCTACCCAAAGATTTTCTCAACACCTCAATCAACTTATAGCGCACACTGAGAAATTAATCGAGCTGGATACTCCACTGGAGAACGCCCATCAGCAGGTAGAAACGGCGCTCAATGAATTGCAAATTGCTCAGGCTCGCTTGCGACGTTTAGAGCCGTTGCTTTCAAGCCTGTCTGTTACATCGAATACCACACTAGATGCTGTATCTAGCGATGTTGGATATCCTCCCTCGTCGCTCGTCGCGCGCATCTTACAGGAGGCCACGGAACGTATAGGATATATGCCGCAGGTGAGAAGTACTGCATTCCTTCAGCCATTACCGATTCAGGAAGTCGCTCTCTGGGACGAGATGGAAATAGATCGTTTTTGGGAGACGAATGTCCTGGCACATTCGCTTACTGAAGCGATTAGCGATGTTGCAATGGCTATTGCTCATCTACGGCAGGCACTTACACACCTCAAATCCTTAGTAGCGCAACAAGTGGGCCAGGCGAGCGCTGTGCGCAATGAAGCGTTTTTGCTGCGGTCATCACCATTCAGCGTTCTGGTGGCACACCTGAGGCAGGCTATAGAGATGATGACGGGAGCGCAAAAAAAGCGCGTCCAGTTTGAGGCTTCGGGTGAATCAATTGAGATCAATCAAGATATTCTAGAGGCGTTGACCGAACCTCTCCTGGAACTTGTGCAGCTTAATGTGGCCGAGATCTTGTTTTTTGAGAAGAAATGGAAACACGACACTGAACAACAATTACGAATCTGGCTTAATGCACATGCAATGGGTAATGAGGTAACGATTGAAATAGGTTTCTCACAATTAGCCTCTCCAGGGGCGATGACTACACTGCAAGAAACTGCCCATCATTTGTATGGCTCAATCACACTGCAAGAACGTAGTGGGGAAGGGATGACCCTGCAACTCCGTTTGCCGCGTTCTCAACGCATGATACAGGGGTTACTTGTGCGTGCAGGAAGCCAGCATATAATCGTGCCGGTCTCGCAAGTACGACAAATACACTATAATAAACAGGGCATGGGAAAAGCGCGCTTGAAAGTGGATCATTCGCGAGATATGTCCCTGCTTGATACACACGAGATAGTTCATCTCAACTCGTTGTTAGGTTTCTTGCCTGCTAATAATTCTTTTGAAGAGAAGATCCAGGCTGCGTTGGTACTAGAGTTGGATAGTCCCCAGGTTGCAGTTGAGATGGACGAGGTAGTAGGACAAGTAGCGTTGGTGATGAAGCCGCTTGCAGCTCATCTATGTCGTCCAGGAATAACAAGTGCCGCTTTCGATGGTAATGGCAATGTGCTTCTGGTTGTAAATTTGCCTGAAATGATCAGGCTGAAAGGAATACGCCAGTATGCTGAGGAAATGGCCAATGAAGCAGGTACGGAGAGCAAGCATGACCTACCGTCTCTGCAAGCTACAACACCATTGCGCCGCACAATACTCATTGCAGATGATTCTGTATCTATCCGGCAATCTATAATCACAACCCTGAACCACGAAGGGTATGACGTAAAGGAAGCGGTAGATGGCCTGCAAACGCTGGAACAGCTATCGAAAGAAACTCCCGACTTACTTCTGTTAGACGTAGAGATGCCCAACCTGAATGGCTATGATGTCCTCAATATCATTCGTACACATCAAGAATTCTCTGGGCTGAAAATTGTCATGTTGACTTCCCGTTCTTCAGAGAAGCATAAGCGACGTGCCAGTGAGTTAGGCGCTCATGCTTACCTGATTAAGCCTTGTCCGCAGGATGTGTTGCTCGAGATGATCAAGTCATTAATCACGTAGGTGTGTAACTCCCCATCCTTCCAGGGAAATTTCCCTACCGTAGGGGCGAGTGTGGTGAGGAGTGGTTGGGTGGGCCTTTATGGTCGCCCGCCGTTCCCCCGTAGGGGCGAGAGTGGTGAGGAGTGGCTGGGTGGGCCTTTATGGTCGCCCGTCGTTCCCCTAGAGATCCAGATATATCTGCCCCTTAATATGTGACAGTCTTTATGTTACAATGCACCGTAACACCCTATGCGGTACAGCCTAATTGAAGTAGAGCAGTGTAATAATGCATACGATTGATGAGTTGGCACATATCTCAGGGATGCCGAGCAGGACGATTCGTTTTTACAATACTCAGGGTATGTTGCCTCCTCCCACCATGCGCGGTCGCGTAGCCTATTATAGCGAAGACCACCTCCTGGTGCTGAATATTATCAAAGAGCTGAAAGAGCAGCAGAATCTTCCTCTGGAAACTATCAAGCAACTGCTGGAAATTCGTGCCAGGTATGGTGAAGTTCAGATGAATCTGGCGCTCAAACAACGCTTGCAGCGCTCTCTCACTGGTGGTGGCCAGGAAGTGCGTCTTTCTAAAGATACGTTGAAGCAGCAGACTGGCGCGACTGAGCAATGGATTGACGAATTGACTGGCCAGGACCTGCTCTTTCCAGTAAAAACTGAAAATGGGCTGATGTATAGCGGCGATGATATCCTGTTGCTACAACTGTATGAACGCCTCGAGTATCTTGGTCTTCCAATAGCGCTACCGGCACTCATTCGTTTTCAATTGCGCCAGCTTGCTCGCAGCGAAATAGCCGCTATTGAGCAGCATGTACAGCCACATTGGCGTGAGGAGGAACTGTCACCTGAGCAGCAGACTGAGCAATTTCAGATGATTCTTACGCTTACTGATACAGTAATCTCTGTAATGCATCGCAAGCTGCTGTATCAGCTATAAGTTAGTAGAAAAAAGCGCCTTAAGAGCTGGGATACGCTCATAATCTTTTTTGTTGCGTGTAAGCAGTGTAAGATCATGATACATGGCGGTTGCTGCAATAAGAATATCTGGATCACCGATTAGCAAGCCTCTGCGACGTAAATCACCACGGATAGATCCAAATCGCTGCATTATTGACCGATTAAGGGAGAGAATATTTGCGGCTCTCGTAAATATCCGCAATCAATTTATCAGAATCTATGAGACCCTTCCAGCTACCTGCAGAGGAAAGAAAGGCCTTATAGTCTGACTCGGTCAGCTCTTGCTTTGCTCGTCTCTGTAGAGAAGGAGTAACAGGCATCAGGATCGCTACATCTTCGCTGTCTCGCCTCAAGATACGAGGCTGATGTGTAATTTGCACTTCTTCAGCAATACGCAAGAGTTCTGGCACATTACTTATATCTATGCGTTTCAGATCCCTTTGCATCTTCTTTATATCTCCTTCTAGAAGGAGAGAACCTCTCCCTCTTATGCTGGCATTGTATGTGATCAATTCAGGCCTGTCAATCGTTATTAGCTCTCTATCTTCTCTTCTGCTTCTTGCTCCGCAGGTTGCTGGATCTCTACTGCCTCTACCGTCTCCGCATCTTCTGAAGCCGGTTGTTCAACCTCTGTGGTCTCTGACCTCTCTTCACCAATCTCCTCTTCTGGAGCTGGTTGTTCAGCCTCTGGAGTCTCTGTTGTTTCATCTACGACCTCCTCTTTTGCAACAGACTCCTGCGGAATGCCGTAAGTTGCAGCGATCTCGCCCTCTGGTACAGGCTTCGAGAAGCGGAACACCACGAAAGTGAGTGGTATCAGAAGAATGAAGACGACAAGTGATGTCCATTGCGCTTGTTTTAAACTCCAGTCTAAACCCAGGAAGCTTACAACCACATTATCGCGCACGAAGAAAAGCAGGAATTGGGTGATTACATAGCCAAACAGATAGACCAGCATGAGTATGCCGGGCCTGCGCAGGCGATGGGAGAGGAAAAGCATCAATGTGAGTAAGACAATGTTGGCGAGCAGTTCATAGGTAGCCGCAGGTTGTACAGGCACATTACAGGTCGCTGGATTCAAGCACGCAAAACTATTTGGATTCTGGTAGACTGTTGACCAGGGAAGCGTGCTGTGATAGCCGATGATGTCACCATTAATAATGTTGCCGATACGCCCGAAAATCTGCCCGGCAGCCGCAAACAACACACCGGCATCAAGCGCTACCAGCGGGTTAATGCGCTCAACTTTGGCTCGCCAAAAGAGCACAGGGATGGCGAGGAAAAGGGCCCCGAAGAAAGCCATGCCGCCCTCCCAGGTCGCGAGTATGTGTTGAGGGTTAGCAAGGTAGAATGAAACAAAATTTGGCTGCTGGATGACAAAGTACAGGCGTCCACCAATCAAGCCAGCAACAATACACCACCAGAGTACTCTATACTTGATCTCATTGCTAATACCCATACGTGCGGTATAGCCTCGAATGACCAATAACCCCATCAGGATTGCCACGACATACATCAGTCCATACCAGCGCAAGGCGAGTGGGCCAATGTGAACAATTACGGGGTCAATATTGATGTAGATGTAGGGTGGGCCAATGCGTATCCAGCCCCAATCAATTATGTAAGCAAGTGTGGGGATACTTCCCATAATATTTCTCCAATACTTTGAGCCACAATTTTACCCTATCATAGTATGCCTGAGCGATATGTGCAAGTAGTTATGGATATTTCTACCCTACTCACTCTCCTCGTTCTGTGTTATGCTTTTTGTATCAGGACAATGCTGTCTTTGTTCGCATTCCACGGAAGGAAGGTGTATTGATGGTTAAGAACATTACTCTGCACAAGGCGAAGCATATGCCAGGGGAAAGCGTCTATGAGCGTTACCTGCGTACCGAGGAACTTCTCTCTCTGCAAAAAACTGAGAACGAGTTAGCGCATCATGATGAGCTACAATTTCAGGTTGTACACCAGGTGTTTGAATTGTGGTGGAAAGAAACCGCTTACGAGCTACGCACTATCCGCACGTTGCTCCAGGAGTACAATCTACCACCCGCCTTGCGCCTGTTACAGCGTGTCATCCAGATTCAGCATCTGATGCTAAGTAATTTGCGCATGTTGGAGACCATGTCTCCCTGGGATTTTCATGGCTTCCGCAAGGTGCTCGCTGATGGTGCCGGTACAGACTCTCCCGGTTTTCATGCGTTGATGACGATTTCACCCCTTTTATGGGATGATTTCCAGGCATTGCTTGCTCATGAGCAGGTCACGCTTACAGACATCTATATCTATGCTCATCGCTACCCACTGTTGATGGCTTTTGCTGAGGCGCTGACCGATTACGACGAAGTCTTTCAGATGTTCCGCACTCAGCATTTCAAATTGGCACAACGTATGATAGGCCCGGGTTCTATTGGCACCGGTGGCACACCCATGGAGATACTCGAGCGTACTCTCAGGGATAAGTTCTATCCAGAACTTTGGGAAGTACGCAACCAGTTGACGAAGATCGCCGATGAGCAAGGCTTAAAGTGAAGTGTCTGTGTTGAGCTGGCCGTCCGTGGCTCCGCCACGGACGGCCAGCTCAACACAGACTAACCCATTTTTTCGAAGAAACGAGCCACAGTGCGAAGGCCCTTATAAAACTGAGAAAGCGAGTACTTCTCATTCGGGGCATGCAGGTTATCGTCTGGCAAACCAAAACCCATCATCACTACTGGTACCCCAAGAATATCATGAAACAGCCCTGCTATAGGAATCGATCCACCCCCGCGAATAAAGACAGGCTCTTTCCCGAATACCTCCCTCAACGCTGATGCGGCAGCTTGCATAGGCGGCGTATCTATCGGAACCATCACCGCTTCGCCTCCATGTACTTTTCGTACCGTTACTTCTACTCCCGCGGGAGCGAGTTCCATAACGCGCCGCTCAAGGAGCACAAACACATCGTCTGACTTCAGGTCAGCGGGGAGGCGCAGGCTGATTTTTGCCTTTGCGATTGCGGGAATCACAGTTTTAGCGCCCTCGCCTACAAAGCCACCCGAAATACCATGAATCTCTAAGGTTGGACGGGCCCAGATGCGCTCTAAAGGTGGATATTCTATTTCACCCGTAAGCTGTGAAACTCCCATCTCCTCCAACAACATTTCATTCAAATGCAGGGGGTCATCGTGCCAGAACGCTTTTTCTTGCTCTGACGCCTCGCGTACCTTATCGTACAACCCAGGAATGTGAATATGCCCTTCGGCGTCTTTCAAACCAGCGATAATGATAGCCAGTGTGTGCAGAGGGTTAGGTGCTACACCGCCATAGGTGCCTGAGTGTAGATCGCTTTTCGCGCCACGAACTGCGACCTCTGTGTAAATAATGCCTCGCAGACCATTGACAAGCGCCGGAATCTCCTTCGACGGCATACCCGTGTCGCAAATAAATGCGGCATCACACCTCAAGCTTGCAGGAAATGCTCGGACGTAGTGATCAATCGACTCTCCTCCAGCCTCTTCTTCTCCCTCGATCAGTACGCGCACATTAACAGGTAAAGTACCATGAATCTCCAGGAGCGATTCCAATGCTTTCAATACGAGCATTGTCTGACCTTTGTCATCGCAGGCGCCACGGCAGTACAGATTATCCCCACGCACTGTAGGCTCAAATGGCGGTGACTCCCAAAGTTCGACAGGATCAACAGGCTGGACATCATAATGTCCATAGACGAGCACAATGGGTTTGCCAGTTGCCTTGAGCCACTCACCATAGACAAGTGGGTGATTTTGGGTCTGGATCAGTTGAACCTGCTCAAAATCCATCCGCCGAAGCTGGTCGGCTGCATACTCGGCTGCTCGCCGTATGTCTCCAGCATGTTCTGGCAATGTACTGATACTGGGTATGCGCAGCCAACCTTTCAAGTCCTCAAGAAAACGGTTTTCGTTCTCTGTTATGTAGGTTTCTAGTTGTGTCATATATGGAATCCTTTCATTTATGTTCCGGTTTGCTTTATCCTAGCAGGGGAAAGATGGATTGTCCAGTCATTTGGGAGTTATCCACAAATTAGAACACTTGTACACATTTTTATCCACATACTGAACGTTACTTTGGAGTCACAATTGCAGAAAAGCCTTCCCACCATTGCAAGAATTGCGACCGTGAGAGTGAGTGGCGATTCCAAAGGGATGAGTCAGCCAGGTAGACGGTGCTGTTATTACCGCCAGTCACCACGAGTAAGTGTCCGCCAGCATATCTATCAGGAGGGAAACTCACGATCACCGGACGTCCATGATTAGAAATATCGATGATTTGATCAAGTGAAAGAGAATGACCCCAGGTAGTCTTGAAACCGAATTGCCCTGCAGTTCGCTGGATTCCGACATCTTCCAGCAATCCGAGTTGTGGCGTAATTTCACCTATCTGAGCTTCGACCTTCAAAATGTCCGTCACACGATATTGACTCGGCGGTGTTGCAGTGGGAGCGTTTTCATAAAATGAGATAAGACTCCACCCTGCAGAATGTGGAAACAAGATATTCAGCATGTAGAGGCTTAGAAAGAACATGAGAACCAGGCAAATAAGAACGGCAGCCCAGGGAACTGGCTTAGCTACTTGCTGCTGTCCAAAGTCACTTCCTGCCCTCAGAGGAATGGAAACGGCGGCTCCTGCGTAGCGCTCGATGCGCATTGGAAGCTGGCGTACATTCAAACGTTCTGACTCAACAATGTAGCGAGGGCGAACTGGCACATGTTCAACCACAATGCGTCGTCTCATTCGAGCCATAGGTACAGCATATTGACTGCGTGTATGAGGTTTAAGGGACAGAAAAAGCCCTATCGCTACACATGTACATGAAATAGCGAGAAGTACGATCATGAGAGAGGGCACGAGAAATGAACTCCTGGCTAGTGAAATACGATCCCAAAATCAGGATCCTCTGCCACAAGAGAGACGAGCAATTAGTACAATAGTTCTATCTGCAATTATAAGTGAGGGTGCTGAGGTTTGTCAATATTTTTGTGGCGATTGGATATGGGGTAGGATTTTTGCACAGACCCGCTCTAAAGCTCTGCCTTTGATGAATGATCTGTTGAAGCTGTGAAAATGCATTTTCAGGTCAGATTCAGGAAACATTTATATTCACTTCAGTACCCTCATGTATACTAAAGGTAGTTCTGAATGCATTGAATGATCGTGCACAATAACGAAATAACCCAGACACCAGTAGGTGCCGATTTATCGTGCACACCGCCGATTTATCGGCCTCGGCGGATGTTGCTCTATGTAGTTTAAAAAGTTGATCTTGATATTTCAGCGCATATACACCCGGAGGAGTCACAATGAAAAAGAGATCATTCGTCTGGTCTGGCCTGATACTGGGTCTGCTGCTCCCGCTTATGATAGCCTGCGCAGGTAGCTCGCCGCAGAAAAGTAGCACTTCCAAACCGGCAGCGCACCAGGCAACCGAAGAACTTTATATCCTCGATAGTTACACGAAGACAGCCAAACACATCGTTGCTCTACCGGTGGGAACAACGGACCAGGCAGCCCGTCTCACGCTCCCTGCGGGGCTTACAGATCTCGAACATCAGCGGTTATACATCGCTAATCCCCTCTCTGATGGTAATAGTAGTGTACACACCACGATCTCGATTATCGACACAAGCTCTGGTGCTACTGTGCGCACGTTCAGCATTCCAGGAAACTATTCGACAGCCGATCGGGGTTACGCGGACTCGATGCTCTCAGGAGATGGACGATGGCTGGCGCTGCGAGCGCAGAGTACATCCGTGGGAGCAACCAGCATTGCGCTGGTCGATACACAAATCGGAAAGCTTGTGAAGAGCATCCACCTGAACGGCGACTTCACGCTCGATGCGGTCTCGCCCAAAGGTACGATACTCTACTTGTTAGAGTACTACCAGGCCGGGACGAGTCACTATAACGTGCGGGCCTATGATGTCACTGCCAACCAGTTGTTGGACGGCAGTATAGTTGATAAGAACGATCTGGGCGATAAAATGCAAGGTGTGGCCCTGGCACGCCAGATGTCCGATGATGGCGACATGGCCTATACGCTCTATATCAACCCTGTGACGAACAAAGCGTTCATCCACATTCTCTGGCTGACAGATACTGTAAACAACTCCGTCCCTTTCCCGGCTATTGCGCGCTGTCTTGACCTGCCAGTGAGCAACTCCTCCGCGCTATTGCACTACTATACGCTGACCCTCTCGCACGACGGTCAAACGCTCTACGCGGTAAACGCCGCGCTAGGTACGGTTGCGACGATCAACCTCGACCTCGGCCTGAACTCGTATCAGCTTTGGCTGATCGGCAACGCGAAGATCAATCACTTCAATGCGGGCAATAGCGTGGTGACCGCAGCCGGCAAGGCACGCGAGCTACACAATGGCGCGGTGCTCTCTCGGGATCAGAACCTGCTGTATGTTGCAGGGCTGCACGGAATCTGGGTGATCAACACGAATACACTCCAGGTTCAGGACGAGTATCTGAAACAGCAGGACTTCACCGGCCTGGCCTTGAGCGGCGATGGGCACACCCTCTACGGGGTTGACCCCACG
>WNGD01005177.1_pt1 | contig 12697 bp, 13 predicted proteins | sample 5400671 | NCBI WGS metagenome assembly WNGD01 (sample SAMN13153369, study PRJNA577476) | soil metagenome | isolation source: 40 cm soil or saprolite under grassland replicate 2 | place: USA:California | collected 2016-06-15
CGGTAGATGTTCAGCACCCGCCCTTCCCGCGACACTGTCTGCATGAACGCGCGGCCGTCGTCGTCCAGCTCTTCATCGCGCACCGGCGCCACCCGCGGCTTCGACAATCGCATCACGGCCTCCTGTCGTTTGGTACGCCGTAGCATACCGGCACCAGCGCAGACGCGCACCCACTCCCTAGGGGCGAGGCACCCACCAAACTCGAAACACTCTCCACCGAATTTTCCACATACCTCCTCGAGATGACGCGTTGCCCGAGTACGTGCCTCGCTCTCAAGGCCCCGATCCTAGAGACGACCTGCCAACCAGTGTCACCCGTCCCTTAGACTTAGGCCCCCTATCCGATACAATGGAATCACAGCACCTGAACAGCCGAATACAGCACCAACGGATTGAATTCGGGCTCTAAGGCTTAGATCCCGACTCAATCAGACAGGACCGCCGCCCACGAACACGGAATCCGCCGAAAAAAGCAATTTCGGCGGGGAGTCAAATCAGAGGCCACGAACGGCAGCCCAAGAACAATCGGAAATCAGCTACGAAGCAGCATTGATTGACCCCGAAAAATCGCCTGATTAGACGGCTACACGAGGCCGTTCAGCAGGCACCCGCGGCTGCTCCAGCCAGTCCCGCAGCACTTCCATGATAATGAACGTGTGCCCATCTCGCCACGACGTCCCGGAGATCTCGAAGCCGGCCTTCCGGAACGCCTGCTGCGCCCGCGCGTTCCAATCCAGCGTGTGCAAGTAGAGCCGGTCGAGGTCGCTGGCCGCGAACAGCCCGCGCACGACGGCCTCGAGTGCGTCCGAGCCATAGCCCTGCGACCAGCAGCGCGCCTCGCCGATGCTGATCCCGATCTCAGCCTCGCCCCGCACCGCATCCTTGTTGTAGTACATTACGTTCCCGATGTGCCGGCCGTGCTCGTCCTCGATCGCGAACGACCGCCTCGACATATCGGTGAACCGGTAATCGAACGACCAGTTGCGCTCGTAGCTCTCGTACGGCGCCTGCACCGGCCGCGACGCATCGAACTGCGCCAGGTCCGGATCGCTCCGCCAGCGGTACTCGTCCTGAGCGTCGCCTGACCGCTTGCGCCGCACGATCGCCCGTCGTCCACGCGCGATAACGTCGTCCGATGGGGCAACTTTCAACGCTTGCTCTCCAGCAGCGCCTTCGCTTTACGGGCTGCTTCGACCTCATTCTTGAAGGTCAATTTCTTCAGGGCGACCTCCGCCGGGAACCACTCGACCCTATCATACTCGACATCATGCTTAGAGGTATCGCCGCCGATCGCCTCCATCAAGTAGTAGTGGACCCACTTGTGATAGCGCACCCCCTCACGCGAGAACCAGTATTCGATGACCCCGATCTTGTCGACGAGCCTCACCTCAAGCCCCGTCTCCTCGGATACTTCCCGCACAGCCGTCTGTTCCAGCGACTCACCCGGATTCGGCGTCCCCTTCGGCAGCCCCCAGACGCCGTCCGAGTCCCGCCCGCAGATCGCGAATTCGACGCCACCGTCCGCCAACCGGTAGACGATCCCTCCCGCCGAGACGGCGCGCTGGACGGGCTGTGCTTGGGTTTTGGAGTGATGGCGGACTGATGAGCGCCCGCGCTTCCGCGTCGGCATATTTCTACAACCGGTACCTGAAGGAGAGAGGGTCCTCTTCGAAATCGATCTCGGTCAGCGCCGCCAGCGCCGCCTCTTTTGCCGCGGGCGACCCTTCGCGTGAAAGGTCCATCAGGGCCTCGCGTGCCTCTCGCCCGCCAATCTCGCCCAATGCGGCAATGCTCGCTTGGCGCACTTCGTCGTCGGGGTCCGAAAGCGATCCGACGAGGTTCGTGACTGCACTCTCGTCACCCAGCGCCCCGAGCGCCGTGGCCGCCTCGTAGCGCACCTCTGCCTCTTCGTTGCTAAGTTCCCGGAAGAGGAGCGGCAGCCAGCGCGGCTCGCAGCTGCGGCCCATCGCGTGCACCGCGGCCACCTTGAGCCGGCGCACGCCGCTCTCGTAAGCCTCGCTGATCGCCTGCCGCACCCAAGCGGCGTCGTGTGGGCCAATCGCCTCAATTGCCCGCGCCCGCACTTCCTCTATCTCATCTCCGTTCGATATAACTTCCCGGAGTCCCGAATCCACCGCGTTGAAATGACGGTCTCGCAGACGCCCTTCTTCTGAACGAAGCACGAAGCGCCCCAGCGCCAGCGCGGCTTCGGCCCGCACCGCCGCGTCTTTATCCTCCCGCAGGAGCGTCAGCAGCCGTGGTATCAGATCGACTCCTTCGTATTCCCACAAACCCCGCACCGAACTGAGCCGCACTTCCGCGTCGTCGTCACCGAGGCCCTCAAGAAAAACAGCACTGAAGTCGAACTCGACGTTATCTTCCTCGAGGTCCAGGAGCTCTTGAACCACTTCCCGGCGCCGTTCAACCGGTATCGCCGGCCAGGCCGTTGCAAGCTCTGCCTTTTGGTCGGTATTGAGGCCCGATAGTGTCGCCAGCCCGGCCGCCTTCAATTTGATGGAGACGTCCGCCAGCCCTTGCAGATACTGCTCGAAAACCGGTTGTGAGTCGGCTTGCCCCGAATCTACCGAGCTGGTGGTCGAGTCATCCATTACTACTTGGCCGAGACCGTTAGCGATTCGAAAAACAGCGCTGGCGTCCTCACCGATCCTCCCACCCAGCGCGATTCACTGCCGATGGCGACGAGTCGCTTCAGCGTCTCGTGTACGTTGCCCGCCACCATCGTATCTTTCACCCGGCCCGTGATTTCTCCGCCCTCTATCTTATAACCGAGCAGGACGTTGCCGGAGAAGTCTCCCCCCATCACGTTCCCCTGGCCCGCCCCCATTAGCTCTTCCACCACCAACCCCTCCCTCACGCTTCGCACCATCTTCTCGAACTGCATCTCGCCATCGTCAATCACCAGTGAGGTAGTTGAGATCGAAGGCTGCGCGGCCAGAGAGCGTTCTGCGCTCCCGGTCGATTCTGCTTTCGCTAGGCCAGCCGTCTGTAGGTCGTAAAGGAAGCTGCGCACGGTTCCCTTCTCGATAAGCGCGTTCCGTCGGCTGGCCACGCCTTCATCGTCGAACGGGCGCGATCCTGGCCGGTAGCGCAGCGTCGCGTCGTCCCACACGGAAACCCTTACGTCATACATTTCCTTACCCAGACAGCCGACGAGTGGCGATTGGGCCTGGTGCACCATCCTGCCGGAAAACGCGATCGTCAGCGGCCCGATTAGCGCCGAAGCCACTCCTAGCGGCGTGAAGATCACCGGTAACTCGCCCGTCCGCGCCTCGGCCGTCTGTCGCGAGTTCTCCAGCTGGCTGACGACGCTCGCTTCCACAGCCCCAAGGTCTAGTTGCGCCCGGCACGACGCATCTCCATCACCGACGAAGAGCATGTCCGTTCCGCGAATTAAGGTACCGTTGACCCAGGCGGAGTATCCCGTCCCCCGGTACGTGAACATCCCGCCGTTCGTGTTCGCGATCGTTACCCTGGAATCGCCCCGCCGGATGTAAGCATCGCACAGGAGCTCAGGCTCGATCGCGCGGATAGCGTCGATGAGCGACTGGCCAGCTTCGACCATTTCGTCGACCGGCAGCGATTCAACAGCTTCATCAAACACCTCCACTGCCGGCGCCTCCGTGTTCAGCGGAAAGTCGAGGCGCGCTTCCGGCCCGAACGGCGCCGTCTCCACCGCGGCCGTTACCAGCTGCTCGACATCCCCCGGCTTCGTGCTCGACGCGAACCCGATCCGCCCGTGCACGATCACTCGCAGAGCCGCCCCGCTGGTCTGTCGCGAGTTGATCTCCTTGAGGCGATTAGCCTCAAACCGCACCGGCGTCTCGTTGGTCTCGACGGCGAAGACTTCCGCGTGCTGGGCGCCGAGGCGGCGGGCGGCCGCGAGGATGGGTTCGGCGTCAGTCAAACTGACCTCTTGATCGCACCAATCTCCCGCCCATCTCGACACTCACCGCTCGCCCACGACCACATCCTGTATCCGGATATGCGGGCTCCCATTCGAGACCGGTAGTGGCATCTGCCCGCCCTTCCCGCACCCGCCGCCCTGGTTGAAGTCCATGTCGTTCCCCAGCGCGTCGATGTTCATCAGCGTTGTGAACAAGTTCCCGGTCAGCTTCACTGGCCGGAGCAGCTCCGCCACCTTGCCGTTGCGGATCATGTACGCCTCGCCGGCGGAGAACGTGAACATCTCCATGCTCGTCGTTCCGCCGAACCAGTTCCGCGCGTAGACTCCCTCATCGATGTCGGCGATCAGCTCCTCGAAACTCATCTTCCCCGGCTCGATATAGGTATTCGTCATCCGCACGATCGGCGGGAAGCGATAGTCGATCGCCCTCGCGTTGCCCGTGACCCGCTCGCCCATCTTCCCGGCGGTCTCTCGCGAGTGCAGCCGCCCGACGAGGATTCCCTCGCGAATGAGGTCGGTCTCTTGAGCCGGGACGCCCTCATCGTCGTAGCGGAAGCTGCCCCGCAGGCCGGGCACCGCCGCGCCATCCACTATGTTCAGGTGCGGCTGCCCGAATTGCCGCCCGAGTACCATGATCTCTTTCATCCGCTCGTTCTCGTACACGAAGTCCGACTCCGATAAATGGCCGAACGCCTCGTGACAGAAGACGCCCGCCAGGATCGGGTCCAGTACGACCGGGTACGTCCCCGCCTTCACGTACGGCGCCGAGAGCAACTCGACCGCTCGCTCCCCGAGGTGTCTTGCGGTCTCGTCCAGCGCCTCGATGTAAGAGAAATCGTTCAGCGCGCCCAGGCTCATGCTCGCCTGCTGCACGTCGCCGTTTTTGCGGGCCGTCGCCGATAGGCGCGAAACGACATCGATCCGTTCTTGCTCGATGTACGATCCCTCGCTGCTCGCGAAGACTACCTGCTTGTGCGAGTCCGAGTACATGATGTTCGTGCTCGTCACTCCCTCAACCGAGAGCATCCTCTCGTTGTAGCGGTCGAGCATCTCCTTCTTCGTCGCCAGGGGGATCGCGCGCGGGTCTTTCTTCACCTTCAGACGGACGCTATCGACGACGGGCGGGACTTCAGCCAGCATGCTCGTCTCGCGCCCGACATGGTGCGCCGCGCTTATCGCCTCTTCAACCCGCTTGCGAAGCTCAGCCGGCTCGTTGAAGCTGACGAACCCCCAGCCGCCTCTCACCAGCGCGCGCACGTTACCGCCGAAGCTTCGTATCCGCCCTATCTCCTCCAGCTCCCGCCCGCGATAGACGATCCGATTCGTCGCCGTATCGTCCAACCGCACCTCCACGTAGTCGGCGTCGTGACTACGGAGCGCCCGCTCTATTTCGTCGCGGTCCGGCATGTCCTCCACGTTATGTCGCCCTCTGACGCACCGGCGGCGATCGCGTCTCTCCGCCCTCCCCAATTTTCGGCTCGGTGCCGTCGATTAGGCGCTTTATATTCGGTATATGCGTGAGCAACACGATTGCCGTCGCGAAGGCGCCGAATATCGTCTTCGACCATGTGTACACATCGCCGCCCGGCAGTATCGCCAGCAACACCAACGCCACGGCGCCCAGCGGAACCGTCACCATGGACATCACCGACATGTAGCGCAACGCCAGTGCGATGAAGATGCCAACCGCTACCAACCCTATCGCGAGCGGCATCGCCAGCGCGGCATAAACGCCGAATGACGTAGCGACGCCGCGACCGCCCCGGAAGCCGATGTATACCGGAAATGTGTGCCCGAGGACGGCCGAGATCCCGGCAGCGACCTGAAGGTCGTGCGTGCCGAAGATGTACCATGTGGCGAGCGTCGGTATGTATCCCTTGAGCGCGTCGCCGATGAGGACGACGACGAACGGTCCGCGGCCCATCGTTCGCAGCACATTTGTCGCCCCGATCACACCGCTACCGTATTCGCGAATGTCGATGCCTCGCCAGACGCGCGCCACGATGTAGCCGATCGGGATCGCCCCTATCAAGTACGAGGCGACCACGACCACCGCCAGCTCCCAGAGGTTCATCGTTAGGTCTATCCGGTGACTCGCCGAACGCCGGTCGATGAAGTCATTCTCTACTCCGAAACTCGAACTTTATCGCCGTGCCCTCGAACCCGAACCGCTTGCGCAAAAAATTCTCAAGGTATCGCCGGTACGAGAAGTGTATCAGGCTTGCGTCGTTCGCGAAGAAGACAAACGTCGGTGGCCGCACTTCCGCCTGCGTACCATATTTGATGCGAAGTGGACGCCGTCGCGGCGAAGGCGGTGGGTTCGCCGCCACAGCTTCTCGCAGCACGGCGTTCACCTCCGAAGTCGGGATTCGATGCGATCGCGTTTCAGCGATTTCAAGCCCCAAGTCAAGCAGGCCATCGATGTTCAGGCCCGATTTGGCGGACACAAAGGCCAGGGGTGCCCAAGGCGTGAACTGAAGCCGGCGAAGTACATTGCGCGCGAACGCCTCGCGGCTGTCTTCACTATCTTCCAAGAGGTCCCACTTGTTGACTGCCACGATCATGCCCTTGTAGGCATCCGCCACGTAGCCAGCCACATGGAGGTCCTGCGCTGCCACCTTCTCGGTCGCGTCCAGCACGAGAATCGCGATATCACAACGCTCAATCGCCTGGCGAGCACGCATCACGCTGTACTTTTCGACGCCACGTTCTATTCGCCCACGGCGCCTGATCCCGGCGGTGTCGATCAACACTAGCGGCTTGTCCCGGTACAGAAAGCGGGTATCCACTGCGTCACGCGTTGTACCTGACGCCTCACTGACAATTACTCTATCCTCGCCCAGAATGGCGTTGACTAGCGCGGACTTCCCGACATTCGGCCTGCCGACAACGGCCAGGCGCAATTCATCGACCGTTGCTTCGGCCCTCGACTCGGGAACTACTTCGCTCAGGCGGTCCAGGACCTCGCGCAGCCCGATATCGTGATAAGCACTCACCGGCATCGGCTCGCCCAACCCCAGCTCGAAGAACTCGACAGCCAGCTCTCTGCGCGAGTCGTTATCTGCCTTGTTCGCCAGAAGCAACACAGATGTCTTCTTTGGCCGCAACATCTCCGCGATTTCCGAATCGGTTCGCGTGACGCCCGTCACGGCGTCTACAACGAACAGGATCACGTCCGCCTCCGTCACAGCCGCCCGTACCTGTTCGCGAATGAGAACGGAGTAGCCGGACTCGGCATCCGGTTCTAACCCACCGGTGTCGATGAGCCCGAACTGACGGTCGCGATACGTAACCTCGGCGTGCAGCCGGTCCCGGGTCGTACCCGGTATGTTTTCAACTATCGCGCTGCGTTGGCCGACAAGACGGTTGAATAGCGTCGACTTCCCGACATTTGGACGCCCGACGATCACTACGACCGGCTTACGGGCAAGATTCTCGCCCGTTGGCATACGGTCATCCCCGCCGCGCACGGCTTACTTGCGCTCTAGGCTAACGTCTATCTCTTGCGGAGAAATCGAGCGCGCCTCTAGGCCGTTCGGCGCCGTCACTTTCACGCTCACGTTATGAGTGCCGGCGTCCTTTCCGTCGAGGTCGATGCTCGCCTTGATGTCACTCGGGTTTACCTTGAGAAGGTCCGGGAGAGAGCCGAACAGGAACACTTGCACAGGTGGCAGACTTCCCACGATTTTTAGATTGTCCGCTAAGCCCGTAACAGCAATCGGTACTGCAAACGCCTGCTGGCCGGTCGCGGCCGTGATCTTTACTTTAACCGTTACGTTGACGCCTCCCTTAACGCTCGTGCCTGTCGGAAGGTTGAGCGATACGGTCCGGGAAACATCGCTCGTCGCGTCGTCGATATCGACCGGTTGGGTGAGTATTGCGACTGCCTGCTCGACGAAAGTTTGCGATCCGAATACCGTAACCACAGCCGGCTCCACTGAAACCCCGAGGACGTTATAGCCCTGCCGGGGCGTGCCCTTGAGCTGCGGGCTAACGGCTAACGCGCGGCTGAAGGACTTCTGATCGATGCTGATGCTTACGTCCATCACCGTCGGGTTGACTTCCACGTCTTGCACCAGATCGCCGCTCTGGTCTCGAGGCTCGAGATGAACAGCGCTACTGAACGACTCGGTCCTTCCCTGGATATCGACTGATGCCACTGCCTTCGTGACAGCGGCGACTCGGTCTTGCGGCCCGGCCACGATAGCCGTATCGGCATCTAGCTTCGTATGGCTCAATTCGAAGTCCGATGGCGGTGCACCGCGCGTCTCCAGCTCAATTGGCACTGGCTTGCTCACCAATTGCGAGAGCGTCACTTTGATTAGGGTGCTGTCCGTGCCCGTAAGGACTTCCACGACCCGCAGGTTGCCGCGCCCCGTCAATGTCCTCACGTCGACCGGCCTCTCGTACGTGCCTACTGTCAAGCCATCTAGGTCTACGGTCGCCTGAAAGTCATCCTTCGTCAGGCTGTCGAAAACGTTCTCCTCGACGCGGATCCGAACACGCACATTCCCCAACGTGTCCGCCACGGCAACATCCGAGGGACGATTCACCGGCCTCACCGGGATGTCCACCGGCAGCACCTTGGTCTGTTCCGGATTCTCAGCGTCCGTAACAAAGATCCAGAGCCCAAACGCCAATACGATCGAAAGCACCGCGAGCCCGCTGTTCTCACGGATAGATTTGGCGGCGGGCCGCAGGAGGGCGCCGATTACGACGGCGGCCTCCCAGATCAGCATGCGGATTTGTTCCATAGGATGCTAGCGTGTAAGCCGCGGCAGGTATCTCCCGGCTGGCTTGTCCAGGTCGCCGGCCGGCAGGAGCAGGCTACGCAAGATCCCTCGCAATCTGGGTCCGTCGAGGTTCGAAATGATCCGGGCGTTCGCGGCAATCGAAATCTGCCCCGTTTCCTCCGAGACAACGACAGCGATGGCGTCGGTCCGCTCCGTTACGCCTAGCGCCGCACGGTGCCGCGTCCCGTGAAAGCCAGAATCCGTGCGGTCCGAAAGGGGTAACGTACAGCTCGCCGCCACGGCGCGATCCTCTCGCATGACAACCGCCCCGTCATGCAGAGCCGAGTTTGGATAGAACACGCTCAGCAGTAACTGCACCGAACACTGCGCGTCGAGCTTCACACCGCTATCGATGTAGTCCTCCAGGCCGGTCTCGCGCTCAACGACGACGATCGCTCCGTGTCGCTTCTCCGCCAGCTTAAGGCTTGCGTCGGCGATCGTGTCGACGACTCCCTCGTAAAGGGCCCGGCCGGGCCATGGCCACCGGCTCGTTCGGCCCAGTCGCTCTAGAAATCGCCGTATCTCGCTCTGAAAAACGATCGGAATCGCGATCAGTACGGCCGGCAAAGAGTAGCGGATCAGCCAATCGAGCACCGTAAGGTTTAGGAGCTGCGCGAGAATGACCACACCGACTACAACCATCACAATTCCGCGCAGTAATGACATCGCCGTAGTGCCTTTGAGAACCAGCAGCGCCAGGTAAATGAGTACGGCGATCACAAGGATGTCGATTATGCTCGCAGGACCGAAGGTATCCAGAGCGTCGTGAATGGAGTGCCAGATCGTCATCAGGATGCAGCCTCGTCCCCCAAAATAAGGGCGAGCAGCGCCTTCTGCGCGTGAAGCCGATTCTCAGCTTGATCGAACACCACCGACTGGGGCCCATCGATGACCTCATCGGTTACTTCCTCGCCGCGATGCGCGGGGAGGTCGTGCATGAAGATCGCATCCCGCTTCGCCCCGGCCATCAGCCTTGCGTCGACTTTGTACCCCGAAAAATACTCCTTTCGCTGCGAGGCCTCATGTTCCTGGCCCATACTCGTCCACACGTCTGTATAGACGACGTCCGCGTCCGCCACTGCCTCTGCGGGATTGTGCATCACCTCGAGGCTGCCCCCGGAAACCTCTGCCAGCTCCGCGGCCCTCGCTCGGATATCGTCCGGCAAGCCGTACTCTTCAGGCGAAGCGATTCGGAAGTGCATGCCGGACATTGCAGCTGCTAGGCTGAGCGAATTTGCAACGTTGTTCCCGTCGCCGATGAACGCCATCGTCACGCCGCGCAGCCCACCCTTCTTCTCCCGCACGGTCAGCATATCCGCCAACGCCTGACACGGGTGCTCGCTGTCCGAGAGTGCATTGATTACCGGCACAGTTGCCTGCGCAGCTAACTCTGAAAGCGTCTCTGATTTGAACGTGCGCGCAGCTATGCAGTCGACGTAGCGGCTTAAGACGCGGGCCACGTCGGCGGGCGTCTCCCGCTCGCCGAGGCCAACCTCGGGCGGCGAAAGGTAAATGCAATCACCTCCCAGATGTCGCATCGCCACATGAAAGGAAACGCGGGTACGTAGGGAAGGTTTCTCGAACACAAGGGCGAGCGTCTTGCCCGCCAAAAGCGTCTGCCTGCCCCTGTCCTTTAGGCCCATCGCCGTCTGCAGGATGTCTTCGAGTTCCTGCGACGCTATGTCGGTGATAGAGATGAAGTCACGGCCGCGCACGGCGATCCTCCTATTGGGGATAGAGCCAGTATAGCATCGGCCTGACCGTTGCCCGCGTGATATACTGCGCCCGCCGTGCCGCGCCGAACGATCCTGGCAGGCGCCGCCGTAGGGGCAGTTGTTGCTTTCGGCCTGGTCCTCTTCCTTTTGGTGCAGCTATCGGATTCGGACTCACCGAATAGCACGGGCCGCTCGGAGGCCCCGCGCTCGCCTCGTATGACCCTCGAAGGCGTTATCGCCCTCGTCTCGCGTGAGCACGCCGGCTGCCCGGAGCAGCCCGCGCTGACTCTCACGGCCGCAGCAGTCTACAACGGCGACGGTACATGGACCGTGACGTACCACCCCTACGGCTGGCCGGTCGACGAAGAAGCGCAGTCGGTGCGCCCGATCGGCGATGCTCTTCCCTGCCCGCGCCGTTGACGCCTTGACGGCAGTGTAGCTCGAGACTATATTTCGGCCAGAAATCCCCGAAGCCGAGAGGTCCCCGCGCTTGGCTGATCAGCTCGAACGCTATCGTTGGTTCATCGTCGCGCTACTAGCGTTGCCCCTTCTCGGCGGCATTTTCCTTCTCGCAAAAGACCGCCTGAGCGATCCCGCCGAGCTTCAGATCACAAACACCAACGCCGTCCCCGCCGATATCCGCGTCTACATCAGCGGCGCCGTCCAGAACCCCGGAGTGTACCCCCTGAAGGATGGCGATCGCTGGATCGATGCCCTTGAAGTCGCCGGCGGTCCCTCTAAAGGCGCGGATCTTGATGCCGTCAACCTCTCGAAGCGAGTTCAAGATGAGGACCAGATCTTCGTGCCCGCGCGGGGCGGAGATTCGCCAGCCACGAACGGTCAGAAGCCACTCGTCAACATCAACACTGCCAACGAGGCCGAACTTCAGGCGCTGCCTGGCATCGGCGAAGTCCGCGCCCGCGGCATAGTTCAGTCACGTACCACCGAGGGGCCGTTCGCGTCCGTCGAAGATCTCCTCACGCGCAAGGTCGTTCCACAATCCGTCTTCACTGATATCGAACCTCTAATCACAGTCCAATGAAATGATCCCGGCGTTCCTCGCGATCGCCTGGCTGCTCGGAATCGCCGCCGCTTCCTTCACCGGCGCGGAGGCCTTTGCTTCGCTCGCCGCGGCGGGCCTCCTCGGCGTCGTTTCGTTCGCTGTCCGGCCTCGTTGGACAACGCTAGCCCTGATAGGCGCTGGTTCTGTTCTTATATTCGCCGCCACCTGGCGCTACGAATCGACTACTCCGGAACACTCTCCCATCGCCCGCTTCAATGACGGCGATTCCGTTCGTCTCCGCGCGATCATCAGCGACGAACCCGATGACCGGGGCTCTTCCCGCCTGTACCCCATGGATGTACAGGAGTCCTACTCGGAAGGGGGCTGGCGGCCCGACTCGGGCGGTATGCTGATGCGCACCTCTCTCTTCCCGAAGTACGAGTACGGAGACCTCCTCGAGATCCGGGGCAAGCTCGAGACCCCTCCTAGCTTTGACGACTTCGACTACCGCGAGTACCTCTTCCGCCGCGGTGTCGATTCTATCGCCGCGTATCCGAAGGTCCGCGTACTCGAGCACGGCCGCGGCGACTCTCTCCGCTCCACCTTGATCGATTTTCGCAGGTCTCTTTCGAGCGCACTGTCGGAGGTACTTCCCGACCCAGAAGCTACGCTCGCGACCGGCATCTTATTCGGCACCCGCGCCAACATTCCTCATGATCTCAATGAAGACATGCAAGCGACCGGGACGTCCCATCTCGTGGCGGTCAGCGGGCAGAACGTCGTTCTCGTCGCGGCCTTCGTGATTGCTGCCCTAGCATGGATCTTGGGCCGCCGACCCGCCGCTTGGACCGCGCTCGCCGCCGTAATCTTTTACGCGCTGCTCGTTGGCGGCCAGCCGTCCGTCGTTCGAGCCGCCATCATGGGCGGCCTTTACGTGCTCGCGATCGCACTCGGACGGCAAAACAGCGCGGGCATCACGATAGCGCTTGCCGCCGGGGTGATGACGGCGCTAGACCCGCAGGTGGTGCACGATGTCTCGTTCCAGCTCAGTAACGAGCCAAAGCAACTTAGAAATCCCGTTTTTGTTTACGCTCCCCGTAGGGGCGCTTAGACAGCACGCGCCCCTGGCCCACCGTCACCTCCGACTCCTTCTCCTAAGCACCTGGGGATACTCTCGCGACAACCTGGCGCAGGTCTGCGAGGTCGTGCCCGAAACGATGAGGGCACTATTAGCGCGGATACGCAGACGAGCGGAGCCGTT
>WNGD01006296.1_pt1 | contig 12697 bp, 14 predicted proteins | sample 5400671 | NCBI WGS metagenome assembly WNGD01 (sample SAMN13153369, study PRJNA577476) | soil metagenome | isolation source: 40 cm soil or saprolite under grassland replicate 2 | place: USA:California | collected 2016-06-15
CCTCGAACACCGTTCGGAATCGTTTCGGAAAAGAAGCGAGCCTGTCGACCGGTCAGTTCAGACGGGCACACGGGCAAAGCCCGCGTGCCCTGATTCGGCACCGCAAGCGGCGCCTCAGGCGGCCGGAAAGGTGCAGCGGATCTCGAGGCCGTGCGGACGCGCGCGCCGCGCCTCGACGGCTCCTCCGGCCGAGGTGACCACGTGCTTCACGATCGCGAGCCCGAGCCCCGTGCCACGCGAGGCGCGGGCGCGGTCGGCGCGGTAGAAGCGCTCGAACAGGCGCGGCAGGTCGTGCTCTGCTACGCCGACGCCGTCGTCTCGGACGGAGAGCACGGGATGGCCGTTATCGCGACGGAGAGCGAGGACGCACATGGCGCCGTCGCCGGCGTGGCGGAGCGCGTTCTCGGCCAGGTTCTGGACGACGATCCTCAGCATCCGGACCCGCAGGGGGAGCTCCAAGCTCTCGTCCTCGATCTCGACCCGGAGCTCGACGCCGGCCCGCTCGGCGCGCTCGGCGAGCTCGGCGACGAGCTCGCGCAGCAACGGGGCCCCCCGCGTCGAGCCGAGCGAGACGACCTCGCGCCCGGTCTCGAGCTCGCTCAGAAAGAGGACGTCGTCGATCAGCTCGTCCATCAACTCGACCTCCACCCGCATCTGCTCGAGCGAAGCCGCCGGGTCGGTGCCGGGCAGGCTCGCCCCGTCGATCAGCGCGAGCAGGCGCGCCAGCGGCGTCCGCAGCTCGTGCGAAACAGCCGCGGTGAAACCGACTCTGAGCTCCCTGTATGGGTCCGCGTTCACGCTCAATAAGGTAGGTGGAATGACCAAGGTCCTGATCGTCGAGGACGATGAAGTGATCGCCTCGGGCATGGCGCAGCACCTCTCCGGCGCCGGCTTCGACCCCGTCACAGTCGGCCGCGGCGAGGTCGGGCTGGCGCGCCTACGTTACGAGGCGCCCGACGTCGTCGTGCTCGACCTGATGCTGCCCGGGCTCGACGGCTGGAGCCTGATCGAGTCGGCGCGAGCCGAGGGCATCGGCACGCCGATCATCGTCGTCAGCGCCCGCGGGACTGAGCACGACCGCGTCCACGCGCTCGAGATCGGCGCCGACGACTACCTCGTCAAGCCGTTCTCGATGAAGGAGCTGGTCGCACGGGTGCAGGCCGCCGCCCGGCGCGGCCTCCGCGCCCAGCCGGAGGAGCGCGGCGAGGCGATCGAGATCGAGGAGCTGCGGATCGACCCGCGCGAGGTGCAGGCCTACGTCGACGGCGCCAGTGCGGAACTGACCCCGACCGAGTTCCGGCTCCTCTACGCGCTCGCCCTCGACCGCGGCCGCGTGACGACACGGGACGAGCTGTTGCAGAGAATCTGGGGCCGCCGCGAGATGCATCGTGACCGCACCGTCGACGTGTTCGTGCGGCGGCTCCGCGACAAGATCGACCGCGTCGCCCCGCGACACACCTTCATCCAGACGCGTTACGGCGTCGGCTACAAGCTCGAGCCGATCGCGAAGGGTCGGCAACCCGAAGAGTAAGATCAAAGGTGCAATGCGCACGATGCGCGCCGTTCACGACGAGAGTTGCTCGGTCGCCGCCTGCGCCGAGATCATCGGCGCGAAATGGACGGCGCTGCTCGTCCACGACCTCTCGGAGGGGCCGCGGCGCTTCTCGGAGCTCGAGCACTCGTGCGCCGGCATCAGTCCGCGGACGCTCTCTGAACGCCTCCGCGCCCTCGAGGACGAGGGCATCGTCGCGCGGCACAGCTATGCGGAATCGCCGCCGCGGGTCGAGTACGAGCTGACCGGCAAGGGCGACGCGCTCCTGCCGATCATCGAGGAGATGCGCCGCTTCGGGCACTCCTGGCTCGTCGAAGAGCCCGCAGCAGTCGGTTAGAGCGCCGCGAAGGCCTGATACAGCTCGGCAGCCGCTTTGACGCCGAGCGGCAAGTACTCGGCGAGGAGGTTCTCGTTCGGCGAGTGGATGTTCGATTCCGGCAGGGCGAAGCCGGTGAGGATCGTGGGGATGCCCTTGTCGGCGAGCGCCGGCACGATCGGCAGCGTGCCCCCGGAGCGAACGAGCAGCGGCCGGGTGCCGACCGCGCGCTCGAACGCCTCCAGGCCGAGTTGCACGACCGCCGATTCCGGATCGACGAGGCCCGGCCGCGCCGACGAGAGCCTGGTGGCCTCGATCTCGGCCCCCTCCGGCGCCGCCTCGTGCAGCAGCTGCTCGACCTCGGCGGCGATCTCCTCGGGATCCTGCCCGGGTGCGAGCCGGATCGACAGGTTCGCGTGCGCCTCGACCGGTAGGACGGTCTTCTGTAGTTGCGGCGAGCCGCCCTCGATGCCGTTCACGTCGAGGGAGGGCTCCGCAAAGGTGCGGAGATAGAACTCCTCCTCCGCCTTGGCGTCCAGCGGGCGCGCGCCCTGGGCGGCGAGCTCCTCCGCACCGGGTGTCAGCTGCGCCCAGGCGGAGAGCTCCTCCTCGGTGGGCGGTGCGATTCCCGCGCGTAGCGGCTCCGGCAAGCGCCCGTCCTTCGCCAGCACAGCGTCCAGCGTCTGAACCAGCGCGTGCAGCGCGTTCAGGGCGACGCCGCCGAAGATCCCAGAGTGGAAATCGCGGGCGCCCGTCCTGACGCGGACGTGGAAGTAGACGAGCCCGCGCGTCGCGACGTTGAAGAGCGGCACGCCGCGTTTGAGCATCGCCGCGTCGAAGATCACGCAGGCGTCGCCCCCACGCTCGTCCGCGGCGAGGAAGTCGACGATCGAATGGCCGCCCGTTTCCTCCTCGCCGTCGCAGCAGATGCGCAGGTTGACGGGCAACTCGTCGCGGGCCCTCAACTCCTCGGCCGCTTTCAGCTGCATGTAGAGCTGTCCCTTGTCGTCCGCGATTCCGCGCGCGTAAACGCGCCCGTCGCGGAGCGTCGCCTCGAAGGGATCGGATTCCCAGAGGTCGAGCGGCGCCGGGGGCTGGACGTCGAAGTGTCCGTAGCAGATCACCGTCGGCCGCTCCCCGTTCCCGGCCGACGCGGGGATCTCGCCGAGCGCGAGCGGGTGTCCGTTCCAGTCGCGAAGCTCGGCCTCGCCCCCGGCGCGGCGCACGAAGTCGCAGACCCATTCGCCGGCCTGCTGGACCGCTCCGCTGCGCTCGGGATCCGCGCTGACGCTGGGGATGCGGATGAACTCCGAAAGCTCGTCGAGCCAGGCGCGCTCCACGGCGCCGGATTCTACGGGCACGGTTGCGGCGGCCGTGACCCCACGACCGCCTCAACCGTTGTGGCCGCAGCTTTAGGCCGCGACGTTCTTCAGAGACTGGGCCTCTGCGAGCGCGCGGAGCTTTTTGAGACTCTGGTTCTCGATCTGCCGGATCCGCTCGCGCGTGACGTTGAACGTTCGCCCGACCTCGTCCAGCGTGCGCGGATGCTCGCCGTCCAGCCCATAGCGAAGCTCGAGCACGCGGCGTTCGCGGGGCGAGAGGCTGCCGAGGACGCGCCGCAGCGCCGCCTTGCGCAATTCCACTTCGGCGACCTCGTCGGGCAGGGCCTCGTTCTCGTCCGTGAGGAAGTGGCCGAACTCGGACTCTTCGTCGTCGCCGACCGGCTTCTCGAGCGAAACCGGGGGTTGCGAGCTGCGCCGGATCGACTCGACCTCGGCGGCATCGAGCTCGAGCTCGTCGCCGATCTCCCAGGCGAACGGCTCGCGGCCCAGCTCGGCGCGCAGCTTCCGCTCCGTCCGGGCGATCTTGTTCAGCTTCTCGACGATGTGCACAGGCATTCGGATCGTCCGAGCCTTGTCGGCGAGTGCCCGCGCCACTGCCTGCCGGATCCACCAGGTTGCGTAGGTCGAGAACTTGAAACCTTTGCGGTGATCGAACTTTTCCGCCGCCCGGACGAGGCCGATCGTCCCCTCCTGGATCAAGTCGAGGAACGGCAGGCCCTGGTTGCGGTACTTCTTGGCGATCGAGACGACGAGGCGCAGGTTCGCCTCGACCATCTCCTGCTTCGCGCGGTGGTCGCCGCGCTCGATCCGCTTTGCGAGCTCCACTTCCTGTGCCGCCGTCAGCAAGTCGACCTTGCCGACGTCCTTGAGAAAGAGCTGCAGCGAGTCGGTCGAGATCTCCCGTGCCTCCGGCTCCGGCTCGCTGGCCGCTTCCGGAGGCTCCGCCCCGTTCTCGAGCACCTCGATCTGCAGCTCGTCGAGGGCGTGGTAGAAGTCGTCGATCTGAGCCGCGTCGAGTTCGAACTCGTCCAGCGCCAGGGCGATCTCGGTGGTGTTCAGCGACCCCGTCTGCCGCGCCGCTTCGAGGAGACCCTTCGCCTCGTCCGTCTCGAGTAGCTCGACAATCGTCGCCGGACGTGCCTTTTCGGCTTGTGTGCTCAAGGCTCCCCCTCCCCGGAAAATCCCTAGCTCACCGTAGCTTGTTTTGTCTCTCGCGGTCAACGGCGTTCTCGAAGCTGGGGCACTCTTGCACGCGTTTCGGACAGACGCCATAGGCCACTCGGCCCTAATTGCGTTTTGTAGGTCCTATTACTAACGCTGCTTCCCCTTCGCCGGGGATTAGCGGCCGCGGCGGCAAAGCCGCCACGGCCTTTTTGGTCGGCGTCGCAAGCGAGCGCCTTGTACGGTTTGTTGGTCCTAGTTGTAAATGCGGCTTGCCCTTCGCTCGGGTTTAGACGGCCGCGGCGGCAAAGCCGCCACGGCCTTTTTGGTCGGCGTCGCAAGCGAACGCCTTGTGGGATTGGGAAAAAGGGGAATGGACCTTGGGCGCGCGCCCGGACCTTGGGCGGCCGCTACTTGGCTCTAAGTCGAGCGAGGAACTCGTTCGCGGTCTTGCCCAGCGGCGTGTGCGGGCCCGCCGCACGGGCGAGCCGAAACTCCTGGCGAGCCTTGTCGAGCTCGCCGATCCAGACCAGGAGCTCGCCCAGATGGAACCGGACGGTCTGAGAGCGCGGAAAGCGGGGTGCCAAGGGGCCGAGCCGCGAGAAGGCGAGGGCCGGCCTCGCCTTCGAGAAGAGGCCAACCGCCGCGGCGGTCTGTGCCTCGGCGTCGTCCGGAGCCACTCTCGCGGCCGCTGCGAACTCGCGCTCGGCCGAGACTGGCCGCCCGAGCCGCTGGAGCGCGGAGCCGTACAGCAGCTTCGCTCGGACGCCACCCTGGGCGGCCCGGGCGAACGCGGCGAGCTGGCGCGGCGCGGAGAGCCGCGAGATCGAGGCAGGCACGGAGAAGCTCGGCACGAACGGCGGCCGGCCGGGAACGTAGCGCGGGTAGAGCAGGCTCTCGGCCTGCAACGCCGGCTGGGTGTCCGGATCCCGCGCGAGCGCCTGCCGCCAGGCGGCCTGTGCGGCCCGGGTGCGCCCGGAGGCGATCTCTGCGAGGCCGAGGTGGAGCAGCACCACCGCGCTCGTCGGATGGCTGTCGGCGAGCCGCTCGAGCCGCGTCACCGTCCCGCTCGGCCACGCCGCCACCGCGGCGCCGACCTGGGCCTGGACTGAGCTGTAGCGCGCGAAGATCCGCCCGGCCGCCGCCCGTTTCCCGGCTGCGTAGAGCCGGTTCGCGCGTCGCAGCGCCGCCGCCTCCGGATCGGTCCGGACGCCGAGGTCGAGCACGAGGGCAGGTGCCCGCCCGCCCGCGCTCGCGGTCGTCTGCGTCGGGGCCAAGACGCGCGCGCCGGTGCTCGTGCGCGTGAAGGCGACCGTGGCGACGACGAGCCCGGCCGCCCCGGCGGCCGTGAGCGCGACGAGAAGATACGTGCGGGTCCCTGGGCCCATAGTTCGACCATAGCCACCGACGGCTCGCTATCTTTTGGAAAGCAATGAGTTCGTACCGCGACTTCCTCCAGGACACGAGAGAGCAGATCGACGAGATCGACGCCGGCCGCGCACGCGAGCTTCGCGACGAGGCCGACGCTCCCGTTTTCCTCGACGTCCGCGAGCGTGAAGAGTGGGACGAAGGGCACATCCCGGATGCAGTCCACATCCCGCGCGGCTGGCTGGAGTCCCGGATCGAGCAGGCCGTCCCGAGCCGCGAGACGCCGATCATCGCCTACTGCGCCTCCGGCAACCGCTCGGTGTTCGCGTCGAAAACGCTGGAGGAGCTCGGCTACGAGCACGTCGTCTCGCTCGCCGGGGGTATCAACGACTGGAAGAGGCATGGCTTTCCGCTCGAGGTCTCCGCCGGCGCGCTCGGGCCCGAGCAGCGCACGCGCTACAGCCGTCACCTGCTGATCCCGGAGGTCGGCGAGGAAGGCCAGCTGAAGCTGCTGCAGTCGCGGATCCTGCTGATCGGCGCCGGCGGCCTCGGCTCGCCGGCGGCGCTCTATCTCGCCGCGGCCGGCGTCGGCACGCTCGGGATCATCGACGCCGACGTCGTCGACGAGACCAACCTGCAGCGCCAGATCCTGCACTCGACCGCTTCGCTCGGCGAGCCGAAGGTCGAGTCGGCGGCGCGGACGATTCGAGAGCTCAATCCCGACGTCGAAGTCAAGGCCTACAAGGAGCAGCTGACCTCGGAGAACATCGAGCGGATCCTCGCCGACGGCTGGGATGTGATCGTCGACGGCGCCGACAACTTCCCGACCCGCTACCTCGTCAACGACGCGGCCGTCTGGCACGACATCGCGCTCGTGCACGGATCGATCTTCCGCTTCGAGGGCCAGGCTACGGTGTTCAAGCCCCATGAGGGGCCGTGCTACCGCTGCCTGTTCCCGCAGCCGCCGCCGCCGGAGCTGGCGCCGAGCTGCGCCGAGGGCGGCGTGCTCGGAGTGCTGCCGGGCGTGATCGGCTCGCTGCAGGCGAGCGAGGCGATCAAGCTCGCGCTCGGAATCGGCGAGCCGCTGATCGGGCGCCTGCTCCTCTTCGACGCGCTGGCGACGACGTTCACGGAGGTCGCGCTGCGCCGCGACCCGGACTGCCCCGTCTGCGGAGAGAGCCCGACGATCACCGAGTACGTCGACTACGTCGAGTTCTGCTCGGGGGTACACGTATGAGTGTGGTTCGAATTCCACCGACGTTGCGCGAGCAGACGCGCGGCGAGCGCGAGGTGATCGTCGAGGGCGACACGGTGCGAGACCTCTTGGACGACCTGACCTCCCGCTTCCCGGGCCTGCAGGGACAGCTCGAGTACGCGAACGTCTACGTCGGGGGCGAGGACATCCGCACGCGCGACGGCTTCGAGACGCCGGTCGCCGAGAGCGACACGGTCATCCTGCTGCCGGCGATGGCGGGAGGACAGTCCCTCATTGCCTGAGGGCCCGGGCGGTCCCTCGCCAGAGGGACTGTCCCTAGAGGCAGCACGAAGCCTGCTCGACCTGATCGGAGGAACTCCGCTCGTCGAGCTCCCGAAGCTAACCCCGAAGCCGGACGTCCGCCTCTACGCCAAGCTCGAAGGCCAGAACCCGACCGGGTCGATCAAGGACCGCGTCGCGCTCGCGATGATCGAGAACGCCGAAGCGCGCGGCGAGCTCGAGCCCGGACGCGAGCTGCTCGAGCCGACGAGCGGGAACACCGGCATCGCGCTGGCACTCGTCGCGAAGCTGAAGGGCTACTCACTCACCTGCGTGCTGCCGGAGAACGTGACCGAGGAGCGCCGGCGTCTGCTGCGCCTCTACGGTGCCGAAATCGTCGAATCTCCCGGCGCCGAAGGCTCGAACGGCGCCGTCCGCCTCGCACAGGAGCTTGCCGCGAAGGAGCCGCGCTACTTCATGCCGTTCCAGTACGGGAATCCGGCCAACCCCCAGGCCCATTACGACGGCACGGGCGCCGAGATCGCCGCTGCGCTCGACCGTGTCGACGTGCTCGTAGCAGGCCTCGGCACCGGCGGGACGCTCATGGGCGCCGGTGAGCGGCTGCGCGAGAGTTTTCCGGACGTCGTCGTCGCCGCGGCGGAGCCGCTACCCGGCGATCCGGTGATGGGGCTGCGGTCGCTCGAGGACGGCTACGTGCCGCCGATCCTCGACGTCTCGAAGCTCGACCGGAAGCTGCTCGTCTCGAACGCGGAGGCCGTCGCGGGCGTTCACGCCCTGCTCGACCAGGAAGGAGTCTTCGCCGGCGTTTCCGCCGGCGCCGTCGCGCACGTCGCCCGCAAGCTCGCGGCAGAGCTCGGCGAGGGCGTCGTCGTCGCGATCCTCGCCGACGCCGGCTGGAAGTACCTCTCCGCCTCTTTCTGGGAGGCGGCCGACGTCGAGGCCGAGATGGAGGCCGATCTCTGGTGGTGATCGGCGCTGCGCTGCGCGACGCGCTCGAGGAGCACGCGCGAGCCGAGGCGCCGAACGAAGCCTGCGGCGTCGTCGTCCTTCGCAACGGCGAGGCCGAGCGCTACGAGCCGGGGCGCAACCGCAGCGCCTCGCCATACCGCTTCGAGCTCGAGGTCGATCCCGAGATCTGGTTCGTCGAGGACGAAGGCTACGAGCTGGCTGTCTTCCACTCGCACGTCTCGGCACCGGCCAGACCGTCGCGCACGGACGTCGAGAACATCGGCCTCTGGGCAGGCCGGCCGTACTTGATCCTTTCGCTCGGAACCGGAGAGCTGGCCGCCTTCACGATCGAAGCCGGCCGCATCTCGGACGTGCATCTGGCTACGTCGCCCTGAACGTCCCCTTCATACCGGCGGCGGCATGGCCGATAACCGTGCAGATGTACTTGTGGGGACCCTTCGTCAGGGTGACCCTCAGCGACGCCGACTTGCCGGGCGCGATCAGGGGCGTTTTCTTGCCGGCGATCTTGAAGTCGTGCTTGACGTGGCCTCGGTTCGTGACCTTGAAGATGAAGACCCCGTGGCGCGCGGTGCGCGTCGAGAGCGCGAAATGGAACTCCGTCGCCTTCACAGTCACGATCTTCGCCGTGGCGGCTTGCGTTCGCGCGAGGGCAATCGAGGTCGCCCCGAGCACGGCGATGAGCACCGCGAGCCCAACCCCGATTGAAAGCTTCAGTCTCAGCATGTGGCTCCTTGCAGGTAAGGAGGAACGGTTTCCGGCTCGAGCATACGCGCCCGCGCCCCGGTGCTACCGAGGCTTAACGCCCGTTTAACGCTTCTCAGCCTTCGGCGGCCGCGCGCTCTTCCCGCGGCTCGTCCTGCTCGCGCGCGGGCGGCACGACGAACTGCACCTCGAGTTTCTCGATTCGCGAACCCTCGACCTCGGCGACCCTGAAGCGCAGACCGTCGTACTCGACCTCGTCGCCCGCCGCGGCGGCACGCCCGAGCAGGCCGAAGACGAACCCGGCGACCGTGTGGTAGTCCTCGATCGGCAGCTCGACGCGGAACTTCTCGTTGAAGTCGTCGATCGGGAAGGTGCCGTCGATCCGCACCGTCTTCTCGTCAACGTGCTCGACCGACTCGTCGGGAAGATCGAACTCGTCCTCGATCTCGCCGACGATCTCCTCGAGGAGGTCCTCGAGCGTGACGATCCCGGCCATCGTCCCGTACTCGTCGACGACGACGGCCATGTGGAAGTTGGCGCGCCGGAAGTCCGCGAGCAGCGCGGCCAAATCCTTGGTCTCCGGGACGATGTACGCGTCGCGCAGCAGCCCCTCGATCCGGACGTTCGCGAACCCCTGATCGTTCAGCGCCGAGAAGAGATCGCGCACGTGCAGGACGCCGACGATGTCGTCTAGCGTCTCGCGGTAGACCGGGTAGCGCGTGTAGGGAGACTCGATCACGGCAGCGAGGCACTCCTCCGGCGGCAGGTCGATCGAGAGGGCGACGACCTCGGGCCGCGGCACCATCACGTCCGCGACTTCCTTGTCCGCGAAGTCGAAGACCTTGTAGAGCATCTCCTGCTCCTCCTGTTCGATCTCCCCGTGCTCGGTGGCGCGACCGAGCAGCATCCGGAGTTCGGCCTCCGACAGAGCCTCCCGCTCGGCGCCCGGCGCCTCGAGGCCGAGCAGGCGCAGGATCAGCTCGGACGAGCGCTGGAGGATCCAGATCAGCGGGTTAGCGATCACGAAAAACGCCCGTACCGGCGCCGAGACGCCGAGTGCGATCCGCTCCGAATAGCGCAGCGCCGCCGCCTTCGGAACGAGCTCGCCGATGACCACGTGCAGGTAGGTGATGATCAGGAACGCGATCACGACGGCCAACACCGTGGCCAGCAGCGGGTCGAACGCACGCGCCAGCGCTTGCTCGCCGAGGGCACCGATACCGAGGCTGGCGAGCGTGACGCCGAGCTGCATCGCGGCGATGAACCGCGGCGGATCGGCCACGATCTGCTGCACGGCCCGGGCGCGCCGCTTGCCCTCGTCGGCGAGTTCCTGGATCTTCGTCCGCCGCGCGGTTACGAGCGCGTACTCGCCGGCGACGAAGAACGCGTTCAGCAGGATCAGCGCCGCAACGCCGAGGAGCTCGAAGAAGAGGGTCACGTCCCGGCCCGCGCCGGCGTGGGACTGAGCGGGTCGTCGTCCAAGGGCTTCGCTGAGTGTAGCGACCTGTTCTGCTGGCATAGACGAACGTGCGTTCGTATAATCGGCGGCATGCGCGCCGAGTACCGGGAAGAGCCCTGCAAGAGCGCCCTCAACCGCGTCAAAGGGATGATGTTCGACTGGTCGCTGAACCCGTACATGGGCTGCGTGCACCGCTGCACCTTCTGCTACGTCCGCGCCTTCGAGCGCCGAGCCGACCGGCCCTCCGACGACCGCTACGGCCGCTCCATTCGCGTCAAGATCAACGTTGTTCAGGTCTTGCGCCGCGAGCTCGCGCGCGTCTCCTGGAAGCACGAGAGCGTGGCGATCGGCGCCGCCACGGATCCGTACCAACCCGCTGAGGGGCACTATCGCCTGACGCGCGGCTGCCTCGAGGCCCTCGCCGACGCGCACAACTCGTTCAGCATCATCACCCGCGGGCCGCTGATCGTCCGCGACGTCGACGTCCTCGCCGAAGCCGCGAAGCGAGCGAACGTCTCGGTCACGTTCTCGATCCCGACCCTGGACGAAGACGTCTGGCAAAAGACGGAGCCGTCGACCGCGCATCCGCGCCAGCGGCTGCGGGCGCTGAAGACGCTGGTCGACGCGGGGGTGAAGGCGTCGGTGGGTATGGCGCCGATCTTGCCCGGCATCTCGGAGCGACCGGAGCAGCTCGCCGAGGTCGTCCGCGCCGCCCGAGAAGCGGGTGCGTGCGGGATCTGGGCAAACCTACTCTTCCTGCGACCGGGGACGCGGGAGCACTTCCTCGAGCACCTCGCTCGGGACTGGCCCGAGGAGCTCGAACGCTACGAGCGCCTCTACGAGAGACGCGCCTACCTCGGCAAGGAGCAGGCGAAGCCGCTGCGGGAAAAGGTCAGCGCGCTGGCGAAGGAATACGGCGTCCGCGACCGCCGTAGCGTTCGGCTCGAGCCCGAGCCGCCTGTGATCGCCGAGCAGCTCGCCCTCGCCGTTTAGCTGGGCGAATCATCGCTGTGATCGCCGAGCAGCTCGCCCTCGCCGTTTAGCTGGGCGAATCATCGGTCAAGCGCGATTCCCCCCAAGCACCGGATGAAGACGGCCGTACGGGCGGAGCCCGCACGGCCTTCAGATCGGCGCCGCAAGCGGCGCCGTCTAGCTGGAGGAGTCATCGTTCAAGCGCGATTCTCCCAAGGGCCGGATGAAGACGGCCGTACGGGCGGAGCCCGCACGGCCTTCAGATCGGCGCCGCAAGCGGCGCCTCGGACCGTCTTCCGATTTCCCGCATACAATCCGGTGGGCCGTGGCTGAAAACGGGCAGGGACGCCAGGAGATCACTTGCTTGATCGTGGACGACCACGAGGTCGTGCGCGAAGGCCTGCGCCTGTCGCTCTCACGGGCGCCTCACATTCGCGTGGTCGGTGAAGCCTCAGACGGCGCCACGGCGGTCGCCCTCGCCGAGCGGCGCAAGCCCGACGTCGTGATCATGGACGTCCGCATGCCGGGCATGGACGGGCTCGAGGCGACGAAGATCCTGACCGAGAAGGTGCCCGAGACGGCCGTCCTCATCTTCACGGCCTACAGCGAGCGCAGCCTGCTCGGGCGGGGCCTCGAGTCCGGCGCGAAGGGCTACATCCTCAAGGAGGCGCCGCACCAGACGCTGCTGAAGGCGATCGACAAAGTGGTCGCCGGCGACGGGTTCGTCGATCCGGCGCTGATGCCGGCGTTCCTCGGCGATGCGCGCGACGAGATGCTCACCGGCCGCGAGCGTGAGATCCTCCAACTTCTCGCCGACGGCATGTCGAACGCGGACGTTGCGGCGCGGCTCTTCATCAGCCAGGAGACCGTCAAGAGCCACGTGCGGCACATCCTCACGAAGCTCGAGGCGGACACGCGGACGCACGCGGTTGCGATTGCGCTTCGCGACGCCATCATCGACTGAGGCGTCGCTCGCGATGCCGACTGGAGGCCACGGTGGCTTTGCCGCCGGGGCCGTCTAAACCTGGCAAAAGGATGACTTCCACTGAAAATCTGATCTCGGCCCAATCGACGCGTCGCTTGCGATGCCGACTGGAGGCCGCGGGCGGCTTTGCCGGCGGGGCCGTCTAAACCCGATGGAAGGATGATTTGCGGATGAAGGTCCCCCCGAGTTGGACTAGGTTCCTGCCGGCGGTTGCCTGTGCGGCCCTCGGGGGCGTCGGGCTCGCCACCGGGAGGAACTGGCTCGCCTGGGTCGGCTTTACCGCGGCGGTCGTGGCCGCGGCCGCGGCTGCCTTCTCGATTCTGTTCGCCGAGCGGCGCCGGCATAAGGTTGAAAAGGGTGAGCTCGTCGCGCAGG
>WNGD01005178.1_pt1 | contig 12696 bp, 11 predicted proteins | sample 5400671 | NCBI WGS metagenome assembly WNGD01 (sample SAMN13153369, study PRJNA577476) | soil metagenome | isolation source: 40 cm soil or saprolite under grassland replicate 2 | place: USA:California | collected 2016-06-15
TGCTGCAGACGGTGGTGGAGGTCGCCTCCGAGCGCAACAGCACCCTGGTCATGCCGGTCCCGGTCGAGCTGCTCCGGTTCTTCGAGAAGATGACGCCCGCCGGGCCAGCTGCCGGACCTTCGCCGTCGCTCGCCGACTTCGGCGACGCCGAGGTAGCCAAGGCCGGGTCCGCCATCGGGGACGTCCCGCCCGGTGCCGGGCCTGACGCCATACCGCCGGTGGCGGCTGGCGCCATACCCCCGGTGGAGGCTGACGCCATACCCCCGGTGGAGGCTGACGCCATACCGCCGGTAGAGGCGATCGCCATACCGCCGGTGCAGGCACCAGACATCAAAGTTCCCCAGATCAACACGGACGGGGAGCAAGCCGAACGGCCGTAGGCGGTGGCCGCAGTGATCTGCCCGGCCGCCCGCGCCTGCGGGTATGCGGAGCCCGGACACTCCTCCGGAGGAGGCCAGGCACCAGGCACGGGATCGAGCATCCGGCGTCCCCGTTGAGCCTGTGGCTTGCGCCGCATTCTGTCACGGTGCCGGGCGCTGCCATAGTGACTCTGGAGGTGAGGCGAATGAGTGTGCCGGTCGTGTGGGTAGCCAAGGACGACGGCAGCGACATCATCCGGTCCGACGCGATCGTGGGGGTGGGCCGTGACTATAACGGCAATGTCACCGCGCGGCTGGCCGGAGGCGAGGGGTCAGCGGTGACACTCGTCGCGCCTGGTGCAGCTGACGGCGCCTACACGCCCGATGATTTTCATCGTCAGCTGATCGCGATTCTCGCCGAATTGTCACATGCGGCCGAGGCCACAATTGTGCGGCCCGTCTGTGACGAGGAGCACGCCTGGCAATGGCTCACCGAGCCTTTGTAAGCACCCGTCCGGCGAGGACAGATGGACGGGATTGAGCCCGTAAGAGGTCAGGATCAAGTGATCCTCTGGCTGGCAGCCCAGGTTGTTCCATCGTCCTGGTGCCATGGCGCGAGTTCCAATGTTTTCGGCCTGGCGCTATTTCAGCTCATGGAGCGCGTGCGGCTTGTCATCCCCGGCAGGCGGGAAGACGGCGCCGGCCGCATTATCAGCCGTGCCTGGGTCTTGGGGTGAGTCGCGATGCCGGGCGGGCCTTGCCCGGCGCGGGGCTGGCCTGCCGACAGTGTTGAGATGGCGGAGGGCCTGAGCGTACGAGCCCAGCAAGCTGCTCTGGCAGTAAGGCAGGTCCCGCTGCTGGCAGAACTCCCTGATCAGGGCCTGGGAGTGCCGCAGGTTGGGGCGGGGCATGGAGGGGAACAGGTGGTGTTCGATCTGGTAGTTCAAGCCGCCCAGTGCGAAGTCAGTCAGCCAGCCGCCGCGGACGTTGCGGGAAGTGAGGACCTGGCGGCGCAGGAAGTCGGTCCGGTCGGCTGCCGACAGGATCGGCATGCCCTTGTGGTTGGGGGCGAAAGACGAGCCCAGGTACAGGCCGAACAGGCCCTGCTGCACCACGATGAACACCGCGGCCTTGACCGGTGAGAGCACCAGCAGCACGACGGCGAAGTAACTGACTGCATGGGCGGCGAGCAGTGCCGTCTCCCAGGCCCGGTGGCGGGAGGCCCGGCTGGCCAGCGCGCGGATGCTCGCGACGTGCAGGCTGAACGCCTCCAGCAGCAGCATCGGGAAAAACAGGTACGCCTGGTAGCGGAGCACCAGCCGGGCCGCGCGCCCGCTGCTGCGCGCCTGGGCGCCGGTGAAGGCCAGCACGCTGAGCATGATGTCAGGGTCTTCGTCCACGGTGTTGGGGTGGGCGTGGTGCCGGTTGTGCTTGCCCACCCACCAGCCGTAACTCAGACCGATGGCGAGGTTGCCGATCAAGATGCCTAGGACGTAGGCGGCCTGTCTGGAGCCGCAGATCTGCCGGTGCCCGGCGTCGTGCCCCAGGAAACCGGCTTGAGTGAACATCACAGCCAGGAACGCAGCCACAGCCAGCGTCCACCACGAATCGCCCACCAGTACCAAAGCCGCCCAGCCGGCGCCCAGGGCCGCGGCGGTAAAAATGATCTTCCCGGTGTAGTAGGCCGGGCGCCGCTGCAGCAACCCCGCCTGCTTGATCTGCCGGGACAACTGGGCATATTCGCTGCCCTGGGCGCGTGCTGGCGGCGAGCCGGATAGCGGGCGCTGTCCAGCCAGGGCAGTTTCTGCTGCAGGAACTCGCACCGCAAGAACTCCTAGGAGGCACATCGGGAGTGAACTGGTGATGTGCCGCCGAGGTCTAGGGCAGCGACCTGCCCGGGCCCGTAGCGGCGCCATGAATGCGCCGCGGCCCGGGAGGGATGTACCCCTCAACCCTACCCCGCTTAGGGGCGACCCCGCCCGCCTGCGCCCGACGATGCGGCCGCTGCCGGGCGGACGGCTGATTCTCGGTTATGGACAGCGGGCCTCAAAGCTCGCGATAGCTGTAGATGCGGCCATGCTCGACATCGCCGACGACCAGCCGAGTGACGATCTTCGACGCCGCAGCCGCAGGCGCAGCCAGCCGCCCCTCGCGATGAATCCCGGGAAGGCTCGACGCTCGGCAGGGGCTTGCGAGCGCAAGGCTCACGGGTTCGCGTGGGCCGCCCCTGGTGGTGGCACATCTGCGTGCTGGTCAGAAAGGAGGCCAGCCTGCTGGAGGACCGAGCGCGCCTGCTCGGCAGTTCCGCCGCGGGCGACGATGTCGTAGCGGGTTGCGGTCAGTGTCCGCGCGGAAGAAAAGTCGCGGCGGCCCCGGGTGACGGCGTGCCCGGCGAAGCCGAAGACCGCGCCCCAGGCCGCGCCGATCAGCAGGCCGCCTACGATCAGCCCGATCCAGGCGGGGCCGGTGGTGAACAGCCCGACGAGAAGGCCGATGAAGAGGCCGAACCAGGCACCGCTCGCCGCGCCCGCGGCCGCAGCGCGGGCGTTGGTGAGCCGCCCTGTCACCCGCTCCACAAGCCGCAGACCGGAGCCGACGATGTCGAGGTTCTCGACCGGGAACCGCTCGTCGGAGAGCCGGTCGACCGCGGCTTGTGCCTCCTCGTAGGAGGGGTAGCTGGCCACGGTGTTCCAGGCCATGCTGACCGGGTCGAGCCGCGGCGGATTGACGTCAGCCATGGTCCTGCTCCTCACTGTCAGGGCGGCCGGGCAGCGGCAACCCCGCCAGGGTAGCGCTGCTGCTCTGCTCGGCGCGATCGCGGTCCGTGCCGCGGCCGCCTTGGTTGCGCCCGCCGTTGTGGCGTCGAAGATCGTCACCCGGCTCGTCGTCGGCGAGGTCGAGCCTGGCCGCACCTTACAGCTATCGCAAGCTTTGAGGGCCTGCCGGGCGGCCTGACCGGCATCGGCATCGGCGGCTGCGTGGCAGCCCGGTGCTGCCGCTTGATGAGCGAGGTATGGTTTCGCCCGCGTGCTGATCGTCGGAGACTGCCCTAAGCGCGCTATGGCCACTGAGCTGCCAGAATGGTTGCGAGCGGTCACAGCGCGCCTTTGTGCGTGTTTCCGGCCGGGTGTGGTACGAGGACCTGCGCGTCGAGAGGGCCGCTGGCTTGCCCTCCAACGCCGACCGCAGGCCTGCGAGGGCCGCGCCTTTGGCGTGCGCCGATCGCGCCTGCTCCGATTCGTATTTCTCGATCATGACCAGCCGGCCGCGCCCCTCGTGCAGCGTGTAGAGCTCCACGCCCGGTTCGTCGTGAACCCGGGTGATCGCCGCCTCAAAGGCCGCGTTCACCTGGGCGCGGTGCTCGGGACGGGGAAGGCCGTGACGACGACAACGCTCATGTCAGGTGCTCTCCCGGTACGGGGCGAGGAACGTGGTCAGCGCGGCCAGGATCTCCCGGGGAGCCTCCTCGAGGCAGTAGTGGCCGCAGCCGGGAATGACCACGCTCTGCACGTGGTCCGCGGCGAGCCTCATCGTGTTCGCGGCCCCCTCGCCGATGCCTTCCGCGCCGCCGATCGCCAGGACGGGCAGGTCAGCCGCCGGGTCTTGCGCTGCTCGTTCTGCGCGATGGTGGCATCCAGCGCGCGGTAGGCCGCGAAGCTGCCGCGCAAGGCTTCTGGGTCTGCGGCGAGGGCGTCCACGTAGTACTGCTGGAGCAGGTCACGTTTGCCCTGCGGACTTGCCCGGCCGGGTCGTTGTCCTCACGAGTGCTGATCGCTGAGACGGGACGAATTTTGTCCAATTTTGCAATGCTCACCTCATGTCCTTGTCACCTGCCTACGTCGGCTCCGGTCCTTACTGCTACGCGAACTCCCTGGCCATGGTCCTGGGACCGGACAGCCCTGACCCATCGGTGATCGAGGTGCTGACCGGTTCACCCTTCGGGTTCTGGATGCTCGGCGGTACTACGCCGTTCTTCGACCCGCCGGGCTGGGACGCGATCATCGGGCTTAACGCGGCAATCGATCTTCTGGGATGGGAGTGCGACCGTACCGTCGGCGGGAGCGAGGTCCTGGCGATGGAGCGGCTGCGGCAGGCGTCCAGGCATGCTCCGGTGCTCGCCGGGCCGGTCGAGCTCGGGCTGCTGCTGCTGCTGCACCACCCCGGGGCGGGTACCGCCATTGGCTCCGACCACTGCCTGGTGGTCACCGAGGTCGAGGAAGACATGGTCCGCTTCCACGGCCATCCCCACGCCACGCTGCCGTCCAGCGCTTTCGCCGCCGCGCGGCAGGCGGAGACAATCGCCTACAGCCCCAAGCGCGGCTGGTGGGCGCACTCCAGTACCCGTTGGTCCAAGACGACCGGGCCGCGACCGTCACGCTGCTGCGGCGGCTTGCTCCCACCTACCGGGACATGGCAGAGGTGCTAGCAGCGTATGTATAACTCCCTGCCGCAATGAGCAGTCACCCCGGCGCGTCGATTCATCAACAGGGCAAACGTTGCCTGATACGGAAGTACCTCACGACGTCATCGGGCAGTTTGTTCGCGGCCTTGGCGAACTGGAACCCGAAGTAGACCTCTTCCCGTCCGCTGACGAGCTGCTCGTTCACCTCGGCGAGCCGGTTAAAAGCGAAGTGCCACAGCTGGTTGTTGGCTGCCGTGCTGCCGAACAACGGCGGTGAGGCAGATACCCCCGGCATCGCCGCCTCGGCGACGGCCAGGCGCTCCACCCGGCCGGGGTGGTCGGCGGCGAGGGCGTAGCCGATCCACAAGCCGGTGTCGTGGCCGACCAGAGCGAACCGCTGGTGGCCGAGTGCGTCCATCAACGCGACCAGGTCGCTGGCGAGGGTGGCGGTGTCGTACCCGCCCACCGGCTTGCCGGACAGCCCGCACCCGCGCTGGTCGGGTACGACGACCTGGAAGTCGCGGGCCAGCCCGGGCATCACCAGGCGCCAGGCGTACCAGGTCTGGGGCCAGCCGTGCACCAGCAGCAGCGGCGGGCCCTCACCCCCAGTTACCACGTGCTGGCGCAGACCCGCGGTTTCGACGTACCGGCTGGTGAACGTGGCGGTGAACTCTACCGGGAGGTGCGGCGCCCCGGAGACCGACCCGGGGCCTTCCGGCACGGGCAGGCGGCCGCAGACGAGCTCATGAGGGGTTCCCTTTCACAAGACCTGACGGGCATTCGCGGAAGGAATCTGGAGGTAGCCGCCGCCAGGTCCGCGCCGGTGACGGCGTCTAGCGTAGTGATCTGAACGCCTCCAGGATCTCCTCAGAGAACAGCTCGGGTTCTTCCCAGGCGGCGAAGTGGCCACCCTTACCGGCCTCGTGGAAGTAGGTGAGGGTGGGGTAGAGCTTCTCGACCCAGCTGCGCGGGGCCCGGAAGATCTCGCCGGGGAAGGTGGTGAAGCCGACCGGGAGGGTGACCTGCAGGGGAGCCTGCCCGGCCGCGTGAGCTGCGGCCCGCCGGCCCCCCAGTAGGAGCGGGCCGCCGAGGCCCCGGTGCCGGTCAGCCAGTACAGCGTGATGTTGTCGAGGATGTGGTCCCGGGCGAGACCCCCGGACGGCTGCCCGCCGGTCAGGGCGCGGGAGATCTTGTAGTAGCTGTCGGTGTCGTGGTCGAGCATCCAGGCTGCCAGGGCGAGGGGGGAATCCAGCAGGGCGTAGCCGATCGTCTGCGGTCTGGTGGCCTGCTCCAGGAAGTAGCCGGAGCCGCTCGTCCTGAAGGTGTTGATCGCGGCGAGCGCGGCGCGTTCTTCCTCGGAGTCCGCGGGCATGCCGCTGACGTTGCTCAGCGCCTGCCTGAGGAGGTTCAGGTGGATGCCGGCCAGCCCCTCGGGTGCCTGGCCGCCCATCGCGTCGGTGATGGCGGCGCCCTGGTCGCCGCCCTGGGCGACGTAGCGCGTGTAGCCGAGACGGCGCATCAGCTCCGCCCACGCGCGCGCGACGCGGCCGGGGTCCCAGCCGACCTCGGCCGGCTCGGCGGAAAAGCCGTAGCCGGGCAGCGACGGCAGCACCAGGTCGAACGCGTCCCCGGCCGAGCCGCCGTGCGCGGCCGGGTCGGTGAGCGGGCCGACGGCCCCGAGCAGCTCGATGACCGACCCGGGCCAGCCGTCCGTGATGATCAGCGGCAGCGCGTTCTCGTGCGGCGACCGCACGTGGATGAAGTGGATGTCCACCCCGTCGATGGCGGTCGTGAACTGCGGCAGCTCGTTCAGCCTCGCCTCGCACTTGCGCCAGTCGTAATCGGTCGTCCAGTAACGGGCGAGCTCCTGCATCGTTGCCAGCTGCACGCCCTGCGACCGATCGTCGACCAGCTCCTTGCTGGGCAACCGCGCCGCGGCGATGCGCCGCCGAAGGTCGGCGATCGCTTCGCCGGGCATGTCGACCCGGAAGGGACGGATGTCAGTTTCGCTGGACATAGGTCTTCACCTCCCTGGACTGGTTGTCGGCGACGGACGGCCGGACCGGAGGGACTAGCGCTCACTCGGCCAGCGTGAGGAGCGGCTTCCCTTTCTCGACGACGTACTTGCCGAGTTCGGCCGCGTTGCCGCTGCCGACATTCCTCACCGCATGGATCACCCCGGCCGGGACGGTCAGCGCGTCCCCGGCGTTGAACGTCTTCGGCGGGTGGCCTTCGGTCTGATACTCCAGCGACCCTTCGAGGATGTAGATGATCTCTTCACCCGGATGTGCGTGCTTGACCAGCGGCGCTTCCGGGCCGATGTCCACGCGCGACTGGACAACCTCCCGCCCGGGAACGCTGAGATCCTGCCGCCGCAGATCGGTGCGCCACAGTCCCGGCGCCTGCTGTACCGCCCTCCCGCCCGCGCCGCTGCTGCGGTCCTCGGTCGTACTCATTGCAGCCTCTCTGGGTTGTGGCAGAGATGACGCTAAGGCTTTCATCGCTGCATGTCATCACCCCGGTGGTGTGGTTCCCCTGGCCTGCGCCGTCCGCGCCCCGCGTGGCCCGTGCACGCGGCGAACGCCGCAGCGCCACCGCGAGTCGACGTCGAGGCCGGACGATCGGGCCGGGCCTCACTGGCCGCACGCCGCCCAGGCGTGCAGCCGAACCGTGCGGATCTGGTGGCGCCCCGGTACCTGGCCCGGCGTGCGGGCACGCCGCTCAATGGCAGAGCCCGGGGCTGACGCCGGGCCAGCGGCGCCGCGGGGGCACAACCACAGCTGGATTCGGCAACGCAGCACCTGGGTCGCATGCGCTGCCCGCAGCGGCGTGAATGCATGGACCGCTTAGCGCCGCGTACGCAAAACCAGATGATCTGCGCACGCTCACGGCAGTGATTTACAGGTCGGCCCAGCGCCGAGTCGGCGATTGTTTTGCCTCCGACCAACCCTGGGGACTTTCGAGGTTCACCGAACGTAGCCCGAGCACCGCTGCGCCGAAGAGATCGCGACCGTTTGGAAATGAGCCGCTCGGATTACCGGTTGGCTACCGGTTTGGCTGTCCGAGACCACAGCCGGTGACACGGCCGCGTCCCCGGCCGTGCAGTGCTCTCCTGGCCCGCATCGTCTTCAGAGCCGACAGGGCGCAAGCTCTTGCACGATGCTGAGTTGCAAGCGCTCAAAGACTACTGACAAAGCTCACAACATACCCTTGACGTGCGGAAACGTGGAGCTAAGGGGACTCGAACCCCTGGCCTCTTGCATGCCATGCAAGTCAAACGACCAGCCTGCCAGGGCATCAGTGGCTTCTACCTGCGACGCTGGTGCCCCGAAGTGCCCGTGAGTGCCTGCCAGCCTGTCGGTGATGGCTGTTCACTTGGCTGTCCGCTGGTCCGTCTGTGATCACGTGTGTTCGAATCCTCGAACGCCCGGCGGATCGCAGCGCGGAGTCAGCCGCTACCTTCCAAGGGCACCACCATCCATGGCCGCTTTTGCCTGCACGGCAGTCATGGCGCCCCGCTACGGCAGAACCCCGGCGCCGGCCTTGTGGGCAGCCTTAGCAGTTTCGTAGTACGATTCCCAGGTGGAGGTTCTCCGCTCGGCCCTGCGTCATGGCATCCCGAGCGAAGATATTCACCACGCCGTCATCAACGCCGTCGCCGTCGACGAAGTTGGCGACGACCCGGTCCGCTGGCTGGTCCTTGGGCCGGACCGGGCCGGGAACCTGCTCGAACTGGTGGTGATGGACCGCTCCGCCGGCCCGGCGGTCATTCACGCCATGCCAATGCGGGCCGCCTACCGGCGACTGCTGCCGAAGGGCAGGCGAGAACAGACATGAACCACGGAAAGCACAAGGACGGCACGCCGATCACCGATACCGACATTGAGGCGATGGCCGATGAGGCCGAGCGGGGCTACGACGTGGACACGCTGCTGCGCCGCCGACGGGGTGGGCGGCCTCCGTTGGGTTCGGCGGCGGCCTCAGTCGAGTCGGTGCGGCTGGACCCCGAACTGAAGCGCGCCCTGCTGCTGCGCGCCGCCCAGGAACACGTCAGCGTCTCCGAAGTCATCCGGCGCGCAATCGGCGAATACCTGCGAGCCAGCTGAACAACCTGCGGGCAGCACATCAAGATCTACTCGACGGGAGAAACCCGGAGTTCGGCGCCAAGCTCATCGGCGCGTTTGTCCGCCGGAACCGCGAGCATTGGAGCACGCCATGATCCACGAGCTCACCCTGGTTCTCGACCGCGAGCTCACCGAGGCCGAGCTGGGGTCCTGGCCAAGGCGGGCTGGACCCGATCTGCACCAGGGCCCGCACCCCGGCCTTGGCGCACCTTTCCGTCGTCGCCACCACCCTGCCCGCCGCGATCATTACCGCGGTGCGCGCAGTCGAGCGCCTCGCTACCGCAGTTACCGGCGTCGCCTCCACGACTTGGGCCATCGCCGCCCGCGATGGGCGCAGCTACGAGTCGGTGCGCAAGCTCCCCTATGGCCAGCGCGGCCCCGGCGGGTTCCCCGCCCCTCTCCACTAGGCAGTGGACACTGCATTTGTGGGCGGAAGTCTCCGCCGGCTGGCCCGCCACTGCCCGGCCACCGCCGCGACCGCCACCGGCTATGACCGGGAACTCGCCGCCGCCGGCCACCTGATCCGCGCCCGCCCTATCTTGCTCACGCCCGGTGCCCGCGCCGATCTCGCTCAGCTCCTCACTGCTTGACTCGGCTGCGGGCGGGCGCGCCCGCTTGCTCTGGACCGGCTGCGTTAGCCACCTTGAGGTGGTGTAGAACCGGCCCGGCGGGGATCGGGGAAGCCGAGGTGCGTATAGCCGGGTGCGCGCCTGGCCAGGCTCGCGGCGAGCACGGGTGTGCGGATGTCGTGATAGTCGTGGATCTCCGCGGTGGTCTTGCCCGGGTAGGCGCGCAGGATCCGCCCGGCCCACTGGACGATGCTGCCCTTGTAACCGACCGGCGCGGCCAAAAACAGCGTGTCCAGGACCGGGCAATCAAAGCCTTCCCCGATGTATGGCCCGGTGGCGACCACCAGCAGCGGCGGGCCGCCCGGCTGGGGATGCAGGCGGGCAAGCGCGGCTTTACGGGCCTTGGCGCCCATCCCGCCGCGCAGTATCACCGGGTCCTGGCCGCGCTCGCGGAGTGGGACGGCGAGCCGGTCGAGGTGCGCGACCCATTTGGTGAGGACCAGGCAGTGCCGGCCCCGCCACAAAGCTTCGGTGACATCGTCGGCGACCTGCCTGGTGCGGGCCTCGTCGGCGACCAGGTCCCGGTAGACCGCAGCGATCCCGCCCGGTGCCGAAGGGTCGGCGTCACCTGTGTAGCAGAAGCTGGTGGCGTGCACGCGAAGTACCGGTGCAGGCCGGGAACCGGCACCGTCGGCTGGCAGGTCAAGTTCCGGTGGTTGGGTTGCCGAGCCGTCTGTTGCCAGCTTGCGGCCGCCGGTGGGGTAGGAGATGGTGTGCCGGACCGGGCCAACCTGCAGGGCGATCAGGTCGTCAAGCTTGTCCCGCCGGTAGGGCGTGGCCGTCAGGCCGAGCCAGCGCCGGGCCGGGATCTGCCTGACCGCGTGTTCGAACGCCGCCGCCGGGACGTGGTGGCATTCGTCGGCGACCACCAGCCCATACCGCGCAGTGAGCTCGGGAATGTCATCGCGCCGGGCCAAGGTCTGGAGGGTGATGATGTCGATGACTCCGCCGATCTTGGTGCGGCCGCCGCCGAGCTGGCCGGGTTTCACGCCGAGATGATCGCGGATCCGGGCCCGCCACTGGTCCGCCAGCGTCTTGCGGTCGACCAGCACCAGCGTTGAAACGCCGTGCGCGGCGGTCACGGCGCAGGCGATCACGGTCTTGCCCGCTCCCGGTGGCGCCACCAGGACACCCAGGTCGTGCCCGGCGAGTTCGGTGGCGGCTTCCTCCTGTTTGGCGGTCAGGGCCGCCGCGAACGTGAACTCCTGCGCCGTGCCCATGGCGCGGCCGTCAGTGACCTCCAGGCGGCTCCCAGCCTGCTCAGCCAGTGAGGCCACAGTGTCCCGCAGGCCGCGGGGCAAGATCAGCCCGCCATCCAGGGTCTCGTCGAAACTCTGCAGGAACCGGGGCACGGCCCAGGTGGAGATCCGCCGCCGCTGCCGCTCGTAAAACAGCGGGTTCGGCATGGATGCGGCGTGCTTGAACGTGGCCAGCAACGCCGGGGTCAGCTCGGCCTGATCCAGCCGGACGCCCGCGTCCAGCTTGGCATGGATCACCGCGGGCGCCGGGGGACGTGTTTTAGTCGACGCAGGCGCGTTGAGCCGGTTCGTCGCCATGCCCACGGTGACCTGTCCTGCCCGGTCCGCGGCACGGGCGACCTCCCGGGGGCTCATCCGCCCCAGCGAGGACAGGAACGCCCACTGGTCCTCATCCGGCTCCAGGGTCGCCAGGTCCAGGAACACCGTGGTGTTGTTCTTCCGCGCCTTGCCGTACAGCGGGGCAGCGATCAGGTTGCCAACCCCACCTGCGGGCAGCACATCCTGGGACGGGAACAGCCGGTCGTAGCTGGCCAGGCTCATCTGACCGCGTAGCGCCATCGCCTCCCACAACAGCCCGGTACCGAGGCGGCGCGCGGTCTCGGCCGCCACCGGAGCTGTGAAGAAGATCCACGCGTGAGCTCCGGTGCCGGACCGGGACTGTTCGAGCGCCGCGGGCACGTTCAGCGCCCGGGCGGCTTTGACGTAGTTGATCGCGTCCAGCACCGCCGCCGGGCCGTCGAAGTCCGCGGCCAGCCACCAGCACCGGTCCCCGTCCAGCAGCGGGTACAAGCCAACCTGAGCCCTGCCGGACAGGTGGGCAGCCAGCACCTCCGCGGTCAGCGGCAAGTACTCCCGCTCGCCATGCGGGACGCCTTTGCGCCACCCACCCCGCACCGCAGGCAGCCACCCCGCCCGCCCCGTGCGCGCGTTCTCCCAGCGCACCGCGTAGATATCGGTCCGCGCAGCGAACAGCGCGCCGAACAACGCCACCTTCGCCTCCGGCGGCGACCCCGCATGTACCGGTCCCGGAGGCGCGTCGAAGAACCCGGCCTGCGCCGGGCCCGGCAGAGATGCCTCAGCCCGGGTCAGCTTCAGCAGCCGCCGCAGCCGGGCATTCTCCGCCCGCAACTCCGCCAGCTCGCTGGCCACATCCGCCGGAATCGCGCGGTCCGCAAGCCGCTCCTGCACGCTGATCACCCTATGGCGTGCTGTCTCCAACAAGTCACACACCGATATCCAAGAGCCGCGCTTATTCGTCGGCCTCGCGACCGACCGGCTCTGGAGATCCCTCAGGTTCAGCTAACGCAGCGCTGCGCCAAGCAGATGCCATCCTCGTCAGGAGGCGTTTGATCACCCATTGGCAGTCAGTTTGGCTGTCCGAGAACGAAGGCAGCGACACAGCCGTTCGCCAACTGTGTAGCACCCTCCTGACCTGCATCGGTCTCGGGCCTGACGAGGAACTCTAGCTTCTGGCAACTTGCTGAGTTGCAAGCGCTCAAAGAGCGTTTCTGAAGATCACAACGGGCCTTTGACCTGTGGAAACGTGGAGCTAAGGGGACTCGAACCCCTGGCCTCTTGCATGCCATGCAAATAAGAGGGCCCTCTGACCAGGCCGGATATGGCGTCTGCCTGCGATTACTGTGCCTGGAAGGGTCTGGAGGAGTACCAGGGAGTGCGGGGAACGGCTGACCTACTGGCTGGCCTGCCACCGCCGTGATCACTGCCTGTTCGAACGCTCGAACTGACTGCCGGATCATCTCAGCTGCCGGGCCAGGCCACCCTTGATCACCGGCCGGTTATCGCCACGGAGCCGAAGTCGTGGACAAGATCTTCCGGAGCTACGTCACCTACTTCCACGGCTGCTACTCACCGGACCGACTTCGGTGCCGCCTGGGTGTTGGCCGTGCCCTTGCGGCGGCGGTT
>WNGD01005855.1_pt1 | contig 12690 bp, 12 predicted proteins | sample 5400671 | NCBI WGS metagenome assembly WNGD01 (sample SAMN13153369, study PRJNA577476) | soil metagenome | isolation source: 40 cm soil or saprolite under grassland replicate 2 | place: USA:California | collected 2016-06-15
GCGGCGTGCTGGCGAGCTTTGCGACGCTCGGCGACGTCGTGGTCGCGGAGCCGAACGCGCTCATGTCCTTCGCAGGCCCGCGCGTCGTGCAGGAGATCACCCGCGAGAAGCTGCCCGACGACTTCGGCCGGGCCGAGCAGAACCTCCGCTACGGCCAGATCGACGCGATCGTGCCGCGCCCCGAGCTGCGCGAGACGCTGTCCCGTCTACTGAGGCTCTTCGATGCCCCCGACTGAGCACGAGCTTCGTCTGCGTGAGCGGCTCGGGCGGCTGAGGAACCTGCCGCTGCTCGGCGGCGCGCGGATCTCCGGCGAGCTCGAGCGGCTCCAGCGTCAGATCTCCCGGATCGGCGAGGAGGCGACCGACGAGGAGATCTGGCGGAAGGTCGAGCTGGCGCGCCACGACGATCGGCCCTACACGCTCGACTACGTGGAGCGGCTGCTCGAGGACTGGTTCGAGCTGCACGGCGACCGTGCCCTCGGCGACGACGGCGCGATGATCGCCGGCCTCGGCAAGCTCGACGGCCGCACCGTCGTTCTCGTCGGCCAGCAGAAGGGACGCGACATCCACGAGCGCGCGAGCCGCCGCTTCGGGATGCCGAACCCCGAGGGGTATCGCAAGGCGTGGCATGCGATGGAGATCGCCGACCGGCACGGCTTCCCGGTGATCACGCTCGTGGACACACCCGGCGCCTATCCGGGAGTGGTTGCCGAGCAGCACGGGCAGGGCGCGGCGATCGCCCACTCGCAGGCGGTCATGGCGCGGCTGAAGGTGCCGATCGTGGCCTGCGTGATCGGCGAGGGCGGCTCGGGCGGGGCGATCGCGATCGCGCTGGCCGACCGCGTCCTCATGCAGGAGAACGCGATCTACTCCGTCATCTCGCCGGAGGGCTGTGCGGCGATTCTCTGGCGCGACGCTGGCCAGGCGAAGAAGGCCGCGGCCGCCTTCCGCCCCGACGCCGTCCACTGCCAGGAGCTCGGCGTCGTCGACGAGATCGTGCCGGAACCGGTCGGCGGCGCGCACATCGATCCCGACATGGCCGCGCGCCTGCTCGGGCAGGCGCTCCGCGAATCGCTGGCGGAGCTCGAGGGGACTCCGGGCGACGATCTCCGTCGCCAGCGTCGCGCCCGCTTCCGCTCGCTCGGCGTCTTCGCCTGACCAAGCTTAGGACAGGTTTCGGCAGATTCGGACGCCGTGACGATGGACACTGTCCACACCGTCCACAGGCTTATCCCCGCCATGTATTCGTTGTGTAAACGGCAGGCATACAACTCGAAACCCGGAAAACGAGCGGCTTCGCAGCCGTTTCGGACGCCCGGCCGTAGTAGAAAGACGGCGTGAGCAAGAAGCTCTCGGAGTACGAGCGCAAGCGAAAGCGCGAGCAGACGCCAGAGCCATTTGGCGGCAAGCGCGGCAAGGCGAAGGCCCCGATCTTCGTCGTCCAGCGACATGACGCCCGCCGGCTGCACTACGACTTTCGCCTCGAGCGCGACGGTGTCCTCGCCTCGTGGGCTGTGCCGAAGGGCGTCCCGCTCGAGCCGGGCCAGCAGCACCTCGCCGTCCATGTCGAAGACCATCCGCTCGAGTACGGGAGCTTCGAGGGCGAGATCCCGCAGGGCAACTACGGCGCGGGCACGGTCGAGATCTGGGACCGCGGCACGTACGAGCTGCTCGAGGAGAAGCGCGACGGCGGCCTCACGGTGCGCTTGCACGGCGAGCGTCTCGAAGGGACGTGGGCGCTCGTGCCGGCCCACCTCTCCGGCGACGAGAAGAACTGGCTCATCCTTCGCAAGCGCGAGGAGGGCGCACCACCGTCCGGCCGTCGCGTCTACCGGCCGATGCTCGCGACCCTCACGAAGGAGCTGCCTCGCGGCGAGGGCTGGCAGTACGAGCCGAAGTGGGACGGGTACCGGGCCCTCGCGTACGTGCGCGGTGGCGACGCCAAGCTCGTCTCGCGCCGAGGCAACGACTTGACGGAGCGGTTCGCGCTCGTGGCGAAGGAGCTTGCCAAAGCGTTGCGCACGCCCGACGCGGTCGTCGACGGCGAGGTCGTGGCCCTCGACTCGGACGGTAGGGCGACCTTCTCGGCGATGCAGCAGGGGAGTGCTCGCCTCGCGTACGAGGTGTTCGACGTGCTCGAGATCGACGGCGAGTCGACGGTCGACCTGCCGCTGACCGAGCGCAGGGCTCGGCTCGAGAAGCTGCTCGCGCCGAATCCGGTCGTCCAGCTCTCCGGCTCGTTCGCCGACGGCGAGGCGCTGCTCGAGGCGGCGACCGAGCAGGGTCTCGAGGGTGTGATGGCGAAGCGCCCGTCGTCGCGCTACACCGAGGGCGGCCGCGGTCGCGACTGGCTGAAGATCAAGACGCACGGACGGCAGGAGTTCGTGATCTGCGGCTACACGAAGGGCCAGGGTCGGCGCAGCGGCAGCTTCGGTGCGCTCGTGCTCGGCGTCCAGCGGGGCGGCGAGTGGGAGTGGGTCGGCAACGTCGGCACCGGCTTCGGCGAGCGCGCGATCGGCGAGCTGCTCGAGAAGCTCGAGCCGCTGCGGCGGGACGAGCCGCCCTTCCCGGTCGTCCCGAAGATGCCGAAGGTGAAGAAGGGCGACGTCGTCTGGGTCCAGCCGAGACTCGTGGCCGAGGTCGAGTTCGCGGAGTGGACGCACGACGGCCACCTGCGTGCGCCTTCCTTCCAGGGGCTCCGTGACGACAAGCCGGCGGAGGACGTGCGGCGCGAGCGGCCGGTCGAGGCGAAGGAAGGGAAGGTGAAGCTCTCCAACCTCGACAAGGTCTTCTGGCCCGAGGAGGAGATCACGAAGGGCGACCTGATCGACTACTACCGCGCGGTCGCTGGTGTGCTCGTGCCGCACCTGCGCGATCGCCCGTTCACGATGCGGCGCTACCCCGACGGCGCGTACGGCAAGGCGTTCTTCCAGAAGGACGCGCCGAAAGGGATGCCGGAGTGGATCCCGCGCTTCCACGTGCAGGTCTCGACGCGCGAGCGGCCGCCGAAGAAGCGCTGGATCGACGCGCCGCTGGTCAATGACGAGGACGCCCTGACCTGGATGGCCAACATGGGCTGTATCGACATGAACGCGTGGTACTCGCGCGTCGACAAGCCCGACCGTCCCGACTTCGTCCTCTTCGACCTCGATCCGTCCCCGGACGTCGGCTTTCGCGAGGTCGTGCAGGTGGCGCTCGTCGTCAAGCAGGCGCTCGAAGCGCTCGGGCTCGCCTCGTTCCCGAAGACGAGCAGCGCCGAGGGCATGCATGTGCTCGTGCCGGTGGAGCGGCGCTACACATACGCGCAGACTCGCGAGTTTTGCGAGATCGTCGCGGGCGCGCTCGCGCGCACGCACCGCGGCCTCGTGACGACGGAGTGGTCGAAGGCCAAGCGGCGCGGTGTTCTGATCGACGCGAACCAGAACGGGGAGGGAAAGACGATCGCTTCGGTGTACTCCGTGCGGCCGCGTCCGGGCGCGCCGGTCTCGACGCCGCTGCGTTGGGAGGAGATCGACGATTCGCTCGACGCACGGGAGTTCACGATGGAGGTCGTGCTGGAACGCATCCGCCGCCACGGCGACCTCTTCGAGGGCGTCCTCAAGGCACGCCAGCGCCTCGAACCGGCTCTTCGCGCCCTCCGCTGACCGTCTCCTAGGGACAAGTCTCGGTATCTGCTACCGAGACAGGCCCTGTTTCGACAGCTGCGCGGCCCGGTTGGAGACCAGTGCTCGGAGCGCATCGAGCGAGCCGTCGAGCTCTGCGAGCACGAGACTGGTGTCGACGAAGGCGAAGTCCGAACTCAGTTGGAGTGTTGCCGCGTAGCTGCTCCAACGCCAATCCTCGGCTCTGCGGCAAGCTCCGTCCTTGACGGGATTGCCGACCACGTAGGCGTAGGTGCCGAGGAGATCTCGACCGTTCTCGATCCGCCGGCTTCCGTATCGCCTCTGGACGAAGTGCCCCGTCCGGCCGTGACGGAGGTTGAAGCGCTTGCCGTATTCGCGGTTCAGATACTGCATGCCGACGGGCAGCGACAAGTCGGGTGTGTGAACGAGGGCGTGAACGTGCGTCCTCATCTCACAGAAAGCCAGCACCTTCCATACATGGTCGCCGGCGACTTGCTCGAGGAGGCGAATCCATCTCACGCGGTCGAGCTCGTCGATGAAATAAGGCCAGTTCCCAGTCGCCTTCACCCAGACGTGGTGAGCGCCGGGCGCATGGTCTCGGGGACGGGCAGGCATGGTTGCTCAGGGTCGCTGAGAAGCCCGACCGCGGCAAGACGCAGATTCGGACCCGGCTGTGGCGGACCCGTCTTGGTATCTGATACCGGGACAGGCCCTTTACAGTCAGGTGCGTGGGCGGGACGATCCTCTGGGACGTCGACACGCAGGTCGACTTCATCGAGCCTGGCGGCAAGCTCTATTTCGAGGGCGCGGAGGTCGCACGGCCGCCGATGGGGCGGATCGTGGAGGCTGCGCGCGCGGCCGGGGTCGTGCACGTCGCCTCGTGCGACCAGCACGAGCTCAGCGACCCCGAGATCTCGGAGCAGCCGGACTACGACAGCACCTGGCCGCCGCACTGCCTGCTCGGCACGCGCGGCGCGGAGAAGATCCCCGAGACGAAGCAGCTCGACCCGTTGCCTCTGCCGTTCGCTCCCGTTCCGGCTGCGATCATGCGCCGCCTGCTCGACGGCCGCCGCGAGATCCTGATCCCAAAGAAGCAGTACGACCCCTTCACGAACCCGAATACCGAGACTCTGCTCGACGCGCTTGACCCGGACGAGATCCTCCTCTTCGGCGTCGCGACCGACATCTGCGACGACGCGGCGGTGCGCGCGCTCCTCCGGCGCCGCCGCCGTATCGCGTTCGTCGAGGACGCTTCGCGCGGCGTCGACGAGTCACGAGTAGCGGCCTGTCTCGCGGCCTGGCGCGAAGCCGGCGTCCGCTTCGCGACCGCCGCTGAAGCAGTCGCGTCACTCGGCTAAGGGATCCCAGCCTTGCTGCCGATGAGACCTCAGGATGGTGGGGCACTTCTTCGACTGGCTGAACAATTTCGCGACCACATGGGCGCCGGTGTTCCTGCTCCTGTTGTTCGGCTTCGTCGCCTGGGTGCTCTGGAAGACCCTCGGGATGATGCCGCGCACGACGCCGGCGAACATGACCCGGGGCGCCAAGTCCTCGACGAGCTGGACGGACGTCGCCGGCGTCGAAGAGGTTCGTGGCGAGCTCATGGAGGTCGTCGAGTTCATGCGCGACCCGAAGCGCTTCCAGGCGCTCGGTGCGAAGGTTCCGAAGGGCCTCCTCCTCTACGGCCCGCCCGGTACCGGCAAGACGCTCCTCGCGAAGGCTGTCGCGCACGAGTCGGGAGCGAGCTTCTACGGCGCGTCGGCGTCCTCGTTCGTCGAGATGTTCGCCGGCCTAGGCGCGTCGCGCATCCGCAAGCTCTTCAACGAGGCGCGGAAGAACGCGCCCGCGATCGTCTTCATCGACGAGCTCGATGCGGTCGGCGCGTCGCGGACGGGCCACGGATTCAACCGCGAGCAGGATCAGACGCTCAACCAGCTGCTCGTGGAGCTCGACGGCTTCGAGGGAGCAGAGCAGGTCGTGGTGATGGGCGCGTCCAACCGGATCCAGGACCTCGACCCGGCGCTGCTGCGCCCAGGGCGCTTCGACCGCCAGCTGCTCGTGCCCCCGCCCGACCTTGCCGGTCGTGAGGCCATCCTCCGCGTCCACACGCGCGGCAAACCGCTCAACCTCGACGACGTCGACCTTGCCGTCGTCGCGCGACAGACGTCCGGGCTCACCGGCGCCGAGCTTGCGAACATCTGCAACGAGGCGGCGATCAAGGCCGGCCGCCGCTGCGACGTGGCGATCGCTCAAGCCGACTTCGACTGGGCGCTCGAGCGGGTCGTCGCGGGCCTCCAGCAACGGAAGGTGCTGACCGAGAAAGAGCGGCGCATCCTCGCCTACCACGAGGGCGGGCACGCGCTGATGGCTCACCTCATGGGCTCCGTGATGGAGCTGCAGAAGGTGACCATCGTCTCGCGCGGGAACGCGCTCGGCTACGCCTTCTATCTGCCCGAGGAGGACCGCTACCTCCACACGAAGGAGGAGCTCATCGACCGCATGATCGTGGCCCTGTCGGGGCGCGCCGCGGAGGAGGTCGTCTTCGGGCGGGTCACGAACGGGGCCGCGAACGATCTCGAGAAGGTGACGGAGATCGCCCGGTCGATGGTGTTCGAGTGGGGCATGTCCGACACCGTCACCTCGCGCACGATGCGCGCCGACAACTACGCGCTGTCGGAGGCGACGAAGGGGCTTCGCGACGAGGAGCAGGCCCATCTGACCGACGGCGCCTATGAGGAGGCAGTGCGGTTGCTCCGTAAGCACCGCGTCCCGCTGGACCGCATCGCGTCGGCCTTGCTCGAGAAGGAGACCCTCGTCCGTGCGGAGCTGCAGGCGCTCGTCGCAGACGTCGAGCCCGAGTCGAGCGCCTCGGAGACCGTCGGCGTGCCGCGCGTGGTCGCGGCCGAGCCCGGCGAACTGCCCGGCTGATCGCTAGCCGCTGAACTGCGAGATGTCGATGGCGTCGCTCGGCGCCGAGAGCGACACCGACTTGTTCCAGTCGTCGAACGTGATCGCCCCCGACTGACCCTTCTTGCCGCCGACGATCGCCACCGGGTACGGCTTGCCGGTCGCCGCGACGTAGAGCTTGCTGTTGTCCGACGTGTCCCGGATGGCGACGACCTTGGTGCCGTTGTACGTCGTCGCGCCGTCGTTGGCGAGCTTGCCGTGCTGGGAGCTGATGACCGCGAAGAGGTCGGCGAGGCTCGTGAGCGGCGCGAGAGACGTGAGTCGACCGTGTGTCGCCGAGCCCTTGAGCCATTTGCCATGCAGAAGCCGTGCGACGACCGCGCCGGCGAAGTGCTTGTAGAAGGCGTCGCTGCCGCGGACGTAGAGGGTGTCGCCGATGCGGACCATGTCGAACGTGAGGCCGTTCGTCGACATCGAGCCCTTTGCGCCCTTGCCGCGAGCCGCGGAGAGGTCCAGCGTGATCGGTGTTCCACTGGACTTGAGGCTCCCCGAGACGTGTGCCGAGCTCGCGCTCGTCGCGGCCGCCTTCGCATCCGCGAGCACGCGGGCGGCGGGCTTGGACGCTTCGTCGTTCGGCTTCGCCGCCTTGCCGCTGCTGCCGCAGCCCGCGAGTAGCGCGGCCGTCAGGACGAGGGCGAGGGCGGGGGCGCGCATCGTCGCCGCGAGTCTTTCAAATACGATCGCCACGTGGAGACGCCCAGCTCGGTGCATCACGTCGGTCTCGCGGTCGAGGATCTCGACGGCGCGCTCGATACGTACGAGCGCCTGTTCGGCGCACGGCTCGAGCAGCGCTCGCGCGTGGAGGAGCAAGGCGTCGAGGCTGCGTTCATCCGCGTCGGGCCAAGTCGGCTCGAGCTGCTGGGCGCGCTCGGCGAGGACACGCCCGTCGGTCGCTTCCTCGCGAAGCGCGGCCCCGGGATGCACCACGTCGCGTACGAGGTCGACGACATTCGCGCCGCCCTTGCGCAGCTGGCGGACGCGGGCGCCGAGTTGATCGACGAGTCGCCTCGCCGCGGTATGTTCGGTCTCGAAGTGGCCTTCGTCCATCCCGACTCCGTTCACGGCGTTCTCTCCGAGGTGGTCTGCGCCGGTGACTGACGAACGCGTACGGATCGAGCTCGGCTTCGCAGGCGGCCAGATCGTCGGCAGCTTCGTCGATGCGCACACGGCGGACGAGCTCGAGTCGGCGCTCACCTCCACGGGCGCGGGCAAGCCGGTCGTCGTGCTCGACACCGAGGACGGACCGCTCCACGTGGTGGTCGCACACGTCGCGTACTACAAGCGAATCGTCCGCGCCGGCCGCGTCGGGTTCGGGTCCGGCTAAGGCTGCCGAGTTAGCTCCGGTGGGCTCTCGGGGAAACGAAGGCGGGATGAGTTCTCCCGCCGAGAGTGCGCCTGCGCGCGAGTCGACCGAGCACGTGCGGGAGCTCGTCGCCCGCGGCCAAGAAGGCGACCGCGATGCGCTCGAGGAGCTGTACCTGATCCACTTCGACCGGATCTACAGCTACCTCCACGTCAGCGTCGGGAACCGCCACGACGCCGAGGACCTCACGACGCAGACCTTCCTGAAGATGCTGGAGAAGATCGGCACGTTCAAGTGGCGGTCGGCGCCATTCTCGGCCTGGTTGTTCCGGATCGCGCACAACCTCGCCATGGACCACTTCCGGGCGCGCCGCCGCTGGCAGCCGGAGGAAGAAGTCCCCGAGCCGCCGGGTGAGGAGGAGCCGTCCGCCGAGCTCGAAGCGATGCAGACGATCGGTCGCGAGTCGATGCTGAAGCTCATCGATCGCCTCTCGCCGGAGCAACAGCAGGTGCTGACGCTGAAGTTCGTCTTCAACCTCCCGAACGCGGAGGTGGCGGCGATTCTCGACAAGACCGAGGGGGCGATCAAGTCGCTCCAGCACCGCGCCCTCGTCTCCCTGCAGAAACAGATCGCCCGCCAGGAAGCGCAGGAGCCAGGTTAGTGCACGCGTCCGCAAGTTATGGCCATTTCCCGGCGGCGTCTCGCCGCCCGTGGCGGCGTCCTCAGTCGCCCCGATAGTCGCCACTATCGGGGCTCCCTGCGTCCTTGCCACGAACGACGATCCACTCGCCGGATAAGCGACCGAACTTACAGACGCGTGCACTAGCCTCCGCGCGTGGCGCTGGAGGTCGGAATCGTCGGGCTGCCGAGCTCGGGCAAGACGACGCTGTTTCGCGCGCTCACACGCGCCGAGACGCACGGCTCCGGGAAGGAGCACGTCGGGATGGCGCAGATCCCGGACGAGCGGCTCGAGCAGCTCGCCGAGACGGTCGATGCGAGGAAGGTCACGCCGGCGGCCGTGCGCGTCGTCGACGTTCCCGGGACGGGTCCACAGCTGCTCGGCAATCTGCGGCAAGTGGACGCGCTCCTCGTCGTCCTCGACGGGTTCTCCGGCACCCGCGTCCCCGCCGACGACCTCGAGACGCTCAAGCTCGAGCTGCTGGTGGCAGACCGCGACCACGTCGAGCGGCGGCTCGAACGGGTCGGGAAGCAGGCGAAGTCGGGGGACGCGCGCCTCAAGGCGGAGGCGGCCGACCTCGAGCGGCTCCTTGCGCACCTCGACGCCGGCCGGACGCTGGCGGAGTGGGAGGGCGAGCTGCCGCCGGAGCTCGACCCCCTCACGACGAAGCCGCTGCTCGAGCTCGTCAATGGTGACGACGGCATCGATCTGCAGCTCGAGGCGGAGCTCGCAGAGCTGTCGCCGGAGGAGGCGACGGAGTTTCGCGGCGGCGGCGAGTCGGCGCTCGGCGAGGTCGTGCGCAGGCTCGCGGAGACGCTCGACCTGATCACGTTCTTCACAGCGGGCGAGAAGGAGACGCGGGCCTGGACGCTGCGGCGCGGCGAGACCGCGCTCGACGCCGCGGAGACGATCCACTCCGACATCGCTCGCGGCTTCATCCGCTGCGAGGTCGTGCGCTGGGACGATCTCGTCGCGTCCGGCGGACACGCGGAAGCCGCGCGGGCCGGCAAGCAGCAGCTCGAGGGCAAGACGTACGTCGTCGAGGACGGCGACGTCCTCAACGTGCGCTTCAACGTCTGATTCGTAGAATCCTCAGTCAGCGAAAGGGGGAGGAAGTTGTGAGGAGACTCGTGTTCTTCGCGGCGACGCTCTGCGCGCTTGCCGCCTTCGGGCTGGCGGGTGCCGCCGCCGCGACCGCACCCGTTCAGGTCACCGACGACCAGTTCGCGGCCAACGAGGAGTCGCTCGGGATGAGCCCGGACGGCCAGACCTTGCTGGGCATGTGGAACGACTGGCACTTCAATGACGGCTGCGGGATCTCGTACTCGACCAATGGCGGCGCCACCTGGGCGCCGGAGTCGTTCGCGCCGGGATTCACGTTCTTCACGAACGACCCCGATGTTCCCGGCACCGGCCCGTTTGCGGTCGCCGGCGACCCCGTCGTCGTCTACAACCCGAGGTCGGGCCTCTTCGACGTCATCTGCCAGTCGTTCGGGGGCGTGAAAGGGAACCAGATCCAGCTCCTCGCGACCACGTTCGACGTGAGCAAGGCGAATGCAGACGACCCGGCGAACAGTTACGGGTTGGGGGCCTGGCGCCTGCCGGCGGTTGCAATCACGACCGGCACGGCGAACGGCAGCCAGAAGGGCTCGAACGGGAAGTTCCCAGACCACGAGGCCGGCACGATCGACACCGGCAGCGGGCCGGGACACCACTACGGCCGTCTCTACGTCGCCTGGGCGGAGTTCAACGGCAGCGGCCGCTCGCCGATCGACCTCGCGTATTCCGACGACGACGGCGCGAGCTGGACGGGGCCGATCCGCGTCAGCGACGCCGGCCACCAGTTCGACCAGGATGCGACCCCACGCGTCGGCCCCGACGGGACCGTCTACGTGTCGTACATCAACAGCCCGAACGAAGCGAGCACGAAGCACAACGCCGTGCTAATTGCGAAGTCCACCGACGGCGGGATCACGTGGAGCCGGAGCGCCGTGGCGGCTCCCATCCCGGACCCGGCCACGAGCCTGCCGAACGCGCTCTACCGCGGCGGCACGGACGTCACGTCGACCGTCGACCAGAGCACCGGTGACGTGATCGTGGTCTACAACGACAGGTCGAGCGGCGCTCTGAACGTCTGGGCGACGCACACGACGCAGCCGGGCGATCTCTCGACATTCACCCCGGCGGAGCAGGTGAAGGCGAGCGCGCAGACGCAGTTCTTCCCGTGGCTGCAGTCGGCGCCGGACGGACGCGTCGACCTCGTCTACTACGACCGCAGCTGCGACCCGAACGACGTCCTGAATTGCGTCACGCTCTCGTCGTCGTCGGACTCCGGGGCGACGTGGACGAGCAAGGCCGTGACGACGACGGGCTTCGACGGAGACACGTTCGGCGCGTGCCTTGCGTTCACCGACCCCCCGGACTGCACGAACTTCTTCCTCGGGGACTACATCGCTGTCGCCTCGACCGACGCCAAGGCGCAGGTGATGTGGACCGGCAACGGCAGCAACACCCTCGACGCGTTCACGGCGGCGATCGCCCCCTGAGCCGGTGCGCGGGCCGGCGGGTCGTACGCCCCGCCGGCCTGTCGCCGGCCGCTCAGCAGCAGTCGGTGCCGCCGCAGCAGCCCTCGCAACACTCGTTGCGCATCTCGCCCTCCTTTCATCGATCGACATCGATACACTATATTGAGAAGGATCGATGAAGACACTGCCCGTTCTCTGCTGCGGTCCCGCCACCGAGCCGCTCGACTCGGCGGCGAGCGAGACGCTTGCGGCGCGGTTCCGCGCACTCTCCGACCCGACCCGCGTCGCGATCGTGAACAGGCTCGCGTCGACCGAGGAATGCTGCGTGTGCGATCTCAACGCTGCTTTCGAACTCTCGCAGCCCACGATCTCCCATCACCTGAAGGTGCTGCGCGACGCGGGGCTCGTCGAGTCGAGCCGCCGCGGCACCTGGGCGTACTACCGGCTCGTGCCCGACGCGGTGGGCGAGCTGCGCAATACGTTGGGCGGATGAGGTTTCTCGAGCGTCGGGTTTTCTAGCCTCCCGCTGTGATCAGGACGACGCCCGCGAGCACGAGCAGCACGCCGGCGTCCTGGCTGCGCTGTACCCGCTCCCCGAGCACGAGCCGCGCGAGCAGCACCGTCACGACGGGATAGAGCGACGCGAGCACTGAGACGACGCTGAGCAGGCCGTGCGACGACGACGCGGCGGCGAAGAGCGCATTCCCACCGGTGTCGAGCAGGCCGATCGCGATCAGCCCCGGCCAGTGACCGCGAAGGCCGCTCGGGCGGCAGCGGAAGAGGAAGGCCGGCCACAGCCAGTCCTGGGTCGACGCCGCGTGCATCGGCACGTAGTAGGCGCCGAACGCGAGCATCGCGACCACGGCCCAACCGACTCCCGCCGCGATCTGGGTGCGCCCCAGCCGAAGCTCGAGCGAGGCGGCGACGCTTCCGCCGATCGCCGCCACGAAGCCGATCCCCTGGAGACCGCTGACGTGGTCACCCGAGACGGCGACGCCCCAGATCACGGGGATGCCGGCCGAGAGGGCCGCGATCGGCGCCACGATGCTGATCGCTCCCGCCGCCATCCCGCGGTAGAACGCGAACAATCCGACCGTGCCTGCCACTGCCGCGAGCGCCGACCAGGCGACTTCGTCGCCGGGGATCCCCATTCCGCGAGCCGCGACCGCGATGCCGAGCGCGGCGAGTCCGAACGGCTGGGACGCTGCCAGCACCAGCAGGCTCGGCATGACCCGCGCCTTGACGCCGCCGAGGAAATCGCCGACGCCCCAGCTGAGGCTGGCGGCAAGCGCCAGTAACGCTGCCAAACCTAGTCAGGCACCGGCCGCGTCGCGGCGACGGCGTCGAGCTGGTTCGCGTGGTAGAGGACGGCCGCTTCGGCGGTGCGGGCGGCGCGGGCGTCGTGATGGCAGGCCACCCCGTGCAGGAGCTCGGCGGGGGCGTCGAGCTCCTCGAGCATCCGCAGCCCGAGGTGGACGTGGCCGAGCAGGCGGCCCTCCTCCGTCGGCGCGAACACGGGTGGCCGGCCGAGCTCGCGCGTGCGGCCGACGTCGTGGACGAGAGCCGCGGCGAGCAGCAGGTCGGCCCGCAGTC
>WNGD01019647.1_pt1 | contig 12690 bp, 9 predicted proteins | sample 5400671 | NCBI WGS metagenome assembly WNGD01 (sample SAMN13153369, study PRJNA577476) | soil metagenome | isolation source: 40 cm soil or saprolite under grassland replicate 2 | place: USA:California | collected 2016-06-15
AGCCGGCAGCGTCGTGACCGAGCTGCTCGACGCCGAGCCACCCGCCGTGGAGCTGCCCGGCGCTGGGGCGGTGGTGAGCGTCGGCGCTGGCCCTCCCAGGTGGATGGTGATGCCACGCAGGCCCATCCGCCGCGCCACCGCCGGAGTTGCCAGCAGCGCCGCCAGAACCAGCAGCAGCGCGACCGCCACGGCCACGCGCGGCCACCGGCTCCCCCCGGACCCGGACCCGGGCCCGGTCCAGCGCCGCAGCCGGAGCCGGAGCCGGCTCGGCCTCGGCGGGCGCAGCGGGCGGATGACGGCCGCGGACCGAGGGGCCCGCTCCGCCTCGCTGATCCGTGCCAGCACCACTTCGGCGAGCGGCGGGGTCGGCGGGTAGTCGAGGTGACCGCCGAGGTTGGTGAGGGCGCGCCCGAGCCCGAGGTCCGCGCTCATCCGCGCCCTCCCTCGATGGTGCCCATGCTGGTGCCGAGCGACAGCGACAGTTCCGCGCCGCCCAGCTCGGCGCGCAGGCGGCCCAGGGCCCGGGAGATCCGCGACTTCACCGTGCCGGGCCGGCAGCCGAGCACCGCGGCCGCCTCCCGCTCCGAAAGCTCCAGGAAGAAGCGCGCCGCGATCACCTCCCGGTCCCGCGCTGGCAGGCGGTTCACGGCCGCGAGCAGCAGGCGGCGCTGCTCGTGCTCCAGCGCCGCCACCTCGGGGGACGGGGCCGCGTCCCCCGAGGGGCGGTCGGTGGCGGCCCGCAATGCCAGGTCGTCCTGGCGGCGATGGGACCGGCGCCGGTTGCGGGCCTCGTTGGCGACGATCGCCAGCAGCCAGGGCCGGAAGGCGGCCCCCTGACGGAACCGGCCGATGGCGTACCAGGCCTTCACGAAGCCCTCCTGAGCGGCATCCTCAGCATCGGCCGTGGCCCCGGCGATCAGGTAGGCGGTCCGGTAGGCGAGGTCCTGGTAGGAGCGGACCAGCGCTTCGTAGGCACGCACGTCACCCTCCCGTGCGCGTTCGACGAGTTTGCCCTCGTCCTCGTCCTCGTCCAGTGGACGGCCCTCCACGGAGTCGGCATTCACCGCTGCTACACCGACACCAGCCGATCGGTTCCCACCCCTATCTTGATGCCTCCCAGGTCAGCGGCGAATGCCCAGCTCAACCCCTGTGGACAACCCCAGCGCCCCCCGCCGATCTCGGATAGCGTTGAAACAGGGGGACCCCCCTCGGGCGGGGGCTCTTCGTGGTGCGCCCGGCGGAGTGGTGCCAGCTGGATCGGTGGCGCCAGCGCAACCGTGTCCAGTCCGTGTCCAGGCCGCGCTCAGGCCATCGCAAGCGAACTCAGGCGAGCATCTCGCTCGTCCGCCCGCCGGTCTCGGGCTGGGCGAACAGGAAGCCCTGGGCGAAGTCGCAGCCCAGCTCGTCGAGTTTGGCGAGCTGAGCGGGGGTCTCCACCCCGGTGGCGACGACGCTGAGCCCCAGGGTGCGGGCCAGGCCGATGACCGCGGCGACCATGGTGTCGTCGGGAGGCTCCAGATCCAGCCGGGCGACGAAGGAGCGGTCGATCTTGAGTACGGTGACCGGCAGCGACCGCAGCGAGGAGAGCGATGACCAGCCGGTGCCGAACCCGTCCACGGCGACCCGGACGCCCAGCCCGACCAGCCGCTTCAGGGTGGTGGCGGCGGTCGCCGGGCTGGCGGCCAGGGCCGGCTCACCGACCTCCAGGCACAGCAGCCCCGGCTCCAGGCCGGTGTTGGCCAGCACCCCGGCGACCAGATCCACCAGGTGCGGCTCGGCGAACTGGCGCTCGGAGAGGTTGACGTGGACGGCGGCGGGTGCCCGACCCCCGTCCTTCTCGCGTCCGCTTTCGCGTCCGCTTTCGCGTCCGCGGGTCTCACGGGTCGCGTCGGCGCGCCAGCGGGCGGCTTGCTGGCATGCCTCCCGCAGGAGCCAAGCGCCGATCGGGACGATCAGGCCGGTCTCCTCCGCGAACGGCAGGAACTCCCCCGGCCCCTGGGGCTCACGCCCGGGCTGCTCCCAGCGCAGCAGCGCCTCGGCGCCGACCAGGCGGCCCTCCCGCAGCGACACGATCGGCTGGTAGAGGGCGCGCAGCTCCCCCGCGTCGAGCGCTTGGCGCAGCGCCCGCTCGGTCTCCAGCTGCTCGGCGAGCTGGGCGCGGAGGGTCTCGTCGGCCAGCTCGTACCGACCGCCGTGCTGCTTGGCGCGCTGCAGGGCGATATCCGCGTCGAGCAGCATGGTCTCGGCCGGCTGCGCCCGCGGCCCCGTCACCGCGATGCCGATGCTGGCCCGCAGCACCACTTCCTGGCCGCTGACCGCGATCGGGGTGGTCAGGCCGCTCAGAACCCGTTCGGCCAGGCGGACGGCGTCGCGCTGGTGGGCGATCGGGCACAGCACGGCGAAGTCGTCACCGCTGAAGCGCGCCACCGTGTCGCTCGGCCGCAGGATGCTGCGCAGGCGGCCGGCCACCGCGATCAGCAGCCGGTCGACCGCGTCGTCGCCGAACCGCTCCACCACCTCGCTGAAGCGGTCCAGGTCAACGGCAAGCACGGCGGCCAGCCCCGGCTCGCGCCCAAGCCGCGCCAAGGCCATCCGCAGCCGGTCCAGGAACAGGGTGCGGTTCGGCAGGCCGGTGAGCGCGTCGTGCGTCACCCGCCAGGCGAAGCGCTCGTCCGGGCGGCCGTGGTCGCGCAGGTCGACCAGCTGGCGGATCACGTAGCGGGGCTGCCCGGCCCGGTCGCGGTACAGCGGATCGCCCCACGGCGCCTGCGGCAGCCAGGCGCTGCCGAGCACCGGGACCGCCTCGCCGTCCGAGCGGCGGCAGCGCTGTTGCAGCTCGAAGGATGGCAGCTCCCCGGCAAGCAGCTGGTGGAGCTGCTCCAGGTCGGCGTCGCGGTCGTCGGGGTGCAGCACGGCGGGGAAGCGGGCCGACAGCAGCACCAGCTCCGGCTGGCCGACCAGCTCGGCGAGGGCCTGGTTGACCCGCAGCAGGCGCCCCTCGCCGTCAACCACGGCGGTCGGGGTTGGCGCGGCGGACAGGCTCGACCAGATGCGGTCGACGTCGTCGCCGTCCGGCTCGAACAGGCCGGTCGGTCTGGCCGGAATGGGAGGCGGGGCGGGACGCCGGCCGCACAGCTCGCGCAGGGCGGCGACCAGCCGCTCCGGGTCGATGGTCTTCTCCAGGTAGGCGTCGGCGCCGCCCCGCAGCACCTGACCGCGGATCTGGTCGGTGGCAAGCGCAGACAGCACCACCAGCTTCGCGTCCGGGAGGCGCTCACGAAGCTTCGCGACCGTGTCCACCCCGGCGCCGGGCATGGCGAGGTCGAGCACGACCAGCTCGGGGCGGCCCTGCGCCGCGAGCCGCAGGACGTCGTCGCCACAAGCGGCCTCGCCGATCAGCTCGAAGCCACGGTCCTGCAGGGTGAGCCGCAGCACGGTGCGCAGCTCCGGCACGTCGTCGGCGATCAGCACGCGAACGGTCGCCGCGGCCTGGAGGGCCGAGCCCAATCCATTCCCCCCCTCACCGGCGGCGCCACTCAGGCCTGTCCCGCCGATGTTCGTAGTCGGCTCGTCATGCTAGACATACTTGCGCCGTTTAGTCCAACACGTCGAGCAAGAAAGCTGTCAGCGAGCCTGTCAGCGCAGCTCCAGCTGCCAGATCTGCGGGGCCAGATGGTTGCAGGTCCACTGCTGCACGTTGGCGCCGGCGGCTGGCGCCGGCGGCCGTGGAGCCCTTGGAGACGTCCAGGCAGTCGGCGCTCTGCACACCGCGCAGCCGGTAGGTGTCGCCAGAGGTCACCCCGCTGGCGGTGCCCGTACCGGTCAGCGACCCGCTGGCGAAGAAGGCGCCGCACCCTCCGCCCGACAGGCTCTTGGTGGCAAGCTCGATCACGCCGCTGCCGTCCGCCGAGGGCAGCAGGCTGGAGCTGTAGTTGTTGCAGACGATCTCGTCGCCGCTGGGATTGGCGCTGAAGGAGACCGTGACCGGCGCGTCCAGCTCGAACCAGTGCCCGAAGCCGTTCTCGGTGTTGGCGAGGATGGTGGAGCCGCTCTCGGGCCGCAGGACGTTGCCGGCGGCGTCCTTGACCAGGTCGCCGATCAGCAGGATGCGCCCGTTGGGGGTGCCGTTGGGCGTCCAGGCGATCGTCGGGGCGTGATAGAAGTACTTCCCGTCCGGAGTGGAGGCGACCGTGCCAGGATCGGTGGAGTCGCCCCAGTTCCAGCCGTCGGTGGAGGTCCGGTAGTAGACCCGGCAGGCGTCGGCGCGCTGGCCGCACAGCTCGTAGGACATGAAGTACGTGCCGTTGGGCAGCTTGCGGACGCCTGCCATGCCGGGACGGTCGGTTGCGGCCGTGGCCACGACCAGCTGCTCGGCGCCCCAGGTCGCGCCACCGTCGGTGGAGGTCACGCTGGCGATCACCTGGCTGGAACCCGCCCGCGTCTCGTCCGAGAAGAAGCAGTCCAGATCGCCGCGGGCGTCGACCGAGAACTCCGGCTCCCACAGGCCCTCGCTGCTCGGCGTGCTCGCCGACCCGGACGCGCAGCTCGACAGGTACGACCAGGTCGCGCCGTGGTCGCCGCTCTTCCACACCCGGATCGCCGGGACCCGCCCGGCCGCGCTGTTCTTCATGCCCACGGTGGTGGCGAACAGCAGCGTCCCAGCCGGCTCCGCGCCCAGCTGCCGCGGCAGCTCGAACAGCGTCCCGCAGCACGCTCCCCGGCCACCGCTGGCCAGCGGGTCATGGATCTCGCTGAGCAGGTGAAAGCTCGCCCCGCCGTCGGTGCTCCCGAAGATCCGCTCCATGTCGGTCGGCCCGGTCGCGTCGGGGGAGGAGGCCGAGACACTGGCGATCAGGCGCCCGTTGGCATCGCCCGAATGCGCCAGCCGGATCATCCGCGGGTACATCGACGGCAGCGTGTCCAACTGCTGCGCCGTGGTCGCCGCCTTGGCACGACCGGGCCCCCCACTCGTCCCGACCGGACCCAGGACCAGCAACGCGTAGGACCCGACGGTCACGACCAAGGCGGTCGCCGCCAGCTGCAAGAACACGCCACGACGCACAAAAACCTCCACAAAGGCATCAGCAAGGACATCAGGTACAGATGGGAAATCCCGCAGGAATGTCTACCGCATTCCGCGTCGAGTCAACAACTCACCATGCCTATGCGCTGCGGGTGGGTCGCACGCGACACGTTCAGGTCATCGGCAGGCAGCATCTGGGGTACCATAGAACATCACTATTGGTAGAAGGGTAGACAGATGAGTTTGAACATCAAGGACGAAAAGACTCATCAGCTCGTTCGGGAACTCGCGCAGCTCACCGGTGAGAGCCAGACCACAGCCGTCATGATCGCGGTCCGAGAACGCCTCGATCGCCTCCATGGAGCCGGGAGACCCACACTGGCTGAGCGCCTCCTCACAATCGGGAAGGACACAGCCCCTCGCCTCCAGGAGCCCTTCCGCTCCACCGAACATGGCGATCTGCTCTACGACGAGCGTGGACTGCCGCGATGATCGTCGACACATCGGCGTTGATCGCGATCTTGCGGGACGACCCCGAAGCTCCGCTCATGGCACAGGCCATCGAGGAGGCGACAGAACGCCACGTCTCCGCGGCGAACTGGCTGGAGGCGGCAGTGGTCATCGACGGCAGCCGAGATCCCGTCGCCAGCCGTCAGTTCGACAAGCTCCTCAGCGTGGCGAGAGTCACGATCGTCCCGGTAACCGAGCAGCAAGCGCGGATCGCCCGGGCCGCCTACCGGGACTTCGGCAAGGGCAGCGGTCACCCCGCCGGACTCAACTTCGGTGACTGCTTCGCCTATGCGCTTGCCAAGGACCGGGGCGAGCCACTGTTGTTCAAAGGGGCCGACTTCATCCACACCGACGTCATCCCGGCCAGACCACTGCCCAACCCCGCATGAAACCAGCCTCCCCTACCCCTCCAGATCGGTGCCGCTGCCGTAGGCGATCTCGCGTTCGCGCAGCTCCACGCGGCGGATCTTGCCGGAGATCGTCTTCGGCAGATCGGTGACGAACTCAACCTCCCTCGGATACTTGTAGGGGGCCGTCACCCGCTTGCAGTGGTCCTGCAGCTCAGTGGCCAGCGCCGGCGAGCCCGTCTGGCCGGGCGCCAGCACCACGAACGCCTTGACGATCTGGCCGCGGTCAGGATCGGGCTTGCCGATCACCGCCGCTTCGGCGACCGCCGGATGCTCCACCAGCGCCGACTCCACCTCGAACGGGCCGATCCGGTAGGCGGCCGACAAGATCACGTCGTCAGAGCGGCCCACGAACCAGAAATACCCGTCCTCGTCCACCGCCGCCCGGTCGCCCGTGTAGTACCAGCCATCACGGAACGCCGCGGCGGTCGCCTCCGGATCACGCCAGTACTCCACAAACAACCCCACCGGCCGCTCCGGCTCCACCCGCACCGCGACATGCCCCTCCTCCCCAGCGCCCAGCACCTTGCCGAAGTCGTCCACCACGCACACGTCGAACCCCGGCGTCGGCTTGCCCATCGACCCGGCGCGGACCTCCATACAGCGATAGTTGGCCACCAGGTTGACCGTCTCGGTCTGGCCGTAGCCGTCGTAGACCGTCAGGCCAGTCGCCTCCCGCCACACCTTGATCACCTCAGGGTTCAGCGGCTCACCCGCCGACACACAATGGCGCAGCCGCGACCAGTCGTACCGGCCAAGATCCAGCAGCACCAGCGCACGGAACACCGTCGGCGGCGCGCAGAACGTCGTCACGCCATGCTCGGCGACCAGCCGCAACATCAGCTCGAAATCCGGCTTGCCGCGCACGTCCCACAGGAAGTTCGCCGCCCCCAGCGCCCACTGCCCGAACAGCTTCCCCCACGCCGCCTTCGCCCAGCCGAAGTCGCTCACGGTCCAATGCAGATCGGTCGGCTTCAGGTCCTGCCAGAAGCGCGCAGTGATCTGATGCCCAATCGCGCAGGACGCCTGCGTGTGCAACACCATCTTCGGATGCGCGACCGTCCCGGAGGTGAAGTAGATGAGCAGCGGGTCGTCTGCGTTGGTTGGTTCGGCGGTCGGCGGGTTGGTGCTGGCGGCGGCGAGGCCCGCCTCCCACGATGACCAGCCGGGCGGGGCGGACTCCACCTGGTCGTCCGCGACTGGTGAGCAGGGTGGTTCCGGGGAGCGGGATGGCGCCGAGCTTGATGCAGCCGAGCATGACGTCGTACCAGTCGGGGATTCTGGGCAGCATCACGAGGACGCGGTCGCCTTTTTTGACGCCTTGGGCGGCGAGGAAGTTGGCGGCGCGGTTGGAGGCGGCGGAGAAGTCGGCGAAGGTGTAGCGGCGCGGGTTGCCGCCGTCGGGGCCAACGGCGAGCAGGGCGAGCTTGCCGGGTTCTCTGGCGGCCCAGGTGTCGACCACGTCGCGGGCGTAGTTGTAGACCGTGGGCACGTCCAAGTGGAACGACTTCCGGGTGGCCAGGTAGTCGGTCATGTTGGGCGGCAGGTCACGCATCGGCCCCCTCCTGCTCCTCTGCGGTCGCGTGTGCGGCCCGGCGGGCTGGTTGACTCGACTATATGCCAACGGTCCAGACGGGCTATTGCGCGTGCCCGATGGTGGCCTCGTAGGATCGTCTCCTGCCGATCGCGTTGCCCGAGGGGACTGGGGGGGAGGTGCCTGGGGCCGGGTTTGTCCCGCGCAGGGACGGGTTTCATTTCGCCAACAACGCTGTCCCGAAGATCGTGTGCGTCCCGGGGTTCGGGAAGGTCGCGGCGCGCGGGTGTGCTGGTGGGATGGCGTTCGCCGCGCTCGACTACTGGTTCGCGGGGTTGCCGGTGCCGACCCACCGCGCCGAGGATTTCGGCGCCACCGGGGTCCCTCCGGCGGAGGGCCGCCTGGGGGTCTACCTCCGTAAGCGCGATGCGGATAGTTTCGCGGCGCTGAGCGCGCGGGAGTTCGTGCGCTGGAGCCTGGCGCCGGACTTCCCGACCCGGTGCCATCGGGGTGTCGTCGATCTGACCGTGGAGGAGCAGTTCCCGCGCCTGCGCCGCAGTATCGAGGCGGGGCGGCCGGTGGCGCTCGGGTTGGTCGCCGCCCGCGGGCTCGACGGGAACGAGGCGGCCCGCAACCATCAGGTGGTCGCCCACGCCTATGAGGAGGACCCGGAAAGCGGCGCGTTCCGCATGCATGTCTACGACCCGGACCGGCCTGGCGAGCAGGTGGTGCTCGGCTTCGAACCGAAGGATCCGCGCCTGGTCGAAGCCGTCGAGGCCGCTGCCTCCGGTGCCGGGGGGAGGACGGGCGGCGTCGAGGGTCGCTGCTGGCGGGGCTGTTTCGTGCAGGACTACCTGCCCGAGCAGCCCGCCTACGTCGACCTGGCGATCTCGAAGGGGATCTGGGTGAGCGCCTGGACGCCGCTGGTCGGCCAGCATTTCGTGGCGCAGTTCACCGCCAGGAACTACGGCGACCACCCGGCTCGCCTCGCCGAGCTGTGCCTGGCGCTGCGCGGCCCGGGCGGGGAGCGGCTGGATGGCGCCTTCACCGCCGCCGCCGAGGCCGAGGCCGAGGCTCCGGAGCAGGTGGGCGCGTTGGCGCTGGAGCTGGAACCGGGCGCGGAGCGGGCGCTGGTCAGGCACACCAACAGCTTCGGCGCGGTTCCGGGCGGCTACCGGATCACCGCGGCCTACCGTTCCGAGGGCGGGCACCTGCGGGCGCTGCCGCCCGGCGAGCCGGGCACGGTCTCGCAGGTCGGGGTGACGGCGGTCGCGCCGCTGCGGCCGACGCTTGTGCGGGTGCGGTTTCTGCGGGTCACTGTGGACGACGCCGCCGCGATCGGCGGCCGTTGCGCGCTGGAGCTGGTCGTCAACGGCCAGACCAGCCGCTGGCCGGCGGAGGGCACGGTCGGCTGCGAGGACGGCGAGACCCTCGACCTTGACGTCCGCTTCGAGGTGGCGCTCGGCCCGGCCGAGCCGCTCACGGTCACGGTCACCGGGCCCTGCGGGCGCCTGCGCGGGCACTGGCTCGGCCTCGACGGCTGGGGCCAGGGGGCCCATCGCTGCCGCAGCCGCCTCCGCGACGACAGCCCGGACCCGGTCGACGGCGCCTACACGGTCGCCTTCACCATCGAGGCGAGCACGGCCGAGGCCGAGGCCGAGGAGGCGTAGCGAGGCCGTCGGGAGGCGGACCGCGGGTTGCTCGATATGGCACCGCGATTGACGGCATTTGTATCTACCTGCTGGAATTCGCCTGCTGCCGCAACCAAGGAACCCGGAGACCCCGATGGCGGGCACCCACGCCGACCAAGATCCTGGCCACACCACACCCCTCGCCCCGGAGGACCTCGACTGGGTGCCACAACCTCGCCCTCGGCCCAAACGCCGTGGGAAGCGGGCTCTGTGGGCGGTTGGGCTGGTCGTGGTGCTGATCGCGGGCACGGGGTTCGCCGTGGCGCAGCGTTCCCACCGTGGGCGGGCAGCCGCGCCGCCGGGGATCGCCGCTGGGCTGCGCTGGTCGCGGGTCGGGGGTACCAGCGCGATCCTTCCGACCGCGATCATCGCCGGCGGCCCGGGGTTCATCGCCGGGTCCTGGGCGACGCCGCTCAGCGGGGCACCGCTCTGGACCTCGCCGGACGGTGCGAACTGGAGCCAGGTGCCGGTGACGGACCAGCAGTTCGGCTCGTTCCGTCCGGAGGCGATGGTCTCCTTCGGCGGCCGGATCTTCGCGGCGGGTCCGCAGCAGACCGGCCAGCGGGCCCGGTTCGGCGTCTGGTCGTCCACCGACGGCCAGATCTGGTCGCCGGCTGTGACGCCGGCGGCGCTCTGGACGGCCTCGGACAGCGTCATGCTCGATGGCCACCCCGGGCTGGGGCTGGTCGTGTCGGCGTTGACGGCGGGCCCGAGGGGTCTGGTCGCTGTTGGCTACCATTCGGACACGCATCCGGACCGGTCGCAGCCGCTGGCCTGGTCTTCGGCTGACGGGCGGACCTGGCAGGCCGCCGTGCTGTCGACCGACGAGCCGAAGGACCGGCCGGAGGGTGGGCGCCGGATCGACGGTGTCGCCGCCATCGCGGGCGGGTTCCTGGCCATCGAGGGGGCGGTGACGACCACCGACCATCTCCGCCCCGGCAGCGGCGACTTCGTCGGGGCGGCGGAGGAGGGCCCGCTCGGTATGCTCTTCTCCTCTGACGGGCGGCGCTGGCGGACCACCCCCGCCCCGCCGATCCCCGGGCAGGGACGGGACCCGCGCACCATGACCGTCGGCCTGCTGAAGGTCGACACGGGCCGGGTGCTCGCCGTCGGCGTGGACGCGGAGGCGCGTGAGGTCGTCGACCGCTCGCTGGGCGCGGCCAGGCGCGTGGTGGTCGACCGCCCCCGGCCGATCGTGTGGCGGCTCCGGCTGGGCAAGGGCTGGTACCGGCTGAGCGAGCCGCTGCCGCGGGCGAGGAACGAGATCGGGCTGGCGCAGCCCGCGCAGGCATCCATCCGGGCGGTCGCAGCCGTCGGCGGCCAGCTCGTCGCCGTGGGCGACGTCACCCATGGCGACGTCGGCGATCCCCCCGACGCTGCCGTCTGGACCTCGGCTGACAGCGGTCTGACCTGGAGCGAGCCGATCAGCGGCGCGGGGTTCACCGGGCTCGGCAGCGGGTCGCTGGACGCGCTCGCGGTGAGCGATGCCGGCACGGTCGTGGCGATCGGCGTGAACACCGCTGGCAACCCCGAGCTGTGGCGTGCGGTTCCCACTGGTGGCGGTTGACGGCCTCCGATGGCCCTGCTGCAATGTCGGGCATGGTCGAGTTCGTCCAGGCCCCGCCGGCCCCGAGCGCGTTGCTCCGGCTCGTCCTGCTCGGTGTCTGCCCGTTCCACGTGAACGACGAGCTCTGTCGCTGAGCGCGCTGCGATCCGATCCTACCCATTGTCGCGCCCAGGAGGACACAGCATGGCTGACGCAACCTTCTATCGCTCCCCAACCGAGGCGGCCAGCGCGCCGGCGGAACGGCTCGCCTATGTGGCGGCGTTCGACCCGGCCGGCCAGCGCTCCGACGCGATGACCGTGGTGGACGTCGATCCGGGCTCGGCCTCCTACGGGCGGGTGGTCGGCTGGACCGACCTGCCCGGGCGTGGGGACGAGCTGCACCACTTCGGCTGGAACGCCTGCAGCAGCGCGCTGTGCCACGACGGGCACGCCGGGCAGCTGGAGCGCCGCTACCTGCTGGTCCCGGGCCTGCGCTCGTCGCGGATCCACATCCTGGACACCAAGCCGGACCCGCGCGCCCCGCGGGTCACCCGCACGATCGAGGCTGAGGAGCTGGCCGCCAGGGCCGGCTACTCCCGGCCCCACACGGTCCACTGCGGACCCCACGGCCTCTACATGACCATGCTCGGAGGGGCCAACGGGAACGACGGGCCGGGTGGGGTCGCCCTGCTCGACCACGACACCTTCGACGTGGTGGGTCAGTGGGAGACCGAGCGAGGGTCCCAGTACTTCGCCTACGACATGTGGTGGCACCTCGCCCAGGGCGTCGCGGTCACCTCCGAGTGGGGCACCCCCTCGATGATCGAGGACGGCGTCAACGGCGAGCTGCTCCTCGGCCGCCAGTACGGCCACAAGCTGCACTTCTGGGACCTCGCCAGCGGCCGCCACCAGCAGGAGCTGGACCTCGGCGATCAGCATCAGATGGTCCTGGAGCTGCGCCCCGCCCACAACCCGAACGCCCAGTGGGGCTTTGTCGGCGTGGTCGTCAGCGTCGAGGACCTGTCGGCCTCCATCTGGCTGTGGCACCGCGACGGCGACGGCGACCCCTGGGCCGCCGAGAAGGTCATCAGCATCCCCGCCGAGCCGGCCGACGCCGACGTCCTGCCGCCGCTGCTGCGGCCGTTCGGGGCGGTCCCGGCGCTGGTCACCGACATCGACCTCTCGGTCGACGATCGGTTCCTGTACGTGTCGTGCTGGGGGACCGGCGAGCTGAAGCAGTACGACGTCAGCGACCCGTTCCACCCCCGCGAGGTCGGCTCGGTCCGCCTCGGCGGCATCGTCGGCGGCACCCCGCACCCGGCCGCGCCGGACCTAGCCCTGCGCGGCGGCCCGCAGATGGTCGAGGTGAGCCGCGACGGCCGCCGCGTGTACGTCACCAACTCCCTCTACCGCGCCTGGGACGAGCAGTTCTATCCGGAGGGCGTGGGCGCCTGGATGGCCAAGCTCGACGTCGCCCCCTCCGGCGGCGGGATCGCCATGGACCAGCGGTTCTTCCCGCACGGCGAGGAGTTCCGGGGGCTGCGTGTCCACCAGACCCGTCTGGAGGGCGGGGACGCGTCCTCCGACTCCTATTGTTTCGCGTGAAACACAGCACGGTGCCCCCAGTGGGACCGCCCCGGGGGCACCGGCTGGCTCCCTGACCAGCGGCGTCGGCGTAGCGCTGGTCAGGGAGGTCAGGGTTCGCCTTCTGGAACACGACCGTCCCGGCGCTCATCCGTATCGACCGTGCCTCTGGCTTGGCACAGGCTGGCGAGGTTCCCGAGGCATGCCGGTATGCGACCTGGGCGCTCAACGAACCTCACACCGTTCACGCATCCAGCGTCGTCAGGCGAGTCCAGCAGTTCGACCAGATGCTCGGCAGCGATCGGCACTCAGCGGTTCGCGCCTGGCGGGAGTTCCTCGTTTCGATCCGGCCTGCTGCCACCCGTCACGCGTTGCCGGCTCCGGGTTCGCCGTCG
>WNGD01005184.1_pt1 | contig 12686 bp, 9 predicted proteins | sample 5400671 | NCBI WGS metagenome assembly WNGD01 (sample SAMN13153369, study PRJNA577476) | soil metagenome | isolation source: 40 cm soil or saprolite under grassland replicate 2 | place: USA:California | collected 2016-06-15
CTGCGCCCCACACGCTCCAGCGCTGCTCGAAGCTCGGCGGCTTGGGCGGCTCTTTCAATATCTTTGCATAAGCGAGCGCAATGTCGTCGGGCAGCTCCTCGCGCTCGGGCGCAAAGCCGATCGCGCCGCTGCCGCCGCCGCCGAACGCGTTGCGGCCGTCGACGAACGGATCGAGCATGATGCCGAGGAACTGGTTGGTCAGCTGAAACGCGCCTTGCTGCGCGCCGGTTGCTGCTTCGCCCGAGAGCAGCGTGAGCGCGTTGGCGAGATTGGCGCCGGTGAGCCCGAAGATGCTCACGAACGCCGGGGGCAGCGTGCCGCCGTTGTTGAAGAAGCCGTTGAGCGCATTGGCGACGTTGCACTGGTTTATGTTGAAGGCGCAGGGCGCCGGCGCGTTCGGCGCGCTGAGTGGGATCAACCCGCCGAGCGTGGCGGTGAGAGTCAGGATCACGTCGGTCGCGGTATAGCTCAGTGACGGCGTGAAGTTGGCGGGGAGATTGCTGGTGGTCAGCGCGTTGAAGGTGGTGCCGTTGAGCCCGCCTGCGGCCGAGAGGATCGTATAGGTGCGCGTCACGTAGCTGCCCGACGCAAACGCCGCCTGCACCGTGCCGCCGAGGCTCGCCGTGCCGGCGACGTTGGTGCGGTCCGCATTGGTCGGGGAAATCTCGACGAGGTAGGCCGCGGCCGCGGTCATCACCAGGTTGCCGTTCACCGTGATCGTGCCGATCGAGTTGCCGGGCGAGAGCGCGCCGCCGTTGCCGACCGTGAGCCCGCCGATGCTGCCGGTGCCCCTCAGCGTGCCGCCCGAATTGACGAATACGCTCGAAGCCAGCGCGCCGTTCACCACCAGCGTGCCGGCGTTGATATTGGTCGCCCCCGTATAGCCGCTCACCCCCGTCAGCGTCAGCGCTCCGGTGCCCTGCTTGACGAGGCCGCCGGTGCCGGAGATCGTCCCGGAGAACGTCGTGCTGCTGTTGTCGGTGCCAGCGGTCAACGTGGCCGAGCCGAGCGTCACGTTGCCGGCGCCGGCGAGCGAGCCAATGGTCTGATTGAAGTTGTTGCGGTTCAGCGTGGCGCCGGACGCGACCGTGAACGCGCTGCTCGACGAGAAGGCATTGGCCGCGCCCGCCTGCAGCGTGCCGGCATTGACCGCCGTCGCGCCCGAATAACTGCTTGTGCCCGACAGCGTCAGCGTACCGGCGCCGAGCTTGGTGAGGCCGCCGGCGCCCGAGATGGTGCCGGCCAGCGTCGCGCTGTGGCCGTTGGTGTCGAAGGCGCCGCCACCGGCGTTGAGCGTGACGGCGCGGTTGGTGGTGAATCCGGAGAGGAATTGCAGCGTGCCGCCGCCGAAGGCGAGGCCGCCCGAGGCGGCGCCGAGATTCGCGTCGGCCGCCACCGCGAGCACGCCGCTGTTGATGGCCGTGCCTCCGGAATAGGTGTTGGCGGCGGTCAGGACGGTCGTTCCGGGGCCGATCTGCGCGAAGGTCCCAGTCCCGGAAATGACACCGCCGAAGGCGAAAGTGTCGGAGCGGTTGATCGCGAACGTGCCGTTGTCGACCACGTTGCCGACGATCGATCCGCTCGCGCCGCCGTTGCCGAGTTGCAGGGTGCCGGCGGTGATGGTGGTGCCGCCGCTATACGTATTGCTGCCGGTGAGGATCAACGTTCCCGCGCCGGCCTTGCTGAGCGCGCCGGCGCCGGAGACGGCGGCGGCGAGCGTGAGCGTGTCGGTGAAATTCGCGACGATCTGGCCGTCGTTGACGATTGCTGGCGTCACGATCGCGCCGGCAAGCCCGCCGACGCCGAGGTTGAGCGTGCTGCCTTGGGCGATGCCGGTGAAGCCGGGCGAGTTGACCACGCCGCCGTCGGCGACGGTGAGCGTTCCGATTAGCGGGCCGCAGCCGCACGTGGTGTCGCCGACGAGGAGCGCAGAGAGGACTGTCAGGGTTGAGCCCGCGCCGGTGACTGTCAGCGTGGAGTTTCCTGTCGGATCGCCGACGCCCACGAGTCCCGTGGCATTAACGGCACCACCATTGGAAATCGTGAGTATCCCGGGGCCCCCGAAAGTGCCGCCGCCCCCGACCGCTAAACCGGCGCCGACGTTCCAGGTCGAGCCGGCCCCCGTCACGGTGACCGTCGAAGTGAAATTCGGGGCGCCGGAGTCGATTGCGGCCCCGCCTAGGGAGGTAAGCACGCCACCATTGGCGATGGTGAGCGAGGTTGGTCCGGCGAGAGCACCGATCTCGGTCAGTCCGGCCGGGTTCACGGTTACCGTCGACCCGGGTCCGCTGATCAGCATCGCGGAAGAGATAACGATAGCCAAGTTGGTGGTCTGCAGCGTACCGCCATTGATGACCGAGAGAATTCCCCCTTCGACCACCGTGCCAAGGCCGGGATCGGTGACGTTGAGAGACCCGCCGCTGATGATGAGACCGTTGGTGTCGCAATTGCAGATATGGAGACCGCCGATACTGCTCCCCAGGCCGGTCAGCGTCAGCAATGCCGAGCCATCGAGCTCGAGGGTGCCGGCGCCCGCGAGTCGGCCGGAAAACGTGGTGGCGGTGCTGCCCGCGACATCCAGCGTGGTGGAAGAACTGGTCGAACCGATGGTGACCGTACCGCCGCCAGCGAGCGATTCGATCTGGACAAACGCATCATCGCTGAGTGTCATTGCCGCGCCGGCGTTGACGGTGAAGGCCGGCAGCGACGCGGAGCTGTTTGTCGTTCCACCGTTGATGGTGAAGGTTGCCCCGTTCTGAACGGTGAACGAATAGGCCGGCGCCGCCGAGTCGAACTGGATGGTGTTGATCGCGGCGTTGTTCGAGATGGTGACCGAGGTGGGAGCGCTATTGTTGGTGAACGTCGCGGTACCCACACCATCTGGCACGAGGGGACTGGAGCTCCAGTTGGTGCCGGTGGTCCACTCCACACCGGCGCCCTGCCAGGTGCCGTCGACCGCGCGCGCGACATCCGGGGCAACGATGACGAGTGCGCCGAGCCAGACGCTGCCGAGCAGCGCCGCGCGGCTGCGCAGCGCCGGTGCCGACGTCGTTGCGATCCGGATCGCGCTGTCGCGAAGTGCGGCACCCGGCGCAGCCGGTGCCGCGGCGCGCGTCGCCTGCGAACGCCACTGATACGAACGCATCCCCCCAACCCCTGCGGGCGGCTCCCGCCGCGCATCCAATCGCCCGCGCCGTCCCGCACGAACGAATAATCGCACCGGGGCCAACGCTATGGGCGGAACCGGTAACGATCAATTCGCGGTCGAGCGTCTCGGCGCCGATTGCCGCCGCCTGTGGCTTTTCCGCCACGCCGGCTCCGCCGGGACACAAGCTCGGTCTGAGGCCGGGTACGCGTCACAAAAATGACTTGACTCGCGTAACGAGAATCTTTCAGAAAAGAGCATTCACCAAAACTACGCATGAGGCCCGGGCGGGAGACCGACGCGGGCTTTTTTGTCGCGCGGAGCGGGCCGCGATCCGCTGGAAATAATGACTGACGCGGCGCATTTTGGCGAAACGAAGCCAACAAGCCCGCGCGGCGGGAGCCGGCTTTTGCGAAGACGCTGAGCCGCGCCACGAACCGTTTCAAGGTTGCACCGGCGTCCTGTTTTTGTCCTGTTATGCCCTGTTATCCAACGGCGGCCGGCGTCACCAAATGGGCGCGAGGCTGCGCCCATTTCCTGTTCTCATCCCGTGAGTTACGGGGAAGCCACGGACGCTGGGTTGTACCCGCGCTTCCTGTTTTCTTCTGTTATTTACAGGGAGCGAGCGTTTACCGACAAAACGAGCAGCCGCGCAACTCTTGAACTTTTGCTACAAAAATCCAGCCTGAAACCCTGCGGGCCAACGCCGTGAAGCCGCCACCGGATCCGAGCGACGCCGACATCGATCGGGAGGTGACGAATCTCTGTCGCTGCGCGACCTATGTCCGCATTCGCGCCGCCATCCATCGCGCGGCAAAATTGCGATGAGCGAACGACTCAATCTTGTGTCCCGGATGCGGTGCAGCGTGGAGTGCGCCAGCGCGGAACGGTGCGCCGCTGATCCGGGACCGCCAAGGACTGGAACGGTCCCGGGTCTGCAGCGCACCACTTCGTGCTGCGCTGCGCCCGGGACACGAGATCGATTTTTCGTGAAGACTGTCCTTTGGGCCGCGCGAGGCACAGAGCAAGCTGTGCCCATGCGGCAGACGTACAATGCTAACAAGTCCATGAGGGAGGAGAACAGTGACGCGCATCGAACCCGAAACCAGACACGAACCCAAGCTGCTGTTTCCCGGCCTCAAGTCGTTTTACGATTTCGCCGTCCCGCTCGCCTGGCCGATCGTGCGCGTCGCGGTGGGCTGGAATCTCCTGGTGCACGGCTGGGGCAAGGTCGCGCGCGGGCCGTCGGCCTATGTCCGCGCCTTCGTGGAGCAGGGGTTCGATCCGGCGCTGCCTTGGATCTGGTCGGCGTTGATCATCGAGTTCGTCGGCGGTATCGCGCTCATCATCGGCCTGTTCACGCGCTTCTTCGCCGCGGCCGCCGCGGTGGAAATGCTCGTCATCACGGTGCTCTATTGGAAGGCCGGATTTTCGTGGCTCAACCGCGGGTACGAGTACACGCTGCTCTGGGGCCTCGTCTGCTTCGCCATCGCGTTGCGGGGCGGGGGGCCCTATTCGCTCGATCGCCGGATCGGCGTTCAGCTCTGACTTGTGAACGCTTCCAGCCTCGTTTGCGGGCATGAAACGGACGTGCGATGCTTCGATGTCGCCGCGCGACGTGCAGTAAGCCATTCAGACGCCGCTGAGAAAAGGAAAACACCAGGGCGGTTTGGTCTTGACGAACCCGATCCTCATCATCGGTGGCGGGCTTGGCGGGCTGACCGCCGCGCTCGCGCTCGCGCGCCAGGGGCAGCCGGTACGCGTGCTCGAAGGCGCGCCGGCCTTCGGCGCTATCGGCTATGGCATCCAGTTCGGGCCTAATGTCTTTCATGCGCTCGATCGCATTGGCGTGAGCGATGCCGTGCTGGAAAAGGCCGATTCTCCACCCGCCGTGCTGATGATCGACGCACTCAACGGCAACGAGGTCACGCGGGTGCCAACCGGGCCGTCGCTACGCGCCCGCTTCAAATATCCCTACATCATCATCCACCGCGTTGATCTGCATAACGTCATGCTCGACGCTTGCCGGCGCGATCCGCTCGTCACGCTCGAGGCCGACGCCATGGTGTCGCGCTTTACGGATCACGGTGACCGAGTTTCGGTGACGACCGAAGACGGCCGCAGCTTCGAAGGCACGGCGCTGATCGGCGCCGACGGCATCCGGTCGCGCACGCGCGCGCAATTGTTCGCCGACGGCGACCCGCTGCCCAACGGATTCATCGCCTTTCGCACCATCGTCCCGATGCGCGACGTCAAGGCAGAGATTCAGCGCGACATTGTCGCGTTGTGGGCCGGCCCGGGCTTCCACATCGTGCACTATCCGCTCCGTCACGGCACGTTGTTCAACATCGTGGCGGTGTTCCGCAGGTCGGCCCATTCGGAACGGGGCGATGTCGCGGCCTACCGGGGCGAGCTCGAGGACGTCTACCGCGACGCACATCCGGCAATGAAGGCGTTGTTGGCGATGCTCGACCTTGGCCGGCGCCAAGCCGTCGGTGACCGCGATCCGATAAGGCGTTGGCACGAGGGCCGCGTCGTTCTGCTCGGTGACGCCGCGCATCCAACCTTGCAATCGCTGGCGCAAGGCGCCTGCATGGCGATCGAAGATGGGCTCTGCCTGGCCGATTGCATTGGCGCCGCAAATGGCGACTACGAAGCGGCCTTCCGGCGCTACGAAAGCGCCCGCCTGCTGCGCACCGCGCGCGTCACGCTCGAATCCCGCTACATGTGGGACGTCTACCATGCGGACGGCGTCACTCGCGAAGTGTATTGGCAGATGCTCGGCGAACGAAGCGAAGCGGACACCTTCCAGTGCCTCTCCTGGCTCTATGACGGATTTGCACTACCGCCGGCCCGGGAAGAAGGCGGGGCTCCAAGATCGCGCGGCCGCCGTCGACAGTCATCGTAAATCTGCTCTAACATTCCGCCGCGCATCGAAGCTTGGTCGACAGGCCTCGTTGCTCGTGACCGTCGGAGGTCGCTCATGTTCCTGCGCAACGGCTGGTACGCCGCGATCTGGTCGAATGATCTGCAAGCGCGCCCGGTCGGGCGAACCTTTCTCAACGAGAAGGTGGTGCTGTTCCGTAACGGCCGCGGCCAAGCCGCCGCGCTGGAGGACTGCTGCTGCCATCGCGCGGCGCCGCTCTCGAGGGGTGAAGTGTCGGGCGATTACCTCGCGTGCGGCTATCACGGGCTGAAATACGATATCAGCGGACAGTGCGTCGAGGTGCCGGGACAGACCATGATCCCGCGCGGGGCCAAGGTCAGGAGCTATCCCGTCTGCGAGAAGTGGGGCGCGGTGTGGATCTGGATGGGAGAGCCGGCCAAGGCCGACGAGTCGAAAATTCCGAACCTCTACTGGCTCGCCGATCCGGCGTGGACGGCAACGCCCGGCTACATCCACTTGAAGTCGAACTATCAGTTCCTCATCGATAATCTGCTCGATCTCACCCACGTCATCTACGTGCACAAGAAGACGCTGGCCGGCGACCCGCGCGAAGCCACCACACCGACCAAGACCGAACGGCTGCCGGATGGCGTTCGGGTCGGACGCTGGCTCATCGATTTCGTTCCGCCCCCGTTATATGCCAAGGCCGGCAATTTCACCGGCAACGTCGACCGCTGGCAGTTCGCGACCTGGAATCCGCCCTCGACGGTGTATCTCGACGTCGGCTGCGCCAAGGCCGGAACCGGCGCCCCCGCCGGCGACCGCAGCCAGGGCATATCGATCTGGTCGAGCCATCTGGTCACGCCCGAGACCGAGACTACGAGTCACTACCTGTTCTGCTTTGCCCGCAACTTTGCGGTCGGCGACGGCGACATGTCCAAGCTGCTTTACGAGGGCTCGAAAGCCACGTTTCTGGAAGACGCGCACATGCTCGAAGCCGTGCAGGCCAACCGCTGCGGGGGCTCGCTCGACGGCCTCGTCGATATCGGCGCGGACGCCGCGCAATTGCAGGCGCGGCGCATGCTGGCGCAAATGATCGCGGCCGAATCGGCGTAAGTTGCGCGCGCGATACTCGATACCGCCGCGGCAAGCCGCTCACGGATTAACGAATTCAGAATGTAAATAGGAACCACGGTGGCCTGTCGAGCCATGCGCGGGGAACTCCCGCGATGGAAGTTCGTTAGTAGTAAGCGCGCGGGGGGAACCTTTGGTGTTCCCGTGGCGGACAAACAGAGAGCGCGAGAAAAGCATCGGGACGAACGGTGGTCCATCTCGGACCCCAAGCTGATGGTGTCCGCGCTGTTTGAGGAGAGCGGCGAGATCGCGTCCGTCGATCTTGGACAATTCGGAAAGCGCGCCGGCGAGATCATCGCGCGCGCAACGTACCCGCAGCGCCGCAGGCCGCACTAACAGGTTGCGGGGGTGCCCTAACGGCTGGCCTGCGCCTTCAACGCCTGCACATCCGCCTCGCTGCGCAGCGTCATGACCGCGACCTTGCGTGCGCGGAAATAGGGCAGAACCACCTGCATCGGCGCGCCGTCGCGCTCCAAGAGCGAAACGTAGCGCGGCTCCGCGCCACGCGTCGGCAGGTCGAACGCGGTCCAGACGGAGGTCTTGGGATCGTACCGCAGCGCGCGGTCGGCGCCCCACAGATTGGTCCAGACGTTGTGCTGGCTGTCGACCGCCACGTGATATGGCTGCTGCCCGCCGGGGAGCGGCACGTAGGTCGTCTCGTGGGTGCGCGTGTCGATGCGGGCAAAATTGGCGCCCCACGAGTTGCCGATCCACAGCACGTCGGCGTTCTTGTCGGTGCCCATCCGCCGCGGTCCTTGCGCCCACGGGAACGGATTGTTGAAGTCGGGCTGGTTGTAGGTCTCGTAGAACTTGCGCGCCTCCGCGCTGACGCGATCCATCTCCTCCTGCACGGGAGCGAGCTTGACCTCCTGCGGCTTGCCGCTCGCGCTGTCGCCCTTGCCGATGATGTCGAGGGTCATTTCCGCCCACCAGCCGTTGCCGTCGCGATCGCCGGCGGCGCCATAGGTCACGCCGGTGCCGTTCGGGGTCTTGTAGGTGATGGATTTGAACTCGGTGAAGGTCTCGCTCGCGGGATCGAACCGTAACGCTCCGTCCGGCGCGGACGACCAAATCCTGCCTTTGCCGTCATAGTCGACGGTGGTGGCGCCGCCGGTCGGCGACATTCCCTGCGGCGGCATATAGACGTCGATGCGCTCGGTCTTCGGGTCGAGGCGGCCCAAACCGCCGCGGCCGTTGTTGAGGTTGAACCAGATGATGCCGTTCGGGTCCCGCGTCACGCCGTGGGTCTGCGCGGCGAGACCGTTCACCGCCGGCACCTTGAACAGCTTGACCTCGCCGGTCTCGCTATCGATCTTGCCGATGGTGGTGCGCCGGTTCGGGATGTTGCAGGTGAACCAGAGCTGGCCGTCGAGATCGAGCCAGGCATCGTGCACGCCCCAGCCCGGGATAAGGACCGACGGCGTCCCGAGCGACCAATCGCTGCCGTCGTTCTGCACGAAGTTGCTCGGCAGGCCCGCGTCCGGGTCGAGCGGCACGTCGTACTCCTTGAACATGACGCGCGCCGCCTCGCCGGAGGGACGCGGATCGGGGGCGAACTTCATGGCGCTTTCGCCCGGTCCGCGCGCGAGATAGGCCGCCAATTCCTTCTGATGGTAGTCGAGAATGCCGGAAGGCTTGCGTTCGTTACCCATGAACGTGCCGTAGACGTTGGCATTCTTCATCAGCTCGACGATGGCGTTCCAGCCGGCCTCGTCGAAGCGATGCTGAAGCGCGTAGCTCGCGGTGTGACAGCCGGTGCAATTGTTGCGCACGAGCCGCTTCATGCGCTTGTCTTGCTCGGTGTCCTCGGGCAGCGCCGACAGCATGACGTTGCCCGGCAGTTGCCGAATGAAATCCTTCATCGGATTGAGGACGAAACCGTGCTTGGATGCCGCGGGCAGATCGACATCGGCTTTGATGGTTTGAAAGCTTATCGCCTGCGCCCAGAGGCGGTACTTTCCGGCCGGCAGCGGTGGAAAATAGTATTCGCCGTTCGCATCGGTGAAGACGGTAGTGGTCACGGTTCCGCCCACGGGCTTCGCGGATACGGTGACGCCGCCGAGCTTCTCGCCGGCCGCCGAGGTGATGGTGCCGCTGAGGATGGCATCGGCGGCGTTGGCGCCCGCCGCGAGGCTCATCGCCGCTGCCGTGATGGCGATCAGCGTGGCGAGCAGGACATTGCGTGGGCTGGTCATGACTTTGTCTCCCGTCGGCCTCATCCGCTCAGCGCGCCGGACTCGCCGGAGCGGGCGGGGTAGGTATCGTTTTCAGATATGCAACGATCGCTTCGATTTGTGCGGGCTCGAAATGGTATTTGAAGCCCGGCATGCGAGGGGTGCCGTTGCTGATGACCTCCCGCATCACCGCCTCCTGTCCGCCCGACGAATTCTGCGACAGTTGGGGACCATAGAGCGGGCTCGTCATCTGCGGCTTGGTGTGGCAGACGCGGCACGACTGGTTGAACAGCCGCATGCCCAGAAGCTGTTGGTCGTTGAGGGGGTCGCCGCCCGCCTGCTGCGCCGGCGCGCCTTGCAGCGGCAGCGCGATCATTAAGGCGCCCACTGCGATTGCCAGCCCTCTCATCGAGCGTCCTCCCGACATCGGCGGCTTTTTTGGTGAGCCTACGACCGCGCCGGCGGCAAGGGAAGCGCGCCCCACGTCGACGCTGCTCTGCGCTTACCGCCGGGCTTGACACCCCAACCGCGGCTTCGGCAACGAATATCGGCATCGGCAATCACGCCGAGCCGCCTCGGTTTTCATTCATGACCATCCGCATCGGCACCTCCGAGCGCGACGGCACCTTCTTCAGTCAGGGCCGCGCGCTCAAGACGCTGTTCGAACGGCGGCCGGCCTTGGCGGCGGTCGAGGTCATGGAATCCCAGGCTGCAAGCACGGAAAACGCCAACCGCCTGCACGCGGGCGAGATCGAGTTCGGCTTCATGGCCTCGAACTGGATCGGCCGCGCCAAAAACGGCGAGACGCCGTTCCAGCAGCCGATCGAGCTCGCCATGGCGGCGCCGATGAATGCAGGCCCGCTGTTCTTCATCGTGCGGGCGCAATCGCCGATCCGGTCGTTTTCCGATCTGCGCGGGCGGCGGATCGCGGTCGGGCTGCGGACGAGCGGCATGGTGCAGCACGCCCACGGCCTGTTCCGCGCGCTGGGCATGAGTTTTTCCGACTTCTCGCCGGTCTATCTCGATTTCGCCGCCGGCGCCGCGGCGCTGGCCGCAGGCGATGTCGATGCCCAGTTCCAATGCCCCATCCCCAATGCGGTGATGACCGACCTCGCCCAACGCATTGCGCTGCGCGTGCTGCCTCATCAAAGCGGCGAGCTCGAAGCGGTGATGCAGGCGGTTCCCTATTATCGCCGCACCGTGATGCGCGCCGGCGCGATCCGCGGCCTTACGGCCGACCTGCCGCAGGTCGCGGTGCTCAATGTGCTCGTCACCCACCGGCGCGTGCCGCACGCCATCGTGCGCGAAGCGGTCGAGGCGATCGCGACGAGCGGCGGCGAGCTCGGCCGGCTCAATCCGCTGTTCATCGGCATGGAGGAGTTGCTCGAGCCGCTGCGGTCGGAGGGGGCCGCGGCGCTCGAATTCGGCGGCGTGCCGCTTCATCCCGGCGCGCTGCGCGCCTATCGCGAGGCGGGATTGGTGACGTGACCGGCGATCGCGCTCGTGTCCCGGGCGCAGCGCAGCATGGAGCCTTAAGGGCGTTTACGCCCGTCTTCGCGGGCTATGGCGTAATGGTGCGCTGCAGACACCGATCTCGGGTTTACCCGAGATCGGCGCTCAAATGCGCGCAAGTCGGGTAAACCCGACTTGCGTGGACCGTTACGGTCCGTGGCGGTCCCGGATCAGCGGTGCACCGCTTCGCTTTCGCTCGCGCTGCACCGCGTCCGGGACTCGGGATGCTACTGCGGCTCGATGGCCGCCTCCTTGATCACCTTGCTCCACAACGCCGTTTCTTCGGCGAAGAAACGCGCGGTCTCCGCCGGTGCCGTTGCGCCGGTCTCGAGCGAAATCTTGCGCAGCATGTCGCCGGCGTCCTTGCCGTTGAGAATCTCGACCACATCGCGATTGATCTTTTCGGCCAAGGCGGCGGGCGTGGCTGGCGGCGCAACCAGGCCGAACCAGGTGATCGATTTGAAGCCCGGCAGCCCTGCTTCGGAAATGGTTGGAACTTCCGGCACGATGCCGGCGCGCTTGAGATCGGCGACGCCCATGAGCTTGACCTTGTTGTCCCGGTAGAGCGGCACCGAGGTCGCGAGCGTGTCGAAGAACATGTCGACGTGACCGGCCACGACGTCGGTGAGCGCGGGCTGCGCGCCGCGATAGGGCACGTGCACCATCTTGATGCCGGTCTGCACTTCGAGTTGTGCCGCCGACAGATGCGCGGTCGAGCCCACGCCTTGCGAGGCGTAGGTGAGCTTGCCGGGATTGGCCTTGCCGTAGCCGATGAGCTGCTGCAACGTGGCTGCCGCAATGTCCTTGCGAACCACCAGGACGTTCGGAATTTTCGCCAGCATGGTGATCGGAACGAACTTGCTCGGCTCGTAGCCGGTGTCGCGATAGAGGAGATGATTGAACGACAGCGGGGAGGGCGGCGCGACTAGCAGCGTGTAGCCATCCGGAGCCGCGCGCGCGACGCTAAGCGCGCCGATATTCATCGCGCCGCCGGGGATGTTCTCCACGATCGTGGCCTTGCCCCATTTCTGGCTGAGCTGATCCGCCACGATGCGCGCGAGCGTGTCGGTGGTCGAGCCCGCCACGGCTGGAACCACGATCTTGACCGTTCGGGACGGATAGGGCTCCTGCGCCGGGCTCGGCGGCGGCCACAACGCGACGCTCGCCACGGCCGCGAGCCCGATCAAACCGGCAATGCGCGACATTCGCTCCTCCGCGGTCATTCTCGCGGGCCGATCGTACTCATAGACGGCGGATGCGCAAAGCCGAGACTTGATATAGGAAGAGAGCGGATCGGAACGGAGAAAGAGCCATGGCTTACACGCTCGATGAATTCTGCGCCGACAGCCGCGCGGCGCTCACAGCAGCGCCGTTGCCCGATGCTTTGCCGCAGATCGCCGAGCGGCTCGCGCGGCTTTTATCCAATCCCGCCTTTGTCGCCGCGACCTTCAGCGACGATATGCCGCCGGGCCGGCGCGTGCTCCACCACGATCCCGAGACCGATTTCTACGTGCTCGCGCACGTGCAGGAAGGAAAAAAGATCGGCAAGCCGCACAGCCATGGCTCGTCGTGGGCGATCTACGGCAACGCGCGGGAGTATACCGAGATGACCGAGTGGCGCCGTACCAACCCGCAGAGCGAGGCGCATGCGGTTCTGCAAGCGGTGAGCAGGTATCGCCTCGGGCCGGGAGAGACCAAAGCCTATGGCCCCGGGGTGATCCATTCGACCGCGCATCCGAACAAGGCCTGGGTGATCCGCGTCACCGGCACCGATCTCGACGTGCTCCCGCGCTATCACTTCGGCAAGCAGGACCGCATGCTGGAGCAGGCGTGA
>WNGD01007184.1_pt1 | contig 12683 bp, 9 predicted proteins | sample 5400671 | NCBI WGS metagenome assembly WNGD01 (sample SAMN13153369, study PRJNA577476) | soil metagenome | isolation source: 40 cm soil or saprolite under grassland replicate 2 | place: USA:California | collected 2016-06-15
TTTCTTCTGCCAATGGCCGCCTTTCATATGATGGTGCATAGAGTACAGGCTCTTTGCCGCTACTGTAATCATTCAACACTTTGATAGCTCTATCGAGTATTTCGACGACGCCTTCAAACACGACCTGCGCTTTCGGCTCACTGACACGCTGTAAATCTGCCTGACATTCCTGCACCGCCTGCTGTATCAACTGAGCGATATGTTGAGCATGTTGCTGAGGCGTCATCTGGTTTTCATTCTGCTGCATAACTCCTCCTGAGAGTACGTACAGGTATCTATTGAATCGTTTTTAGTGGACGGGAGAGTGCCTTACAGTCGTATATTTTCCTCGCTGTACTGTATAAATAGATACACGTTTGACCCAACCTTTTAGTAACAGCTACAGTGTAGACCCGTAGAGGCATGCCTTGCGTGTGCCGTATCGCTTGCCACCCACACGGCACACGCAAGGCATGCCTCTACGGGTCGTTCCAATTGCGCTGGTGACAGCTACAATAGCCCTTGACAGTGACAAGTGACTCTGAGTATACTTTGGTTTAAGGAAACTAAAAAAAATTTTTATGAGATTAAAATTTCAGGGGTATTGGTGCTGTCTCCCTATCTGACACCCGACTACTCATTACTCCTGTAGGAGGACATATTATTATGCAATCTAAAACTCCAAAGGCCGCCTCGCAGACGGGACGAGGCGATATCGCAACCGTCAGAGCAGCTTCAGATGTGCTTAGTGGAGAGACGAAAAAGGGTTTCCTGGGTCGTATTCTCCCGTTTCTCGGTCCTGCATTTATTGCCTGTGTGGCTTATATAGATCCTGGGAATTTCGCGACCAATATTCAAGGTGGTGCCAGTTTCGGCTATCTGCTCGTCTGGGTCATTGTTGTCAGTAACCTGATGGCAATGCTTATTCAGACGCTTTCTGCAAAACTGGGGATTGCTACGGGCCTCAACCTCGCCGAGATGTGCCGTGAGCGCTTTCCACAACTAGTGGTCTGGGGTATGTGGATATTATCCGAGATTGTCGCGATGGCAACCGATCTGGCAGAATTTCTGGGTGCGGCGATTGGCTTTCAATTACTCTTCCACATTCCTTTACTCTGGGGCGGAATCTTAACCTGTATAGTAACATTTATTATTCTGGGACTGGAACGTTACGGCTTTCGACCCATGGAGGCAGTCATTACGGCCCTGGTTGGTGTCATTGCAATCTGTTACGTGGTCGAAACGTTCCTGGACCGTCCTGACTGGAAAATGATTGCTTTCCACGCTGTGGTGCCGCAGTTCAGTGGGACCGAGAGTATCCTGCTGGCTTCGGGAATTCTGGGGGCGACGGTGATGCCGCATGTCATCTTCCTTCATTCGGCGCTAACTCAGGGGCGCATTGTGACCCGTAGTCCGCAATTGCTCAAGAAACTGTTGCATTTTGAGGTCATTGATGTGTTGATCGCGATGGGGCTGGCCGGTTTTGTCAATGCGGCTATGTTGATTATGGCGGCATCCACATTCTTCCAGGCAGGTATAAATAATATCGGCACGATCGAGGAGGCATACAAGACGCTTGTTCCATTACTTGGGCCTGCATCGAGCTGGGTTTTTGCTGTTTCGCTCCTGGCTTCGGGCCTCTCATCTTCGACGGTTGGGACCATGTCAGGACAGGTCATCATGCAGGGATTTTTGCATCGCCAGATTCCGATCTGGCTCCGGCGTGGAATCACTATACTGCCATCATTGATCGTGATTGCGCTCGGACTTGAGCCGACACGTGTACTTGTTTTGAGCCAGGTGGTGCTCAGTTTTGGCATTCCATTTGCGCTCGTGCCGCTGATCATGTTTACAGTACGACGGGATATAATGGGTGTGCTGGTGAATCATCGTGTGACAACATTTCTCGCCAGCATCGTGGCTGCATTAATTATCGGTCTGAATCTCTTTTTGCTCTACCAGACGTTCTTTGGCGGTTAGGAGGTACTTGCGATGGCTCAGTCTACAAAAAGAATGTGTTTTCTGGTTCCTCTCGATGGTTCCCATCTGGCAGAAGCGGTGCTCCCGGCGGCGGCGGCGCTCGCCAGTCGTTCGCATGCACAGATCATATTATTGCACGTTATGGAACAGCACCCTCCATCGACTATACATGGTGATCGGCATCTGACGAACGTCGCAGAGGCACATCGTTACCTCGAAAAGGTAGCATCTAGCTTACGTGATGCTGGTGTAACGGTCGAAAGCCATGTGCATGAAGATAAGGAGCAGAGTGTCGCGCAAAGTATCTTCGAGCATGCGCAGGAATTGAGCATTGATCTTGTGATTATGTGTACCCACGGTCATAGTGGGCTGCGCGGCTTCCTCTTTGGGAGTATTGCACAGCAGGCGCTCCAGCGTGGCACGCAGTCGATTTTACTGATCTTTCCGCGTGAAGATGGCAGCGCGCCACAATTCAATCTGCAGCGTATTCTTGTGCCCCTTGATGGTACTGTCGTCCACGAACCAGCTCTGCCAGCAGCCATCTCGCTGGCCCGAACCTTCGCTGCTACAATCCACCTGGTCCTGGTCATTCCCACGCTGTCAACGCTCTCAGGGGAACAGGCTGTATCTGGTATGCTTCTGCCAACTACGATGAAGGCAGTGCTTGACCTGGCTCAGCAAGGGGCGACAGAGTACCTGGAACACATTATTGAGCAGTGTCGTGCGGCAGGTGTAAACGTGACCGCTGAGGTCCTGCGTGGTGATGCTGTACCTGTGGTGCTTGGGCTGGCTGAGCGCCTGGACATTGACCTGATCGTGATGGCGAGTCATGGGCGGGCGGGGCTGGACGCTCTACTTGCGGGTAGTGTGGCACCGCGCATTGCCGGGAAGGTTGGTCGTCCCCTGCTACTGGTACGCGCACAAACAGCTGGAGCGAAAAGTCAGACTGATGTCCTTGTCACGGAGTGACTACGATATGTTTGGCCAGAGCGACTCCCAACTGGTGCTCAACCTGGTTGGGAGCACTACCTACCAGGATACGTAGTGGACCTTCGAATGGCGAGCGTTCAATCAACTGCACGCAGGCTTCTGGATATAATCCAAGCTGGCCCAGGTAGCGTAGCTTTTCAGCATCCTGATCATTGACGCGCAGAATACGTGCGTGTTCTCCATTCTGCAAATCCAATAACGAACGTCCTCTACGCGAGGAGATGATGCCTTCTTTGCTAGGGATGGGATCTCCATGAGGATCAACGGTTGGATAACCAAGCAGGCTATCAATTTTATCTTCAAACTCTTCAGAGATGACATGTTCCAGCTTATCGGCCTCTTCGTGTACCTTATCCCAGCTATAGCCTAACTGGCGTGCCAGATAGAGTTCGAGCAAGCGATGGTGACGGATCACCTCCATTGCCTTGCGCTCACCCAGTTCTGTCAGGCGCACACCTCGATATGGTACATGTTCTACCCAGCCCACCGCCGCGAAATCCTTAAACAACATTGTTACGGTTGCATCACTCACCCCCAACCGCTCACTCACAGCGGAAGTCGATACCTTCTGCCCCCGCTCTTGCATCGCATAAATGACCTTCAAGCAGTCACTGATACGCGGCGAGAGTTCTTGAATAGATCCATCCATCAATATTTCCTCTCTTCGATTCTTGCCCTGCCTCAACATGATATAGCATATTCATAGTCCCCGCAAGTAGACCCGTAGTGGCATCCCTTGCGGGTGCCGGACGAGCGGGCGAAGCTCGCGAGGAGTCAGCAAGAGAACTCGTTATCTGAAACGTATTGTCCCATGCAGGTACCGGGTCGTTGGGTAGGAATCCCCATCCGCTCAGCCATGTTCATCGCCAGCGACCCGGCACCCGCAAGGGGTGCCACTACGGCGGCAGGGGCTAGTTGATGCGTTTTGCATGTCCAGCCCACTCTTTGTCGCGCAGGACGTATTTCTGTATCTTCCCGGTAGACGTTTTTGGTAATTCTCCGAAATCGATGTTGACAGGACATTTGAAGTGCGCAAGGCGTTCGCGACAGAATGTCAGGATCTCTTGTTCTGTAGCGCTCTGACCGGACTTTAAGGTGACGAAGGCCTTTGGCCGTTCGCCCCAGGTCTCGTCAGGGATAGCGACTACTGCGCATTCCAGTACGGCGGGGTGTTGTGCCACGACCTGTTCGACCTCGATGGTTGAGATATTTTCACCCCCCGATATAATCACATCCTTCGCACGGTCGCGCAATTCGATATAGCCGTCGGGATGCCATACCCCGATGTCGCCGGAGTGGAACCAGCCACCCTCGAAAGACCTTTCGGTTGCTTCAGGATTAGCATAATAGCCCTTGGCGACGTTATTGCCGTGCATAATGACCTCGCCCATCGTCTGGCCGTCATACGGAACATCGTTCATATTGATATCGACGATACGAGCGCGTTCCGCTGTGATATAGCCCTGTCCCTGGCGAGCCAGCAGTCGGGCCTGCTCCGCCTCGGGCAGCTCATTCCATGCGCTATGCCATTCATTTACTGTGTAAGGGCCATAGGTTTCCGTGAGCCCGTAAACATGGATAGGGCGCATATTGAGTTGCTTCATCTGTCCAAGCAACGTAGGAGAAGGTGGTGCTCCTGCAACCGTTACCGTGAGCTGCTTTTCCAGGCGATGAGCGCCGGGATAGTTCACCAGGAAGATATGTACTGTGGGTGCACCGTTGAAGTGCGTCACGCCCTCGCTTTCAAGTAGCTCCCAGATCATGCCAGGATCGAGTTTGCGCAAACAGACGTGCGTTGCTCCCACGGCTGTTACGGCCCATGTGAAGCACCAGCCGTTGCAGTGAAACATAGGAAGCGTCCACAAATACACACTGCTGCTATTTAATCCAGTCTCAATCACCTCCGAAAGCGCGTTGAGATAAGCGCCACGATAGGTATACATAACGCCCTTTGGATTGCCTGTAGTGCCTGACGTGTAATTAATGGAGATCGTTTCTTCCTCGTCCTCTAACCAGCTCACCATAGGTTCGGGCGAGCCCTGGGCAAGAAATGCCTCGTAGGGATCATTGAGGGCAGCCGTATCCTCGACGCGCACAACCTGAATACCTTCCAGGGGCAGCGACTCTACCAGAGGATAGAGTTCGGTATCGACAAAGAGGAACTTCACACCAGAGTGGTGCAGAATGAAGTCGATCTCTTGCGTATTCAAACGCGTATTGACTGCAACCAGGATGCCGCCAGCTGCAGGGACGGCGTAATGAGCCTCCAGCAATGCCGGAGTATTCGGGCTCAAGAAAGCAACCCGGTCATGCTTCTGCAAACCGCTGGCGCGCAAATTGGATGCCAGGTGATAGACACGCTCCGCAAACTCGCGGTAGGTATATTGTCGCTCACCATGTACCACCGCAATCTTATCAGGAAACACGAAGGCGCTACGTTGCAAGAAACTCACCGGTGTCAGATCGGTGCGATAAACTTTCTCTCCCATTGTGTTCCACCTTTCTCAAAAAATATGGTCCATACATCCTATATCTCTTCATTATAATCTATAAAATGGGGAGTAGGCCAAATGAAAATAGTTCCATTGTCTTGCGTAGTGTGAAAAAATTCTGCTATACTGACAAATAATTGCTCCTAAGCTTAATTGTTGTGCTTAACTGGTATTATGGGTAATACATGCACTATCTTGTGACACAACGGAGAGTTTGAGAGGGTTTAGTGCTGATAAAGATTATACGTGGAGGTTTTCATGCTTGAGAACGTTACGCCAACTCCCACTGTATCTGCCCGTGTGCAGTACAATAGTACGAAGTCACATGGTTCGCTGGATGCTGATATCATTATCAAGAATGCGCCGGATCCGGTGTTTGTCTCGGATCTGGAAGGGAAGATTCTTTCGGCCAATGATGCGGTCTATGAGTTATTGGGGTTCAGGACCGATGAGGTGTTGGAGCAGTCGCTCTCGCGCTTTATCAGTCCGGAGGAAACGCGTGAGTTCACCGCGGCCTTGCGTGAAGTGATCGAGCGTGGGGCGACGCGGAATGCCAGATTGAACCCGCGTAGTGCATCCGGCGAAATTATTCCTACCAGCTTGAATGCTTCGGCTCTGCGCGATGCGGATGGCAAGGTGATTGGTGCAATTGGGATTTTGCGTGATATGCGCGAACTGGATAAAGCCCGCGCTTATGCTGACAGCCTGATTAAGAACGCGCCGGACCCGGTGTTTGTCTCGGATCTGGAAGGGAAGATTCTTTCGGCCAATGATGCGGTCTATGAATTACTGGGGTTCAGGACCGATGAGGTGTTGGAGCAGTCGCTCTCGCGCTTTATCAGCCCGGAGGAAACGCGCGAGTTCACCGCGGCACTGCGTGAAGTGATCGAGCGCGGCGTCATTCGCAATACGCGCCTCAATCCTCGCAGTGCATCCGGCGAGGTCATTCCTACCAGCCTGAATGCTTCAGCCTTGCGCGATTCTGATGGCAAGGTGATTGGTGCAATTGGTATCCTGCGCGATATGCGCGAACTGGATAAAGCGCTGGCCTACTCGGATAGTCTGATTAAGAACGCGCCGGACCCGGTGTTTGTCTCGGACCTGGAAGGGAAGATTCTTTCGGCCAATGATGCGGTCTATGAATTACTGGGGTTCAGGACCGATGAGGTGTTGGAGCAGTCGCTCTCGCGCTTTATCAGCCCGGAGGAAACACGCGAGTTCACTGCGGCGCTGCGTGAAGTGATCGAGCGTGGAGTGACGCGGAATGCCCGGTTGAATCCGCGCAGTGCATCCGGCGAGGTCATTCCCACCAGCCTGAATGCTTCGGCTCTGCGCGATACGGATGGCAAGGTGATTGGGGCGATTGGTATCCTGCGTGATATGCGGGCATATGAGAAAGTCGTGCGCGACCTGCAAGAATCGAAGACTGAGTTGCAGGAAAAAATTCTAGATCTAGAGAAGTTTGAGGAAGTGGTGGTTGGACGTGAATTGAAAATGATTGCGCTGGAGAAAGAGATTGAGAACCTCAAGCGTGAACTGGAAAAGGTTAATCGAGGACATGGTAGATGGACATAGTCCGGTCAAAAGCTCCAGTATCATATAAAGAGATGACGTTGGAGCAACTCCAGCAGGAGTACGAGCAAGTGCTGGAGCAGAAAAGCGCCCTGGAGACGCGTGTGCTTAAGAGCGAAGAGCGGCGGCGCGCTTTTATGCATATACTCAGTGATCTAAATGATGTCAACCATAAGTTGAACGATCAGCGTAAGGCGATGATCCACATCCTGGCCGACTATGAACAGGATCGCAGTCGCCTCGAAAAGCAGACGGAGGGCCTGGATAATTCGCGTCGTGCTCTGATGCATATCCTGCAAGACTCGCATCAGTCTAATCTGCGCCTGGAAAATAGCCGTAAAGCCATGATTCATATCATGAGCGATCTGAAAGAGACTACGGCACAGGTTCAGCGCCGCGAGCTAGAGTTGCGCGAAAAGCAAGAGCAACTGGTACAGGCTGGCAAGCTGGCGACCCTGGGCGAACTTACGACAGGCGTTGCTCATGAACTGAATAATCCGCTCAATAATATTGGTCTATTCGTTGGTAACGCTATCGATCTAATCGAACTAGGTATGGCTGATAGTGATTCTGAGCGCATTTTGCAAGAATTGCACAATGCCATGCAGCAGGTGCGCAAAGCAACCGAGATTATCTCTCATCTGCGTACTTTTGGCCGTGCAGCCTCTGTCAGTCGTGAACCTGTAGTGATCAACCAGGTTGTTATACGTGCGATCTCACTCATGCGTGAACAACTGCGCCTGCGTCAGATCGATATCGATATTCAGTTTCCCGCGGAAGATGTGGTTGTTATCGGCAATGCTATTCAACTGGAGCAGGTTTTTATCAATCTACTGACCAATGCAAGGGACGCGATGGTCAACGCGCAGCGCAAAGTCATTACTATGACATGTACTATGGCTGCTCAGGTGGTAGATATCAATCTGTATGATACAGGTCCCGGCATACCTGTGGGACTTGAAAAAAGAATCTTTGATCCGTTTTTTACCACAAAAGAGGTAGGTGCGGGAACCGGTCTTGGATTATCCATTGCTTATGGCATCATTAAGGAGCACCAGGGTACTATTACGGTGGAGAATCGGCCAGGTGCAGGGGCGAGCTTTTCGATTCAGCTCCCGCTACATCAGGACGAAGAGTAAGGTGGGGTAAATATAGTATGAACCAGGCTCATATTCTGATCGTTGATGACGATACGGCGTTGTTGCAGGCTCTCCCTCAGGCCATCCATCTGCGAATGAGCGATGTGAAGGTAGATACATCCGACTCGGCATTGAGTGCACTTGGTCTGGTACAGGCGCACGAGTATGATGCCATCGTGAGCGATATCAAGATGCCGGGCATGGATGGTCTGGCGCTGCTGGCGAAGATACAGGAATTGCGACCTGCCACGCCGACGCTGCTCATAACTGGCCACGGTGATCACAATCTCGCTATTCAAGCTCTGCGCGGGGGTGCGTATGATTTTATTCAGAAACCGATTGACCGCGATTACTTTGCGGCTGCCTTGCGCAGAGCTATTCAGACGCACCAGTTGAGCCAACAGGTAGCTGAGCAGCAGCGCGTTCTGGAGAAATATGCGAAATCTCTTGAGCAAACGGTGCAGGAACGCACACGTGAGCTGGTGGAGGCAAATGCCGCCAAAGACGAGTTTCTCAGCATGGCCTCACATGAACTCAAGACGCCATTATCAGGCCTGAAAGGTATGACGCAACTTCTGAGGCGGCGCCTTGAACGCGCTGGTTCTGCTGAAGCCTCGTACCTTGGGAATATGGAAAACTCCATCAGGCGTATGGAAGTGCTGGTGAATGATCTACTCAACATTTCGTTCATAGAAAAAGGTATGTTTACCTTGCATTGCGAACGTTGCAATGTGAACGAACTATGCCAACGCCTGGTAGATGAGTTTATTGCTGGCACAAATCCTCATCCCATAGTTGTCTTAGATCTACCCGAGGAGACGCTGGAGGTTGATGTTGATCTTGATCGCCTTGGGCAAGTTCTTATCAATCTATTATCGAATGCGCGCAAATATTCTTCTGCCGATTCCCCAATCTATGTAACATTGAAGCATGCAGGTGACGAGTGTATTATCTCAGTGCGTGATAGCGGTGTTGGCATCCCCGCAGAACTACTCCCGCACGTTTTTGAACGTTTCTATCGTGTGCCAGGTATTGAGGTTCAGACAGGTTCCAGCGTCGGCCTGGGATTGGGCCTGTACATCTCGAAGCGGATTGTTGAATGCCATGCTGGCCGTATCGAAGTACAGAGCATACCCGACGATGGGAGTATTTTCTCAGTTATCCTACCTTTAATCGCACATTCTCTCGCTGAGATCGGGTTGGTAAAAGAAGCCCCGTAGAGGCAGGCCTTGTGTCTGCCGGGTCTCCCCTATAACAGACTCCTCGCGAGCTACGCCCCGCTCGTGCGGCAGACGCAAGGCCTGCCTCTACGGGGCTTCTCTATATAGAAGAAAATGCATCTTTTAACTCTCTTTTCTATTCTGGTATTCTATGGTATACTATAACATGTGTAAGATGGTTTTTGGTGTCTGGAGGAAAAAATTTATGAGTGATCTATTTGCTGATATGGAACGTGAGATGGGCTTTGCTGGTGGTGGGATTTATTTCCATCTATATCAGAGTTCAGGGAAGGTGGCCCACCTTGAACGTGCTTTAGAGATCTGGCAGGGGTCAATTGGTGAGATGGCGCGCGATGCTCCAGAATTACCACTATGTCTGAATATGGTGAGCTACGCACTTGGTGCGCGTTACGAGCATACGCACAAACTGGCTGATTTAGATGAAGCTACACATCTGTTAGAACTGGGCATCAGTATAGCAGAGGTCGGTTCGTCTATTTATGTGCAAACGTTAAATAACCTGGGGAATACACTGTGTATGCGCTATGAGCACACAGCGGATGCATCTGATCAGGATCGTGCAATTCAGTTATACGGGCAGGCGGCAGAACATACGCCGTTAGATTCGCCGGATTTGCCACAGCACCTGCATAATCTCTGTTCGTGTCTACTGGGGCGCTTTGTGCGCATAAAAAATATAGCCGATCTTGATCGCGCTATTCGTGCCTGGGAAGAGATTCTCTCCATCACATCTGCGAATACGCCGTATCGTTCAATGTACCTGGGCAACATGGATAATGGACTCCGCATGCGCTACACGCTTACTGAGAATATTGCCGACCTGGAACGTGCCATAGAAGTTTTGAGTATCCTGGTACAAGAAACCGCTCCAGACGCTCCAGAGCGCCCAGAATATTTGAATCGGCTCAGCCACGCTCTATTGATGCGTTATGCGCATACGGAGAACCTTGATGATCTTGAAACAGCCATTCAGGTATGGGAGCAACACGTCAAACAAACAACAACCGCTTCCGCTGATCGCCCGGTACGCCTGAACTTCCTGGCCTATGGACTGAGTATGCGCTACGATCATAGCAAGCATATGGCCGACCTGGAACGTGCAATCTTGCTACAGGAAGAGGCTCTGCGTCTCGCACCTGCGCTATGAAGTCACTGGAGACCCCGCTGATCTGGAGCGGGCTAATAAACTGGCGGAGTAGTACTTCAGAGGTTGAGCACTTATTGGCCATTTCAATACCCTCAAGCAGGTCGTAAAAGAACAAAGGTTCCTGCGTGCCCCTCGGGAGGAAAGTATGGAAGCGACAAAGAGATCAAGTGGAGGTGCAGGGATTACGCTTGCTGCTGCCCGTCAATCGAGAACTATGCTGATAGTTCATGTGATTGTCCGGGCAGTTGCAAGCGTAGTACATTTGGGAGTTTGAATACTTTTCCAGAGTTGCTTACTATCAGAGCAATTTCCCGTGAAATGTTGAAGAAGCGCTCTTTCTCATAAACTTATTATATCTTCGGTATAGGTCTTTTTATGTTGACCCTCTGTGAGATTTCAGAAAGGGGCTAAACATGTCTCGTTTCACGGAAGGCGCACGTGCCGTTTTCTTCCTGTCTGGCCCGACAGCTCGCGACAACTCTTGCTCAGCAAGTCCTGCTGCGCCAGTAACTACACATATCTCGCCAACTGCCTCAACTCCCCTTCCTCCGGCTTCGCCAACACCGGTCCCAGGCACACTTCTCTATCAGGCAGACTGGTCAAAGGGACTTTCTGGCTGGCGAGGGACTGCGGGATGGCAGGTTAGTAAAGATTATTTGCAAACGAATGAAGGAGAGAATCTTTCTATTACGGCACCTGTTCAGCTGGCTGTTTCCAATTATGCTATTGAGTTCCAACTCCAGGTGCTGCATTTCTCACAAAATGGTGGATATTTCCTCCTTACGGCGAAGAAAACTGCCGATAAAGATGGATATATAGCCGGTGTGCTCAACCTACTCAAGCCCGGTCCTCGCCCCTACGGCTCTCATCCTCAAGCCCAGGTGTACCTTGATCCAGCATCTTCGTCACTCATGCAGACAATCGACTTTGAGCCTCAGTTCCAGTTGCGTACCTACCGTGTTGAGATACGTGGCCCCTGGGTCCGCTTCTTCATCGATGGTGTAGCGGTAAGCGATGCCACCAGTAGCAGGACCGCTCATCTCTCAAATGGTCCGCTCAATCTCCTCTGCACGAAGGTCGCGCTACGTGTGAGCCATTTTCGCATAGCGGCGCTGTAGGAGTAAAAGGAACAGGTTTATCACACCTGTGTCGCCCATTTCTCAGTTGCAATATCCCTGTCACTTATTAAGACGCATCGGAGAGCCAATAGTTAAAGTTGGCGAACGAGTAAGCGTCATGTTTAACAATCTGCCCGGCAGACAGTTCCCATACTTCGCCCTTGAAGCGCTCAATGAACCAGCGGTCATGCGAAATGGTCACAACCGGTCCGGGGAAATGGATAATGGCGGACTCAAACGCTTCCAGAACATCCAGGCTGATGTAGTTAGTTGGTTCGTCAAGCAAGAGTATGTTGAGACCTTCCGCCATGAGGCATGCAATCTCCAGTTTACGCCGTTGTCCGATGCTCAACTGGCCGACCTTCTTGCTCATGTCTTCGAAGCGGAAGAGGCCATACCCGAGTAGCCTGCCTACAAACTCGCCTTCGTAACCGATCTGACCATACCTGTATGTCTCGATGACTGTCTTATCGAGATCGAAGCGCTCCGGTTCCTGTGCCAGGTAACCTATGCGTGCGCCGGGCACGATCTGTACAGTACCATCGTCGGGAGTTTCCAGGCCCAGAATGAGCTTGAGCAACGTTGTTTTGCCTGCGCCATTGGGGCCAATCAGCATGATGCGTGCTCTTTGTGTGACCTCCATATTCAGATCTCTGAAGAGGCAACGCTCGCCAAAGCGTTTGCTCAGATGTGAGAGTTTCAGCACAACCTGGGATTGCATAGGATCGCTCTTACTGAAACTGGAGTTGATGGACAACAATGCAGGCGGCTTCGGAATAGGATTCGCCTCGATGCGTTTGAGCTGTTCCTCAGCTGCTCGTACATTGCGCGCAACGGCGCTCTGCACGTTCTGGGAAAAGAAGTGCTTTGCGAACTTATCGTTATCGCGTGGCACTCGATTTGTATGTCCGACCTGGCGCCCTGTTTCACGCAGGCGCTTGCGTAATTCTTTTATCTCTTCCTGCTGTCGTTCATAATCTTCCTCCCATTTTGTCCGCTCGGCAGCTCTGGTCTGCACATAGGCA
>WNGD01005190.1_pt1 | contig 12677 bp, 9 predicted proteins | sample 5400671 | NCBI WGS metagenome assembly WNGD01 (sample SAMN13153369, study PRJNA577476) | soil metagenome | isolation source: 40 cm soil or saprolite under grassland replicate 2 | place: USA:California | collected 2016-06-15
CCGGCGGCGTGACGAACATGCGGCGCCGCCAGGAAGGTCGGCATGGCCAGCACCTCACCCGTCCAGTGAAACCATGTCGCCAGCACCCGCGGCGTCCCGTCGGTGGCGATGTAGGCAAAGCGCGCGGGAATCCGTGACCACAGCAGACGCCGCGCGACGTCGCTCTCCAGCAGGCCGAGGTCTCCCTGCCTCAGCGTCATCGGGTCGGTTGCCTTCGGATTGTTCTCGCCGGTCACAAGTCACCTTCCTTCTGTGTGGATGCCTGGAACGAACCGGGCATGCCAACCCCGGGCCCGCGCTGACCACCGTCCGGTACGGCCAGGCCTTCATGTGCGCTCCAGCCTGCCACCGATTATCGACGACCCTCCCTGCGCTCTATGCGTGTGCCAGTGCAACTTCACAGTGCGGGAACCTCCTGTCGGCCCGCTGTCGGCCGGCTGACGGCGGAGCTGACGGCGACAACTGGTGAGCATGCCTGTAACAGAGCGGGTCGACGCGGCCGTGGCGAGACGTGCCCGGTCGGCGCGAGGTGCTGGGACGCAGCCCCGAAGAGGTGTCGAGGGACCTAGCGAGTGGTTCCCTTGAACACGGCGCAGAGATGCGGGGAGGTGCCCATGATCGACTGTGACGAACGACCTGGACACCCTCTTGCCCGCACTTTATGTGGAGATCGACGATCATGTGATCCCGCCCGCCCGTCGTGGCCGGGGTCAGCCCAAGCGGCTCAGCGATGCCGAGCTGGTGTGCCTGGCGGTGGCGCAGGTGCTACTGGGTGCCCGCAGCGAGCATCACTGGCTGCGGATGTGCTACGGGCGGCTGGGGCACTTGTTCCCGTACCTGCCGCACCAGCCGGGCTACCACAAGCGGCTGAAGGCGGCGGCGCCGCTGCGACGAGGCACCCCGCCAACGGGTCCATCGGCTGGATCCGCCAATGGATCGAATCGGTCAACGACACCCTCAAAGGCCAGCTCGACCTCGAACGCCACGGCGGCCGCACCACCGAAGGCCTGTACGCCCGCATCACCCAGCGGCTGCTCGCCATAGCCGTCTGCATCTGGCACAACTGGGCCGCCGGCGCCCCGGTCAGGCGCTCGCTTATCCCATACGACCACTGACCTCATAAGGAATCACTCGTCTAGCCCATCCGGATCCGCATCCGGCCCTGCGGGGCTCCGGTTCACATTCCGCGTTCGCCCAACCATCCGGCGAGTTTCCCGGCGCGGCTGACGGCGCGTAGCCGCCGTTCAGTCTGTTCCCGCACCGTGGCGGAGGCGACGATGAGTAGCCGGTCTCCGGCTTGCAGCGTGGTTGTGGGCTGGGGGACGAATCCTCGGTTATCGCGGACGATCAGCGCCACGTTCGCCTGGGCGGGCAGGCGGAGCTCGAAGATCTCCACGCCGTGGAGCCGGGAGCCGGGTGGGATCTGCGCATGGAGCAGGTCGGCGTGCATGGCCTCCAGCGGCGCCGCCTCCACATCGATGCCGATGGGTTCTGCCGGTGTGTCACTTTCAGCCGCCGGGCTGCGGGCGCGAGCGTGCGGGCCTGGAGTGCGACGTTGACCGTGACGACGATGAACACCAGGTCGAACAGGCGTGTGGCGCCCGGGACCCGGCCACTCATGGGGATTGTCGCGAGCACGATGGGCACCGCGCCGCGCAGCCCTGCCCACGACAGGAATGCCTGCTGCCGCCAGGGCGTCCGCAGCGCCACGGTGGAGGCGAACACGGCGGCGGGCCGTGCAATGAACATGAGCGCGGCGCCGGTGATCAGGGCGGGCAGGACCTGCGCTGGGAGCCGGGCCGGGGATGCGAGCAGGCCGAGCATGACGAACAGGCCGATCTGGGCGAGCCAGCCAACTCCCTCGGCGAAGCCGCGGGTGGCCGGGCCGTGCGGCAGCCGCACGTTGCCGAGCACCAACTGCGGCCACGTAGACGGCAAGGAATCCGCTGGCGCGCGCCAGCGACGCCGTCCCGTAACTGGCGACGATGAACGCCAGGACCGCGATCGGATACAAGCCCGAGGCCGGGAGTGCCACCTTACGAAGCCCCCACGCGCCGAGGAATCCCACCGCCGCTCCGATCGCCGCACCGGCCACCAGCTGGTAGGCCACCACCCCCGCGATCAGCACAGGTGAGGGCGCTTGTGAGCCGAGCTCGCTGAGCAAGGTCACCGCCAGCACAGCCGGTGCGTCGTTCAACCCGGACTCTCCCTCCAGCATCCCGGCCAGCCGGGGCGGCAGCGGGAGCTTGCGCAGCACCGAGAACACCGCCGCCGCGTCAGTTGGCGCGAGAACCGCGCCGAGCAAAAGCGCGTCCCGCCACCCGAACTGCAGGAGCCAGTGCGTGAGCACCGCGACAACCAGAATGGTCACCGCCACTCCAGCGGTGGCCAGCGCCACCGCCGCAGGCGCCGCGCTGCGGGCGTGCACCCAGTTGGTCGTCAGGCCGCCCTCGGCGAGGATCAGCACGAGCGCGCTCAAGCCCAGGGTCTGCGCCAGCCCGGCATTGTCGAAGCGCACCCCGATCCCAGCTTCACCCAGCGCCAGGCCAAGGCCTAGGAACAGCAGCAAACCGGCAGGCCAATCCATGGGCCAGCCGCGCCGCCACGATCGCCGCGATCACCACGGCCGCGCCGATAAGCAGGATGACGCCCAGATCGCCCGCTCGCACCGCCGCCTCCGCATCCCCGCACTCAGGTCCGGTGTCGCTGGCACCAGTCTGCCCGGCCTGCACACCTCAGCAGGGTTACCCGCCGCGGCGGCGGCGGCCGGTCTGGGTAGCCCAGATCACCCGCATGGCGTCGTCAACCAAGCCGGCTCCGCTGTGGCACGCGGGTCAGGAGCGCTTGCTAGCTGCGATCAAAGCAGCGTCCACGACAATGGCGATGGACCGACACCCACCACCTGCGCCTGCTGGTAGCAGGCCACGATCCTGGCCAGCAGACGCCCGGTGCCGCACCCGACGTCCAGGATCCGGCCCGGGCGCGGGACGCGCTGCCGCGCATACCGCAAGTACCGCCTCGTGGACCGGCCGGTACAACACAATCTGAAGCTGGCTGGTGTCGTAGCTTGCGGCCCAGGTCAGGTGTGGTGGTGGGGCGGGTGGGGCTCGAACCCACGACCGGCGGATTATGAGTCCGCTGCTCTGACCAGCTGAGCTACCGCCCCGCGGAACTGCGTCCTCAAGCTACAGCAGAGACGAACCTGATGCGCGTCTAGCCGGTGCCGGAGATCGCGATACCGGCTACCTGACACTCAGCTGCATCGCCATCGCGTGCTCCACCAGCGCGATGAGCGCCGCCTTAGTGGATTTCCTGTCCCTGGCGTCGCACTGGATCATCGGCACGTGCGGGCTGACCGACAGGGCCTCCTGCACGTCGAGGACAGCGTGCGGGAAGTCCCCGTTGAAGCCGTTGACGGCAACGATGAAGGGCAGGCCTGCCGACTCGAAGTAGTCCACCGCGGGGAAGGAATCAGCTAGCCTGCGCGTATCCACGAGGACGACCGCGCCGATCGCGCCCTGGATCAGGTCATCCCACATGAACCAGAACCGGTGCTGGCCCGGCGTGCCGAACAGGTACAGGATCAGGCCGGCATCGAGGGTCACCCGGCCGAAGTCCATCGCGACAGTGGTGGTGGTCTTATCCGGCGTATGCGACAGGTCATCGACGCCGTCGCTCGCCGAGGTCATCACAGCCTCGGTTGTCAGCGGCGTGATCTCCGACACCGAGCCGACGAAAGTGGTCTTGCCCACGCCGAAGCCGCCCGCCACGACAATCTTGACGGACGTCATGGCCGCTTCGGCTACGTCCCCCGGGCCGGCTTTAGAGCTTGCGAAGTCCACTGAGAACCCTTTCGAGCAGGTTAAGATCCGGGCGCCCGTGCGCATGGTCCATCTGATGGACCCGGACCAAGCCCTGGACCGCCATGTCGGCGATGAGGATACGCGCCACGCCAAGCGGCATCCGGAGCACCGCGGAGATTTCCGCGACAGAGCGCCAGTCCCGGCAGAAACCCAGGATGGCCTGGCATTCCGGGCTCAGCACCGACAGGTCACGTGCCTCATAGTGCGAGGCCGCCACCATCGCTTCGATCTGCAGCTGGTACCTGGGCTTCGTCCGGCCGCCGGTAACGGCGTACGGCCGGACCAGGGCGCTACCGGTGCTGTCCTGAGCCCGGTAGGGATGCGAGTCATGCTGACCCGGATCGCGTGGGTTGGGCATGCCGCCCGCTGGCGGATCGCTCCCCGGAACGGGCTTAATATCGGCCTGTTCAGGGGGGTATCTGCCGTCAGCTGGCTCCCAGTCATTCCTGGCTGAGCCCGGCACTGGCGTCTCCTGTCACTGTGCGCCATTCTCCGGCCAGTCCGGCGGCAGGGCGCTACGCACTTCCGGGGTGAGGGCGCTCCCCACTCGCTCGACGAGCAGCGCCATCTCGTAGGCCACGAGGCCCATGTCACAGTCAGCGGCGGCAAGTACGGCAAGGCTCGACCCGTCGCTGATCGCCATCACGATCAGCAGGCCGCGCTGCATCTCCACGACGGTCTGGGTCACGGCGCCACCCTCGAAAACCCTGGCAGCGCCCTGGGTCAGGCTGGTCAGGCCCGACGTTACCGCCGCGAGCTGATCCACCCGGTCGGCCGGAAACCCGTGCGAGAACGCCATCGGAAGGCCGTCGGACGAAACCACGATCGCGTGCGCGACGGAAGGAACCCGCTCGACAAAGTTCGTGATCAGCCAGTTCAGGTCCTGCGCCGGGCGCACTAGCGGACTCACGGGCGCTCCTTCCTTTCGTGACCTGCGTCCGGTCCTCCCGCGGGCAGCACCGCAGGCCACCCCGCGCATGCCGTCCGGCTCAGCCGCCGCGATGCTCTCAGCATGCCAGCCTCGATGGCATCAGCGCGCGCCTCACGTGCCACCGTCGTCCTCTCGTTCCTGGGACTCCTCAGTGCCCCGCCGGGCGGCGCGGCCCTCCCTGACACCTCGCTGGAAGCTCGCGAAGCGATCCCTGGTGGCCGCCGCCGAGCGAGCCGGCGCGGGCGCGGCGGCTGGCTCAAGCCCGGCCGTGCCGGGAACGAGGTTCGCCTTGGGCACGCGCTTCGGCAGGCCAGCCGACGTGACGCCACCCGACGAAGGCGCGCTGACTGCCTCTGCCGCGCGCCAGCCCTCGTCGGCCGGTGAACTCCAGCTGTCTGCCTTCTCGTCCTCTTGCCCTGGACCAGCGACAGCGTGCCGTCCGCGGCGGAACCAGTCGGACTCCACTGACTCGAAGATAGGCAGCCGGTTCTCCTTCCCGACGGACGTTGCGGGCGGGACGACCACACCACCTTGCGCCGACGAACCTGGCGTCCAGCCGCTGGACGCAAAGCCGCCGTCGGCCGACGCTGCCCTTTCAGCCGTCTGGCCGGCCGCGGTCGGAGCGCCGAGAACCGGCTGGGGCCCGGTGCCTAGGACCGGCTGGGGCGCGGTGCCGAATGCCTCGGCGCTGGCGGCGAACGGATCCGCGTCACTGGCCGCGGGCTCCGCAGCGGCAGGCTCCGGGGACGTGCTGAACGCATCCGTGCCCGCTGAGCCGCCGGAGTCAGGGCCCGGCGTGAACATGCCCGGGCTTGTGCCGAATGAGTCAGCGCCATTCCCGAACGGGGACTCCTGGTCAGTGCTCGCCGCGGGAACGGTGCCCGCTGGTGACGGTGCGCCCGCCCCGAACGGCGCCGCATCCGTATCCGCGGCCGGCTGCGGGCTGGTACGGAACGCGGGCAGCGGGCCGGTCGCCGCGCCGGGCCTGGGTCCCGCGCCGGGAATCCGGCGCGGACGCAAGCCGCCATTGTCATCGACGTCGGCGCGCAGCGGCGCGAACTTTGGCGTCCTGGCGGCGGTGACCGCCTCCTCTGCGGCGGTGCGCTCGCCGCTCCCCCATTCGCCCGTGCTGAATACTCCGGCCACGGACCCGGCCGGCGCCGGGCCCGCGGTGGCGAACCCGGCCGCGGAGAAGCCAGCCGACGCGGTGTCGGCCGCGGCATCCAGCGCGCTCGCGTCGGACCGGCGCAGCCCGGGCGAGCCGCCTTCCGCCTCATGCGTGACCGCCTCGTCGGGCAGCCACACCAAAGCCGTCAGGCCACCGGACGCAGCGGGCCGCAGCCTGACCCTGATGCCGTGCCTGGCGGCCAGCCGCGCGACCACGAACAGGCCCATCCGGCGGGAGACCGCGACGTCGACCACTGGCGGGTTGTCGAGCCGCCAGTTCGCGTGGGCCATCTCCTCGGCCCCCATGCCCACGCCCTGGTCGGTAATGTCGAGCAGCACGCCGCCGCTGCTCAGCAGGTGACCGGCAATGGCGACCGGGGTCTCGGCGGACGAGAAGGATGTCGCGTTCTCGGCAAGCTCGGACAGCAAGTGGACGACATCGTTGACTGCCTGCCCGCGCACCGCGATCCCGGGCTGCACATTGAGCCCGACGCGCTCGTATTGCTCGATCTCCGATACCGCTGCACGGAGCACGTCCACCAGGGCGACTGGCTGATTCCACCGTTTGGATACGTCATGACCCGCGAGAACCAGCAGGTTCTCGGAGTTGCGCCGCATCCGGGTAGCGAGGTGGTCCATCTGGAACAGGTTCGCCAGCCGCTCGGAATCTTGCTCGCCGAGCTCAAGGTCATCGATCAGCTGGATCTGGCGTTCGACGAGAGACTGGCTGCGGCGGGAAAGGTTCACGAACATGGCGTTGACATTCCCCCGCAGGGCCGCCTCGTTGGCCGCGAGCCGCAGCGCCTCCCTGTGCACCTGATCGAAAGCGCGTGCTACCTGGCCGATCTCGTCCGCCGAGTCCACGTCGATGGGCTCCACGTCCAGCGGGGCGTCATCACCGTCCGTCTCGCTCATCCGGCGCACGGTCTCCGGCAGCCGGATGCCGGCTACCTCCAGCGCGCCTGCCCGCAGCCTGCGCAGCGGGCGGACCATGGAGCGGCCGACGATGGTGGTGAACACCAGCGCGAGGGCGAGCACCAAGAGGACCGCCGAGCTCGAGACGATCACACCGGTGATCGCGCTGTTGCGCAGCGTGGTGCTCCTGGCGATCACTGACTTCACCAGCTGCGCTTCCACCGAGCGCATGCCGCTGACCACAGCGTAGAGCGACGATTCGGCGTTGGCGACCACCGGGTCCTCGGCGCCCGGCGACGCGGTCCGGGCCAGCGAGATGGCCTGCTGCACCTGGGCTTGCGCCCCGGCCACGGTCGGTGCCGACAGAGCACCGTTGAGCTGCTGGCGCTGGCTGGCCGTGGCGGCAGTGTTGAATGCCGCCTGATTGGCTTGCTGCTGCGCCTCGGCGCCCGTGATCGCCGCCTGTATGCCGGGAGTGAACCCGGTGCGACTCAGGCCAATCAGGCTGCTCGGATGCGCGGCGGTAATGAGCGCCTGCTGCTCCGACGCCTCCTCCATCATGGCGGAGACCAAGCCGGCCACGTGGACCCCGCCGGCCAGCGTCGAGTCGCTGCTGCCCACTGCGACCTGGTCATCCAAGGCCAGCAAGGTGTTGATCTTGTCGGTGTACTCCTGGATCACGACCAGGGCAGGCAGCCGGGAGCGAGCCGCGGCGGTCCGCAGCGGCCCGAGCCCGTGGATCGCGGCAACCGCAGCACGCGCATCCTGCTGGGTCAGCTCGGAGTACCCGGTGCCGATCGTGGAGAGCAGGCTCGCCACCTGCCTGGCCGACCGGGATGAAGCGGCGTAGTCCCCGTGGTAGAGAACCTTCAACTCCAGCCGGGCATTCGCGGCCAGCGCGGCCAGCGTGGGATCCGCGGCCAGCGCGGACCTCGACGACAAGGCAGCGGCCCGGCCGCCGTTGTCGCCCAGCGTGATGAACGTGATCGTGTCCTGGCGCTCTCTCTGCAGCGCCTGCACGAGGCCGATGATCTCCCCATTTAGGTTAGCCAGCCGCACTACCCGCTGATACGCCAACGCACTCTGCGCCGACGAGCCGATGCGGATGCCGCCCAGCATCACCGCGGTCACTGTGGGGATGCCGATCAGCAGAAGGAGACGCGAGCGCACCCGCCAGTTCTTCAGGGCCCGGCGGGACCCTGGCCTCGGCCCGTCCGCCGCCGCGGACGGCCGCTGCTGGCCGTTGCGCGACGGGTCGCCGTCGGCCAGCGGGTCGACGTCGGCCAGCGGGTCGACGTCGGCCGACGGCGTGCCTTCGGCCGACGCAACGGGCTGCGCCGCAGCAGACAGCCGGGATGCCGACGGTGCCCGATTACCGGCCAGTCTCCGCTTGTCCTTACCAGCTGGTACCCGCCTGTCGGCATCGCGGGCGCTACGGGCCTTCTTATTCCTGATGGACAGCACAGCGCGCGCGCCTCTCACCCGGGGACCGGCAGATGCCGACCGATACGCGAGCCCCGCGGCGGAACCGACATGACACATCCCTTCCGGGCGGACTTCTACGTGCACGGCATGACCACCGGCCGGTGGACCACTCTAACGCGTAACCGGCCAACGCACAGCAATACCTCTATGGACGCAAACATCGCCATTGGAGCACAGAAGCCATCCAACGTGGCGGCACCAGTGTATTGTCTCAGCCTACGGTTGTGTCCTCGATCGTCCTATTTCTGCGCCGTCAGCGCGCCAGGGTGGAGTCTCATGCGGGTAGTCAAGGGCTGCGCAAGCGTCCGCGCCTCGCGCCTCGCGCTGGTCGCCATGGCGGCCGCCCTGGCGGTGTCCGGATGCAATGTCCTCGGTACCTCGGCGTCCGACCCGGGGAGCGGGCAACTGACCGTGGGCATCGTTCCGGGCATCGACAACTCCCCGCTCCATGTCGGCATGCAAGAGAGGTTGTTCCGCGATCACGGCTTGAACGTCGTGGTCAAGACCTACTCCTCGCTCCGGCCCGAGTTCCAGGCACTCAAGAGTGGCAGCGTGGACATCGCGGCCGGCGACTACGCCGACTTCTTCTACCAGGAAGCCAGGGGCAACGTGTCCCTGCACCTGGTCGCCGACGGCTACGACGCCGCTCCGAACGTGATGGAGGTCCTCACCCTGCCTGGCTCGGGAATCACGACTCCGCAAGACCTGGAGCACAAGGTGGTTGCCACCCCCGCGCCGCAGCTAATCCCGCCCGACAACGGCCCGTACACCAGCAACATCGTCTCCTACAGCATGGAGACGCTGGCTACGCAGTCGGTGCTGAACAGCGACGGCGTCACCCCCACCAGCGTGACGTGGAAGCCCACGCGCATGCAGGACATGATCGGAGAACTGCGCAGCGGGCAGGTGAGCGCGATCCTGGCCACCGAGCCTTATGTCATAGTTGCGGAATCCCAGCTGGGCGCGGTCGAGGTCATGGACTCGTGCAGCGGCCTGACCGCCAACCTGCCATTGTCCGGGTACTTCAGCCTCGCGGCCTATGCCAACGTGCACCGTGCGCAGCTTCAGCAATTCCGGGCCGCGCTGGGATCGGCGCAGGCTGACGCCGCCACCGGCGGGCCGCTGCAGGCCATGCTGACGCAATTCACCGGAATGACCACGCAGGGCGCTGCCCTGGCCACCATCGGCTCCTTTCCGACGTCGCTGGTCGTCGGCCAGGTACAGCGGGTCGCCGACCTCATGTACAACTCCGGGGTGATCAGCCGCCCGCTCGGCGTGAGCAGGCTGGCCAGCGATTAGCTGCCGCCCGGCGCCCGGGCCCAGCTCGCGTGCGATGATCATCCGCTGGACCCCGGATGTGCCCGCCCCGATCTCCGGCACCTTCGCGCCCCGGCTGGACCTCCTCGTACCAGCGCACTCGACGCCGGATCAGGCGCGGGGCGCTCACGACGCCGGCTCGGCTGTCGGCCCGACCGCCGATAGCCTGACGCTCCCCGGCATCTCGTGGGCATAGTGACAGGCTGCAGTGTGGCCGACCGAGACGAGCTGATGGGCGGGTTCTTCCACCGCGCACCGCTCCGGGTTACCCAACCGCTCCCGGAGCCAGCATCGGGTGTGGAACCGGCATCCCGTCGGCGGCGACGCGGGATTCGGCGGATCGCCGGGAAGTACGATGTGCTCCCGCCGCGCCTCGACCGATGGATCAGGCACGGGCACTGCCGACAGCAATGACACTGTGTACGGGTGCCTGGCATCGCTGTAAAGATCGGCCGCCCCGGCCTGTTCCACGATCTGCCCTAGATACATGACGGCGACGCGGTCGCTCAGGTGCCGGACGACCGCGAGGTCGTGCGCGATGAAGAGGTAAGAGAGCTTCAGCTCGTCCTGCAGTTGCTGCAGCAGGTTGATGATCTGCGCCCGGATCGACACGTCGAGCGCGCTCACCGCCTCGTCGGCGACGATCACCGCGGGGTTGAGCGCGAGCGCCCGCGCCAGGCCCACCCGCTGGCGCTGCCCGCCGGACAGCTCGTGCGGATACCGCCGGCCGTGCTTGGGCGACAGCCCGACCAGCTCGAGCAGGTCGCGGATGCGCTCGCGGCGCTCGGCGCGGGTTCCGATGTGGTTCACGTGCAGCGGCTCGGCGATGCTCGCGCCGGCCCGCCACTTCGGGTCGAGCGAGGCCGTCGGATCCTGGAAGACCATCTGGAGCTGGGATCGCTCCGCCCGGTGCCCGGCGCCGGCCTTCGCATCCGGCGCCCGCCCGCGGAACAGGATCGTCCCGGACGTCGGGGGGATGAGCCCGACGATGGCGCGCCCGAGCGTGGTCTTGCCGCTGCCGGACTCGCCGACCAGCCCGACCGTCTCGGCCGCCGCGAGCTGGAGGGAGACGCCGTCCACCGCGTGCACGTGCCCGACCGTCCGGCGCAGCAGCGTGCCTCGCGTGATCGGGAAGTGCACCCGCAGGTCGCGCACGTCGAGCAGCGCGGGCTCGCCCGCGGGCTGGGGGGCCTCGGTCACGCGGTCTCCTCGGTGACGGGCCCGTACCCGGGCGGCGGCGGGGCCGGGCGGAACCCGGGCCGAGCGGGCTCTCCCGCCTCGGCCTCGCCCGGTGCGACCGGGTTGTGGCACGCGAGCAGGTGCGCGCCGACGCCGGATCGCGGCCCGGCGGCGGCCGCGGCTGCCCAGGCCGTTTGCACCGGCTCAAGCCGCGGCATCTCCTCCCAGCAGGCCTCCAACGCCCAGGCGCACCGGGGGGCAAACGGGCAGCCAGGCGGCAGCCGACCGGGCTCGGGCGGCGCGCCGGCGATGTGGGTCAGCGGCCGTCCCACGTCGGCGACGCGCGGGATCGAGCGGAGCAGCCCGACCGTGTAGGGGTGATGCGGGTGGGCGAAGATCTCGGCGGTGGACGCGGACTCGACCAGGTGGCCCGCGTACATCACCGCGATCCGCCGCGTCATCCACGCCATGATCCCCAGATCGTGGCTGATCAGCAGGATCGCGGTGCCGCGCTGGACGGTGAGCTGGTCGAGCAGTTCGAGCACCTGGGCCTGCACCGTGACGTCGAGGGCGGTAGTCGGCTCGTCGGCGATCAGCAGCGTCGGCCGGAGCGCCAGCGCGATCGCGATCAGCACGCGCTGGCGCATGCCCCCGCTGAACTGGTGCGGGTAGCGGCGCAGCTGGTCGTCCGGCCGGGGGATGCCGACGGCGCCCAGCAGTTCCGCGGCCCGGCGCCGCGCCTCGCCCCGGCGCACGTCCTCGTGGGCCTGGATCGTCTCGACGACCTGCTCGCCGACCGTCAGCACCGGGTTCAGCCCGCTCATCGGGTCTTGCGGGACGAGCGAGATCTCCTTGCCGCGGAGGCCGCGCATCTCGTGGTCGTTCAGCCGGATCAGGTCGCGACCGCCGAACCAGATCTCGCCGGCGGCGATCCTGGCCGTGTGACGCGGCAGGAGGCGAAGGATGGCAAGGCTGGTCACGCTCTTGCCCGAACCTGACTCCCCCACCAGCCCGAGCGCCCCGCCGGCCTCCAGCTCGAAGCTCACCCCGTTCACGGCGTGCACGACGTTCCGGCCGCTGTCGAAGCGCACGGCGAGGTCGCGCACGCGGAGCACCGCGTCGCCCGCTGCCGCCTGGGCACCGCTGTCCGCGCTCATTCCTGCACCCCGCCGATGCTCCCCCGAAGACGCGGGTCGATCCAGTCCCGCAGGCCGTCACCGAGCAGGTTGAACCCCAGCACGGTCAGTGCGAGCGCGAGCCCGGCGAAGGTGGACCACCACCATGCGGTCTGGATGTAGCTGCGGCCCTCGGCGATGATCGCCCCCCACTCGGGCGACGGCGGCTGCGCCCCCAGCCCGAGAAAGCTCAGCGACGAAGTCGCGAGGATCGCGTAGCCGACGTCCAGCGACACCTGGACGATGACGATGGCCAGCACGTTCCGGAGCAGGTGCCGGGTGGCGATCCAGATCGTCCCGGCGCGGGCCAGCCGGGCGGCGAGCACGAACTCGCGCTCCCGCAGCGACAGCACCTGCCCGCGGATCAGGCGCGTGTACCAGGGCCAGAAGACCACCGCCAGCGCGAGCACGGTGTGCTGCAGGCTCGGGCCGAGTGTCGCGGCGATCGCCGCCGCCAGGATGAACCCGGGGAAGGCCAGGAACAGGTCGGTGACCCGCATGACGATCTCATCGACGAGGCCGCCGACCAGGCCCGACACGATGCCGACGGCCGTCCCGAACGTGACCGACAGCGACAGGATGATGACCGCGACCTCGACCGAGATGCGGGTACCGACCAGAACCCTGCTGAACAGGTCCCGCCCG
>WNGD01006175.1_pt1 | contig 12677 bp, 11 predicted proteins | sample 5400671 | NCBI WGS metagenome assembly WNGD01 (sample SAMN13153369, study PRJNA577476) | soil metagenome | isolation source: 40 cm soil or saprolite under grassland replicate 2 | place: USA:California | collected 2016-06-15
AGCACATCGCATGATCCGAAGGGAGGCCATCGATGTCCACCATGAAGTCCGGCATCATCGGTCTGGCGGCCGCGGCCGCCCTGCTTCTGACCGGCTGCGGAGCGACCCAGGTGGCGGAGGACCAGCCTCCGGCGGTGGTGCAGGCCGTCCAGGGGTCTCCGATCCCGCAAGTCCGGCTGACGGACCAGGCCATGCACCGGATCGGCATCGCGACCCAGCCGGTGCGGGTGGCGAAGGTCACGGTCGCTGGCCGGCGCGGCCCGTACAAGGTGATCCCCTACTCAGCGGTTGTCTATGACAACGACGGCTCGACCTGGACCTACGTGGAAACTGCCGCACGGACGTTCATGCGCGAGCGCATCACCGTCCGCGTCATCCAGGGCGTGACCGCGGTCGTGTCCCAGGGCCCCGCGGCGGGGACCATGGTGGTGACGGTGGGGGCGCCCGAGCTGCTCGGCACCGAGTACAACATCAGCGGTGAGGAATGAACACCGAGCCGCGAACCCTGATGGGCTGGATCATCGGTTCCAGCCTCAGGTTCCGCCACCTGGTGACGGCGGCCGCGGCAGTGATGATGGCCCTGGGCATCACGGTGCTGCCGCGCATGCATGTTGACGTCTTCCCGGAGTTCGCGCCGCCGCGGGTCCTGATCCAGACCGCCTGCGTCGGGCTGTCCACCTCCGATGTCGAGCAGCTCGTCACGGTGCCCATCGAGGCCGCGCTGAACGGCATCCAGGGCCTGGACGACCTGCGGTCGAAGTCCGTGCCCCAGCTGTCCTCGATCGAGGTGCTCTTCAAGCAGGGGACCGACCTGCTCCGGGACCGCCAGCTGGTGCAGGAACGGCTGGCGATCGTCGCGCCCACCCTGCCGACCTGGGCCGCGCCACCGGTGATCCTCGCTCCCGTGTCGGCGACCGGGCGGGCCATGCAGATAGGCATGACATCGAAGAGCCGTTCGCTCATCGAGATGTCGATGACGGCCTACTGGATCATCAGAGCCCGGCTGCTGCGGGTTCCCGGGGTGGCCAACGTGGCCATCTGGAATGAGCGGCTCCATCTGATGGCGGTGATGGCAAGACCGTCGAGGCTGCGGGCGGACAACGTCCGCCTCACTCAGGTGATGCAGGCAACCGCCGATGCGGTGGATTCCGGGCTGCTGAGGTTCTCCACCGGATCGGTGATCGGCACCGGTGGCAACATCGAGACCCCGAACCAGCGGATCAGCGTCCGTAACGTCCTGCCGGTGGTGACCCCCGCCGACCTCGCGGAGGCACCGGTGCCGACGAGGTCCGGCCGGACTGTGCCGCTGGGGGACGTCGCCACGGTGGGCGTGCAGCACCAGCCGCTCATCGGCGACGCGATCATCGACGGCAATCCTGGCCTGCTGCTGGTGGTCGAGAAGCTCCCCACGGCCAACAGCCTGCAGATGACGGCCGGGGTCGAACAGGCGCTCAAAGAGCTCCAGCCGGGGCTGCCCGGGATCAAGTTCGACACCAAGGTGTTCCAGCAGGCCGACTTCGTCAAGCTGGCGATCGCCAACCTCACCGAGGCGCTGGTGCTCGGGTTCATCCTCGTGGTGGTCATCATCACGCTGTTCCTCTTCGAATGGCGGATGGCGCTGATCAGCCTGCTGACGATCCCGCTCTCGCTGGTGGCCACCATGCTGGTGCTCTATTGGCGCGGGGCGACGATCAATACCATGACGCTGGCCGGGCTGGTTATCGCGCTCGGGGTGGTGGTGGACGACGCGATCATCGGTGTCGAGAACATCACCAGGCGCCTGCGGGCCGAACGGCAGAGCGGGGGTACCCGTTCGACCGCGTCGGTGATCCTGCGGGCGTGCCTGGAGGTCCGCAGCCCGATCGTCTACGCCACGTTCATCATCGTGGTGGCGCTGATCCCGGTGTTCATGCTGACCGGCCTGATCGGCGCGTTCTTCCGGCCGCTGGCCCTGTCGTACACCTTCGCGATCGTGGCCTCGATGGGCGTCGCGCTCACCGTGAGCCCTGCGCTGACCCTGACGCTGCTGCGCGGCGTCCCGATCGAGCGGCGCTTCTCCCCGCTGGTCGGCTGGCTGCAGAAGGGCTATACCGCCGGGCTGTCCCGGGTCATCCGCCGACCGGTCGCGGCGTACCTGACGTTCGCCCTGGTGACACTGGCCGGTGTGGCGGTGTACCCGCACCTGGGGCAGTCGCTGTTCCCCGGCTTCAAGGAACGGGATTTTCTCATCCACTGGGTCGCCCCGCCGGGCACGTCGACCGCGGAGATGGAGCGGACGACCTCGAAGATCAGCCGGGAGCTGCTCGCCATCCCCGGAGTGCAGAGCGCGGGTGCCCATATCGGCCAGGCGCTCCTGGGCGAGGAGGTGGCAGGCGTCAATCTCGGGGAGATCTGGGTCAGCCTCTCGCCGCAGGCCGACTACACGCTCACCCTGGACCGGATCCACGCGGTCACCAACGGGTACCCGGGGCTGTACCGCGAGGTGCAGACCTATCTCGACGAACGGATCGAGGAGGTGCTCACCGGCGGCAAGGAACCCATCATCGTCCGCACCTACGGCGAGGACCTGGCGACCTTGCGGGCCAAATCCGACCAGATCCTGAAGCTGGTGGAATCCGTGCCGGGCGTCGTGGACGCGCACCGCGACATCTCCAGCGATGTCCCGCAGGTGAACGTGACCGTCAACCTGGCCAAGGCGGAGCGGTACGGCCTCAAGCCGGGCGACGTGCGCCGGGACGCCGCCACGCTGGTCGCGGGCGAGGAGGTCGGTGACATCTTCCGGGCCGGCAAGGCATATGACGTCGTCGTCTGGAGCCCGGAACGGGTCCGGCACAGCTTCACCGACGTGGAAAACCTGCCGATCGACGCCCCGTCCGGGGGGCGGGTGCGGCTCGGCGCCGTCGCCAGCGTGTCGCTGCAGCCCAATCCGAACGCGATCGATCGCCAGGGTGACTCGCGGTATCTGGACGTGGGAGCAGGCGTATCCGGGCGGGACCTGGGGGCGGTGGTCAACGACATCAACAAGAAGCTGGCCGCCGTGCACCTCGACCGCGGGTACCACGTCGAGTCGCTGGGGGAATACCGTGAGCGGCAGACGGCGCAGAGCCGGCTGCTTCAGTCGTCGCTCATCGCGGGGGCAGCGATCCTGCTCCTGCTGCAGGCGGCATTCCGCAGGTGGCGGCTGGCGGCCCTGGTCTTCCTGACCTTGCCGATGGCTCTCGTCGGAGGAGTGCTCGCGGCCTGGGCGGGCGGCGGGATCATTTCCCTGGGCTCGCTCGTTGGCTTCTTCACGGTGTTCGGCATCGCCGCCCGCAACGGCATCCTGCTGGTCAACCACTGGCAGCATCTTGAGGAGGAGGAGGGGATGGAGTTCGGGCCGGCCCTGGTGATCCGCGGCGCCCGCGAGCGGCTGTCGCCGATCCTGATGACCTCGCTCGCCACCAGCCTGGCCCTGGTCCCGCTCGTCGTCCTGGGCGACCGGCCCGGCCACGAGCTCGAGCTGCCGCTGGCCGTGGTCGTGCTTGGCGGGCTGGTGACTTCCACGCTGCTCAACCTGGTCGTCGTCCCCTCGCTGTACCTGCGATGGGGCAAGAGCCGGCGCGCTCTTAGGGAGGGGGCTGGCGATGTTCGCTAAGCGCCGTATCGGGTCCCTGGTGGCCATGGCCACCGTTGGGGTGCTGTCCCTGCAGGCGTGCGGGCAGGCCACCGCCCAGCAGCCACGGGCGAGCGGGACGGCAGCCAGCGGCCGCTTCCCGCGGCCGACCGTGGTGGACAACCGGATGTTCCCGCTGGTCCCGGGGACCCGGTTCAGCTACAGCGGGACCATTGTGGAAGGCGGGTCCACCACCCCGCACACCGTAGTGTTCACGGTCACCGATCTCACCAAGGTGGTCGCGGGCGTGCGCACCGTGGTCGCCCTGGACCAGGATTTCCTGCAGGGCGAACTGCAGGAGCAGGAACTCGCCTTCTTCGCCCAGGACGCGGGCGGCAATGTGTGGAACTTCGGCGAATACCCGGAGGAGTACGAGAACGGCCGTCTCACTGGCGCGCCCGATACCTGGCTCACCGGCACGGCCGGTGCCCATGGCGGCCGCCACATGCTCGCCCGGCCCGCGGCCGGCGTGCAGTACACGGAAGGGCGGGTGCCGGCCATCGAGTTCTATGACGTCTCCCGGATCGTCAGCACCAGCCAGGTGACCTGCCTGCCCTCGGGGTGCCTGCGGCACGTGCTCAAGGTCGACGAATGGAGCCCGAACGACCCAGCCAGCGGCCACCAGCTCAAATACTACGCTCCCGGCATCGGCCTAGTCCGGGTCGGTGCGCGAGGCGGGGACTCCCGCGAATACCTCCGCTTGACCGCGGTCAGCCATCTGGAGCAGACGGCGATGGCCCAGGTGCGGGCGGAGGCGCTGAAAATGGACCGGCGCGCATACCGCATCAGCAAGGTCTACCGGGTCACCCCGCCCGCCACCCAGCGACACTGACGACCACAGCGGGCCGGGCCAGGCGGGGCCCACAGGCTGGCCAGCAGGGATCATCTGACCAGGCCGAGCCGGAACGCATAGGCCACGAGCTGGGCCCGGTCGCGCGACCCGGTCTTGGCCCGCAGGTGGTTGATGTGGGTCTTCACCGTGGTTTCGGAGACGAACAGCTTGGCGGCAATCTCAGCGTTAGACAGTCCCGCCGCGATCTCGATGAGCACATCGGCCTCGCGCGGGGTAATCCCGTAGCGGGACCAGCGGGCTCCCGGGTCGGCCGGGATCCCGGAAGAGCCGTGGCCGCCGTCGGCGGTGCCCGGCAAGCCAAGGCGGTCGCCCTGGACGATAGCCTCCACCAGCCGACGCTGGATCGACGGGTCGAGCTGAGCCTCGCCTGCGCGCACAACGGACAGCGCCTGGGAGATCTCCTCGGCCCCGGCGTCTTTGGTGAGGAAGCCCCGCGCGCCGGCCTGCAGCGCGGCGAGGACCGTTTCGTCATCGGAGTAACTCGTCAGCACCACCACCGGGATGCCCGGGTGCGCTGACACGAGACGGCGTGTCGCCTCCACCCCGTCGCAGTTCGGCATGTGGAGGTCCATGAGCACCACATCGGGCGCCAGAGACAGCGCCTGGCGGACGGCATCCTCACCGTCGATGGCCGTGCCCACAACCTCCACGCCGGGCAGCAGCGAAAGCAGCAGCGAAAGACCGTCGCGTACCACCCGCTGGTCATCCGCGACTAGCACCCGGATGAGAAGCTCCGCTGGGATGGCCATGATGATCAATTCTCCTTCGCCGCGGGAACAGCCGGTTCACCCAGAGACAGCGGAAGCCGCAGATGGACTGTGTAACCGTCAGCCGAGGGCCCGGCCTCAAGCTGCCCCCCATGCAGCGATGCCCGCTCCGCCATGCTGGTGAGGCCAAAGCCGCTAGGCAGCAGCCCGGCGCCCACGCCGTCGCCGCCATGGTCGGTGACCGTGACGTCAAGGGTGTCCGGAGCCCAGCTCAGCAGCACTTCCACCCATGCCCCATGACCCGCATGCTTGGCCACATTTGTGAGCGCTTCCTGCACCACGCGGTACACGGTGAGACTGGCCCCGGACGACAGCGCACGCGGCGTGCCTTCGACCTTGAAGGCGACTGGGATGCCCAGCGTGGATGCCGTCTCCGCGACCAGGTAGGGCAGCCGCGCCGGGCCGGGTATCTCGTCCTGGCGCAGGGTCTGGAGGGCGCGGCGAGCGTCCAGCAAGCCGCTCTGGGCCAGTTTCCGGGCGGAACCGATCTGGCCGATGAGCCTGCTGTCGGCCGTGGTCGCGACGGCAAGCAGCCGGGCGCCCTCCAGTTGCAGCGCCAGTCCCGACAAGCAGTGAGCCAGTACGTCATGCAATTCGCGGGCGAGCCGTGAACGCTCGGCCATGGCCGCCATCTGCTCGTGGGCCTCACGCAGTGCAGCCTCCTGGGCGAGCATGGCTTCCGCACGGGCATGGGCGTCCCGGCTGAATGCGATGAGGGCCGAGGTCCCGAAGAGGAACCCGGCGCCGAGCGCCACGGCCAGCACGGCAGTCGCTGGGTTGACGGAGTCACGCGCGTCGGCGATGGCAATCGCCATCACCACCGGCGTCCCGGCCAGCAGGGCAATCCATTTAGGAGCCCGGATTGCCAGTCCGGCCAGCGCCATATAGCCGACCACGAAACCCGGGCCGTCCGACTGCAGCCAGTCCAGCGCCGCCCCGCACAGCCCCAGGCCGACCAGCGTCGGTACCACCATCCGCAGGTCGCTAACCCGCTCGGACAGCGCCACTCCCCAGCATGCGCTGGCCGCGATCAGCAGCCCTACAGCGACCGCCCCGGCCCTTCCGGCGGGCAGTCCTTCCGCTGCCACCCCGATGCCGACCCCGACCATGGTGAACACGCCGACCTGGGCCAGCCACGACCGGACGTCCCGCCGCGCCCCGCTCCCCGAGCGACCCCTGCGCCTACGATAACTGATCGCACCGGCCAGCTCGATCCTCTGCCGTACGGCTCCCCAACGTTGACTAACGGCAGCCCCCAGCATCCCTTGCTTCCCCTCTTGTGCCTGCAGTCGCAGCGGGGGCCCTCACGTGAGATACGTTGCGCGTTTGATCCGGAAAAGCAGGACTGACGGCCGGTGCCGCCCAGGCCGGTGGTCTGCATGTGACGACCAAATCCGGGTGGCCAGGCAGGTTGAGGCGCGCGAAGGACTCCGGACCGCGATCCCGCTGTTCCCCCGAGGATGCGCAGCGATCTCGTCCCGTGCAGCGCCTTTTCGGCGTCCCCTATCCGAGTCAGGCAGTCCCCCATGCACCGGAATTTACCATTACTTTGCCTAGATTTGACAGCAGGCATGGTCCATGGATGCGGAGCCGCACGGGATTCTCCTGGCTCAGAACAGGAGGTGCGCCAGGTCATCTAGATGCGTTCAGGCCGCCACTGAACAAAGGTGGTTCCCGGGCCGGGCGATAGTGCAGGGCCCGGCCCGGGCGAGCTGACGGGTCACCGGATACCGGCTGCGCCGCGGAGGTGCGTCTTGCGGCTCGTGCCCGGCGGTCCACACCGACCGGGCGGGACCGGCCTACCTGGGCCATTCACGCGTCCCGGTCGCTCCTTCTGGCCACCGTCTCGGCGAGGAGCCAGCCCACGATGACGTCCACGGCCAGGATCAGCGCGATGAGAGAGCCGGTAACGATCGGCACCTCCTCTGCTCAGGGTTGTTTTATGATAAAATCAATCGACATTATAGGGAAGCCTCGCTATACGGTCATCACCAGCCCACAACTACAACGGGTCATGCCACGGTCGGCACCACACCAACCGGCAGCCACCCGTGACCGGGCTTGTGCTCCTGATCGTGGTGGCGGCGAGCGCAGGTTGCGCCGTCCGGGCTGGCCGTCGGGACTGGTGCCTGGGCTTTCCCAGGCCGGGTCCGCAAGACTTCCGCTGTAATTCATGTGCCGCTCATAGGGCCGTTGCCTAGGCGGGTGTCTGCTAGGGGTTGGACCTGGCGCGCCGTCTCGCATACAGACGCATGTTCCGGACGTATCCAGCCCAGGCCACGTGAGGGGGACAGCTGTGATAACCGTCGGCCAGCCTGGGCCGGGCCGGAGGGTGGTCTTGCGGCGCCAGCCGGCCGCCATCATTGATGGCCGGCCGGAAGGCGGCTACAACGGCGCGTTTGAGATCATCTGCCGCGACTGCGGGGACGATCCTGGCCTGGAGTACCGCCAGATCTCACCCAGGCTTCAGCTCGTCCGCGGGCCCTACGCGCTCGCTGTGGGCGTCGCGGCATATGAGGAGCACATCGAGTGGCACGAAAGGGCAGCCTCCGAGACCAGCAGCGCACCAGCAGTCAGGCATCGGTGACTTTTGGGATTGGCTTGAGGGGTCCGTCCGGGCCGTCGGCCGCCGGGGTCAGGCAAGGAACCTGGCAAAGTCCGGCAAATGCCTGGTATCGCCGCGGTGAACGAGCGTAACGTTGTGACCCCATGATCCCATGGGCTGGGTCGCCCCTCGGGCCCGGCCCCGGCGCTGCCGGGCCGATTAGGCTGGCCACGCACAGGGAAGATGGCCGATGACCTATGCAGCGCTAGTTAACGATGCCCGTTCTGGTCCTTGGTCGTGATAACCCTGCTGCTGGTGATTTGCATCAGCGCGGTGATCTTGGCACCCCTACAGCCCCCCGCTTCTCCCGCATCGCACAAACATCAAGCCACTGTGCCACCCCTACCGCTGCCGACCAGACAGCCACCGAACACCACGCCATCCCCGCCCGTGCCGCGCAGCCAGCCACCGGTCACCGCACCCACCGTCGGCTTCCATGGTTGGTCCGCAGGCGACGATCAGACCACAGAGCTCGGTGCCCTGCAGCCGAGGGCCGGTCGTGGACGTGAGCGCGGCGCCGTGCGCATCGCGGGCTCGGCCGTTACCAGGAGCATCATCTGTGGGGAACCCGTCCAGGCTACCTCGGCGCGCATGACGCCGCCGAATTCCCAGCCAGGAACGCGGGCCGGCATGACCTCATTCGCCGCAGGCGTTGGGCTCGGGCGCGGCTGGTGCTGAGGGCAGCCGATGCCGGAACAGGTGAGCCGCCGTGAACACCCACCTGGTCCTGCCATCGTCGCCGCCCGCGCAATCTGGCCGGGTGGCTGGGCCTGGCCCGTTCGCCCGCTGCCCCAAGTGCAAGGGCACCGGGCACATCAGACGCGGCCCAGGCGCTGCCCGGTCTGCCCACGGCGCAAGAGACACCGCCGCGTCCAGAGGTCTGGCTCCCGCGCCGTCCGCCGGGCTCGTGCCGCGGGGAGTACCACACCGGCTGGCGGGCCTGCTGCGCACGCACTCGGCCCTGACGGGGAAGCCCGGGCCGGGCCGGAGCTGACGGAACGCCCAGCCCCGGGCTGCCTTCCGGGGGGGTGCCCCGGGCCTTCCGGACTGCGGATCTGTCAAGGGACATCAGGAACTGCCCGGGGACGGTCGTGAGTTCTGCCCGCTGGTGGCCACCAGATCTGCCCGGTGGCGGCCACCAGACGGGCTTGGGGTTCAGGTGCTGAGGGGCATCACTCCCTTCCCGGCCAGGGCCTGGGACAGGCGGATGCTGTCGCCGGCGGTCTGGCAGACGTGCGCGTGGTGCATCAGCCGGTCGACAGTGGCGGTGGCCAGGGTTTTGGGCATCAGCTCGTCGAACGCCGACGGGTGCAGGTTGGAGCTGACCGCGACGCTGCGTTTCTCGTAGGCGGCATCGACCAGGCGGTAGAGGCCTTCGGCGGCATCAGGGCCCACGGGGAGCAGGCCGATGTCGTCGACCACGACCAGGTCGGCTCGCAGGATCCGGGTGATGGCCTTGGTGACCGAGTCGTCGGCGCGGTGGGCGCGGACCAGGACGCCGAGCTGCTCGAGGGTGAACCAGGCGACGTGCCGCCCGGTCTCGACGGCGGCCTGGCCGAGGGCTTCGAGCAGGAACGTCTTGCCGGTGCCCGACGGGCCGCAGACCACCAGGTTCTCGTGCCGTCCGATCCATTCCAGCGTGCGCAGCGCCTGCTGGGTGGGCGCTGGGATAGAGGAGAGTTTCCCGTCCCAGGCGCCGAAGGTCTTCCCGGTGGGGAACGCGGCGCGTGCCCGGCGGGTGGCCAGCGCGGAGCGGTCCCGGCCGGAGACTTCCTCGGCCAGCAGCGCCCGCAGCACCTCGGCCGGGTCCCACCGCTGGGCCTTGGCGGTGGCCAGCACCTCGGGGGCGATGCGCCGCATGTGCGGCAGCCGCATCCGGCGCAGCAGGGCTTCCAGCCCGGCATCTAGCGGCGGCGGCGCCGGCCCGGCGGCGGTCACCGCTTCCTCCTGGCGGGTGTGCGGGCGGCGGGCGCGAAGTCCAGGCAGTCGATGGCCAGGCAGACGTCATACCGCAGGTCCCCGCGGGTGCGGCCGCCTGCGGCGGCCCGGGCGGCCTGGTCCAGTACCGCGCGGGCCTGCGGGCCGCCGTGCCGCTCGGCCCAGTAGAGCAGCTGCGAGCAGGCGGTCAGGGCACTGCGGATCACCTCGGTCTCCTCGCTGGTGAGCCTGGCGGCCTGGTGCGGGGCACGCAGGGTCATCGGGCTGCCTCCTGCCCGCCGTGCCGCGCCCACCCGCCGGTGCCTTGCGCCAGGGTGGCCTGCTCCCCGGCCCGGGACACCTCGCCGTCGGCGGCGCAGGCCTGATGGGCCAGGATCGAGGCCAGGTCGCCGTCGGCGAACCGGCCGGCCGCAGCGGCCTCGCCCAGCGCCCGGTCCACTGTGGCGGTGCCGTGCAGGACGGCCAGCTGGGATGCCTGAGCCATCTTGGCCCGCACCCGCGTCGCGCCCGCGGCGGCGGCCTCGGCCAGCCACATGCCGGCGCCGTCGCCGATCGCCAGGAACTGTGCCTCTGCCTGCGTGCGCGCCTTCGGCGACCGTCCCAGCGCACCGGGCGGGGCCGGCGGATAGTGGGTGTCGTCGACCCGCGGGCTGCCCGGCGTGGTCACCAGGTGACGGGCCACCCCGGCGACCCCGGCCTGCGCGGTGTGGGTGATCACCACCTGCCCGCCCTGCCGGCGCACCCAGACTGCCTGGCCGGCCAGCTGGTGCGGCACCGAGTACTGCCCGCCCTCGAACGTCACCAGCGACAAGTCGTCCACGGTCCGGGTGACGCCCAGCGCCGCGGTGAACGGCGCCGCCGGGACCGGGTGCAGCCGGGCCCGTTCCTCGGCCAGCATCTCCGCCGGCGGCCGCCGGGTGATCCGGTGCGGCCGGGTGTTCACCTGCTCGCAGAACACCGCGCACGCCGCCTCCAGCTCCGCGAAGCTGGCGTACTCCTCCAGCAGGTTCGCCTCCGCGGGTACCAAGTCGGCCTTGGCGACCTTCACCGTCGACTCCGACCCGCCCTTGGACGCCGGGTCATAGGGCACGCAGGTCGCGATCGTCAGCCCGTAGTGCCGGCCGAAGGCGACCGCGGCCGGGTTGCGGACCGGGAGCCCGGCCACGTGCTCGACGGTCACGGTCTTCTCGTTGTCGGTCAGCAGGTACGTCGGCACCCCGCCCGCCAGGCGCAGCGCCACGTCGACCACGGCGGCCACGCTCGGCCAGGTCTTGTCCAGCAGCGGGACGACCACCCGGAACCGCGACCAGGCCAGCCAGAAACAGAACAGCACCGTCGCCGCCGACCCGATCCGCGGACCGTCGCCGAAGTCATACTGCGCCCACATGCCCGGCTCGGGCACCCACGGCCGGTGCACCCGGCGGCGGCCCGCCTGCCAGGCCGTCTTCAGCCCGGCGACCGCCCGGCGGGTCGTGCGCTCCGACCCGCCATACCCCATCGCGGCGATCTTGTCGTGCGCGACGTCCGCGCGGACCTTCCCCTTGCTCCGGTCGACCAGTTCCTCCAGCTTCGGCAAGAACGGATCGATCACCCCCGGCCGCCGCGCCGCCGCGCCCGGCGCCCGGCCCCGCTCCCGCTCGGCCACATACCGCGCGACCGTATGATGCGAGCAGCCCGCCAGCTCGGCGGCGTGTTCATGATCTCCTCGGCAGACTTCACTCGTCCCCTTCCCGGGACTGAGTACGGATTGGCACCGCTCAGCCAAGCCGGGAAGGGGCCCCCCCGCCGGGTAACCGGCAGGGAACCGTCAAATCGTGTCGGGCAGATCTAGTGACCGCCGCCGGGCAGTTTCCATGGCCGCCAGCGGGCAGCTATCTGGCCGTCTGCGGGCAGTTTCTCGCGGCCGTCGTCACCCGATTACCGCGTTTGAACCGCACTCTGCCACCGGTCAGGAGGCGCGTCATCCAGCTTCGGCGCTGCCCATCCCCGTTCATCTTCCATTTTTCTAACGATGTATCGCCAAGGCCCGCGACGCGCCTGCCATGCGGCGGTGTCAGAGCAACAAAAAGGCAGGCAATTGCCATGCCGGGAGGCGCTGCCCCACACAGAACCGGATGATCTGCACGCCGCGGCTCACATTGCTGACGTTGCTCTCAGCCGCTCAGAGTCGGCGATCTGGCCTCACGCTGCGTCTGAGTCTAGATCACGCTCCGTGACTGGCGCTGGTCTGCTCCTGGCGCGCAGGTATCCGCCGATCTACACATTCCGACCTGTGGCTGGCGCCATCGAAGCCGGTGCCGAACGGCTGGATCTATGGGCAGCCGGTCAGCACCGGCAGCAAGCCGGGCGCGCAGATGGCGACTGCTCGGTGCCAGGATCAGCGGCCACCCGCGCCGGAACCCGGGCGGAAGAGGGGTACCGTCCCCAGTCATGGGCACCAAGGCCGAACGGCGCGCCGCCCGCGAACGGGTGAGCGCCTACCATCAGGCGCAGCTGGCGAGGCTGCTCAGCCACGTCGCCGCGGCGATCGACCGCTATCGGGACGGCGAGATCGACGCCTGTACCGTGGATGAGACGATCCACCACTACCACCTCGCCGCCACGCAACTCTGGAAGTTCTGTTTCGCCGGTGGCGGAGGCACCCACGCCGAGCTCATCGCCGGCATCCTCGACCGCATGACAGCCGACGCAGAAACCATCGACTGGTGGGAACGCGCCACACCGCGACGACACCAATGATCACGTCTGTGCGGCGCGCTCCAGCTCGGAGAGCTGCTTCTGTGCGAGTGATGAGCACGCCGTGGGAAAGCAGTCGCTGCGGCCCTCGGCCCGCCGCAGTTTATCTACTTAACCGGATACGGG
>WNGD01005191.1_pt1 | contig 12674 bp, 17 predicted proteins | sample 5400671 | NCBI WGS metagenome assembly WNGD01 (sample SAMN13153369, study PRJNA577476) | soil metagenome | isolation source: 40 cm soil or saprolite under grassland replicate 2 | place: USA:California | collected 2016-06-15
ATCCCGAGGATGACCGCGGAGGTGAGCGCTCCGCCGACTCCCTGGACGAAGCGGGCTCCGATCAAAAGACCCTGGCTCTGGGAGAGCGCGCAGAGCAGGGACGCGCCGGTGAAGACGCCGAGCCCGGCCAAGAAGACGCGCCGCTGGCCGATCAGGTCGCCGATCCGTCCCGAGAGCAGCAGGAGGCCGCCGAACGCGATCAGGTATGCGTTCACGACCCACGCGAGGCCGTTCTGGCTGAAGCCCAGGTCCTCCCGGATAGACGGCAGGGCGACATTCACGATCGTCGCGTCGAGGACGATCATCAGCATGCCGACGCAGAGGACGTAGAGCGCCAGCCAATGCCGCCGCTCCGCCGCCGCGATCTCAAGAACGCTGGTCTGCTGCATCTGCTACCTACCTTCTTGCGCGCCGAACCTACGAAGCCGCATCGCGCCAATCCAGGCCGTTGTTGGCCCGGTCCGGATCACGAGTCCCCCTCCAGCCATTCCTCAGAATTTGGACCCGCGAGCCTCGCCTCCCGGACGGTGAGCAAGCCGCCGGTTGGGAACAGCTTCCGGCGCGAGTGCCCGCGCCGGAAGCGCGCCGGTAGGCCGGCGGGAACCCAGTTCATGCCTTCACCCTGTACTTGAGGTGCGTGACGCCGGGCGCCTCGACCGCCCGGACCTGCTCAAGCTCGATCTCGGCGCCCCCGAGGTTGTCGAAGAGACGAGCGCCGTCCCCGAGCAGCACCGGAACGATGTGGAGCTCGAGCTCGTCCAGGAGCCCCGCCGCCAGGTACTGCTGAATGACCTGGGCGCCGCCCCACAGCCGGACGTCCTGACCGTTCGCGGACTCCTTCGCCCGCTCCAGCGCCCGCTCGATCCCGTCGGTGACGAAGTGGAACGTCGTGCCCCCCGCCATCTCGACCGGCCCGCGCGGGTGATGGGTGAGGATGAACGCGTCGTTGTGGTACGGCGGGTCGTCTCCCCACCAACCCTTCCAGTGCTCATCCCCCAGTCCCCGCCGCCCACGGGCCCGAACATGTTGCGGCCCATCACGCCGGCGCCGACGTTCTCGATCGTCTCCTCCATGATCGGCGTGCTCTCGTTCACCTCGCCGCCCTGCTTGTCATGCGACTCGCGCCAAGCGGCCAGCGAAACGGCCCAGTCATGCAGTCGCTCCCCACCCTCGCCGAGCGGGTTCTCCTCGCTCTGGTTCGGGCCGGCGACGAATCCGTCTGCCGAGATCGAGATGTGACACCTGAGCTTGCTCATCGCGCCTCCTCAGTACGCGGCCGCTTAGACCGCGGGGACATCGACGTATCGAGAACACTTGCGGACACGGCGTCTACCTTCCGGGTCGTAGTCCACGCAACGTTCCGGCGCCTGGTCGCGTGCAGCCGCTCGCCGCCCCGGCCCATGTGCTCCTGCGGAGTGACGTCAGGGCCGCAGTCGTCAAATGGCTATATAGCGGCAAGCCGTAGCGCGCCTGTGGCCGGCCGATGAACGCCCGCACCTGCTTGTGCTCAGGTCCGGGCGTCGCTGTCTGGGCCATCTCGATGTCGCTGCCGTCGCTCATGTCGGGCTCCTACTCCTGGTCGTGTCCGAGGATGGACGCCATCGCACCTGCCAGCGCGGTGGGGTCGGCGGGGCCGCTCTCCGCCCGCCAGGCGACGAACCCATCAGGGCGGACTAGGAGCGCGCCCGAGGTCCCGACCCCGTGGGCGGCGGTGGCGGCGGGCTGCAGGTCGGCCCCGATGCGGTACACGTCAACGGGCACCGAGAGCCGGGCCGTGGCCGCGACCCGGTCGCCCTCTGGCCCGGCCAGTAGCACGAAACGGCTGCCGTAGAGGTCCAGGGTGGAGATCCTGCGGCCTTGGTGGGTGACCTCGACGTGGGGAGCGCGGGTCCCGGGCTGGCCGGTCAGCTCGGTCGGCGGCAGGGGCGCGTCGTCCTCGCCGGCACCGGGTGCCGCCGGGGAGCGGTACCGGTATCCGGCCGCTACCGCGCTGTAGGGCAGGATCGGGTCCGCGTCCGCCAGCCCCATGCGGGTGCTAAAGCGCGCCATCGCCTGCCCCATCGTCATTGCCCCCACCGGCCGGCGCTCTTGCTCGTATGTGTCCAGCAGCGCGGGGCCGGCCTGGCCGCGGATCACCAGCGCCAGCTTCCAGGCCAGGTTGTGTGCGTCCTGGATCCCAGTGTTGGCGCCCAGCCCGCCGGTGGGGGGCCAACTGTGGGCCGCGTCCCCGACCAGGAACACCCGCCCCGCGCGGTACGCCCGAGCCAGTTGGGCGCGGATGGGGAACGCCAGCACCTTCATCTCAGTGCCGGGGATCTGGGGCCGGAGCCGCACCTCGACGTCGGGCAGCCCGGCCGCGGCCCGCACCAGCGATGCCACGCGGGCGTCGTCGAAGTCCTCCGGCGACTCCCGCTCGGCGTCGTAGCCGGTGCCGAAGACCCATCGCCTGCCCTCCTCGTCGTGCGCAAGCAGGATCGTGTACGGCTGGGGCCGGTCCAGGTAGGCGATGGTCGCCTGTCGGCCGCGCAGGGCCGGGGTGAGGTCGGCGTCGATCATCGCGGTGATGGTGCTGAACAGGGTGCCGGGGCCGTCCATGGCGATGCCGAGCCGCTGGCGGATCGGGCTGGCGCCGCCGTCGGCGGCGATCAGGTAGCCGGCCCGCACGGTGCGCTCGGCGCCTGTCCCCCCGTCCCGGATCGCCGCGGTCACGCCGTCCTGGTCGTGCTCGAATGAGGTCAGCTCGCTGGCGAACCGGATGTCCGCGCCCAGCCGGCGGGCCGCATCGCGCAGCACTACCTCGAGCTTGTCCTGGTCGATCGGCCCGAAGCTGCAGGGGCTGGCTCCAGCCCCGTCGTCCTCCTGGGGCTCGTCAGGGGCTGAGTACTCGTCGTTCAGGGTCCTGGCCCGCACCGGCACCCAGGCGAAGCCCGGCCCGGCGTACGCCGCAGCCATGATCGCGGGCTCCACGCCAGCCTGCCGGTAGACCTCCATGGTGCGAGGCGTGAGCCCACGGGCACGGGGGTGGATGAGCAGGTCGGGGTGACGCTCCACCAGCTGGCAGGAGACGCCGTGCCGGGCCAGGAACAGTGCGCTGGACAGCCCGCTGGGGCCGGCACCCACGATCAGGACCGGGGTAGTGTCATCGGCCACGTGCTTCCTCCCTTACGGTGGCGGCCAGCCACTCCTGGTAGCGGGTCTTGGCGATGGTGGCGGTCCGGGCAGCAGCCCGTCCAAACGCGAGCAGATGGCAGCATGCTGGCGCGGCTTGCTGCCGCCGCGTCCCGGCTTACCCCGCCGCGCCACCGGCCGCTGCGGCCGCCGACGGCAGCACCGACGCTACTAACGGCAGCGGCCGAGTGCCAGAGCCAATTTCTGGGGAATGTGACTGGGCCAATTTCGCGCGGTAGCGTCGCCTCAGTGGAGGTTCACGTCAGCCTGCTCGGGCGCGCGGATCTGGCGGGCGAGATCTACCGCCAGCTGCGGGACGCTATCATCGCGGGCCGCCTTCGCCCTGGTGACCCGCTGCCGCCGACCCGCGAGCTGGCGCGGCGGCTCAGCGTCGCGCGCGGCACGGTGGCGGTTGCCTACGACCGGCTCAGCGGCGAGGGCTTCGTGACCTCCCAGGTGGGTTCCGGCACGTTCGTCAGCGAGTGGGTGGCTCGCGGGGAACCGACAGCCGGCAGTGCCGAGGGCATGCTGCGCCCGCGGCCGGTCTGGGCGCGGGTCCAGGTCTCGACTGCTTTCGCCGCCCCTGCCCGCTATGAGTTCCGTACCGGCTTGCCCGATGCGAGCCGGTTCCCGTTCCAGACCTGGCGCGGCTTGATGGCCCGCGAACTGCGCGCCTCGGCGGTCGGGCGCGGCGAATACGGTGACCCGGCCGGCCATCCGGCGTTGCGCGAGGCGATCGCCAGCCATGTCGGCGTGTCCCGCGGCATCGTTGCCCCCGCCGGGGATGTCACTGTCACCAGCGGTACCCAGCAGGCGCTCGACCTGATCGCACGGGTCCTGCTGGCGCCGGGCGATCGGGTCGCGGTCGAGGATCCCGGGTACGCGCCGTCCCGGTGGCTTTTTGACTCCCTCGGCCTCGACGTGGTGGGCGTGCCGGTCGATGACCACGGCCTGGTGGTTGACGCTCTTCCGGCAGGCGCGCGCCTGGTGTACGTCACCCCGTCCCACCAGTACCCCCTCGGGGCGGCGATGTCCCTGCCGCGCCGGGCCGCCCTGCTGGAGTGGGCGGACCGGCACGACGCGGCCATCATCGAAGACGATTACGACAGCGAGTTCCGCTACGGTGGTCGGCCCATCGAGCCGCTGTTCACCCTGGACACCAGCGGCCGGGTCATCTACGTGGGCTCGTTCTCCAAGACCATGCTGCCGACCCTGCGGGTGGGCTTCGTGATAGCCCCGGCAACGCTCTCCGGGGCGCTGCGCGCCGCGAAATATGTCACCGACTGGCACACCTCGCTCCCCACCCAAGGCGCGCTGGCCCGTTTCATCGACGACGGTCACCTCGCCCGCCACATCCGCCGGATGCGCGGGGTCTACCGGCGCCGCCACGACAAGATCGCCGGCATCCTCGCCGGGCAGTTCTCCAGGCACCTGACGACCGTTCCCTCCGCAGCCGGCCTGCACCTCAGCGCGCTGGCCCGGACGGCAACGGCCGATAAAATGACGGAAATCGCCGAGCGGGCGCTGGCGAACGGCGTTGCCGTGCAACCGCTCTCGATGTTCCAGGTCACCCAGCCGGCGCGGGCCGGCCTGGCGCTCGGCTACGGGGCGATCGAGGCTGACGACATCGACGCCGGGATGATCCTGCTCCTTCGGGCATTCGGGGACAGCTGACCTCCCCACCCGGTCGCGCTCCCCGGCGCGACGGCTGGCTGGTGCCCGCACTCCACCAGTGCGGGAAGAACGTGATGATGCCGGTGATCGCGCGAGGCCAAGGGCATCTACCGCCGGTTCACCGGCAACACCGACGATTTCCCGCGCCGGGGGACCCGCTGGTTCCGCGACTGGTTCTACCCGCTATGGCGGGACTGCGGCCGGGCAGAGGTCATGAACAGGTTCTTCCGCGAGCTGGCCCGGCACTTCCCACGCGACTGCGGCGGCACCTACACGCGGCGGATGAACTGGGGCGAGTACGTCCACTTCACCAGCGGTGCTGCGGCCGCCGACATGAGCGGCCAGGCCGCCCGCGCTTTCGGCTGGCCCCGCGAGTGGGCCGGCCAACCGGAGAACGCTCGCGCGCAGTTTCCCGGCATCAAGTACTGAAATACCGGGCCGTGCTACCGAGCCGGGCGCGGCCCGTTTCCGGGCGACGTCGCTCGATTGGGCTGTATGAGACGAGGACCACGATGATCTGTCTCGATATCGCTTGTATCTACGCGGAGTCCGACGTCTCGAACACCGCCGACTCTACCCGAACAACACCGACTGAAGACGACTGAATCCGGAGGGTAAGCGGAGGGCGGTCGAGTCCCCTGCAGCAGCATCGATGCGCACCACATCGCCGCGACGCGGATAGCCGGGGCCTGCCAAGCTTTTGGCCGGATTGCCGATGAGCGGTCAAAGATCGCTTGCCTCGATCCGTTCGGCGAGGTGCAACCAGGACGGCACACGCTGCCGTTGCGGCTTACCGCGAACTTTGGTGAACTTGCCGATGTCTCTCCAGTGCCGGAACCGGACGTCGGCGGGAAGGAGGCGGATATCCGTGGGCAAGGTCATCACCGAAGCGTCGATGTCGCTTGACGGGTTCATCGCCAAGCAGGACAACACCATCGGCCGGCTCTTCGACTGGCTCCAGAACGGCGACGTCGAGATCCCGACCCCGGCGAAGGACTTTGCAGTGCACCTGACGCCGCAGAGCGCCGAGCACTGGCGTCGCTGGACCTCTCAGCTCGGGGCGCTGGTGGTCGGAAGAATACTGTTTGACTTTGTCGACGGCTGGAATGGACGACACACGCTGGACGTGCCAGTGGTGGTCGTGACACACCAGATCCCCGCCGGCTGGGTGGAGTCTCATCCCGGCGCCCCGTTCTCGTTCGTGACCGAGGGGGTGGGGGCTGCGGTGTCTCGGGCACAGCAAATAGCCGGGGACCGAACCGTGTTCGTCAGCGCAGGCACCATCGCCCGGCAGTGCCTGGAGCTCGGCCTGCTCGATGAGGTGATGATCGACCTCGTCCCGGTCGTGATGGGCGAAGGCCGTCCGTTCTTCGGGGAACTCTCCCTCGCGGACGTCCCGCTCGGCGACCCGACGGTGTGCCTCCAGGGCAAGCAAGTCACCCACCTGGTGTTCCCTGTGGCGCGCTCCTGACATGGTCTGCCTAAGGTTGCCTTGTGGATCACGAGCAGATCGACCAGGGGCCGACGGGCCGCGCAGGCTGGGTACTGCCTCCGCCAAGCCGACTGCGAGGACACACATGACTGCCACCTGCTCGATCGCGAGGCCCGCGCTCGACGACGCGCTCGTCGAGGCGACCGTCGAGGGTAGGCCGTCATGAGAACCCTGCACCTCGGCCTGCGGGTCGCCGACCTGGAGCGGTCGATCGCGTTCTACGCCTCCATCGGCTACGAGGTGCTCGGCGACGTGCCTGCCACCGAGCTCGGCTCCTTGACGATGCTGAAACTCCCCGGCGACGAGTTCGTGGCCCTCGAGCTCGTCCACGACCCGGCCCACGGCCGGGTCGAGCCCGGCGGCCTCAGCCACTTCGTGATTCAGGTCGAAGACGTGCACGCGACGGTGGCGCACCTGGCTGCACGAGGGGTCCAGGCGGAAGAGCCCGGATCGCCCGACGGCTCCGCAGGCTTCTGGACGGCATGGGTCAGCGACCCGGACGGTTACCGCATCGAGCTCGTCCAGTGGCCCGGCGGGCATCCCGACGGCATGACGCGGTCCGACCTGGCGGATCCGGGGCAGAGCCGATGACCGGGTCCCACCCGCGCAGCGCACGGGACGTGGTCGAGGAGCTGTTCCGACGGCAACGGGCGGGCGACGACACGGTCCTGGACGACCTCGTGGCCACCGACATGGTCAACCACGCCGCCGCCCCCCAGGGCCGCGATGGCCTGAAGACGATCCTGCACACCATCGAGGTCGACCTCGGGCCGACCGAGCTCGAGCAGCACCACCTCATCGGTGAGGCAGACCTCGTCGTCCAGCACGTGACGCTGCACGGCACCCACCGGGCATCCACGATGCCGCTGCTCGCCGACGCACCAATCACCGGTCGATCGGCAGCGTGGAGGTTCATCCACATCTGGCGGGTCGCCGACGGGATGCTCGTGGAGCACTGGGCCTGTCGCGACGACATGGGCCTGCTCGAGCAGCTCCGGCCGTCGTGACCGGGGACCGGCTCACCGTCGGCGTCGTGACGCCGCACGCGGCGGCGGGACCCGAGGTCGAGCTGCCCGCCATGACGCGCGGTCGCGTCGCCACGGTCGTGTCCCGGACAGGGCCGCCACCGGAGGCGTCGCGGACGGCTCCACCCGCTCACGCCATGCTGCGCGCCTCGACCGAGCCGGCCGCGCTCGACCGCGCCGCGGTGACCTTCGGGGGCAGGACGCTCGCCGCGGTCGCCCACGCGTCGACCACCTCCGGCTACGTCATCGGCCACCGCGCGGAGGCCGCCCTCGTCGAACGCCTCTCACAGCGCTTCGGCGTCCCTGCCGTTGCCAGCTGCGCGGCAGCCGCGGCGGCGCTGCGGACGCACGGGGTCGGGCAGGTCCAGCTGGTGCACCCGCCCTGGTTCGGCGACGAGTTCGACGAGCTAGGCGCGGCGTACTTCCGCAGCCAGGGGTTCGACGCCGTAATGACCAAGGCGGTGGGTCTCCCCGATGACCCGGCCCGCGTCGACCCGCAGCGCGTCATCGACTGGGTTGAGCACCACGTCCAGGACCGGGCCGAGGCGGTCTTCCTCGCCGGCAACGGGTTCCGTGCCGCGGGAGCGGTGGAGGAGCTGGAGCTGCGCACGGGTCGGCTCGTCCTCGAGGCCAACCAGGCGCTGTTGTGGGGGATCCTGGCGGCGACGGGCACGGGGTGGGACGTCACCGGCCACGGTCGGCTGCTCCGGGCAAGCACCTCGACGACGTAGAGCTGCCGGTTCACGAATGGCCGATGACATCTGTCACCGCCCGTTGACGACATCGGCTTCTGGTCCCGGGACGGCGGGCCGCGCAGGCAGGGCACGGACATCGGCGAGCCGCCTGCGAGGACACCATGACCGCGACCCGCTCCTGGGGCCGCTCACACCCTCTACGCCCGCTCATGGCTCCCCTCTGTGTCAACCAGCTCGGCGGAGTGGGGTCGTAGGCTTGGTGATGACGGGTCCGGGAAGTGGCTTGTCCGAAGAGCCGGTTCGGGGATGTGAGCCGGTCGCGCTGGAGTCAGAGTCGTTTCCCCGTTGCCCTCCCGGGCCCGTCCCTTGGTCGTTGACTGCATGTGCGATCGCGTCGTCGAGCATCCTCTTGAAGACCATGTCGGAGAGCCGGCGTTTGAGGCAGCGCATCGCTTCCGTCGAGGTCTTGCCGTCGGCTTTCCTGCGGTCGTAGTAGGCCCGGCCTTCGGTGGGGTTGCGGAGTTGGACGGTGGCCATGATTGTGCAGGACCCGGTTGATCTGGCGGTTGCCGGCCCTCGATAGCCGGTGTCGCACGTTGTCGCCGGAGGAGGCGTCGATGGGTGCGGTGCCGTTCCAGGAAGCGAAGTGGCCGCGGTCAGGAACCGGGTGATGTCGCCGACCTCTACCAGCAACCGGGCCGCGCCGGAGGGTCCGATCCCGTGCAGGTCCATCAGGCTGGTGCCGGTGGCCTTGACCAGTTCGGTGAGCTCCTTGTCGGCCGCCTTCTTGCGTGCGTAGATCCGCTCCAGGTCGGCGATCAGCTCTGCGGCGACCCGGCGCCGGGTCTTGCCCGCCGCGTCTCGAGGTCGGACCTTGGCCAGCAGAACCTTGGCCTGGGCGGCGGAGAGGTCCTTCTTCGCGCCTCCGGGGATGAGTTCGAGCAGCAGGTGGTGCAGCTGGGAGACCATCCGGGTGTGGTCCTCACCCAGGGAGCGGCGGTCGATCAGGATCCGCAGCACCGCGAGCTTCTCGTCGTTGACCACCGGCCGCAGTCCAGCCATCCGGGTGCCGACCAGGGCCACCGAGTGCGCATCGGTGGCGTCGGTCTTGCGTCCCTGACCGGTGGCGAAGGCCCGGGTGCGGGCCGAGAGCTTGGGCGGAACGTCGACGACTTCCTCGCCGTCGGCGAGCAGCCGCATCGCCACGTGGCGGCCGATTCCGTTGCACCCCTCAATCGCCCAGACCCGGTCGGGAAACCGGCTGACGTAACGCGCCATCTCGGCATATCCCTCAGGATCGGTGCCGAACCGACCCCCACCGAGCACCGTCTCGTCGCCGTTCATCACCTCGATCGTGACCGACCGCTTGTGCGGGTCCATCCCAACCACCACACGGTTGTTCGCTGCGTCCACCTGCTCCTCCGATGCTCGATCCATCACTGGGTTGTCGAGCCGGGAGGGCAACGCTACTTCGAGCTGGGCAAACCCTCTTGAGCCTCTCCTGGCCCTGGCGACGCCCGGTCCGCGCAGGCCATGTGAGAGCCACACGACTCAGCGTGGGCAGCCGCGATAAGAGCGACGGACCGGGGCGCCTGGACCGGGCCTTGCCAGACACCGGTCCTAGAGCAATAGAACAAGTAGCCGGCGATCCGCGCGGTCCGTCACTCCGCGCAGGCTTAGCGCCTGGCCCTGAACCACAGACGCGAATCAGAGGCCGAGGTTGCGGCTGGTGGTGGTCGCGAGCGCCTCCGCGGGTCGGATGTAGTGGTTGAGGAGGGTGCCGAGGTCGCGATGGCGGGTCTGGGCTGCGATCCGGTCGATCGGGGCGCCATTGATGGCGGCCGTGGTGGCGTGGCCCGCGCGCAGCGAGTGGCCGGTGACCGGGATGTCGTCGAAGCTAGCCCGGTTGGCGCGTGCCTGCACGAGCCGACTGACCGCACGGGGCCCGATCCGCTCGGTGGTGACTGTGCCGGACCGGTAGACCCGAGTGAAAAGTGCACTCTGGCCAGCCGGGCGGATCCTGAGCCAGTTGTCGAGTGCCCGGATGGGATCAGTCTGCCGGTGCTGACCGCGGGCGACTCCGACGAGCTGCCCCCGGGCCGTCTTGATCTGTCTTCGAGCGGCGTACGGTGACGAGGATGCCGGTCGGCTTGGCGGTGATATCGGCGATGTCGAGAGCAGAGATCTCTCCAGGGCGCAGGGCGGAGGCGTAGCCGAGCAGAATGACGGCGCAGTCACGGACCCCGATCGCGGTGGCCAGCTCGATGCGGGATACGAGCTCGCCGATCTCGACGACGGTGAGTGGGTGTGCCTGGCGGCGAGGCGCGGTGCCCATGATGTGGCGCAGTCCACGGCGGACTCGTCGCACCACGATGTCGGCCGTCGGGTCGGGCAGGCCCGCTTGGTGATGCCGATGGGCGATCGCGGGTTCACGCTCGTGCCCGACCTGGCCACCAGGCTGCCGCGCCCCGCCGGCGACGGCACCACGTATTCGTTCACGCTGCGGCCGGGGCATCCGCTACTCCACCGGGACGTTCGTACGCGCCCCGGATTTTCGCCGCGGCATTGCCCGCCAGCTCACCGACCCGGCAGCTGCCCGGAGCTTGTGGGCGCGGGTCGACCGGATCGTCACCGATCAGGCTCCCTGGGCACCGCTGTTCGACCAGGCAGGCACCGTGTTCGTCTCCGCCCGGGTCAACAACTACCAGGCATCCCCCTTCTACGGGTCGTTGCTCGACCAGATCTGGGTCCGGTAGCGGGCACTGCGCAGCGCCTGAGTTCATCGCCGATGCCTCAGCCTGGCCGCAGGGGTCCCGGCTCGCGGCTATCTACGCGCTCGCTTGAGACACCCCATCGCAAACGAGCGGGTTCTTCTTACCCGGCCATAACCGGACGATCTGGTCGCGGCAGCCCACGCTAACGACGGCCACCGCAGCCGATCCGATTCGGCGATCTGTCGCTCAGTGAGTGTTCAGGGCACCACCGGCCTGGTCACCTTGCGTTGCAGACAGCTCATGCACTCGGCGGCCGCCATGACGACGGGCCGGGATCCGGATGGACCCGCTCAATGGCAGGCGCCGCGGATGCCGCCCGCGAACTGAGCCGACCGCCCCGAGCGAGACTTCATCCTCCTGCCGGTTCACCCGCGGCCGCCGCACGAAGAGTGTCCCAGCTGAACCTTGAGACCAAGCCAGACGAGCCGCGTTCAAAAATGAGCCCTGGCAGCCGCTCACGCTACCGATATCTGCCGATCCTGCTCGGAGCATGCCGCGCTCCAGGGCCAAATCCCACGGACGAACCGCGGACAAGCAGTCAAAAAGCCTGACCGCCGTCTCGGCAATCAGGCCTCTGACCTGCTTTTCCTAGTAGCGGGGGCGGGATTTGAACCCGCGACCTCTGGGTTATGAGCGCAGACGGCACTGTTCAACACTGGACATCACCACACCGGCACGACCCGCACGCTCCGACAGCGCCATGTGCCCGCCGGGGCTCGCGCTGCGAGACCCGGCGGACAGCGTCATCTTCCGCCCGGCGGTGCGGTTCCCGCGCTGCAAAGGCTCCCCGCATGATGACCTCCTGCCCGGGCGGAGCGGCGCTCACGGCGCCGGCCGGGCTTGCGTGATCCGCAACGTCGTGGCCGGCCGCCTCCGGCCGGCCGGCGATCCCGGCCAGCGGGCAGCAGACCGTGCGCTGCTCCGGCAGGGCCTGGCTGGCATCGCCACGCTCCAGTTCCCCGGGCTGCTGGCCATGAACGCCCGAGCCGGCCTCCCCGCCCGCCTCGGCCCGGGCCAGCAGCTGATCGGCCAGCTCCGGATCGACCACCGGCGGCGAGGCCGGCTCCCGGTCTGCTGGATTACGGGGCACCGTTGCAGTGTCTTTCATCGCGTGTCCTTCTGCGAGCCGCCTTTCCTGCGGCTCATCGTCAGGCCACGTCACTTACATAGCCGGTAGGACACGCCCTCGTCGCCGTCATGGTAGTGGCTTGAGCTGGCCGTTCATGGCGGCGTCTGGGAGTACATGGTGGCTGCCGTAGCAGCGCTCGGCCACGCCGACTGATGCATTGAGCGTCAGGGGGACCTTGACGATCGTCGTGCTCGATGTGACGATTGTGTCATGGAGAATGACGTGTATGAGGAGCTGGACTCGATCCGGGCAGAGCGAATGAGGATCGAGGAGCAGCTGCAACCGGATAGGTGGGACAACGAGCTACAGGCAATCCGAGGAGAGCGGATTAGGCTAGATGACGTCCAGCGCAAGATCATCTGGCGTCTGCGTGTCGACCATGGCGAGAGCTGGTCGGACATCGGTCGTCGCCTCGGTGTCAGCAAGCAAGCGGCGTGGGAGCGATTTGGCAAGCCCTTCCCGACTCAAGGCGGGTTGGCACCTGGCCCAGAAGAGGACGACTGAGACCGAAGCGGCAAGCGAGGCGGCGGGGTCGTGGCTGACGGGGGTTCGTCCGCCGGCTTGTTCCGCGACGGCGCTGGTGGCATCTCTGGCGGCCGCGTTCACCAGCACCGCCCCGGCCGCGGTCCGGACACCGGCACTCCTGGTCTGCTCGGCCGCGTACGGCCTCGCGCTGGCCTGGGCTGGCGTGCAGATCGCGGCCCGCGAGGCCGAGGG
>WNGD01005192.1_pt1 | contig 12674 bp, 13 predicted proteins | sample 5400671 | NCBI WGS metagenome assembly WNGD01 (sample SAMN13153369, study PRJNA577476) | soil metagenome | isolation source: 40 cm soil or saprolite under grassland replicate 2 | place: USA:California | collected 2016-06-15
CAAGGAATTTTAGAACGAGTATTAAATGAAAAATGTTTCAGTATTGCTGAAACAATGAAGTTTGCCCCAAATTTAAAGAAAGAATTAAGAGAAGCTATCAAGAAATATAATGACGAAGGAAAGATTAAATATATTAATGCAAATGATAAATCCAAATATACTCCAATTAAATGTGTATCAAACATTGAAGGAATAAAAGTAGAAACAATTATTGATACAGGAGCTGGAATAAGCGCAATAACTAGAGGATTAATGGAAAAATTACAATGGGAAGAAGATGAAGAATCAGATTTAATATTAGTTACAGCTGATAATACTAAACATAACAGTTTAGGAAGAATGAGAGAAATTTATTTTTTAATAGAAGGAAAGAAAGTTTCAGCAAATGGAATCGAAATTATTGAATCACCGGAAAAATTATTAATATTAGGCACTGATTGGGCACATGAAAAAGAAGGAAAAATCGATTTAAAGAATAATATATTAGAAATAGAAAGCGAAGAAGGAAGTGTAAAAATTCCAGTTGAATTTATTCAGAGATTAGAAATTGAAGAAGATAATGATTCTGAAGAAGATGAAGACTGACTAAATAACGAAAAATATATCTGGAATATACAAGAAGAAAAGAAAGAAGAGAAAGAATTAAAATTTAAAATGGGAACACTTACAGAAGAACAAAAAGAAAAATTTGAAAGACTAATTAAGAATAACTTAGATATATTTGCCAAAAATAAGAAAGACTTAGGAAAGACTACAAAAGTGAAACATACAATAGACACTGGAAATGAAAAACCAATTAAACAAAGATTTAGAAGATTTTCGCATAAAGAAAAAGAAACAATAAGAAAAGAAATAGATACCATGTTGAAAAATGGAATAATTAGAAAATCAAAAAGCCCGTGGGCCTCACCAATAGTACTGGTAAAAAAGAAAGATGGATCAACAAGATTTTGTATAGATTTTAGAAAATTAAACAAAATCACAAAGAAAGATAATCATCCATTACCAAGAATAGATGATATGTTAGATAAATTTCAAGGATCACAATGGTTTTCATCAATAGATTTAGCCAGTGGATATTGGCAAGTAGAAATGGATGAGGACGACCGAGAAAAAACTGCATTCATAATTGAAGAAGGACTTTATGAATTTAATGTAATGCCATTTGGACTATGCAACGCACCTGCAACATTTCAAAGACTAATGCATGAGATATTAGGAGATTTAATATACACAAAAGCACCAGTATACATAGACGACATAAACATCCATTCAGTAACATTTGAGCAACATTTGAAAGACTTAGAAGAAGTATTCGATAAAATAAGAAAGGCTGGAATGAAATTAAAATTAGAAAAATGTCATTTCTGTTTTCCAGAAATAACATTTCTTGGATTTGTAGTAGGAAAAGATGGAATTAAAACAGACAAAGAAAAAGTAGAAAAAGTCATTAATTTCCCGAAACCAACTACGATCACAGAATTAAGAGGATTTTTAGGACTTGCTTCATATTATAGAAGATTTATCAAAGACTTTTCAAAAATGTCAAAACCTTTAACGAAATTAATGCAAGGAATAAAGTATGAGAAAGGAAAGAAACAGAAAGACCAAAATAAGAAAATTAGTATAACTGAAAATTGGGGAAAAGAACAAGAAGAAAATTTTAACAGACTAAAACAAGTGTTAACCGAAGCACCGGTTTTAGTATACCCTGATTTTGAGAAAGAATTTATATTACAAACAGATGCATCAAAAGGAGCATTAGGAGCAGTACTATCACAAGTAGACGAAAACGGAAAGGATCATCCAGTAGCATTCGCCAGTAGAACTTGCAACAAATCGGAACAAAATTACTCAACAACAGAGTTAGAAAGTCTAGCAGTAGTATGGGCTGTAGAAAAATTCCATAATTACCTCTATGGACAAAAATTTATAATAGAAACAGATCATAATGCACTAAAATTTATGGATAATACCGACCTTACTGGAAGAAGAGCAAGATGGCAAATCAGAATGATGCCTTACGATTATGAAATTAAATATAAACCTGGAAGAATACACAAGAATGCAGATGCCTTATCAAGGATGAAAGATTATCAAAAATAGATTTTAGAAAAATATAAAAAGACTTTGAAAATAATCAAATTAAAGGAAGAAGAGAAAAATGCCAAAAAACAAAAAAATAATTAATGAAGAATTGAGAGAATTAATAGAAGACCACAAGGATTCAAAGTACTGGAAAAAACCTATACATTCAAGAAAAAAAAGAGGAGAAGGATTTTATAAAAATCAAGAAGAGAAATTCGATAAACAAATTGCCCGAGGAATTTGTGAATTAGAGTGTTATGAAACGGAAATTAAAATCACTAAAGCAAAAGAAAATATAATTATTAGAATACTTGCGCCAATTTATTATGAACCTTCTGAGCCTAGTGATATCGAAGAAGAAATAGAAATTTGTAAGGGGGTTTCAGCTGTAGAAGATTTACAAGTTTATGAATGGCTAATGAATGCTGAAGAATATATAAAAGCAGCAAGATATTTAGAAAGAAAAAAATCACAAAATGAAGAAAAAGAACAAACAAAAGAAAATACAAAAATAATAATAACAAACAAAGCATCAATAAAATATATACTAAATGAACAATAGAAAAGATGGATGAAAAAGAATATGAAAATATATTAAAATACTTAAAAGGGATAATTCCGAAAGAATGGAATAATGAGAAAATAAGAAAGATTAAGAAAGAATTTTATGAAGAAAGATTAAATAGATTATTCAAAAGAAATAGAGAGGGAAAGTTATTACAAATATTAAAGAAAGATGAAATAGAGGCAATAATGTTTATGACTCACAGTCATCCTATGGGTGGACATTTTGGCATTGATGCAACTTATGAAAAGATTAAAAATAGATATTATTGGAAAGAAATGTATGGAGATATAAAAAATTATATTAAATATTGTGATAATTGTCAAAGAAGAGGCAAGAAAGGAGGGACAGGAAGTTTAAATCCTATAGAAGTTACTGGACCTTTTGAAATGATAGGAATAGATTTCGTTGGACCTTTACCAAGAACGAAACATGGAAACAAATATATTTTAGTAACAACAGATTACCTAACGAAATGGCCTGAAGTAAAAGCGACAAAAGAAGCTACAGCAAAAGTTGTGAAAGATTTTATATATAAAGAAATTATTTGTAGACATGGATGTCCAAAAATAATTCTATCCGATAGAGGATCACATTTTAGAAACGAAGTAGTAGATAAATTATGTGCACAATTTAAAATCAAGCATAAATTATCGTCACCTTATCACCCACAAACAAATGGATTAGTTGAAAGATTTAATAGAACTTTATGTGAATCATTAGCTAAAGTAATTGAAGAAGAAAATCAATGGGACGAACACATTGAAGAAGTATTATTCGCCTATAGAACAACCAAACATAATACAACAAAGAAAACTCCATTTGAATTAGTATATGGGAGAAAAGCTAAACTTCCAATTGATAACCATGAAGAAGAAAGAATTATAAAACAAGATATTTATCAAATATCGAAAGAAGAAAATCTGAAAAGAATGTACGAAATAATTAATTCAACTCACGAACGAGAAGAAGCTTTAACAAACATAACAAAATCACAAGAAAAGCAAAAGGAAAGATTTAATTCTAATCTGAAAGAAACAGTATTTGAAATTGGAGACAAAGTCTTATTGAAAGACTCGTCTAAAGAAAAACGATGGTCTGGAAAATTAACCGATAATTGGAAAGGACCATATATTATTCAAAAAGTTATTGGAAGAGGAGCTTATTTAATACGAACCCAGGAAGGACAAGTATTAAATGCTACTCAAAATGTGAAGAATTTAAAGAAATATTATGATCCAAAAGACTTACAGTTTGAACGGGACGTTCAAAATTAGGTCGGGGGGAGTGTTACAAAGTGACACTAATGATTGGTAGTAAAATAAGTATAATTAGATAATGTAGATAGTATTAGATAATTAATCATGAGATATTTCACATGATTTAGTCATAGGATAGTCACATGATTTAGAGTAAACACATGATTTGTATCACTTCAAAATGTATTTAAAGGACTGGTTTTCGACCAAGTCCAACAGCTTTTGGTTCAGAGCTTTTTAGCCTTGAGCTTTTGAGCTTGGAGTTAAAGAAAGAATAAAAGAAAGAATAAACGAAAGAATATAAAGACTTAAGAATTAAGAATTATAAAGAATTATTTGAAGAATTTTATTAATAAAGAATTTATGTTTGAACAAGAATATGATCGTAATTATTGTTAAAGAATATGTTATGAGTGATGATAAAGTTATTTTGATAAAGATTTTAAGAAAAAAGAAAGAATTAAGAAAGAATAAAGAACGAAGAATGTTATACACCCTATATTTCCTCATTATTTTCTTAAGAATCGTGGAGTTATTATCCATATTGTTCTTTCGCTCCCAACATGTTTCTTGTTGAATCGACCTGTTTCATTTGGTGCATGCTCCGAGAATCGAAAGAAAAACTCTTAGAGAGGTGGTACTTTCGATTACGAACAAAAGGATTAAGGAAAGCTGGCGAAAAAGAATAAAGAGGTTACACAAGGTTACACAAAGCCACAGTAGTATACTGCGCCACAAGAAAGAAAGTCAACGAAAGATGGTTACACAATGGTTACACAAGCCGCAGAAGCTGAACCAGGTTCAGCATCAACTGCGCCAAACATTTAAAAGAAGGTTACACGAGCCGCAGTAGAAGCTGAGCACCGCTCAGGATGTACTGTGCATGAAAATTAAGAAATATCATTGAAAAGATCTAAATTCTTGCGTGTATGAGTGGCAGAAACATGCGCAAAGAATATAAAAAGGGCCAGCAAATTCAATAAGAAACAACAGTCCTGGATAATTAAAACAAAAACTTTTAAACCTTTCAAAAATAAAGCCCTTAAAGAATGATTGGAGAAGAAAGACAATTTGGATTTGACGCATATATAATGATCTATGAATTTGGAGAACTATTACTACAAAATGGATTAAGAAATGAATTCGTGTTTATTGGAAAATTCTATCACTCAAGTATACAAGATAAGCTGAATACGGAATGGTGGAATAACTGATGAAGATAATCAAGAAATGCCAAGAAAAGATGAGTTAAAATGAGTCAAAATGAGTCATAATGATTCATAATGATTCATAATTGGTTAAAGAATAGATGAAGAGAATTTAGATGAAGATTTTACGCAAAGATTTTCAATCAGAAAGAATTTTGATTATAAAGAATTACCGAAATAGAAATTTTAAAGTGGATTGGTTCAATTAAAAATGATCTACAATCATGAGTGCAAAACAAATTACACAAATAGAAATAAGATCTACAATTGATCTACAGTTGATCAATTTCAAAATAATTATATAACCGCAGAAGCTGAGCGCCGCTCAGGATGTTCTGCGCATAAAATTTTGCAAAGATATTTCAAACTTATAACAAAAATAATGAACCAATTAAACGAAAAGAAAGACCGACTAGAGAAAGAAATTGAAGACGAATTGCGAAAGATAGAGAAACTACAAGAAGAATTAAGAAGAAGAAAAGAAAGAGTTGAGAATCTTCAGGAAGAACTAAAAGAAATAAGCGAACAAATAAGAAAAGCTAAAGGAAAAGGAAAAGTTAATGAAATTCCAAAGAATAATAAAAGAAAGAACACTGAAGAATTCATCAACAAGAAGAAGAAACGAACAAAAGTATTTCAAGAAGAATTAATGAATGAAGCCACCGATGAAGAAGAAGTTGATGAAGAGACCATCCAACAAGAAGAACTAATAACACTCTTTAAGAAAGCTTATAAATATGAGATAAAGAAGAATAGAAAAATGATCGAATACTGGTGTAATTATGCGATGAAATTTGAAGAAAGAGTGATAAGAATAATGACTGATAATAAAGAAGAAAGAAGAACAGCTATTTCTTTAGTTTATAAAGAAATTAGAGAACAATTACTGAACTTAACAAAAGAAAATCTTTGGAAAAAGACAGAAGGAGCTAGAAAGGCTAACTTTATTTAAACCGCTTTGGGAAAGGGTGAGATAAAGAAAATGAAGAAAATTAGCATGGACTGGATAACCAGAACATGTTGGGATGATATAGAAGAATTTGTAATTGAAGAAAGGGCAAAGAGAAGCGAAGGAAAAATACAAATTCTTGAAGAAGTGAATGAAGAAAGAATGATAGAAAACTAGGAAATTTTAGCAAAAAGAAAAAATTTTAGAATACTAAGGAGTCATTTATATAGTTTTTTTAAAGTAGTACAAGTAGTACTGAATGATCAGCAGATATCAGTCACAAGATTTTCTTGCCGCAGTCATACTGATCATCAAAACTACATCTAGTTAGTTAAATTTTGTAGATTGTTTAGCGCGCATGATTTTATGTTACAGTGTGTAACAAAATTTTGATTGGTTGCAGTATGCAACATATTTTTAGTTAAGAGATATCTCGCTTTTATTTTTACTAACGTTAATGTCCTGGACATGACACAAAACTGTAACCAATTAAAATACTAACCTATCTATTTTTAGCGAAATAAATAATTTTATCAATAAAGAATATTTTATTAACCTTCTAAAGAATTGTCGTTTCTCAAGAATGTATCACAAATGATGTGCACCTTTGAGGTACTGAAAAGCGGCATCATCCCTGTGAGAGTTAATAAATTTCCCAGTGACCTTATTCTCAAATAATTTCATGAGAATAAGCCACACTTATGAAAAAAGATATTCATGAGACCCTAATTTATCTTGATAAATTAATTATCAAAGTGATGTTTGAGTGTACAACCAATGATTTTATCATTATGCTGACATGTGATGGGATAACAGCTGTAAAATCAGAACCATCATAGGATGAGGCGCATGAATCCCCTCCATACTCTGGTAGTATTAGTGAGAAAGGACTGCAAAATCATCACACAAACGCTATTGATAAAAGCACTTGTACAACAAATATGTGAAAATTAATTTATAAATACATGTACAAATAATTATTCAGTAGAGTTTTGACCCCTGATAAAGAAAATACATCTTTAAAATCTTTACATTATAAAGAATTCGTTTAATTCTTAAAGATTTATAATGAAAACTAGAATTTTTGATAATAGTCATTTTACTCATGGAGCTACGCATGAGTATGTTTCTATAATTGCCTTAGAAACTGATAAAGAAATTGATGAAAGTTATAATGGAAAACCAATATTTTGGTTACATCAAAGAATAAACATAGAGAAAGCTATGTTTGAATATTACGGATGTCCTGGAGGACATATAGAAGAAAAAGATAAGAAAATAAGAGAACCAACAATTGAAGCAGCACAAAGAGAATTCTCAGAAGAAACTGGTGAATATATCCCAAAGGATAAATTTCAATCAGAATTTTGTAAAGAATATGTTCAACAGTTAGACGATCACGAAAAAGGAGTTCGACATTGTTACATTTTTTCTACAAAGGAAAATTTATAATGGATAATATAGAACCAAAGAATCACTCAGAATGGAAATTATATACTTTTCAAGAAGTATTATCTATGAAATGTATCGATGATTTTGAAGAATATATTAGAAAAACTATTCAACGTCTAGTGCAACATAAGAATTTCTGGATTAAGGAAGGAGCTATTGCACAGGGAAAATCATTTCTACAAAAATATTTTCCTAAAGAATGGAAAGAAATTCCAGAAGTTACTGTTTCAAAAACATTTGTTAATAAAGAAGGAGAATCAGAATTAACAAAATTTTATGAATACCTAAAAGAAGAGAAAAGATATCTAAACAAAGAAATCTCTGAAGAAGAATTCCAACGAATAGTTGTAGAAAAACGATTAAATTCTAATATAGTTTTTCAAGAAAAGATTGAAAAAGAATATTTTAAAGTATTATGTGATCAAGTTTTGTTCGATGAAAAGAAAGAAGAAACGTATGTATGGGATAGAAGTCAACAATCAACCACAATATTTGCAAGATTTAATGGAATGAAAGAAAAAGAGATTCAAAAGTTAAAATCGCATGAATTTTATTTTGATGAGATCATAAAAAGATCAGTGGTGATCTACATATACACATCGGTTCGACAAACAATACAAAACGAACAAAAAAGGAAAAGACTTGAAGAAAAGGATTTGGATATAAAATACCTTAGAGAATTAAAAGAAAGATATTATTCATTAATGATTGAAGCCTATGGCAATAAACCATTGAAGATACGATCATTTGAGAACTTTAATATATCGGAAACAAATATTTTCAAGAAACTTTGGCGAAATATAGATCCCAAGAAAGAACAAAGATTACAAAAGAAACTTAACGATGTCCTCGAAAATAATGTTTGAAGTTGATAGAAGAAGTATCATCAATGATCAAGAAACTGAAATTGGACTTATGGAAGGAACTGAAATGTTAGGAAAATTAATTTTCTACAAAGAAAATGATTTTGAAAGTTATGAAAGAAATGACGAAAGTAATCATTTGATACCTTTTGAAACATATTATTTTGAAAGAAAATATATTGAAATCTTTGTAAGAGATACAAAAGAAGAATTATACAGACTAAAGAAATTATATAGAAGAGAAATGAAAGACTTCAAAGAAAGAGTATTATCAACGTCTGAGGCAGACATTGAAGATATAAGAGACACACTTGAAAGAATTAATAATGCAAATGTATATATATATGGTGGAAAAATAATTAAAAATGAGATGCTTTTGAAAGAATTAAAAAGAACAACGGGAATTTGTTAAATGGAAAAATACTCTTACAAAATAAGAAAAATATTTATTACTCCATATTACAGAAAAATATCTTATATAGAAACCTATACATATCAAGAAGAATATAGTATAATGTCTACAACATTAAAACGAAAGATTACCGAAGAAGTCATTCTAAGTGATAAAAGGATCAAAGGAAATGAATTTGAGAAACAAATTGCAACAATTTTAAGAAGAAAGAAATGTAATCCAATCAGAACTCAACCACCTGATCACGGAATAGATATTTTTGCTAGTAAAGAAGGAAAACAAATAATTGTACAATGTAAAAATCAAGAAAAAGTTGGACGACCAATCATACAACAAATGGCTGGAATTATGACATCATATAATTCAAAAGATACTATTGGATGTGTAATCGCACAAGGATTTACTCAAGATGCCATTAATTACGCAGATGAAAAAGAGATTATTTGGGCAACACCAATTAATTTTGAAATGAAGTTACAAGGTGCTTTAGAAAAGTTCTCAAGTACAAATACACAAGAACGAATCAGATCACAAAGAATAAGAGAAATAGAATTCAAAAGATTAGATGGATTTACCTTTACACGAAAAATAACTAAGAATGGAAATGTTTATGAAGAAACTTCAACAATAAACCAATTAAAAGAAGGAGTTATTTATTTCTAAACTAATGGAAATAGATGGAAAGATTAAGGAGAATCAAAGATCAAGAATTAAAAATTAAAAATCAGAGATCGAAAAAGATGGAAAGATTTAGAAAAGAAAAAACAAGTTTGAAAAGTTGAAAATGATTAGAAATCAAAGAACCGATGAAATTTCAAGATGCCAAGAAAGATTTTAATCTTTAGATGATTAAAAATCAGAGATGAAAAACAAGTTTTGAAAATTCGAAGAATCTTGATCAAGTTCAAAAATTTTGAGATAAAAAGGCTCTCTGAATGACCAACCAAACTCCATCGAAATATCGATACAATCAAATGAATTCTGAAAACAACAAAGAAATCTTTGAAAGAAAATCTATACATAAATTATTGAAAGAAGTGCACGAATACAACCTTTCTCTTGAATACCCTGACAAAAGCGATAGCGAATCTGAAATCGATTACCTTCAAGAATTTACCAAGTTTGGAGAGCTCGAACAATATCTTAAGAAAGAATCTGGTTTAAGTTTAAGACCCGAAAGATATCCTGAAGCTACTAAAGTATTCAATACACCAGAATTGATTTTAATTTTATTCGAAGAATTAGAAATAAACGAAGACGAAAACCTATTCAGATACAGAGGAATAAACAGACTTTGGAGAGACACCATTGACAAGAATTTACCAAAATTTCATTCAGAAATAAGTTTTCGATATAAAATTCAAGAACAAACACTAAATCTTTTCCTAGATCTTATTCAAACTTCACCAGGAACAAGAGCTTTCCTGAAAGAAAAATCTAAAATTAACCTCAAAGGTGGAAGAATTGCAAAACAAATCTGTGAAATAACGGGAATAACCGAAGAAGAATACAAGAAAGATTTAAAAACTATTAAGATTAACAGAAAAGATTTCAAGACAAACGGATTTCTTAATCAATCCGATAATACTGACCCAAAATATTTCGATTAAAATGAGACCTCGTGGATGCTCCAATTGTAACCAACCTGGACATACTTTTCATGAATGTCCAAAAACCATGTGCAATCGTTGTGGAGAGATGGGACACATAGGAAAGTTTTGTAATGATAGAACTTATCTTTCGCTTAAGAATTTCCAATGCGGATGCAACCCAACAAGAATTTTAACCAGAAGAGATAACAACAAGATTGATACACACTGTTGTGTATGCAATAAGAAAGAATTGTTAACACGTATGGAGAAATCAGTACAAGGAACGAAAGCTAGATGTCGCGAATGTGCTGATAAAGCCGAAAGAAATGATAGAGGAAAGAGAATGTTGACACCACCAATGTCACCAAGAGAAACTAAAAGAATTACAACACCAACTCCATATGATGCAATGATGGAACTTACCTTGGAAGAAGAAAGAAAGAATGGAGAAACTTCGAAAAGTCATAAAACTTATGCTGAATCCGTAAGAGAAGGATTAGAAAGAGCAGTTGAAAAGAAAGAATTAACTAAAGAAGAAGCCTTTCCTACTGTAGGAATCAATGGAGGAAAAAGTCTTCTTACTATAAGTAAATTACAAGAACGTGCAGCTAAAGATGCTGGAATCATTCAAGAAGAAATTAGTCACGAAACCTGTAAGAATTGCAAATTTGAAGACGAAAAATCAGCTATGTACAGCCGCCTAGAGGGATATAACACAGTTTATTATTGCTCAATGGCATGTCAATATGCCATGATGGTTTGTCAAGAAATGAGAAGAAAGATGGACGAAGGAGAATTACCTACACGAAATGAAATCGACAAAGCCCTTCAAAAACTTCTACATAAATTTGCATATAGCACTAGGTATGGAAAAGCTGATAAAGAAAGTATTGTAGAAGCACTCTACAAAAGGCCAATCGATGAACAAGCTTGTTGGCAAAAAGCCGCACAAGAACACATTAAAAAAGAAGCAGAAAAATTAGCTGAAGTAATGGCAGAAGATATGGTAATTGAACATGAAAATGCTCCAGATGGACTCGAATATTACAAAACGATGGATCGATGGAATAAAAGAGAAATTGAACAAATGAAAGAAGAAAACAAAAAACTTCAAGAGGAAGTAGAAAGACTCAAGAAAGAATTAGAAGAAGTCAAATTCGTAAATGGAACTCTTAATGAAGGAGCAAAAACGAATCAAAACCTTCTTGAATTATTAAGAAAAGAAATTAAAGAAATCAAGACCAAAAATAACAAAGATAAAAGTCAAGAAGTTTTAGAATTACAAAAAAGAAACCAGGAACTTAATGATGTCATCGCTCAACAAAATCAAAGTATCGAAACACAGAATGAAACAATTGTGGAACTCAACATGATAAGAATGGAACCATACATGGAAATCATTTCCACGATGGAACCAACCTGTGGATGTTGCTTAGTTTTAGAAAGAATTGAAAACGAAGGATTAATTAAAATACAACTAAGTAGTCGATGTCAAGTGATTTATTTGACCAACTTATATGCTCAATGCATCCCACAAGAAACTCAAATAGAACTTGAAGCGATACTTACAGAAGAAGGACAAAATTTGTACAACCAAATTTTTGAAGAACCAATGGAAATAACAGAAGAAAGAATCACTGAAGAAAAAGAAGAGGACAGTCTTACAAAGAAAGAAAAGAAAGAATATTTAGAACTCCTTGAGTTCTTAGAAGATGACGCAAAGAAATTTTTTAGTACTAATCAAATTTAACTAATATTATTAATTTATATTAATATTATATAGTTTTATAGTTTACGAAAGGATTATTTTTTTAATAAAGAATTTTGAAAGAGTTTTAAAGAATATTAAAGAATAAAGAATTCTTAAAGAATTCTTACATGAAAGAATTGATATCAACTAGATATCACCTAAAGAATATAAATAACCCTTTATTTCATTTTTCAGAAACTTTTTACAGAATTTCCAAGTAAAAATAATCATGTCAAATAAATACGAAACCTGGAAAAAGAGAGCTGCCAGTCATGATGTACTTCATGACCCATCAAAGTTAAATATACGAGCTATTAATGACCCATCGTGTAAGGTATGTTACCCAATGATACAAACTAATAGAAAATTTATGAGATTTTGGGAATGGTATGGCAAAGTTATACCAGAATCAAAAGAATATACTAGTAATACAGAAGAAAGATTCTCCGAACTGCTAATAATAAAGGATGAAGAAAATAAAGAAACAATAAAGAAAGTAGGACAGATGATCAGTACTATTAGATACAGTGATAAAC
>WNGD01011346.1_pt1 | contig 12673 bp, 14 predicted proteins | sample 5400671 | NCBI WGS metagenome assembly WNGD01 (sample SAMN13153369, study PRJNA577476) | soil metagenome | isolation source: 40 cm soil or saprolite under grassland replicate 2 | place: USA:California | collected 2016-06-15
CTCCGAGGTCGTGCCGTAGGCGAACTCGTGCAGGTTCGTCTTGCCGACTTCGAGGTACCCGGCTGCCTCGAGCCGGCGCACGGCTTCGGCGGTCTCGGTCGGCACGTGGTCGGCGAAGAGGATCGAGCCGTAGGTCGTCAGGAAGCCGGCGGTGTCGAAGAGGTCCTTGACCGCCAGGCGCTTTCCGGGCGGCGCGTCCTCGGCGCCCTCGGGCCGCGCGAGGAAGATGCCGTCGGGAGCCGTCAGTCGAAGGCGAGGTAGATGAAGGCGACCGCGACGGTCAGCCCGAGCAAGGCCAGAAAGAGGGCGAACAGCGCCAGGCCCAGGCGCAGGTTCTTCCGCTCGAGCTCGGCTTCGGTCACAGGAGCGGATCCACGGCCATCGCCACGAAGAGCAGCGCGAGGTACAGGAGCGAGTACTTGAACAGCGCGCGGGCGCGGTCCGGGGTCGTGTGGGCCTTCAGCCGCCACGCGAGGCGCAGGAACACGGCGCCCAGCAGCACCGCCGCCGACAGGTAGAGCACTCCGGCGGTGTGTGTCGCCAGGGGCAGCAGCGTCGCCGCGAACAGCACCAGCGAGTACCAGACGATCTGGCGCGCGGTCTCGCGGTCGCCGCGGACGACGGGCAGCATCGGGATCCGCGCCGCCGCGTAGTCGCGCTTGATCAGCAGCGCGAGCGCCCAGAAGTGCGGCGGCGTCCAGAGGAAGACGATCAGGAACAACCAGAGGGCAGGCAGCGTCAGGTTGCCCGTCGCGGCGGCCCAGCCGACGAGCGGCGGCACCGCCCCGGCTGCGCCGCCGATCACGATGTTCTGGGGCGTCGACCGCTTCAGCCAGCGCGTGTAGACGAGCACGTAGAAGAGGTTCCCGACGAGTGCCAGCACCGCCGTCAGCACGTTCACGAGCGAGGCCAGCAGCACGAACGAGAACGCCGAGAGCGCGAGCCCGAACTCGAGCGCCCGCGCGGGTGCGATCCGCTCGTCGGCGACCGGCCGCTCGCCGGTTCGCGGCATCAGCCGGTCGATGTCACGGTCGAGGACGTGGTTCAGCGCGCTCGCCCCGCCGCAGGCGAGCGCGAGGCCGGTCATCGTCAGCGCGAACGCCGACAGCTCCGGCAGCCCGCGTGCGCCGACGAACATCCCGGCAGCGCCGGTCAGGAGGAGCAGCGTCATGATCCGCGGCTTCGTCAGCGTCACGTAGTCGGGCACGGACGCTCGTGCCACGGGCTCGCCGCGGAAGCAGCCCGCGACGGCGACCACCGAGGCGGCGAAGGCGATCCCGGCGAGCGCGATGTGCGCAGGCCGACCGGTCGCGAGCGCAGCGGCGAGGAAGGAGCCCAGGGCCGCCGCCGACGGCGCGAGCAACCGCCGGTGCGCAACCCAGGCCGCGGCGACGAGCGCGCACAAAGGCGGGAGCGCCAGCGCCGCGAGCGCCCGGTGCGCAGCGCCAAGCGACAGCACGCCGCTGACGACCGCCGCGCCGCATGCAGCCGCAGCCGCCAGCGCGGTCAGGCGCAGCCAGGGGCCGGGGCTCAGCTGAGGCGACGCTTGCGGCGCCGAATTCAGGATGAGTGAGCTTTGCTCGCTCTTCCGTCTGAAACGACCGGTCGATGCGACGGAGTTGCGATGAGCGCCCCTAGGCACGGCCCTCCGCAATCCGCCGTCGGAGATCCCGCAGGGGCCGGGCGCTCGTGACGTACGGCACGCGGTCGAAGTTCTGCGGCGGCGGCGGCGAGGTCGTGTACCACTCCAGGGTGTCCGCGAGCCACGGGTCGTTCCCGACCCGCGAGCCCGACCGAGACGTCTTCACAACGTTCACCAGGAACAACGCAACTCCCAGCGCCATCACTCCAGAGCCGATCGTCGACGTCAGGTTGTACCACTCCCAGATTCCTCCCTGCGTGTACGTGTAGACGCGCCGCGGCATCCCGAGCAGCCCGAGCATGTGCATCGGGAAGAACGTCAGGTTCATGCCGACGAACATCAGCCAGAAGGTGAGCTTCCCGAGCCGCTCGTCGAGGATCCGCCCGAACATCTTCGGCCACCAGTAGAAGAGCCCGGCGAAGATCGCGAAGATCGACCCGCCGAAGAGCACGTAGTGCAGGTGGGCGACAATGAAGTACGTGTCCGTCACCTGCCAGTCAAACGGATACGCCGCCACGAAGATCCCCGAGAGGCCGCCGATCGTGAAGATCGCGATGAAGCCGAGCGCGAACAGCATCGGCGTGTCGAAGTGGATGTTCCCGCGCCACGTCGTTGCGAGCCAGTTGAAGATCTTCACGCCGGTCGGCACCGCCACCAGCATCGACGTGATCATGAAGAAACCCTGCAGGTAGCCCGGCAGCCCGACCGCGAACATGTGGTGGGCCCAGACGAGCATCGACACGAACGCGATCCCGACCGTCGAGAACGCCACCGCCCGGTAGCCGAAGATCGGCTTCCGCGCAAACACCGGGATCACCTCGGAGATGATCCCCATCGCGGGCAGGATCATGATGTAGACCTCGGGGTGGCCGAAGAACCAGAAGACGTGCTGCCATAACAGCGCGCTCCCGCCCTTGTCCGGGATGAAGAAGTGCGTGCCGGCCTGGCGGTCGAGCAGCAGCAGGGTCAGGCCTCCCGAGAGCGCGGGCAGCACGAGCACGAGCAGGAGCGCGTAGATCTCGATCGCCCAGATGAAGAGCGGGAGCCGCATCCACGTCATGCCGGCGGTCCGCATGTTCTGGATCGTGACCAGGAAGTTGATCGCCCCAGCGAGCGACGCGATCGTGAGGATGTGGAGCGAGAGGATCCAGAGGTCGGTGCCGCTTCCGGGCGAGTACGTCTTCACCGAGAGCGGTGCGTAGCACGTCCAGCCGCACTTGACGGCGCCGCCGGAGGCGAACCAGCTCGAGTAGAGCACGATCCCTCCGAGGAGGAAGAGCCAGTACGAGAGCGCGTTCAGGCGCGGGAAGGCGACGTCGCGGGCGCCGATCATCAGCGGGACGAGGTAGTTCCCGAAGCCCGCCAGGATCGGGACGATGACCAGGAAGACCATCGTCGTCCCGTGCATCGTGAAGAGCTCGTCGTAGCTGTCCCGGCGGATGAAGTGCTCGTTCGGCGTGGCGAGCTGCGCCCGCATCAGCAGCGCCAGGATCCCGCCTGCCACGAAGAACGCCAGGCTCGTCGCGATGTAGAGAATCCCGATCCGCTTGTGGTCGGTCGTGGCCAGCCAGCTCGTGATCCGGCCGCGCGAGGCCAGGACCGAAACGGGGACTCGCTCGGTTCTAAGGCGGTCGCTTGCGACGCCGACCATGGGAGGCCGTGCCGGCTTTGCCGGTGCGGCCGGTCTAACCGCCACTGCCGCCTCTCGAGCTGAAGCGCTTCGTGAGGTAGTCGAGCGTCGCCTTCAGCTGCGCGTCGCTCCAGGTCTTGCCGACCGCGGGCATCTTCCCGCGGCCCTCGCGCAGGAGCAGCGTCATCGCCTTCTCGTCGCCGAGCACCGGGCTCTGCGAGATCGACGGCCCGATGTCGCCCTCGCCGGCGAGCCCGTGGCATTTCGCGCAGACGCCGTCGAAGGTCTCGCGCCCGACCGCGACGGCGTCGGTACGCCGCTGCTGCACCCACGAGTCGTACTGCTCCGGCGGCACGACCTCGACCCACATCAGCATCGCCGCGTGCTGGATCCCGCAGAACTCGGCGCACTGGCCCCGGAACGTGCCGAGCTTGTCCGCGCGGAACGAGGTGCGGTTCACCCGGCCGGGGATCGCGTCGAGCTTGCCGCCGAGTGCGGGGACCCACCAGCTGTGGGCGACGTCCGCCGAGGTGATCTCGAGCTGGATCTTCCGGTTGAACGGAATCTTCATCGTTTCGACCGAGATCGCGCCGTTCGGATAGTCGAACTGCCAGTAGAACTGGTGGCCTTCGATCCGGATCGTCTCGGCGTTCGCCGCCGCCGGCGCGTTCTTGATCCCGGAGACCTTCGCGAAGACGAACGCGGCGATCGCCGCGAGGATCAGGACGGGCGCGACCGTCCACGCGATCTCGAGGTTGGTGTGGCCGATCACCTGCGGCCCCTCGACCTCGCGGGGCCGGCCGGCGCTGCGGTACCGGACGATGAACAGGAGGAGCGCGGCCTCGACGAGCACGAAGATCGCGCCCGTGATCGCGAGGATCAGCCAGTAGATCGAGGTGATGCCGCTCTCGTTCCGATCGGCCGGCGCGACCGGCGCGAACCCGCCGTTTCCGGCCGCGGCCGCCGCGGCCAAGGCGAGCGCGAGCAGCGCGACGCAGCTGAGGACGAGCAGAGACCGGCGCACGGGCGCTGGCATTCTACGAGGGTGCCGGAGGAGACGCGGGTGCAACTTCCTGCGGGGCTAGGCGAGCAGTACGAGGTGTTCGTCAACGGCGTGCGCCAGCAGGAAGGGAAGGACTTCCGCCGGGAGGGAGCCGAGCTCGTCTTCCCGCGGCGCCTCGCGCGGGAGGGGCGGCTCGGCTTCTGGCGCTGGCTCTCGCTCTTCCTCGGCGTCGCCGGCACCTACCGGCAGAACGACACCATCGACTTGGTCTACGACGCGGGCGGGCGGCGCCAGGTGATGGCGCTGCCACTCAGGAACGACTAGTCGGGGAGCTCGACGGGCTCGCCGTCGACCAGGACACGGGTCTGCTCGACGCGGCACTCGTCCGCCCAGCGCGAGACCGTGTTCAGCACGGCGTCGAGCTCCTCCTCCGAGCTCTCCTCAACGCGCACCTCCCAGCGCTCGCCTCCGAGTGGGACGAGATCGGTCCGGACGAACCCGACCAGGTCGTGGACGAGCTGCTCGGCGGCGTTCGTCGACGGCGCCTCGATACGAACTGCTCTGATACTTACTCCCCTCGGCCGCGAGGGAGACAGGGTACCTCAGCTTGAAAGAGGCAAAACCTCGTCCAGAATCGCGATGCCCTCGTCGAGCTCCTCGCGCGTGATCGTCAGCGGCGGGACGACCAGGATCACGTTCCAGTGCGTCATCAGGTAGAGCCCGCGGTCCATCGCCGCCTTCGCGATCTGCGTCACCGGCGCCAGCTCCTCGCCGGACGCGTTGAACGGCACGAGCGGCTCGCGCGTCTCGCGGTCCCGCACGAGCTCGATGCCCCAGAAGAGGCCCTTGCCGCGCACCTCGCCGATCGACGGATGGCCCTCCGCGAGCCGGGCCAGCTCTGAGCCGAGAACCTCGCCCATCGCGGCCGAGTTCTCGACGACGCCCTCTTCCTGGAAGGCCTCGATCGAGGCGACCGCCGAAGCGCACGCGAGCACGTGTCCCGAGTAAGTGAGCCCACCTGCGAAGAACCGGTCCTGCGCCCAGTCCGCGAGCTTCTGGTTGATCACCATCGCCCCGAGCGGGACGTAGCCGGAGTTGATCCCCTTCGCGACGGTGAGGATGTCCGGCACGACGTCCCAGTGCTCGCAGGCGAACCACTTGCCCGAGCGCCCGAAGCCGGCCATCACCTCGTCGAGGATCAGCAGGATCCCGTGCCGGTCGCAGACTTCGCGGATCGCCTGCATGTAGCCGTCCGGCGGCACGATCACGCCGTTCGTCCCGACGATCGTCTCCATCATCACCGCGGCGACGTTCTGCGGGCCCTCGTACTGGAGGATCTCCTCCAGGTGCGGGGCGCCGGTGCAGACCGGGCAGGGATCCGGGTGGCCGGCAGGGCAGCGGTAGGTGTATGGGTCGAGCATGCGCACGAAGCCGGGGACGCCGGGCTCGGCGGGCCAGCGGCGCGGGTCTCCGGTGGCGGTGATCGCGCCCGCGGTTGCGCCGTGGTAGGAGCGGTAGCGCGCAACGATCTTGTGCCGGCCCGTGTACCAGCGCGCGAGCTTGATCGCGTTCTCGTTCGCCTCGGCGCCGCCGTTCGTGAAGAAGGACATGGTCAGGTCGCCGGGTGTCACCTCTGCGATCAGGCGCGCGAGCTCCGAGCGAGCCTCGTGCGCCATCGGCGGGCCGATCGTCGTCAGCTTGTCGGCCTGCTCCTTGATGGCGGCCACGACCTTCGGGTGCTGGTGCCCGAGGTTGACGTTGACGAGCTGCGACGCGAAGTCGAGGTAGCGGTTGCCGTCGTAGTCCCAGAAGTAGCGCCCCTCCGCACCGGCGACGGGAAGCGGCGCGATCTGGCTCTGTACCGACCACGAGTGCAGGACGTGCTTCGCGTCCAGCTCCTGGATGCGCTTCGCGTCGAGCCCTTGCTCCACGGCCATAGAGCGATCCTAGCCCGACGGTTCGCTCAGGTACAGCACGGCGTAGGCGGGAAGCCAGTGCTCGAGCATGTAGTTGCTGCCGACCGCCTGGTCGAGGCTCGCGGCCGCATGGCGCTCCGCTGCGCCGAGCATCACCGGCGTGCGGGCGTCGCCCTCAGGAAGCGCGGCGGCAAGGCGGCGCCAGCACCAGGCGCGGCTCAGGTTGAGGCCGTGCAGGTGCGCGATGTGCCCGTCGCTCGGGTCGCTCACCTCGACGGGCGTGAAGAGCGTCGCGGGCTCTCGGTCCGCGATCCCGGGCAGGAAGCGCTCGAGCCAGGAGGGGAAGTCGTCGACCAGCGAAGCCATCAACTCCGCTTCGGTCAGCGCCGGCGAGATGAAGTCGAACGCCGAGGGCTCCCATTCCGCCGCGTAGTTCACGTCGTCGCCGTACCAGCGCAAGGCGGCATTGCGAACCGCCTCGAGGAGCCTTGCGTGCTTCTCCGCAAAGGGCAGCGCGACCGAGAACGCGAACGCGGGATTGGCGTGGAGCCCGTAGCGGACCGGATAGGCCACCTTTGGCAGCCACCCGATCAGGCCCTCGACGATCACGTCGACGAGCGGCTGCATGTTCGCCGCCCAGCGCTCGGCGTCCGGGTCGTCGAAGGCGGACAGCTCAGAAGCGAGACCCAGTGCCCACCCCCAGCCGTACGGCCGCTCGGCGTGCTGGTTGCCCGGATCGGCGAAGAAGTGCGCCTCCGCAGCGAGCGCGTCCTCGCTCAGGTGTCTCTCGAGCGCGGCCCTGATCTCCGGTCCTGGGACACGGTCCGGGACAAGGCGCAGGAGCCGCACGAGCACCCAGTGCATCTCGACACAGGAATGCCAGTCCAGGCTCCCGTAGAAGGCGGGATGCAGCTCCCGGGGGCGCGGGACGGGACCCGCTTCTGAGTGGAACAGATGCTCGGAGTGCGGGAACTCGCGCTCGATGTTCTCGAGCGCTACCCGCGCGTAGGCATCTGCGCGTTCGCCGAGCACGAGCCCAAGATAGGTGACTCCGCGCTAGGCTGGCCTTTGACGAAGGAGGCCGGCATGACCGAGGTCGCGGAACCGCGCGAGCAGACGGCTCAGGCCGTCACGCCCATCAGCCACTGGATCGACGGAACGCACGTGAAGGGGCGCTCCGGTCGAAGCGGTCCGGTCTACAACCCGGCGGTCGGTGTCCAGACCGGCGAGGTCGCTTTCGCGAGCCCGGACGAGATCGACGCTGCCGTCCAGGCGGCCGAGCGCGCCTTCGAGTCGTGGCGCACGGTCTCGCTCTCGCGCCGCACCGAGATCTTCTTCCGGATCCGCAAGCTCCTCGACGAGCACCGCGAGGACATCGCCAAGATCCTCACGGCCGAGCACGGGAAGGTGCTGTCGGACGCGAAGGGCGAGGTCGCGCGCGGGCTCGAGGTGATCGAGTACTGCTGCGGGATCCCGGAGCTGCTGAAGGGCGGCTACTCGGAGCAGGCTTCGACCGGGATCGACGTCTACTCGATCCGGCAGCCGCTGGGGGTCGTTGCCGGGATCACGCCGTTCAACTTCCCCGCGATGGTGCCAATGTGGATGTGGGCGCCCGCGATCGCGTGCGGGAACACGTTCGTGCTCAAGCCGTCGGAGAAGGATCCGTCGGCGTCCGTGTACACCGCCGAGCTGCTGCAGGAGGCCGGCCTGCCGGACGGCGTGTTCAACGTGGTGCACGGCGACAAGGTCGCGGTCGACTCGATCCTCGAGCACCCGGAGATCGCCGCGGTCTCGTTCGTCGGCTCGACGCCGATCGCGCGCTACATCTACGAGACCGGCACGTCGCACGGCAGATCGTCCTCCCCGACGCTGACATCGACATGGCGGCCGACGCCGCGGTGAGCGCGGGCTACGGGTCGGCCGGCGAGCGGTGCATGGCGGTCTCGCTGCTCGTTGCGGTCGGCCACGCCGCAGACGACCTCGTCGGCGCGATCCAGGACCGCCTGCCGAAGGTGAAGGTCGGCGACGGGATGAACCCCGACTCCGAGATGGGCCCGCTCGTCACGCGGGAGCACCGCGACAAGGTCGCGTCGTACATCGACCGCGGCCGCGAGGAGGGCGCGACGGTGGTCGCGGACGGGCGCGAGACCGCTCCCGACGGCGACGGCTTCTGGCTCGGCGTCTCGCTTCTCGACAACGTCAAGCCCGAGATGGACGTCTACAAGGACGAGATCTTCGGGCCGGTGCTCGGCGTCACGCGTGTGGACACCTACGACGAGGCCGTGAAGCTCGTGAACGAGAACCCGTACGGCAACGGGGTCGCGCTGTTCACCCGGGACGGAGGTGTCGCCAGGCAGTTCCAGTTCGACGTCAAGGCCGGTATGGTCGGCGTCAACGTGCCGATCCCGGTGCCGGTCGCGTACTACTCGTTCGGCGGCTGGAAGAGCTCGCTCTTCGGCGACCTGCACATCTACGGGCCCGAGGGGATCCAGTTCTACACCCGCGGCAAGGTCGTCACCTCACGCTGGCCGGATCCGGCGACGTCGAAGGTCGACCTGGGCTTCCCGCAGACTCGGTGATCATCGGAATAGCGCTCTTCGACGGCGCCGAGGAGCTTGACTGGGCCGGGGCCGTGGGAGGTGCTCGCGGCCTGGGCGGAGCAGTGGCCCGACGACGGCGTGCGGGTATTCACGCTTGCGCGCGGGGACAGTCCGATCACGTGCGCGAAGGGCCTGCGGGTGCTTCCGAACGAGACCTGGGAGACGGCGCCGGCGCTGGATGTCCTGGTCTATCCGGGCGGTCGTGGGACTCGCCGCGAGCTCGCCGACGAAGCTGTGCTCGAGTGGATCCGCGGCATCGCCTCGGGCGGCGCGGTCGTCAGCAGCGTCTGCACCGGCTCACTCGTTCTCGCGGCGGCAGGTCTGCTGGACGGCAAGCCGGCGACGACGCACTGGGGGTCGCTCGAGTACCTGCCTCAGCTCGGGACCGACATCGAAGTTCGGCCCGAAGACCGGTTCGTCGACAACGGCAACGTGATCACGGCTGCGGGCGTCTCGGCCGGGATCGACATGGCCCTGCACCTCGTCGCGCGCCTGCATTCGCCAGAGCGCGCCCGCGAGGTGCGCCGCTACATCCAGTACGACCCCGAGCCGCCTGTCTGAACTGGGGACAAAGAGTGTCACTCTCGTCACCCGTTCGCTCTTGACGAAAAACGGTGTCCGACACCGGTTTTTGGTTCAGGCCGACGTGGCTTAAAGGGGCAGCTTCCGCTCGATGCCGACGTCGGTGCGGAGGGCTTCGAGCCAGCCAGCTCGCAGGCCCGCGAGGAGTTGCTTGCCGAGCTCGAACGCCTCGTCGAAGCGGCCGACGATCTCGCGCCCGGTCTCGCGCACTCGCGTGAGGACCTCGTCCTCGTCGATGCCCGTCACGCGCCCGCCGCGCACGACCCAGCGCCCGCCGACAAGCACCGAGTCCACGGCCAGCGTCGACGACCCGAACGCGAGCTGGCGCAGCGGGTGATTGAGCGGCGTGAAGACGTGGCTCGCCAGGTCGAGCAGCACGAGGTCGGCGCGCCGTCCCGGTGCGATCTGCCCGAGCCCGTCGCGGTCGCCTGCCGCGGCCGCGCCGCCCGCGGTCGCGAGCTGCCACGCCTCCTGCGCCCCGAGCCACTCCTCGTAGTCGATCGCCCAGAGCTTGTGCAGGAGCGCCGCGAGCTTCAGCGACGCGAACATGTCCAGGCCGTCGTTCGACGACATTCCGTCGGTCCCGAGCGCGACGTTCACGCCTCCGGCCAGCAGTCGTGGCACTGCTGCGAGCCCGCTTCCAAGCTTCAGGTTCGACGCCGGGTTGTGCGCGACCGTCACGCCGCGCTCGCGCACCAAGGAGATGTCCCCAGGCGTGAGCCAGATCCCGTGCGCGAAGCAGACCCGCGGCGAGAGGAACCCGATCGCGTCCATGTGCTCGACGAGCGTCTTCCCGTACATCCGCTGCGCCGAGACCGCTTGCATCCGCGTCTCGAGAACGTGGATGTGCATCACCAAGTCCAGCTCGTCGGCCAAAGCCGCGCACCCGGCGAGCATCTCGTCGGTGCACCGCTGGGGCCCGGAAGGCCCCGGGCAGATCGAGATTCCCTCATCTGGCCGGTGGAAGCTCGCGACCGCCCCTCGCACGAACCGCTCCCACTCGTCCCACGAAGGCGGCCGCTCCGCCTCCAAGCGCGAGACGAGCTCGGGCGAGACCAGTCCCTCCTCGAGGATCACCGTCTCGTGGTAGGCGCGGTCGCCGATCCCCAAGGCGATCACCGCGCGAAGGCCGACGTCGCGGTACGCGCGCACGACGGCGTCCAGCGACTCCGTCGTGAGCCCGTCGAGCTCGTAGAGGAAGTCGACGACGCACGTCGCGCCGGACTTCAGCTGCTCGATCGCCCCGAAGACCGTCCGCAGGTAGATCTCGTCCGGCGACTGCGCTGGCGCCGCCAGCGCCGGGTACGAGAACAGCATCCAGGGCTCGAGCGGGAGGTTGTCCCACATCCCGCGGAACCAGTTCTCGTTCGAATGGTTGTGGGCGTTGACCATCCCCGGCACCACGAGGAACCGGGAGCAGTCGACGATCTCTGCGTCCGACGAGGCCCGTTCGGCGATCCGCCCGTCGGCTACGGCGACGTCGGCGCGAGCAAACTCACCCGCGCCGACGTCGACGAGACCGTTGCGGAGAACGAGCTCCGTCAGGCGCCTGCCAGCGAGCCCACGTCGGACACCGCTTCCGTCGGGATCGCTTCGTCCGGGACCGTCCGAGCGAAGCCGAGCGCGCCACGCACCTGCCCTGCGGCCCGGACGACCCAGACGAGCACGACGTACAGCCCGCCGGCGATCAGCCACGACTCGAGCGGCACCGGCCCCCAGCCGTTCTGCGGAGAAGCATAGATCCAGCCGTTCGGCCAGTTGGCTGTGCCGGTGACGCCGAAGGCCACTGCCGCGAGCAGCGCGAGGACAGCGGGCACGTTGATCAGCCCTGTCTCCTCCCAAGACGGGACGCTCGTCAGCGGCCGCGAAATCCGGAACAGCCGCGGCAGCGCGAAGTGGTCGACGCACATGATCACCGTCGCGCTAGGAACCGTGATCGCGAGGAACGTCGCCACCTTGAACCAGCCGTTGATGAAGTGGAAGTTGACGAGGTCGGCTGCGATCACACCGCCGCCGGCAACGATCAGGCACGTGTACCACCGGTGCCACCTGCGCCAGCCGCCGATCAGGTTCTGCCCGGCGTTCACCGACTCGTAGTAGTTCCCATCGTTGATGGCGATCTGGCTGATCGTCGCGATGATCCACGCGAGCCAGAACGCCCCGAAGAGCGAGTAGTGGACGGTGAAGCGGAACGCGGCGGCCGGATCCGTCGTCTTCGCGAGCTGCTCCATCATCCATCCGGCCATCGTGAAGAGGACGAACCACAGGCCCGCAAAGAGGTAGGTCGGCAGCGGCCAGAAGAACCGCGGCTTGCCGAACCGCCAGAAGTCGGGCTCGTTGCCCCACATCGCGAAGCCGATCACCGCGGTCACGGCGACCCAGGTCCCAGAGGGTGATCATCAAGTTCGCCTGGAATGCGACCCAGCCGAGCGGCGCGACCAGGATGAACGCGGAGACGATCCACGAGCCGATGAGCCCGAAGATCGAGCGCGTCAGCAGCGCGTGGGTCTGGCCCGTTCGCGAGCCGAGGTACGAGCCGAACATCGCGTAGACGATGTAGAGGGCGTAGCCGAACGCCGTGATGCCGACCGTCGAGGCGAGGCTGTGGCCGCCGTCGTGCAGCTCGAAGCCGAGGAACATGTACGAGAAACCGGCGACGAACGTCGTCCAGAGCCCCATGAAGTGCCACATGGGGCGCCGCCGCTCGAGCGGGACGATGCCGGTGTCGCTCGTCGAGTAGTCGTGCCTGACGGACTCGTCGAGCGCCGCCCGCTCGAACGCGAGATCCTCACGAAGATCCTCGACATCGTGAGCGATCTCGTCCAGCTGGCGCGGGCCTTCCGGACCCGTGCTCATAGGCTGCCTCCTCCGAGAGGGACTGGGGTCGGCGCGAGTCTAAGAGGGAGCCGAGGCCCTGATCAACCTGCCGCGGCCGCCGCCTTCGCCTTCAGCTCCTCGCCGAACTTCGCTCGCGCGACGAACTGGCCGATCCCAGGCTGCGCGACGAGCTCGTCGCCTTCGACGAGGACGTTCCCGCGCAGGAGGACGACCTCCGGCGAGCCCGTCACCTCGGTCCCCTCGTAGAGGTTGTAGTCGACCTTCGAGTGCTGGCCCGCGGCCGTGATCGTCACGTGCTTCTCGGGGTCGAAGACGACGATGTCGGCGTCGGAGCCGACCGCAAGGGTGCCCTTGCGCGGGTAGAGCCCGAAGAGCTTCGCCGGGTTCGTCGCGAGCAGCTCGACCATCCGGTTGAGCGTGATCCTGCCGTCGCGGACGCCGAACTGATGGATCATCTGGAGC
>WNGD01005193.1_pt1 | contig 12671 bp, 13 predicted proteins | sample 5400671 | NCBI WGS metagenome assembly WNGD01 (sample SAMN13153369, study PRJNA577476) | soil metagenome | isolation source: 40 cm soil or saprolite under grassland replicate 2 | place: USA:California | collected 2016-06-15
GCACGGTGTTCGCGGACCAGGAAGGCGGCCAGCCCTGCGACGCCTACGACCGTCATCACGAGCACCGACGGTGACGACCAGCCGAGCGTGGGGGCCTCGATGAACGCGAACGTGATACCGGTCAGGAACACCACCGCGGCCAGCGCGCCCGCGTAATCGATCTTGCCGGTGACGGTCACGTCACGCGATTCGGGAACGTGCCGTGCGCCCAGCGCGACAACCACCACCGCGATGGGGACGTTGATGAAGAAGATCCACCGCCAGGACGCGGCCGTGATCAGGTAGCCGCCGATCAACGGCCCGGCGGCGATGGCGACGCCGCTCAGGCCTGACCAGGCGCCGATCGCCCGGGCCCGATCATCGGGCACGAACGACGCCTCCAGGATCGCCAGGCTTCCCGGCGTGAGCAGCGCCGCGCCGACACCCTGGAGCACCCGCGTGACGATGAGGAACAGGGCGTTCGGGGCGAACCCGCACGCCGCCGAGGCCACGGCGAACCACACGATGCCGATCAGGTAGACCTTCCGCCTGCCGAACCGGTCGCCCAGCGAGCCGCCGAGCAGGAGGAACGCGGCAAGCGTCAGGGTGTAGCCGTTGATCACCCACTGCAGGTCGCTGACGCCCGTGTGGAAATCGCGCCCGATGGTCGGCAGGGCGATGTTGACGACCGTGGCGTCCAGCGCGGCGATCCCGGAGCCGAGCACGGTGATCGCCAGCACCCAGCGCCCCGGCGCCGAGGAATACGTGAGGACGGGAGCGTCCGCTTGGGTCATATCGTGCCGACTTCCAGCGCTTCGATGTCCGGCTGGCAGTTGACTACCTTACGGGCAATCAAGCTTGCCGGTTTCCTTCATTGTGCATGCGGCCCGATCGGCGCCGCCGCCGACGTACGTCCTGCCGGTCGCGCGGCGGCGGATAGGCGCCGTGGACCGCTGCCTGGAACGAGCGCCCGCCGGGCCGGTCAGCATCTGAGCGCGCCGGGCCTGGGCCCACCGCCCGGCGTGGTAACAGGACGGAGCCGGGAAACGCGTGTTCTGGCTGGGGACGCGTGTCGTGCCGCGCTGCGGTCTTTCCGCCTGCTGCCGGCCGTAGTGCTTCGGGTGCGGCCACAGGGTGCGCCAACTGGCACCCCGGGCCTCCCCCCGGCCCGGCCTCGCAGGAGTCCACGCCTCCGGGGGACGCACCAGGCTGACCCCCGCTGACGGCCGGGAGCCTGCGGCTGGCTCGGTCATGCCGGGGCGCCGATGGCCGTGCCGCCCGTGCCGCGGGGGCTCCGCAGTCCGGTCCGCAAGATATCGATGCTGAGCAGCAAGATCCAGGCCGGGAACAGCAGCTCCACCCAGGGCGTCAGGCCCACGCTGACCAGCAGGACGGCGGCGACGGCGAAGCCGAGCATCCCGATCCATCTCGGAATGACCTTGGTCCGGAGCGTGATGGTCGCCGTGCTTATCGTGAACACCGCGGCCATCCGCATCGCATACACGCGCAGTAGCAGCCCGGTGATCTGGCGGCTGATGGCCAGCGTGTCGGGGCCGGGGACCGCCGACCGCCCCGACACGCTGGCGACCAACCCGCCAGCGAAGGCGGCCCCGGCGAACAACATGGCGACAAACAGCAGCCCGCTGCCCAAGAACACCGACGAGAAGAACCGGTCCTCCCGCTGCCCGATCCGGTCCCGCACCACCCCGATGAACCACAAGAAGGCGATCCCGGCGAACGGCACCAGGTTCAGCGCGAGCGCGACGGTGGCGCGCCCCGACGTATCTGTCAGCCACGCGCCTTCGGTCGCGGTATCCGACGGTGCCGAGATGATAAGGAGCACAAGCGCCAGGCCAAGCAGCAGCGAGAAAACGATTCCCGCGGCCGCGGCCGCGCGCGGCGTGCGAAGGCTGGTGCCTGTTATGGGTTCCTGATGAGCCATCATGCGGCGCCTCCTCGGGCCACAGACCTCAGCTGGCCAGTCGGCCTGGTTCTCCCCGTATTCCCCGGCTCCGGCTTCCCCTAGCCGCGAGAGCTGACAATCAGGCACCCAGGGCGTCTTACGCCAGCCATCCCCTATGACTTGCTGCCTGCGGACCTGGCAGCTCATTCGCGGACAGGTGTTAGTACAGGTGGGCTACCAGTGGGCCTCGGCAGTCGTTCATGTACACGCGCAGATCACACTATCTGCGCCCATGACAGGGTTGCGGCGCCGCACCCAGCTGGCCGCGCCGAACGAGGCGGGTCGGCGCACGTGGGCCAAGAGCAGGACCGATCACAGAAGGCCACGTTGAACCCGGGGCGTCATGCGGCCGGATCGCCGAGTCTGTACCGCTGGTCAGTGGTTGTCGCGTGGCGGCGGTTCGAAGATTCCAGTATTAGTTAGTTAACTAACTTGACATCGGTAATGCGCACAAGAGAAGCTGAGTCAGGTAACTAACTAACATTTCGGAGGTGTAGGGCTATGGGACAGGCGCCTGAGAGGACGGTTTCAGCGAGGGGACAGGCCGTGCCGGTCGCCGGTCCGCGCCTGGTGTTGCGATCGCGGCTGGGGGCGCTCACGCTGCTGCTGCTGTGTGCCGTGCAGTTCCTCGGCATCGTCGACGCGTCGATCGTCAACGTCGCACTGCCGTCGATCCAGCGCAGCCTGCACTTCTCGCAGCAGAACCTGCAGTGGGTGGCCAGCGGCTACATCCTCACCTACGGGGGCTTTCTCCTGCTCGGGGGACGCCTCGGCGACCTGCTCGGCCGCCGCCGCATGCTGATCGCCGGGCTTGCCGTGTTCGCCCTGGCGTCGCTGACCGCCGGATTGGCCAATACGTCGGGTCTGCTCGTCGCTGCCCGGCTGGTTCAGGGCGTCGGCGGCGCGCTTATGGCACCCGCGGCCCTCTCCGAACTCACGACAGCCTTCCGGGAGGGCAGGGACCGCGATACTGCGTTCGGAGCCTGGGGGGCCATCAGCGGGGTGGCAGCCGCGGCCGGCGTTTTCGTTGGCGGCCTGCTCGCCCAGGGCCCGGGGTGGCGATGGGTCTTCTTTATCAACCCTCCGATCTGTGTTCTCGTGCTCGCCGGCGCGCTGGCGCTGCTGCCAGACGACCGGGGGGCCAGGAACCAGGCCTCGGCGTTCGACACTCAGGGCGCGGCGCTGATCACAGGGGGCGTATCGCTCCTGGTGTACTCGCTGGTCCGCGCGCCGGTCGTGAGCTGGGGCTCTGTCCAGACCATCTTCACTCTGGCCGGGTCGGCCGCCCTGGTCGCCGCGTTCGCCCTCAACGAGCGGCGGAGCCGCAATCCCCTGCTCCCGTTCGCCGTCTTGCGGGTGAAAGGCCTTGTGGCCGCGAACGTGACCCAGCTGATTGCCTTCGCCGGGTTCTTCTCGATGTTCTTCTTCGTCACCCTGTATATGCAGGAAGTTCTGGGCTACTCACCCCTCAAGGCCGGTGCCGCCTACCTCCCCATCACAGCCGGGTTTGTCGTCGCGGGAGTCATAGCATCTCAGCTGATCACCCGGATCGGCACCCGGCCCCTGGTCGTCGCTGGCTCCCTGCTAGCGGCGGCCGGGATCTACTACCTGTCGCGTCTGCCGTTGCACGGCTCGTACGTCACCGACCTGCTCCCAGGGTTCCTGGTGATGTCGCTTGGCGCGGGATCGGTGTTCGTATCGATCACCGCCGCCGCCAACGCCGGCGTCCCCCCCGACAAGGCGGGCCTGGCGGCGGGACTGTTCAACGCCTCCCAGCAGGTCGGCAGCGCCCTCGGCCTGGCCATCCTGTCGGTCGTGGCGATCACCCGCACCAACGACCTGATCGCCGCGAACGCCTCCCATGTCGTCGCCGTGGACGCCGGGTACCACCGGGCCCTGCTGATCGGCAGCCTCTTCATGGCAGCGGCCGCCCTCATCGCCCTGCGTATAGGCAACACCCGGGCTGCGGCTCCGCTGGTCCTGGCGAACACGGAGCCGGCTCGAGAGTCGGTCGGCCGATAACCGGCAAGAAGAAAAGGAGAACCAGACCATGACTCCCAACACCGCTCATTCGCCGGCAGGCCGGTTCCGCTCCGAGACACGCGATGGCATGGCGAGCATGCCGGATCGCCGCACCGCGCAGACGGCCGATGAACTGCTGATGGAGGCCCGGGCCTTGCTGCCGTGCCGCCCGTCGCCTGCCGCGGTGCACGCCGCGCAGACGACCGGCGCCCTGCTGATCGACATCCGCGGCGACGATCAGCGGCGAGCCGACGGGCTGATCCCCGGCGCCGTCCTGCTGCCCCGCAACGCGCTGGAATGGCGCTGCGATCCGGCGAGCCGGTGGCGGCATCCCGCACTGGCGGGCCGGGATCAGCACCTCGTCCTGATCTGCCAGGAGGGGTTCCAGTCGAGCCTGGCGGCGGCCACCCTGCAGCGGCTCGGCTTGGTCAACGCCACCGATCTCGACGGTGGCTTCATCGCCTGGACCGCTGCCGGGCTACGGTGACCCGTCGCGAAAGCGGGTGACCGGTGCGCGTACTGACACTGCAGCGAGCCGTGTCTATCACGGTCCGGCGGCGCGCTCTCCGCAGCCGTCGGGGAGCGCGTCTGACCGGCCGAACTCTATAATGGTAGTGAGATGACTAACTCATTGGAGCGAATTCTGGAAGGTGCGGCTGAGCCACCGTCCGGGAAGCGGCAGCGCCTCATCGCCGCCGCAAGCCAGCTACTGCACCAGCAGGGCGTTGAAAAGACAACGCTGGCTGACATCGCACAAGCCGCGGACGTGCCGGCGGGCAACGTCTATTACTACTTCAAGACCAAAGACGAAATCATCGCCGCGGTCATCCAAGCCCACGTCCAGCAGTCCAAGGCGGCGCTCGCCTCTATCGACAGCGGGCACCGCTCACCCAAGAGCCGGTTGAAGGCCCTCGTTGGCGAGTACGCAGATCAAAGTGCGGTCATCGCGCTATACGGGTGCCCGCATGGCAGCCTCTGCTCGGAGCTAGACAAACGCCCCGCCAGCCCCGACTTCGCACTCGCGGAGCTGATGCGCGTTCCCATCGAGTGGGCCGAGGAGCAGTTCCGGGGACTGGGTCGGCGCGACGCCCATGACCTCGCCGTAAGCCTCATCGCCGCATATGAAGGAAGCGCCCTGCTCGCCAACACGTTCCGCGATCCAAACATCCTCATCCGCGAAGCGCGTCGTCTCAACCGCTGGATCGACACGCTCTGATGAGTCGCCGACGGCCGGCGCCGCCTGGTGGGCAGCTCGCGCAGGGCCGCCCCGGCAACGTGGCGCGGCGATGATCCGGCTCGTTGTCCAGGCCGGCAGCCGAAGACCTTCTGAGGTGCGGATTCATCGAGCGTCTATCCGATTTTGGCACGTATTCGGCACGTGCAGCGCTCAGATCCGTCACAGTACGTGATGGAGGCTGTCCTGGGAGAACGCGCGCCGAGCCGCCGTTCGGCGCCGTTGTTGCCTCGATGCCGGTCAGGTCATGGCTCGCGCATATCTGGGTGTTCGGCGCTGCGGTAAGCATGGGTCGGCCTCCGGGCACGCGGCAAGCGTGACTCTGTTCCGTAGCAAGGTTCCGGCCGTCCAGACCCGTCCGTGGTTGTCGGACAGGCCTGCTCGCGCCACTGGTCGTTGAAGAAGGCGTGCTTGGCTCTGGGGTTGCCCTTCAGGTCGTGCGGGATACCGGCGGTCGTCAGCTCGGTCTCCAGCACGGTGACCGCGCCCGCGCCCACGGCGGTCAGTCTGCGTCGAGGATGGGGAACTGCTCGAACGTGCCTGGTGCGAAGTAGCCCACATCGTGAACGTGGTGGTGCTGGAGCAGTGCCACCACTCGGCGGCGCTGTGCTGGCTGCGCCGGAACTTGCAGCAGCAGGTCGCCCTTGCTGAGCGCCTCGTCGTAGATCGCCAGGGTGGTCTGGTCGTAGCCGAGCTGCTGAAAGGCCCGCACGATGCGGCCACGCAGCCCGTGGTAGCGGCCGTGCTCATCCAGGATGCGTGCCCCCTGCTCACCGCACAGGATTTCCACCGCTGTGAGATCGACCCCGGCCGATTCGAGGTCCCTGGAGATGGCGGGGATCTCCGAGTTCTCGGTCAGCAGGCCCACCACGTGGTAGACGGGCCGGTGATAGAAGTGATCGACGTTGATCTGGGGCTCGTTCATGCCGCTGCTCCGGGTCGGGGCGTCCCAGGGACGATGGATGGACCGTACCCTGCGTGCCGTTCCGCCACACCGCGCCGCCTGGGGATGGGGCGCCGAATCGGTTGGCCGGTCGTGCGCAGCCGGCGCCGGGTCAGCGGGAGCGGTACCAGGCGACGGTCTGCCTCACCGCATCGCGCGGCGGCGTGGGCCCGAGGCGGCCGAAGGCGGCGTCGAATTTGCTGGACTCGACCACGAACGGCGCCCGGAACTGGTAGGCCGTCTCACGCATCTCCCGAAGCAGCGGCGAGAACATGCCCGCGGCCGCGAGCGGCGCCGGGCTGGCGACACTGGCATGGACCGGCACCGGCCGCCCGGCGGCCTCTGCGATCATGTCGCAGAACTGCTGCGCGGTCAGCGGCTCGGCCGTCGGCAGATGCCAGATCTGCCCGTCGGCTTCCCGGTGATCGGCCAAGACCACCAGCCCGCGGGCGATGTCGGGCAAGAAATGGAAGGTATGCGGCTGGTCGAGCCGCCCGGGCCACTGTGGCTTCTTTCCGGCCAGGATCCGGCCGAACACCGTGTCGCCCGCGGTCGAGCCAGTGCCATGCGGCCCGTAATGGTCGGAGGCTCGCCCGATCACGACCCGCGCCCGGCCGTCTCGGCCCGCGCCCAGCAGCTCGGCGGCCATTTCGACACGGACCCGGCCCTTGCGGCCACGCGCGAGGGCGGGCAGGTCCTCGCGCAGCCGACCGGCTACGGGCCCGTACGCGTACAGGTTGTCGGCGAAGACCAGCTTGGCGCCACTGGACTCGGCGGCACCCAGGATGGAACGGGTCAGCGCGGGGAACAGCTCCGGCCACTTGGTGTACGGCGGGCTTGCGCAGTGATAGACGACAGCGGCGCCCGCCGCCGCCGGTGACCACGTGCTGGCGCAATCCACCGGCGTCGACGTACCGGCCGGTGAATGTGTCGGAGAATCCGGCCGGCAGGTTCGGCGCGCCGGAGACTGAGCCGGGGCCTTCCGGGGCAGGCAGGTCACTGGAAGACGAGCCCATGAGGATCCAGTTACGCACCCGTGGCGGCCACTCCCAGCCCGCACGGTGCAGCATCCGGCATCAGGTAAAGCCAGCGCAACATCATCACCAAGGAGAGGGCAGGGACTAACCGGCCGGTAACCTATTCCTTGTACCTAATTACCGGGCAGATCGCATGCGGCGTGACCCGAAATCTGGAGGCGGGAGATGGAGGTAGCGGGGATTCGCCGGCTGGGTGCCCAGGTTGAGATGATCGAGGTGGGCGAGCCGCGGCCGCTGGCCGCAGACGAGGTGCTACTCGAGGTGAGGGCAGCCGGCGTGGCCAGCTGGGATGAGTTCGTCCGCACCGGCGGCTGGGACGTGGGTGCCCGGCCGCCGATGGCGCTGGGCGTGGAGGCAGCCGGCACGGTGCTGGCAGCAGGCCAGGCGGTCGGCGGCTGGGCGCCCGGCGACGCAGTCATGACCCATCCGGTGCCGCTGCGCGGCCAGGGGACCTGGGCGCCGCGGCTGATCGCCCCGGCCGGGCTGCTCGCCCGCAAGCCGCCCGGTGCCAGCTGGGAGGCCGCGGCTGCCTTCCCGGTCCCCGCGCTTACCGCCGAACAAGTCCTCGGCGCGCTCAACGTCCACGCCGGTGAGCAGCTCCTGATCCACGGAGCCGGCGGAGTCACCGGCGGCCTGCTGGTCGCCCTCGCCGTGCTGCGCGGCGCCGAGGTCATCGCGACAGCAGGCCCGGCAAGCCAGCAGCGGGTGGCCGCGCTGGGGGCGCGCCACATCATCGACTACCACGACCAAGATTGGCCCGGCCAGGTCCGCGCGATCACCGGACGCCACGGGGCGGCGGCCGCGGCCAACGCGGCACCCGGCGACGCCGCCACCGCGATCCGGGCAGTCGCCGACGGCGGGCGCCTGGCGACCATCACCTCAGACCCGCCCAGCCAGCAGCGCGGCATCACGGTCTCCAGCATCTACATCCGTGCGGACGGAAACCAGCTGCGCAACCTCGCGCAGCAATTCGAAGAAGGGCAGCTGGAGATACCGGTCGCCACCAGCTACCGCCTCACCGATGCCGCCCAGGCACTCGCCCAGGCAACCGGCGGCCACGCCGCCGGGGCGATCGCCCTCACGCCCTGACCACCCCGGCAAGCCCAGCAGGTGAGACCGGGACGAGACCAGCAGAAGAACGACGGCCAGAATCGGATCATCTGCGCGCGTACGCCCGCGTAACCGAGACGGTCACCAACCGCTCGTAATCGGCGCTAGGGATTGGGAGGGGCGACGAACCGGCCTTGCGCTGAGTGATCGTCCGCAAACATCGCAGGGCGCGCATCGGGCTTCCCTTATGCAGGGTTGCGCCGCGAGCCAGACTTGAGTCATGCCAAGCCGCCCGTTCCGCCAGGTCGACGTTTTCACCGCCACGCCCTACCTCGGCAACCCGGTCGCAGTGGTGCATGACGCGGAGGGGATCGAGCCGGGGGCCATGCAGCGCTTTGCCCGCTGGACCAACCTGTCGGAGACGACGTTCCTGCTGCCCCCGGGCCGGCCCGGCGCCGACTACCGGGTGCGCATCTTCACGCCGGCCGGCGAGCTGCCCTTCGCCGGGCACCCGACGCTCGGCAGCGCGCACGCTTGGCTGGAGGCCGGCGGGGAGCCGGCCGAGCCGGGCCGCATCGTCCAAGAGTGCGCGGCCGGCCTGGTCCCGCTGCGGTGGGCCGAGGCGGGTCTGGCCTTCGCCGCGCCGCCGCTGGTCCGCTCGGGACCGGTCGGCGAAGAGCTGACGGGCCACATCGCCGGGATGCTCGGGGCGGACCGGTCCGCCGTCATCGACGCCGAATGGGTTGACAACGGCCCTGGCTGGGTCGGCTTGCTGCTCGATTCGGCCGAGACGGTGCTCACCCTGCAGCCCGGGCCGGTCGACCTCGACATCGGCGTCGTGGGGCCCTACCCGGCCGGGACCCCCGCCCAGTTCGAGGTCCGCGCCTTCTCTCCCCAGGACGGCTCGACGGTCGAAGACCCGGTGACCGGCAGCCTCAGCGCCTCGCTGGCCGGCTGGCTCATCCGGACAGGCCGCGCGGCCGCGCCGTACGTCGCCCGCCAGGGCACGGTCCTCGGGCGTTCCGGCCGGGTGCACATCACCCAGGATGGGGATAGCACCATCTGGGTCGGCGGCGGCACCATCACCTGCATCCGCGGCGACGTCGAGCTGTAAGGGCAGCGGCACGACGCCGCGGCCCGGGCAGCTCGCATGGCGAAGGCCGATCAGCTGGCCCCTCGTACCCGACCGAACTATGCAGCCATGAGATATCTCGAGACGGGAGCAAGGTGATATCCGCTATCGACGTTCCCGGCGACGTCGCTCCGGCCGGCCAGGCCGGCCAGCGGCGCTAGGGCTTGCGCTCGCGCCGCTCAAATCCCGCGCACTGCCTGACTGGCAGACGCGGGTAGCGGGGAAGCGTGGTGTCCCATGCGGCGCGCGTGCACCGGAGGTAGGCGGTGCCCCGCCGCGTCTCGTTAAGCTTGGCATGCCTGCAGGCTCCGCAGAGCCCGGGCTCTGCGCCAAGCATCAGCCACGCGGCATCAGGCGGCCGGTCAGGCATGAAAGGCAGGATATGCGCCCGTGCTGGCCTCGGCCCAGCGGGACTGCCTGCGCCCGCCTGCCACAAGAAGCACCCAGATCGAGCTCTTCGGCCGGTGAGCACCGTAGCGCTGCAGGGCAACCGCGACTGTCGCGGCAATCCATGAGCAGCCTGGTCCTCCCGAGGACGCGCACGCCCTAGCCGCCTAACCGGAAAATCACATCGGCCTTAGCTGGGTGGCGGCAGCGAACCTGCTGGTCATCGGTGGTGTGGTTGGTGTGCTAGGGCAGGTCAGGCCGCGTGGGCGAGGGTGACGGTGACCCCGAGCGCCTCTAGCTGCCGGATGTGGCTGCGGGCTTTGTAGTCTTTGCCGGTGCGGCTGGCGTAATAACCGGCGCCGAGTTCGCAGAAGCGGGCGGCGTGGCTGGTGAGCAGGTGCCAGATGATCACCAGGATGGTGCGGGCGATGGCGACCAGGGGCTTTGAGCTTGCCACGGCGGCGGACGATCCGCCGGTAGCGCTCGCCGGGGAAGGTGCCGGTGCGGGCGGCCGCGGCGGCTTCGCCGAGGATGGCTTTGAGGTAGGGGTTGCCTTTGCGGGTCTTCCCGGAGCGGTTCTTAGCCCGGACTGGATGGTGCGCGGGCTCAGCTTGGCCCACGACACCAGAAGGCCGGCGGTGGGGAACCTGGCCATGTCCAGGCCGATCTCGGCGATGATGCCCTGGGCGGTGGCGCGGCTGATCCCGGGGATCTCATCCAGCCGCCCTGCCCGGCCTCAGCTTCTGCCGTGGTTGGTTGCGGGGTTGCTGCGCCGGCCTGGGGTTCGGTCGCGGCCGCCGGCATGCGACGGGACCGGCGAAAGTGTTCCAGCGACAGGGTGATGAGCGTGGTGGCGACGGACAGCACCCACGGGAGCTGCCCGTCACGTAGGCCATGCCACTAGATTGCCCATACGCATCCGCTTCCAGCCGCGGATGAGGACCAGTCGGCCGCGAAGAACCGCCGGGTTGTCTGGTCCGTCGCAAGAATGCGGGTCTCGGTGCTCAACACATGGCCCACCGGGGCGGATTCGAGGCGGAACTCCATCGCCATCTTGATCCAGCCAGGTTGCGACCAGGCCCCACCGGGCCACCCGAGTTAGAAATGTCTGCGGCTATCCGCCACACAATCAGCCTCACGGTGCCGCGCTGCCGCCCATGCGCGCTCGCGCAGCGGGGGTGGCTGGCCCATCGCGTGAAGCCGCAGCCAATCCGGGGAGGCCCTTGGCGCCACTGCCCCGGCTTCATCAGGGCTCCATCTCGGCTGCATCCCGGTGCGACACTCGCCACCTAGATAAGGCCCACGGGCAGGCACCGGCGTTAGACGCCGGAGCAGGCACGCGGCCCGATGGTCTGAAGCAGGCGGTCAGATGAACCGGCAATGGCCCCGGCGGACGAGCGTCCGATCGGGTTCTGGCTGAAACTCGTCGACCGGCTGATCGACGACAGCTTCGACGCCACACTCGGGCAAGCCGTGCTGACGCGCCGGCATTGGCAGGTGCTGGCCATGTTGCGGAACGGTCCGGCCACCCTCCAGCAGCTCGATGCCGAAACCGCGCCGTTCCTCGGCTCCTGCGAGCGCACGACGCGTCCGGTGGTTGACGATCTGTGGGCTGGGGAGTGCGGGCCGCGCATGATCTGGTCCGGCTGACCGAGGGCGGCGGGGCAGCGCATGCCGAGCTTCTCGCCAGCGTGTCAGGCACTCGTCGCCGTCTGACCCAGGACATTACGGCCGACGACTACCACACCACGGTCGGCGTGTTAGGCCGGATGGCGATCAACCTCGGGTGGGCAGACCCAAGGAAAGCCTTCGCTGACGCCCCCGCGGGCCAGGGGCGGTAAGGGCGTGGAAACACGCTGCCGGAACTGCTCAATCTGCGTCGCGGCCCGTTGGATGGCCGGGCCGGCCTGGAAGAAGAGCCACGTCGTGAAGGCCGTGGCCCCGAGTGCGATGGCGTCAGCGGCATCCGGTCCATGCCCGTCGGCCCGCGGACGGCGGCGCCCTTAGGCTCGCCGGGTGCGCGGGCCGCCCATACCGCGGGCGGGGGCGGGCCGGGTGGCCAGGGCGGCGAGGTGGTCGTCGAGGATCCGCAGTGCCAGCGTGCTGGAAATCCGGCGGGGTGTTGTCACGAGCTGGAGTGCCAGGCCGTCGAGCAGTAGCCGCAAGCGAGTCGCCTCGTACTCGGGGTCCACATCGGCTCTCAGGTCGCCTGCCTGGACCGCGTGTGCGATCCGGGCCGCGAGAGGAGTTTGCAGCTGCTGCGCGACGCTGTCTGCGGCGTCGGCCAGGGCGGGCTCGACGGTGGCTTGGGCCATGAATGCCAGCCACACGCGTGATTCCTCGCGCCGGTCGCGGTCCAGGGGGAGCAGTTCGGCGGCCGCGAGGCGCAGGTCTGCCAGCGTCATGCCCCCTGCGGTCCGGAGCCGGATCCGTTGATCGACGCGCTCGCCCATCCGCCACAGCGCCGAGGCGACCAGGTCGTTCTTGGTGGGGAAGTAGTAGCGGATGGAGCCTATTGACCATCCGGATTCCGCGGCTACCAGGGCCAGCGTGGCGCCGGCCAGCCCGTCTCGGGCAATCACGCGGCTGGCCGCGTCGGCGAGCTCGCGCCGGCGTGCATCGTGGTCGACCTCTTTCGGCACGGGAACAATATAGCATCGCGGTACTAGTAAGACGGTGTTAGTATCGTTGTGCCAGAACAGATGACTGCAAAGGAAGCAGTACCTATGCCGCTCACCCACCTTCGCCGCCGCAGCAAGGTCATCCTCGGGGCAACGGCCCTGGCTGCCGCCACCGCCGGCACCGGGGCGTACGCCTACGTCAACTACGCCTCGGTGGACCGGTACACATCCGGCCACGGCCAGGTGACCGTCAAGGCGAACCCAGTCGATGGCCACGGCCAGGTGCTCGTCACCGACAAGGGC
>WNGD01014717.1_pt1 | contig 12671 bp, 14 predicted proteins | sample 5400671 | NCBI WGS metagenome assembly WNGD01 (sample SAMN13153369, study PRJNA577476) | soil metagenome | isolation source: 40 cm soil or saprolite under grassland replicate 2 | place: USA:California | collected 2016-06-15
CAGGTCCCTACCGGGAGTTCCTCGGGAAGGGTGAAAAGCCTGGGGAGAGGGGAGCGCTGGCTGACTCGTCGCAAGATGGATCAGTGAAACTCCCCTCAGCGAAGCAGGAACCGGATACCAGATATGGCTTGTCCATACATGGGTAGATTCCTGAGAACGGTGTGCTACGTGTTGTTAAAGCATGGTGAATGATGGGATGAGCACTTTGTCGATGACGTGCATGATCCCGTTGTCTGCCTTCAGGTTCGCCTGAATTACGTGTCCACCATTCATCTTGATGCTTTCTCGCACCGAGGTGGTCACGGTGTCTGAAGCGATATAGTTCAACGCATCGCTGCGGGTATCGATTTCTTCCTCCCCCAGCGGAACCTCCGAGACGTCGGACCACACTCGGAGCCGTTGCCCCTCGAGCGTTTTGAGGAAGAGGCGATCAAGCAGGTCGTCTGCCGAATAATACCCCGGCACGATGTGATACTTGAGCACCCTGGCCAGTGTTTCAGGATCCTCGGCCAGGGTGGCCTGCTGGTCCTGGGACAAGCGGTCAAAAGCGGCATCGGTGGGAATGAAGATGGTGAAGGGACCCGGCCCACTGAGGGTCTCAACAAGCCCGGCCACGGACTCGAGTCCTTTGACGTACCTGTTGTATGCGTGTTCGGCCCGCGCGGTTTCGAAGATGTTTGCCATGTGAAGGTTCTCCTTTTTTCTATCAAGCTACATTTGCGAGGGTGCAGCCATGATCTCTCTCCTGGGAACCGTGCTAACGGGCCAGGACATGTAACTGCACCAACTTGCTATGTGTACTGGCGAGCGTCTGACCATATGATCACAACGAGAACAGAGTCCACTCTGCTTTGCAGCGCTCCAGGACCTTGAAAGCCATCACTGCAACGAACTGCGTTCTTCTTGGAAACCAGCTTGCCAACGAACTGCGTTCTAGCTTCGCTCAGGCAAGCTGCAAGGAGTGCGCTGCGCTCAGCAGTGATGCAAGGTAGTACCTTCACAGCTTAATCGAAGCGCGTGAAGAAAAGCGTGGGAAAAAGTGGGAAAAAGGTCGCTCAGCCGCTCGGAAAGGGAGGACCTGTTGTTCTGGCAGTTGCGCTGATGGTTGAAGAGGCGGCTCTTCTGGCGGGAACTGTTCGGGATGCTCCTGTTTCCACCTGTGCCAGAGAGCCACGAGGATCTGCTGGAGAACGCCAGCAACAGGCACAGCAAGCAACCCGCCAAGCAATCCGAAGAGTTCGGCGCCCGCGAAGAGCGCGAAAAGGGCGACGATGGGATGAATTCCAACGGTTGTGCTGAAAATGCGTGGCGAGAGGATCTGCCCGATGACCACCCCCTGAAGAAGCGTGAGATATACAGCGACCACGAGCGTCACTACCCACCCCTGTGGGAGAGCCGCCAGGATACACAACACTCCTATCACGTAGGCCCCGATCACCGGCACAAAGTAGAGGAAAAAGAAGAGCGCTCCCAGCAAAGCCGCATAGGGGACGCGCAGCAGCGCGAGCCCAACGCCGGTCCCCAGGGCACCGATGAGCGCAAGCAGCAACGAGCCGCGAAAGTACCCGCCCAGGCTCTGGTCGAGGGTGCTCAACAGGAAGGTGATGGTGCCTCTCTGGGTTGCCGGAGTTTTGAGGTGGAGCCAGCCAAGGATGCGAGGACCGTCAACGACAAAGTAGACACTGAGCGTGACCACGACGATGAGGGTGATGATGTTGCCCAACAGCCCGGTCAGGAAAGGGAGCGTCCCTGAGAGAATGCCCTGCGCTTGAGAAAGCAGCTGGTTCTTGATCTGGGCCACCTGGTCGGTGGTAATGCCAACCTTTCCCAGGACGTCAATGATCGCTTGTGTCCGACGTTCTCCCGCCGGACTCAAGAGGAATTGGATGGATTGTGCGAGCGAGGACGATTGCTGAATGAGGGCGGAGACCACGATAACCATGACCACAGCGAAGGCACTTGCTACCAGGAGATAGGCAATGACGATGGCCGGAGCGCGTGTGAGGCGGCGTTGTAAAAACTGCACGAGCGGAGAGATGATGTAGGCGAGTAGTGCGGAAAGCAGCAGGAGAATGACCGCATCGATGATCAAGGAAATCGCATACAGGGCAACGGCTCCAATGGCGAGAAACGCCAGGACGGTCAAGGCGGTGATCAGCCTCCTGGGCCGGGCGCGGCCGGAAGGCGACGCATCAGTTGCTGCCTTCCCCCGTACAGTATCAGTCGTCTGTGCAGACATGCCTTGTACTCTCTTTCCCTTGCGCTCCCGCGACTGTGATGATGCGGATAGCCAGAAACGAACGGTCCTATCTGTCGCGTATTAGGATGGCTTACCGCTGCCGATTCGCCACCTTCAGCTGGTGTACGTGCCTGCTCCCGTCCGTTTTCGTCTCTCCCAACCTGCTGCATGTTCCTCTCCTCGTTCCACCGGTCCTTCTCTTGGAGAACCGCGATTCTCCGCTCACCATCCACCCCCATTGGAGTGGATAGTGAGCAGGATGGAGCTGAATGGATGCGGCTCAGGCCGCGCTCGCTGTCAGGGAACGTGATTGGAAGTACACCGCAATGTACATGACCCCAACCACGACCGCGTAGACCCCAATCAACCAGACCACCGCGAGCAGCCCAGAGGAAGGTTGGGCGGCGATGAGGATGCCGAAGATGACCGAGACCACTCCCGCCAGCACCGACATCACCGCACGCCCACCGCTCATCGGGAACGCGAGCGGGGCGACGAGCTCGAGAATGCCGGTCAGGATCGCCCAGGCTGCCAGCAAGTAGAGGAAAGCCAGCGCGGTGATGCTGGGCCAGACCAGGGCAACCACCCCGGCCAGGATCCCCAGAATCCCCTCAGTGAGCAGAAATCCCCAGCCCTGCTCTCCGCGGTTGCGCAGGGCAGCCGCCATCGCGGTGATGCCACTAATGACGGCAAACACGCCAAACACCAACACCAGGACAGACAGCGTCAGATGCGGCCAGACAAACGTGAGTATGCCGAACAGGACGGCGGCGATGCCGCGAACCAAAAACATTGTGCGATAGTTACTAATAAGTTGTTGCATGTTGTTCCTCCTTATGGTTGAATGACAACAAAAAAACGATAGCCAGCCGAACCAGGCTGCTCCCCTCACACCCTCGTGCCGACTGGCAACAGGGGAGGAGAGGCAAACGATGAGAACGTCGCGAGTGGTTCCCCCTTTCCGTTGGGGGAACGTTTGTGCTCTCTGCCTCCATGATAGGGGCGCACTGTGAAGGAAAGCGTTTGCTGGTGCGTCAAAAAGCCTCCAGGTTACACCCTACGAGATGGCTGCCACGTGCTCGCTGTTGGCCAGCGCTGTGCGCAAGCGCGGCAGCGAGCGGTAGTAATAGGTCTTCACGGTCGGCTCCGGCATGTGCAGCCTGCGCGCGATCTCCGAGAAACTCAGGTCCTTGAAACAGCGCAGGTGGACAATCGAGCGAACCTTCGGGGGAAGAGCAAACAGGGCCTGCTGCAGCGACCCCTGCAGATCGATCCTCTCGGCCCTCTCCTCGGGCAAGGGCTCGGGGTCGGGGATGGCCTCGACAGGTGACAGGTCCTCCACCCTGGACTTCCACTCCAGGGTGGAGAAAAGAATCTCGGCCCGCCGGCGTCTCTTGCGCAGCTCATCCAGGCAGCGATTGCGGGCCACCTGAAGGAGCCAGCCCTTGAGCGAGACATTCCTCAACAGGATCGGCAGAGAAAGGTAGAGCTGGAGGAAGACGTGCTGGAGCACGTCGTAGATCTGCCCATCGTCTTTGAGTATGCTCCGGATGTAGTTCACTAATGAAGTATGGTATCGACTGACCAGGAGCTCAAAGGCGCTCTGGTCACCTGTCAGAGCTTGTCCAACCAGGCCTCCATCCGGGACTCCTTGTCCCTGGAGGATGTGGTACTGTCGTGGCTGTTTTGTCATCGTGATTTCCCTCTTTTTTCCTTTTCCTCTTGTCTTGCCTGAGTCCTTCCTTGTCTCACTCCTCAGCGCACTCCGTGAGGTGCCCAGTGAAGGCGGCGAGTGCTCTCAGCCGGGACTCTTGAGCACCTCTGTCTCAGAGCTCAGGCAGGACGGCGTGGAGGGGATCGTGGAGAGGCTGAGGCGGCTTGTGCCGCTGCATCCTCCTCCCACGCCGCCAGCAGCGTTTTTTCGCCTATGCTCGTGCCTGGCTGTCTACTGAGCACACCGCAAGCATCTGGTGCAAGGGCCCAGCGCATGCCTCTCCTGCCCCTGCTGGCTGCTGGGGCCACCACCCGTCGTCCCTGCCTTTTTCTGGTTTCTGCAGGGGCATGCCCGTCGAGGGGAGCGCGATGAGGGAGACGGGTCTGCTCACCCTGGTCATCCTCGACCTCGTCTTGCCTGACGAGCGACACTCGCCGCTGCACGAGCCGTTGGCGGGTCGCCCCGGCCTCCTGATACACCACCTCGCGGATCATCTCTCGAGGAAAGCTATCCATCCAACGCCTGCGCTTCTTCCGCCAGATTCCCCTCACACAGCAAGCCAGCGCGCAGCAGCTCCTCTAGCGCCTGTAAACCAGTCTCCTCCTCGAGCTGGGCCACTCGAGAGAGCTGCTCGAAGGTCAGTCCTTCTCCCAGCACTGCTTCGGCCACCAGCAAGGACCAGGCCGGGGGGGTGAGCTGCCCGAGTTGGGAGCGGATCAGCTCACGCACACTTGCCGGGATCAACTCACCGGCTGGTGTCTGCTCGAGCACCCCGGACCTCAGCACCAGCCCCCAGGTCCCATTTTGCTGAAACGAAGGCACAATGATCTCGCGCTCGAGCAGCCCTCTCAGGGTCTCTGTCAGGTAGAAGGGGTGCCCGCGTGTCTGGACGTAAAGCCAGTCGGCGAAGGCTGCCAATACCTCTCGAAATGTGGAGGGGCCGCCGCTATCAGGGCATCCGTCGGTTGAGCTGGTGTTCCCCGCCTCGGGGTGGTGCTCTGACCATGCAAGTGCCTGCACGAAGCGCTGCGTCTCTTCTTTTGTCAAAGGGGTGAGGACCAGTGTGGTCAGCGCTATGCGCGTCCGTTTGAGGGCCAGCAACCAGGTGGGCTGCGGGTCGGAGAAGGGATCGGCCCCGGTGCGCAGATTGAGCAGCAGAAGGATCGGCGCGGGCTGTGCGGCCAGGCTCTGTGCGAGGTAGAGCAGCAGGTCGAGGGTCGCCGTATCAGCCCATTGCATGTCATCGAGAAAAAGCACCAGCGGACGACGTGCGGCCCATCCCTGCAGGAGACGAGCCACGGCCTCGAACAGGCGACTGTGCCCCAGCGCCTCATCCGTCGAGGGAACGGGCAGATCGGGAGAGCGATCGCGCAGCTCGGGCAGCAGGCGTGCTAGTTCGGCCAGCCAGACATCGCTGACGAGATCATCGGGGGCATGTTCCTGCTCCAGGCGATGGCGCAGCACATCGATGAGGGGCTGGTACGGGAGCTGCCTTCCGGTTTGAAGGGCCCGCCCCGCCAGCACATCAGCCCCTTGCGCCTGTGCCCAGCCGGCAAAGTCGCTGGCCAGGCGCGTCTTGCCGATGCCGGCCTCCCCCTGCAGCAGGACGAGCTGAGGCTGTCCAGGTGAGGAGTGAGCAGGCCCAGACGGCAACGCACGTACAGGAGCAGTGCGGCGAAGACGTTTGGCCAGAGCCACCGTCTCAGGTTCCGGCTCAAGTTGCAGGCCGCTGGCCAGCACGTCGCGGCAATCAGAGTACGCACGCAAGGCTCCTGCGCGATCTCCCAGCGAGAAGCGCAGTCGCATCAGGCGTCGGTAGCCTTCTTCCTGGAGTGGATCGAAGCCAAGCCAGCGGCTCACGGTCTCGATAGCGCGTTCCACATCTCCCGCTCGTTCGTAGATCCTCGACAAGGCATCAAAGAGCTGGTGAACGCGCAGGTGCCAGTACTCCCGGTGTTGGCGCGTCCAATCGTCGAAAAAGGGCGAGTCGCGCAGCGTGAAGCTGGCCAGGAACGGGCCGCGAGCCAGGCGCGTGGCCTGCTCGAGCTGCGCCAGCCACGCTTCATGCTCCTGGCCCGCCGGCGGGTCCACCCTACGCCCGATGTGCTTGCTGAGAGCTTCGACGATGCGAAGGTCCAGCAGGAGGGAGCTGTTCTGCTCCAGTGCAAGTGTCTCGCGCTCCACCAGCAGGTGAGTTCGCTCCCCTGGGGCGTGAGAGCGCTCAAGGAGCTTGCGCAGCTCGAGCAGGGTCGCGCGTAAGGCGGCGCGTCCGTGCTCGGCATCCAGCTCCGGCCACAACGCTTCGGACAATGTTTGACGGGTGTGAAGGCCGCCTTCGACCGCCAGGTAGACGAGCAGGGCCAGCGCCTTGCGTGTGGAGAAGGTGAGCGTGCGCTCACCGTGCTTCACGACTGGTGCCCCAGGCAGCGACATCTGTAATTGGCTCATCGTCTCCTCCTGTTGTCCACTGGACGATCACGACAGTAAAGGGTCTGCCCCATTCCCCATCCTTCCTCGCACATGCGTAGTGATCACGGCTTAGCTTTGCAGGCGACCCTGGAGGTAGAGCCAGTGGACAAACGCCATCCGCTTGTACTCAGGAGTGGCCTCGTGATAGGCCCCTTGCTGATAGAGCGATTTGACTCTGAAAAGGATAGCAATCTGCTTGCTCGAAAAACCTACGTACTCGAGCTGCCGAACCTCCGTCGTGGTTGGGAGCTGCTCTTGTAATTCCATAGTTGTCCTCCTGTGTCTCTCTGGCTCCTGGAGCCATCTGGTGCAGGCTGCACGACTTGCAACGCCGTCGTCGTGTCACACCATGTGGTCATGTTGCACCTCCAAAGACCTCTTTTGCGGAATACCCCCATTTGCCTAGACAAACGCGCTGAAGCCCGTGATCGCCCGGCCCACAATGAGCGTGTTCATTTCGCAGGTGCCTTCGTTGGAGTAAATAGCCTCGGCATCGGCCACTAAGCGCCCCACCTGGTGGTCGAGCAGGATGCCGTTACCTCCCAGTAGTTCGCGGGCATAGCCCACCGTCTCGCGCATCTTCACGGTGCAGTAGGCCTTGGCCAACGAAGCGTGTTCATCAGCCATTATGCCCGCGTCCTGCATTTGCGACAGGCGCATGGTCAGGCACTGGCAGGCCGTGATGTTGCCGAGCATGCGCACCAGCAGGTCTTGCACGAGTTGGAAACGCCCAATTGGACGACCAAACTGCTCCCGCTCCTGGGCGTATTTGAGGGCAAACTCATAGGCTCCCCGCGAACAGCCGACAGAGCGTTGTGTGCTAGAGCTAGTATAGTCGACGAGCGTTGAGAAAAGCGTTTGTCGAACTGGCTAAGGGGACATACAAGCGTTTGTTGCGAAATACTTATCTGTATGGAGAAGGAAGTCACCCACTTCATATGAAACTCGCGTCGGTGTCACATGAAGAAAATATTTTATGTATCTTCCCACGCTTTTCTTCACGCTCTCCCGCTAAGCTTGAAGTGCACCACTGTAGTGCCAGCAAGAAAATATCCGGCACTGCTGTAGGGCACGCGAAGATAGAGAGCACGAAGTGCAGCTCTCTTGCTCTGTCTCGTTCACACAAGTTGGAGGACATTCGCCGAGCACTGCGCGGTTGTACATAAGGCCTGCGGGACGCGTTCTGGCTGTGGTCGATGCAGGTCGGTCTCAAAGGCGCACTCGACTGCATCAAGGCCTTCTCCGAGACGGACATGACGGAGGACCTCAAGAAGTTCGACATTCCGACCCTGATCATCCACGGTGACGTCTCTCCTCGAAGATCGTCAAGGACGCGACCTTGAAGATCTATCCGGGCGCGCCCCACGGCCTCATGAGCACACACAAGGAGCAGTTCAACGCCGACCTGCTGGCCTTTCTGAGGTCCTAGACCTGGCAGCGTGGCGAAGCGTCGTTCAGCTCTGAGGGTCCGGCGGCTGGCGACCCCATATGGAGACGATGGTGCCAGCGCGTCCCGTCCGGAAAGGCCTGGAGGCCAATCCATCCACACGCCGGGCACGTGCTTGGCAACGTCGTTGCAAGGTCCTCCAGGGAGCTTCCCTCTGGTTCGGGGCAGTAGCTTGCTTCCGGACCGGGGGAATCCGGGGACTCAGACGAGGAGGAGCTGAGTCCCGTCCATTTATCCCCCGTCTGAGGGCATTGCCATGGACATACCTGGCATGCCCATGGCTGCCAGAGCAGCCGCAGGCATCACGATAAAGGGGCGCATATGTATCCGCAAGCTATACCGCTGATCGTCTGTCTTATAGGGACGCAAGATGGGAGGCACCCGCAGACAATCCTTGAACCTAGTCAGCGACGTTCGTCCAGATGATTTATCCGTCATAGCTTGCTCCTTATACACTACCCTGAGCCGTATTCCTTCTTGCTCATCCGTAATTATATACCACCGAAACGTAAGAGCTGCTGATCAGCTGGCGAGCTCGTGGTAGGCCAACCCCACGGCGCGGGCATCCCCGGCCTCTGCGTAGACCACCTCGCGGATCTTGTCATGGCTAAAGTGGTAGGAAACCCCACTTCTTTCATCTCGCCGATGGCTGGTCTCATGCAGCAGGAGACTCTGCAGGGCTTCATCCAGGGCAGCAAGTCCCTCCTGCGGCCCAAGCTGGGCCACCTGGCAGAGTTCCTCAAAGGTGAAGTTATGGCGGAGGACCGCCCCTGCTGTCAGCAGGGTGCGGGCAGGGGACGAAAGTCGGGCCAGGCGACGGTGGATCAGCTCGCCCATGTCCGAAGTGAGCATTTTGTCAGGTGGGATGGCTTCGAGGATCGCGGGCTGCGGCTCAAACACCCAGCCGCTTCCCGCGATCAAGCGGGGCACCAGCACGCCACGTTCGAGGAGTGTCTGGAGCAGCGCCCTCAGGTAGAGCGGCTGCCCCTTCGTTTCTGCGAATAGCCACTCGGCGAAACGCTTGGGGCTGAGACTGCTTCCAGGGGCCTGAACCTGCTGCGAAGAAGGCTGAATGCGAGCATGTGCTCCTTGGAGCGAGGGTTGCACTCCATCTACATCAGACAGTGAGCGAACGATCTGGTGGGTGTCCTTCGCAGAGAGAGGACGCAGTTCCAGGCGCGTCAAAGAGAGTGTGTTCCTCAGACTCGCCAGCCATTCGGACATCTCCGGCTCCATGTCCCGTGTTTCCGTCCGCCAGCTCAGCAATAACATAGCGGGCGTCTCATGCTCCGTCCAGGATCGAGCAAGATACTGGAACACGTCCAGGGTTGCTGCATCCGTCCACTGCATGTCGTCGGCAAACATGAGGAGAGGTGCCGGCGAGGCCAATGCTTGAGACAGGCGCGCCAGTGCTTCAAAGAGGCGGGAGGAGGCAAAGGCCCCGTTGATGGTCGGGGGAGGCAGGTCGGGGTAACGTTCGCGCAGGTCGGGCAGCAAACCGGAGAGCTCGGCCAGCCAGGGATCACGGAGCCACTGACGAAGATCCTGTCCCTGTTCTAACCGGGCGCGCAGTGCCTCGAGCAGCGGCAGATACGGCAGGAACTGGGATGTTTTGAAAGTCCTTCCTTTGAGCACATCCGCTCCCCGGGCCCTCGCCCAGTCAAGAAACGCCGCAGCCAGGCGCGTTTTACCGATCCCTGCTTCGCCTTCCAGCAGCACAACCTGCGGGTGACCGTTGGAAGCCTGCTCATAGAGTGTCATGAGTCTGCTGAATTCCGCCCCTCGTCCCACGAAAGGGATGTCAAGCAATAGTTGCACGGCCGATGTGCACCTGCCGACCCCACTAGGCGCGCCGCGAGGAGGAGAGGCGTTGCGCAGCACTTCTGCCAGGGCCACCAATATCCGTGAGGGTTTGGCGGAAAGCTCTGTCATCAAGACGTCCTGGTAGGTCTCGTAGGTCTTCAAGGCCGCGACGCGGTTGCCGGTGGCGAACTGGAGCTGCATGAGGCGCAGGGAGATGTCCTCGTTGAGCGTGTCAAAGGAGCGCCAGCGCTCGACCGTTTCGATGGCCTGCTCGGGCGCTCCCTCTGCCCTTTGCAGTTGGGAGAGCCAGTCAAATACCTGCTCGATACGCTGGTACCAGTAGCCTTGCTGCATGCCCACCCAGTTGTCGAAGTCGAGGGTCTCGCGCAAGGTAAAATCCTGGAGGAAGCTACCGCGGTATAGGGTGGCGGCACGATCGAGTTGGGCAATCAGGGTGCGGCGGACCTCCCCCTGCACCGCTTCTGGTGCAGGCAGGACACGGACCAACTTCCATGCAGTCTCAAGGGCGAGCAGGTCGAGATCAATGCTTGAGGCCAGATCGAGCCCGAGCGCGTCATGCGTGATGAGGAGGTGTGATGCGCGTTCAGGTAAAGCGTCCTCTTCAAGGATATGCCGTAAGTGCAGTAAGGTAATGCGCAGAGCGGTACGCCCATGGGCCATATCGCTCTCTGGCCACAACAGGCGCGTGAGCTTCTGACGCTCATGCATGCCCCCTTCGGTCGCGAGGTAGGCGAGGAGCGCCAGGGCTTTGCGGTCGGGTAAGATGAGTCGATGGCCCAGATGGTCCACTTCCGGGGGCCCGAGCAATGCAATCTTCAAGGTACTCATGTAAACTCCTCTAAAATAAACGCCTATCGCTGCTCCCAGTATAGCTGTGACCGGGGTGAAATGTGATCTCCAAAAAGATATAATGTGCTGGCGAAAAAGATATATTGTGCTGACCCCTCCAGGTGAAAGGCGATAACCAGAAAGATATAGTGCAGACGTGCCACTGGATCTGGGGTATACTGTAGGGGTGTTGAGAGAAGTGTGAGAGAGAACACGCTTTTCATTGGGAGATCTCTGGCTCTACGGGGAGATGCACTTACGCTTAGCAGATGTCTACCTGGCCCAGGGGGATGAGAGGAAAGGGCGTACCCTGCTGGACGAAAGCATCGTCATTCATGCTCAGGCCGACAACCCGCGGGCAACCGGCTGGTTCCAAGGAGTAATATCGCGGCCAGTTGAAGGGTAATGATTGACACCTACTTTTTTCAGGTTCAATTGGACGGTGATAAATACAAACGCTTATCTGCTACCGCTTCTCGTCCGACAAACGCTTTTTTCACCGCCCCTCAGTTATATTCATTTCATCTGATAATCCTCTTTCCTGACAGCAAGGGTCCTGGCGTCTCTTTCCCGCTTCGGCTCGTGGAACCTGCTCAACACACCGGTGTGTCAGAAGAGAGGTACAGTACTCTGAGAAAGCAAGAGAGGTGAAATGTATGTTTCAAGCTGACCTTTTACAAGACAAGGTGATCCTGGTCACCGGCGGTGGAACGGGCCTTGGTCGAGCCATGGGCGAACGTTTTCTCGAACTGGGAGCCAAAGTGGCGATCTGCGGGCGGCGACAAGAGGTCGCCGAGCAAGCCGCCGCTGATATGGCCTGTAGATCAGGTGGCGAGACGTTCGCCACTCGCTGTGACGTGCTGAACGCGATCAACATGCTCATGTTAGAGGGACACTTACAAGAAGCGGCCTACGCTACAGCGGATCACCGAGAAAGTGTAGACGCCTTCTTGCACAAGCGAGCAGTCAAATTCACAGGCAAATAAAGACCTCACAACAAACGATTGTCCAACAACGGTGCTCGTCTGGCAAACGCTTTTGCCAACGCTCGTTGGCTATACTTGCTCTCATGCACAACGCTCTGGCTGAATGGCAAATGCTTCTTTCCTGCTCCATGCCAATGGCGGGAGGCCCATGCCGTCCTGGGGTGAGTGGAAAGACAGACTCCTTGGGCGGAAGCCGAGCGTGAGCTCTGGCAGGGCTGGTTCAACATCGTGAGAGACATCAATTTCAGGCCGGAGCCTGGAGCTGGGGCGCAAGCGGGCAAGGACCTGGTGCAACTCTGGCAAGAAAGTACGCACAAGATGATCGATGCCCAGGCGTCGCTGGTCCGGCGTTGGACCGGAGGCACTACCAGAACGAGGAAGCAGGAGTAACCAGGCCCATCCTTAGACAAGATGCCCGTCTTTCGTTCGTTGAAAGGATGATCCATGCCATCAGAAACCAGCAGGCCACAGGCCGAGACACGTACCATCATCATCGACAGGCAACGCCTGCGGATTGCCATTCGACCAGGGAACGGCACCCGCACGCCCCTGCTGCTGATGAACGGGATTGGGGTCAACTTCGAAGTGCTCCAGCCGTTCGTCGACGCCCTCGATCCGGCCATCGAAGTGATTCGCTTTGATGTGCCAGGCACCGGCGGCTCACCGGCCCCGCGCATTCCCTACCGTTTTTCGGCCCACGCCCGGTTGGTGACGAAGATGCTCGATCAGTTGGGCTACCAGCAGGTCGATGTGCTGGGTGTCTCCTGGGGTGGCGCGCTTGCCCAGCAGTTCGCTTTTCAATATCCTGTTCGTTGTCGGCGGCTGATCCTGGCCAGCACGGGCACTGGGGCGCTCATGGTCCCCGGTCGTCCCTGGGCCCTGGCTCAAATGGCCACGCCACGACGCTATATGGACCCGGCCTACATGGAGGAGAACGCCGCAGCACTCTATGGGGGAAAGGTACGTACCCATCCAGAGCTAGCGCACGAGTTCGCCCGTTCCGTTCGCTCGGGTGGCCTACAAGGCTACTTCTATCAAATGCTGGGAGGGGTGGGTTGGACCAGTGTACCGTGGCTTCCTTTCTTACGGCAACCAACACTGATCATGCACGGGGATGACGACCCGCTGGTCCCACTCGTCAACGCGAAGATCATGCATCGCTTG
>WNGD01006918.1_pt1 | contig 12665 bp, 7 predicted proteins | sample 5400671 | NCBI WGS metagenome assembly WNGD01 (sample SAMN13153369, study PRJNA577476) | soil metagenome | isolation source: 40 cm soil or saprolite under grassland replicate 2 | place: USA:California | collected 2016-06-15
GCCCGCGTAGGAACGCCAGCTAACCAAATTGTTGGCCTGGAGCACGGGGAGCGTGTTTCTTAGCTCAGCAACAATCTAGTATCCCAATATCGCTGTTCCGCTCTTCTTGACGCGCCGCCCTGTCACCGCGTACAAAGCTACGGATGACATCCTCCATCGACACCGTGGCCGGTTCAATGGCCGTCGAGACGTTCGATCTCGTGCGCCGCTTTGGCGATTTTGCGGCTGTCGATCATATCGATCTCAAAGTCAACCGCGGAAGCTTCTTCGGGTTTCTCGGGCCAAACGGAGCTGGAAAATCGACGACGATCAAAATGCTGACCGGACTGCTCGGGCCAACCAGCGGAAAGATCCGCGTACTCGGGCGAGACATTGAAACCGAGCCGCTCGCAGTCAAACGCCGAATTGGCGTCGTACCGGAAGACCTGAATCTTTTCGAGAGATTGACGGGCGCCGAAATGCTCGCGTTCACCGGACGCATGTATGGCTTGCAAAAGTCAGAGATCGCCGAGCGCGCGCCGGAGCTTCTTTCTTTGATGGATTTGCAGGACGAGCCGAAGAAACTGATTGTTGAATATTCTCATGGCATGAAGAAGAAGCTTTCGCTCGCTTGCGCGCTGATTCATCGCCCGGAGATCCTCTTTCTCGACGAGCCGTTCGAGGGCGTGGACGCGATTGCTTCACGCACGTTGAAAGATCTGCTGACAAAGTTGACGGCCCGCGGTCTGACGGTGTTTCTCACTTCGCACGTGCTCGAGATCGTCGAGCGCCTGTGCAGCGATATCGCGATCATTTCTCAGGGCAAACTGCTGGCTTCCGGTTCGCTCCAGGAATTGCGAAAAGGAATTCAGATCGCAGACGATGGCCGGCGGGAAGGCCAGCCGATGTCGCTTGAAGACTATTTTATTCACGTCGTCGGCGGCACACGCGGTGTCGGCGAAGAGGAGGTTCTGCAGTGGCTCGGATGAACAAGTCCGACGAGTTTCAGTCTGTCGTCCTGGTGGAAGGAATTCTCAAGTGAGTCGAGCGACAAAGTGAAGGTCGTCGGATATTTGCGGCGGAGCTACTTCAGCACACTCACCGTCAAATGCGAAGCGTATTGCGCTGAGTGATAAACACGCTCGGTGGCTCTCTGAAAATCCGCATCGATGCGATGCCCTTTCTTGAAGGTGTGCACGATGCCCGGCATCACATAAGAGATTTTCGTTGGCGTGTTTGGACTCAACGGGACGGGCTTTTCAAAGCTGTTGCGAAAGCGCGCGGGAAAAGGTTCGCCGCGCAGGAGCATTTCGTAGCCGCCGGGCGCAAACACGCAGGCAGCCGAACTGTCAGGCGGGCGCATTCTTTCGGGTTGACCGTTGGGCAGCTTCTTTCCCGTTTCCGGATATTGATAATCATCCGGAAAGACGTCGATCAGTTTGACGATGAAATCCGAATCCGTCCCGCTCGAGGAAACGAAAAGCTCCGGTTTGATGTTTCCCGCCACCGTAAGGTCCTCAGTCAGAGGATCGGTCTGATAAACGAGAACGTCCGGGCGTCCGGCGACAAAGCGTTGATCTTCGGTCATAAAATCGCGCGGATAGTTGAGCGTGATCTTTTGCGTGTAAGGAACCGGATTCATCGGATCACTGACGTACTCGTCGTAAAGCGACTGCCCGGCCATTGGCGGATGCTTGCCCGTTTTTCCGTCGCCAAATACAAGTCGGCCGGCGGCCATTAGATACAGCGGCGTGTCAGTCGAAGCTGTAGGCGACCAGTTAGCAAAGTCCGTCCAGCGGTTCGCGCCGGTATCGAAGACGTTGACATCTTTGATTTGTGAGATGTCGCCCTTGTCTTTCAAAAAGTAATTGAAGAACGGCAGCTCAAAATGTTCGCGATAATAGACGCCCGTCTTCCCTCCNNNCCCTCCGAAATAAGCCGTGCCGAGCCACTCGCCGTCCGAGCGCGCCCAGCCACCATGAAACCACGGGCCCATTACGAGGACGTTGAAAATGCCCGGATTCTGGCGTTCGATCGATTGGTAGGTATTGAGCGCGCCGAAAAGATCTTCATTGTCATACCAACCGCCGACAGTCATCACCGCGGCGTGGATGTTCTTCAAGTTCGGAAAAATGTTACGTGCTTTCCAAAACTGATCGTAGTTCGGATGCGCCATCATCTCATCCCAAAACTTGATGCGCGTGCCGAGCTGCTTCGCGTAAATGTCGCCGGCATTACGCAAGCCTCCCATCGCCAGGTACAAGTTGTAACCGTCCTGCGATGGCGGTCGGAACGGTTTAAGATAAGCGCCGATCGAAGTCGGTGACGGGCGCGGCTGACCGAAGCCCGCAAAAAAAGCGTAGTTCTGCGCGAGAAACAGCGCGCCGTTGTGATGCATGTCATCGCCATGAAACCAGTCAGAAACTGGGGCCTGCGGCGAGATCGCTTTGACCGCCGGATGATTGTCGATCCCCGCCATCGAAGTGTAGAAGCCCGGATACGAAATGCCGTAGACGCCGACGCGCCCGTTGTTATTCGGAATGTTTTTGATGAGCCAATCGACGGTGTCGTACGTGTCTGACGTCTCGTCAATCTGTTTGCCGGACTTGTTCGGAATGTAGGGGCGAACATCCATGTATTCGCCTTCACTCATCCAGCGCCCGCGCACGTCCTGGTAAACGAAGATGTAGCCTTCTTTGGCAAACAACTCGTCGGGTCCGAGCGACGTTCGGTACTTGTCCGCGCCATACGGAGCGACGCTGTACGGCGTGCGGTCGAACATGATCGGGTATTTCTGCGACTTGTCTCTCGGCAGATAGATCGAAGTGAACAGCTTCACGCCGTCACGCATGGGGATCATCTGTTCCATCTTTGTGTAATGAGCTTTGACGTCGGCTTCCGTCTGGGCGTTAGCAATGAAGGCGGCGCAAAAGGAAAGAAGAAGCGCGGAAAGAAGAACAGAAAAGAATCTTCGCGAGTTCATTGGCGTGCTCCTGATTGTCGGATTCAAAGTGCGAGCGCAGTATAACTCAGGCGGTGTTGAGTGATAAGGGAGAGAAGCGTAGGCAGTCGTTTCGATCTCTCGGTGGATGAGATTATCATTCACACCTGACTTCAGCGACGTGGTGGGATGGCGTATTGATAGTCTTAGAGCGCGTCGATCAGCAAGTCTTTGGCGGCAAAGGTAAAGCTCGGACGTTTGCGGCCCTTCATATACTTCGCCGCAGTTTGCGAGAGTGCGGTCACCAGGATAGGCAACGCGATGGTGGCGTCGCAGTTCACGTAAGCCGTATGCGCGCCGCGAGCAAGCTTGCCGTAAACCAACCCTTCGTCAAACGAGACGGCGTTGGAACGGCCGCCTGGATGCGGCGCATCCGTGGCGATCTGAATTGCGTACTTATGACCGTGATGATGGTTTTTGAGGATCGTCGTCGAGGTCTCAGTTTGCTGGATAAAACTCTTAGTGGTGCCACCGCCGAGATTGATCACTCCGGTAACACGGGCCCGCACGCTGATGTTCATCAGGTCCAGAACGTCCTGGACAATATCAAATTGAAAATTGTTCTTCTTCTCAAACCGTGCTGCTGCTATCCCAACCGCGATGCCACTGTCGGCAATCGCGGGGCAAAAGATCGGCACGCGCGCTTTGTAAGCCGAAGTCATCACGCCATCTTCAGTCGCAATCTCTGCCAACTCGCGGCCGAGCAGATGGAGAAACTCACGCGTTGAGTATGGCCGCGTCTGGTCGAGTTGATTCGTAAAGCCGCCAACCCACTCGTTCGCTTCGTGATACTCTTCGTCGCTCGCGAGCAAGTCCCACATCCGGCTGATCTGGGCAGAGTCCAGTTCGGCGTCGGTCATGTTGGGATGGGCCTGGAAGTGATACCGCCCAAGAGTCTCGTGAAGATCGTGAAACAGCATTGACCCGGACAGCACGAGCACGTCAACGAAACGGTTCTTGATTACATAAGCCAGCAAACGCCGCATGCCCGCGGGGATCAGTGCGCCCGAGGCGGCCACCATGATGGTGGTATTGTCGCCAAGCATATCCAGCCAGATGCGGTGGGCCTCAGCCAACTGTCGACCGCCAAAACCGGCTCCTTCCATCTTTTCCAGCAGGCCGGCGACGGAACGATCTCGGTCCACCTGGACTGGACGCGTCGGCGTAATCAGGTACTTGGATGCTTTGGGTTTTCGCTGCGTGACCATAAGAGTCTCAACCTCTCAAATCGTTCGAGTCAATCGCCTCTGCGCCTCGAGCGTGGACCTGTTCCGTTAACCGCGAGGTAGGTGTAGGCGGTGTAGCGCGATTCGTAGAATTCGGCGATTTCGGTGCCCTCGGCTTCACTCAATTCGCCATCTTTGACGCGCTGATTGATCAGTCGACGAAAGCCATCGTGCAAAAGCGAGCGTTCGTAACGGGCACGCTCGGCAGCTTCGCCAACCGTCGTGCCTCGAATTACTTTCTTGATCAGGTAGCCTTCGTCATCAATGTAGATGTGCGCCTCGTGCGGCGCGCCGAAAAGATTGTGGTTATTACCCATGACCTCCTGATAGGCGCCCACGAGCATGAAGGCGAGATAGTACGGCTCGCCCTGGACCAGCGGGTGAAGCTCAAGCACGTGCTTGACATCGTGGAGGTCAACAAACTTATCGATGACGCCGTCGGAGTCGCAGGTGATATCGCAGAGCGTGGTGTACTCGCTGGGTGGTTTGTTCAACCCATGAATCGGGACAATCGGGAACAACTGGTCGAGCGCCCAGTGATCCGGAACTGAGCGGAAGACCGAAAAGTTCGTCAGATACTTTGCGCACAAGAGCCGTCGCAGATCGTCAAACTCTTCTGCCACGTATTTTGCCTGTTGCGCGTATTTATCGGCGCGTTCACAAACGTCCCAGAAGAGCACTTCGCCTTTTGCCCGATCTTCCAAGGAGATCAGACCCAGATTGAAGAGGGTGAAGAGTTCTTCGCGGTGCTCCAGCGCGTCGTGATAGTACTCGCGATAGTTCTTGACGGTGATCGATTCGCGCAAGTCGCTCAATTCGATCACTACCTGCGGGTCGTCGTCGTCAAGTTCAATTGGCGTGATGTCTTCGACTACAGTCTCGATCTCGTCCAGCACGTTTGTGATCAGGATGGCGTGATAGGCGGAAAGAAAGCGACCCGACTCCTGAATGATCGTCGGATGCGGCACGTTTTCGTCATCGCAGACCTGTTTGATCGTATAAATCACATCGTTGGCAAATTCCTGTGCGCTATAGTTGGCCGACGAATCAAACGCGGTTTTCGAGCCGTCGTAATCGACTGCCATGCCGCCGCCTACGTCAAGCAGATCGATCGGCACTTTCATCTGATAGACTTTGGCGTAGACACGTGCCGCCTCTTTCATCGCATTCTTGATTCGCTTGATGTCGGTGAGCTGCGAGCCAATATGGAAATGTAGCAGCCGGAGCATATCGATGCGATCAGCCTCTTCGAGGCGGCGCACGACTTCCAGAAGCTCGGTAGTGGTCAATCCGAACTTCGCCGCTTCGCCACCGGATTTTTCCCAGCGACCAGAGCCTTTCGAATACAGCTTCACGCGCATTCCGATCATCGGCAGCGCACCTTCGTGCCGCGCGGCGATATTCAAAACATGGTCGAGCTCGTTGAGCTTCTCGATGACGATGACGACTCGTTTTCCGCAGTTCGCTCCAGCGAATGCCAGCTCAATAAACTCCTCGTCTTTAAATCCATTCAGGACCAGGAGGCTGTCCGGCGATTGCTCGAGTGCCAGCGCAGCGTAGAGTTCGGCTTTGGAACCGGCCTCCAGTCCGAAGTCGTACCGGGAGCCTTCGCGTAGATATTCTTCAACGACCGAGCGCTGTTGGTTGACCTTCATGGGGTAGACACACATGTGCGCGCCCTGGTATTCAAACTCGCGTATTGATTTGCTGAATGCGCGCTGGAGTTTTCGCACCTGGCCTGCTACCAACTGCGGAAAACGTAGCAGCACTGGTGCGGTAATCCCGCGCCGCGCCAGATCATCGATGATCTCTTTGAGGTCCGCAGAGCGCGGGTCGCCCTCGCCGGGGTGTACGATCAGATTGCCCTTGCGATTAACGTCAAAGTAGCCGGCGCCCCAATTTTCGATCCCGTAGGTTTCGAGCGTTTGCTCAATTGCCGTGGTCAATTCGCGGTCTCCTGCCTTGCCCCTCGTACTTTTGCGCGCGTTACTCTCCTCGCGGAATCGTACTTGTACATCATCCGAATCGAGTAGCGGAGAATTCTTGGATGGAACGCTTAGTTGCGCAATGTAACAGAAAACTAAGGGTCGGTCTATAACTTTTTTTGTCCCCAAATGCGGCGGCGGAAGAGTTAAGTCTTGAGTCTCAAAGCATTTAGGTCGGAAAGGGGGCTTCTTCCTCTTCGAGGCCACACGGATGTTTGCGACCTAGACCTTGACATAATATGCTGCGTCACTATAATGCAGGTTTTTTTACGCGCCGTCGTTCCGATGACGATCGCTTCGTCCCGCAGATCAGACAGGGTTTCCAAACACTTCGCACCAAACACCACGCCGGGGCGAAGGGCACCCCTAACACTCCCAACAACCTTCAGGAGAACACATGAACGCAAAGACTGTCTTGAAATATGCCTCTGACCAGGGGGCAAAATTTGTTTCCGTACGTTTTACCGACCTGCCGGGCTCATGGCAACACCTGACTTTCCCGATCGGAGAACTATCCGAGGGAGTCTTTGAGGACGGATTCGGCTTTGACGGATCGTCAATCCGTGGCTGGGCGGCAATCCACGAGTCGGACATGCTGCTGGTGCCCGATGCGTCACGATTCTGGATGGATCCGTTTGCCGAGGAGCCGACTCTTTGTTTGATCGGCAATGCCGTGGACCCGATCACTAAAGAGGGTTACGCCTTCGATCCGCGCGCGGTCGCGATTCGCGCCGAAAGCTATCTTAGATTTACAGGCCTGGCAGACACCGCCAACTTCGGACCGGAAGCCGAGTTTTTTGTCTTTGACTCAGTGAAGTATCACAACGAGCAGAATTCCGCCAGCTACTCCATCGATTCTGATGAAGGCCACTGGAATACCGGTCGCGATGCTGATGAGTTTCGCGGCACGAATCTCGGCTATCACATTCGCGGCAAGGAAGGCTACGTCCCGGTTCCGCCCACCGACTCGTTGAGCGATCTTCGTTCCGAAATCTCTTTGATCCTGGCGAAGTGTGGCATCACCGTTGAATGTCATCACCATGAAGTAGCCACCGCGGGTCAGTGCGAAATCGATTTTCGCTATGCGACGCTGCTGGGCACGGCGGACAACCTGCAGATATTCAAATATGTAGTTCGCAATACTGCTTACCAGTATGGCAAAGCGGCGACCTTCATGCCCAAGCCGCTCTACGGCGACAATGGATCTGGAATGCACTGTCACCAGTCGCTGTGGAAAGGTGATAAGCCGTTGTTCGCCGGCGACGGTTACGGTGGGTTCTCTGAGATGGGGCTCTATTACATCGGTGGACTGCTGAAGCACGCCGCGGCCATCGTTGCGTTCGCGGCGCCAACAACTAACAGCTATAAGCGACTGGTTCCCGGATTCGAAGCGCCAGTCAATCTTGCTTACTCGGCGCGCAATCGTTCCGCGGCGATTCGCATTCCGATGTTCCACACGAATCCAAAGCTGAAGCGTTTGGAGTTTCGTCCGCCCGATCCTTCTTGCAATCCATACTTGGCGTTTTCGGCCATGGTGCTCGCTGGGCTCGATGGCATTCAGAATCGAATTCATCCGGGAGAACCGCTGGACAAAGACATCTACGATCTCTCACCGGAAGAGTTGAAAGATGTGCCGAGTTTGCCGGGTTCGCTCGATGAGTCGCTGAAGGCGCTCGAAGCCGATCACGAATTTCTGCTAAAGGGCGACGTGTTCAGCCCGCAACTGATCGACCGCTGGATCCGTTACAAACGCGAAAAGGAGATCGACGCGCTGCGCCTGCGGCCGCATCCGCTCGAGTTTGCGCTTTACTTCGACGTCTAGAGCCGTAGACTTTGATTTACTGCACATGGTCCGGAGATTGAGCAATCAGCCTCCGGACCATTTTCGTAGTGATCATTCGCGCAACGATTCGCCCTCTTTCGAACGAACGTTCGTCTTCGTGGATTCACCTCCTCACGTTGTAAATGGCGCTCAGAAATTGAGCTTCAGCGCGAATTGAATCAGCCGTGGGTTGTTGCTGGTCGAGGTGATGCGGCCGAAATCGCCCGGATTGATGATCTGTCCGGTGTTTTGATCGATGCTGCCACCTGATGAAGAAACGGCGTTGAGGTTGCTGATCGGGTTGGCAAGGTTCACATGGTTGAAGAGATTGAAAAACTCTGCGCGGAACTCGATGGTCTTTGACTCGCCAAACGGAAAGCGTTTGATCACCGAGAAGTCTACATTTGCCTGTCGAGGCCCTCGCAACACGTTGCGCCCGACATTGCCAAAGTCAGTTCCCGTCGCGGCCGCAATGGCTGTTCCGTTTGAACTGGAAATCAGTTGACCGGCCAGAACAGTCGGACGAGCGAACGCAAGTGGGTTGAAGGAGTAACCTGGTGGAATGTTGCTGGTCGCCGCCTCGCCCGGTGCCCAGTTTGGTCGCGCCAGCGCATTGCCCCCACCGGACAATCCATATAGTGAGCCAGCGCCCGTGTCGACGATGTCAATTGGTAAACCAGACATTGCGGTGATGATACCTGCGACTTGCCAATTCGATAACACCAACCCGCCAACAGTTGACCTCGCCGCAAAAGCTGGTCGTGGTAAGTCCCACAGATAGCTCAAGACAAAGCGATGCGTTCGGTCAAAGTCAGACACGCCGCGATTAGCACGATTATCAAGCTGGTTGCCAAGTATGAAGCCCGAATCAGCAGTTTGGCCCGTGCTAAAAGCCCCGCCCGAGGCATTGTCAATCGACCTGGCATAAGTATAGGAGCCGAGGAGTTGGAGGCCCTTTGATAGCCGCTTAGTCAAACTGATCTGTAGAGAGTTGTAAGTTGACTGGGCCGTCGTCTGTCTCTGTCCGAAGCTGTTGATTGAGACACCCTGAAACGGCGCTCGAAGTTGAGCATTTGCGGGTGTATTGGTTGTAATCAAATCTCCTGACAGGCCTAATGCGCGGAGCACATCGTTGATGATCGGTTGTTGCGGGCTTGCCAGCCGCGCCTGATTGATGCCGACATTCCGGAACAAGTTGAGCCCGCGACCGCCCACGTAGGCAACCTCCAGCAGCAAGTCTCTGCCCACGGCGTACTGCCCACTCAAGTCGTATTGATAAGAATAAGGGGTGCGGAGATTGCGGTCAAAGACTTGATCCGCCAGATCAATTCCTTCCACAAACCTCGGGAATGTGTCTGCCGACGGCAGGTGGAAAAAGGGATCCGCGAACGGTGGACTCTCACTCCTTTCTCTCCTGCCGATTATATAATTTGGCGGCAACGTGATGGCGTTGCCCAGGTGAGTAAGTGATGTGCGCGAGTAAAATATGCCGTACCCGCCACGCACGACCAGGCGGTCCGAATCAAGTGGCGAGTAGGCAAAACCAAGGCGCGGCGCAAAGTTGTTTGGATCGTTGCTCGTGACCACACGCTTGCCGACATTTGGCACATCCGGCAGATCGTATTGCGGAATCACATTGCCCGCTTGCACAAAACCGCCAACGGGTGGACCGCGCGGAATGCTACCGACGACAAGCAGGCGCGGTTTGTAGAGTGCCGGGTCGAAGGTCGTGATGCGCCCGCGCGTGTCATAGGCCGGCAAATCCAACTCATAATGCAATCCAAAATTGAGAGTGAGATTCCGGGAAAACTTCCAGTCATCCTGAACAAACAAGTTGTAATCAGTCGCGCGAAGACTGCGGTAGTTGATACCCGTTCCGAAGATCGACGCATTAACATTGCCAGTGAGGAAATCATTGAAAGAACTGAAGTCTATCTGCCCGCGGCTGTTCAGGTTCAGCGTGATGTTGACTTGGTAGGAAATGACTTCGACGCCCGTGCGAATGCCATGCTTGCCGCGGGTGATCGAGAGCGTATCCGCAAGTGTAGCTGAAGGTGAGGTGATCTGCTGATCAATTTGCGTGCTCGCCGTTCCGAAAGCTATCCCGCCGGCATTAGGCGCGATGCGAATCAGCGGCAGGCCCGGAAAAGTACTGCCATTGGAGCGGCTAATTCCCACCTCAGAGTCTTTCAGCGGCTCCTGAGGGAATGAAACCTGCCGAATGAAGTTGTAGCCGATCCGGACCTCATTAATCACGTTGGAACTGAACGTTTGAATGTCCTGAAGGGATACTAATCGATTGTTATTCTGCTGCTTAGCGGGGAAGCCAGGAACATTTGGGCCACCAAATAGCGCGGGGGTCTGCGGCGCGTTCGAGAAGAAGAATTTCGCCGCCAGCCAGTTCCGCTCGTTGACGCGGTAATCAATATTGGTGTTGAACTGATCCTCGCTGTAAGTTGAAACTGCAGAGCCGGAATAACGACCATTGGCCTGAGGTGTTGGGATAAGGAATTGGCCATTCGGCAACTTCGTGTTCAGTAGCGTCACCGCCACGGGATGGATTAACGACAGTTTGAATGTTTGACGTAGCGTCGCCGCCGAACGGTCGTTCGTCAGACGCGGATCAATCAGGACACTGGATGACAGACTATTGGATGATGCCCCGTTGCGCTCTCGCGCAGCTTGATATGAGACGAAGAAGAAAGCTTTGCCTCTCTTGAAAGGACCGCCGAGCAGACCACCGAAGATATTACGTTTCAGAACAGGCCGCTTTGCGCCCGCACCTTTCAAAAACGGATTGTTGGCATTCAGGGCATCATTACGGAAGTACTCGTAGGCAGCTCCATGAAAGTCATTGGCGCCGCCCTTGGTGACTGCTTGAATGTTGCCGCCGCCGGAGCGCCCAAAGGTGGCATCATAAAGCGAGGTCTGCACTTTGAATTCCTGAATAGTTTCGGGCGCTGGAACTGCGATCCGCGCTGAGCCATTACCGATTATGTAGTTAGCATCGACTCCGTTCAGTTGGTAGTTGTCCTGATTTGCGCGCGCGCCGTTGACTGAGATGTTCTGCGAGTTACGGCCCACTGCGGTGTTGTCAGGAAGCTCAACGGAGGTGCCTGGCGACAATCCGAGAAGTTGTGTGAAGTTGCGCGTCGCCAGCGGCAGTTCCGAGACTGCGCGCGAGTAGACCACGCGGCCAAGCTGGGGACCATCTCTCTGGATCAGGGGAGGAGCGGTGCTGATCGTAACCGATTCTTTCAGGTCTCCAACTTCCAAACTTGCACTGACGACGATGGTTTCAGTGATAAGGATCTGGACATTATCGGAGACGGCTTGCTTGAATCCGTTTGCGATGATCGTTACCCGATATGTGCCGGGTGGCAACAGCGGTACCGCATAGCTGCCTTCACCATCAGTGGTGACTTTCCGTTCATCGCCGGTTGCTTTACTGATAATGCTCACCTCGGCTCCGGCGATTAGTGCGCCTCCTTCATCTTTAACGGTTCCGGCGATGCGGCCGGTGGTCTTGCCCTGGGTGAGAGCAGACACACTGGTCGGAGGCAAAAAGAGAAAGGCCAAAAATAAAAGTAATGAGACTGCTTTTCTGACGAACATCGCCATTCCCAAAGCCAACAAGAGTCGAGACTCAATCTTCAGGTTGTGTTTTCCAAAAAGGATAAGCTGAAGTTTGACATCATTGCGCGAGTCCGACTTGCCGCTTTAGGTCTTGGAACCTCGGGTCTAATCGCAAAGTATCGAACCTCGGATCCACGTTGAGATAGATCAGCTGGCCCGCGCGCTCGTCATAAGCTTTCTGTAGCTGCTCAAAGGCTTCATTCTTCTCGCCCAGGCCGGCGTAAATCAACGCTTGATTGTCCGGCGACACGTATTGATGCTTTGAATACTCCTTCAGTTCTTCCAGTACTCTCTGAGCTTCGCCCTTTTGTCCCGAAATAGCATAGGCATGGCCAAGTGCTGCAGTAGCTTCAGGGTTGCCCTTCGATAGAGGGATTGCTTTCTTAAACTCTGCGATGGCCTCTTCGTATCTGCTCATTTGCTCGTAAGCCTGACCGAGGTAGTAATGCGACCAGAAGTTTTCGCCCATCTCAAGCGTCCCCAGGCATTTTTGTATTGCCTGATCGTACTGGCGCATGCGCAAGTAATACCAGCCAAGATGCGCGTTCCACTGCAGATCCAGCGGATCGATCTCCAGGAGGCGCTTGCTCTCAGAAAGAGATTCGGCTGGGCGGCCGAGTGCAATGAGCAGATGCGAGTAATTATGGCGAGCTTCAGCATAATTTCCGTTCAACTCGATCGCTCGTTTGAGCTCTCTTTCAGCACCTGCAAGGTCCCAATTATCCCTCTTGACGCGTGCTTGCGCATGGTGAGCCTCAGCGAGAGTGTCATCAAGCTCCAACGCTTTGGTTGCGGCCGCAATAACTCTTGGATAGGCCTCCATCGGCGAGAGTGTTCCACGCGCCCCAAGCGTGCTATAGGAAGAAGCCAACCCGGCATACGCGAGAGCAAACTTCGGGTCCAGTTCGATCGCCCGGTTGAAATATCGAATGCTTTCCTGCAACTCTTGAGGTGTAAGCTTACGCATGTGGTAGCGGCCCTTCCAATATGCCTCCTGAGCTTCAGTACTCTCGGTG
>WNGD01017818.1_pt1 | contig 12662 bp, 10 predicted proteins | sample 5400671 | NCBI WGS metagenome assembly WNGD01 (sample SAMN13153369, study PRJNA577476) | soil metagenome | isolation source: 40 cm soil or saprolite under grassland replicate 2 | place: USA:California | collected 2016-06-15
ACCCGCGCCGATGATGAACAGCGCGACCAGGAGCGTCAGCGCAGCGACGCCCAACCCGGTCTTCGCCAGCGACGGAAAGTAGGAATGCGCGCCGGCGCTCTGCACCTGCTGTGCGGCGTTTCCGAAGCGAAGCTCATACGCAAGCAGGTGGCCTGCCTGGGATCCGATCACGCCGAAAGCTGGAACGATCCAGACAACGCGCTTGACGCTCACGAGACGATGATAGGCACGTCAGGTAAGCACGGAAACTGAGATTCGGCTAACTTGACACCGTTTCGGGATGGCAACACAATGCCTTCCTGCCCATAAGGTCTGAGTAAGACTCGCTGCCGGCGCACTCTCGCCCCGAACGCTAGGTCGGGAAGAAGGCAGCGGGAAGATTGATCTGAGAGGTAAGTGCGCATGAAGCTAGCCCGTCTGGCGCCCGCTCTATTAGCAGCGGGTCTATTTGTTACGGCGTGTGGAGGGGGCGGCACGGCGACGCCCAGTCCCAGCGCCAACGTACCGTCGGACCTGAGCATCAGCTCATTCACGGCCGACTTCAGCTACATGGCGAAGCTGGCGGACCTGACCAAAGCGGGCAAAGGCATGGTCGGCGTGATCCTGCCTGACACCACCTCATCCGCGCGCTATGTCGCCTTCGACCAGCCGTATCTGACCATGGCATTCCAGAAAGCTGGGTACACCTCCGCGCAGTTCAAGATCGACAACGCGCAAGGTCAGGAGTCGCAGCAGCTGTCGATCGCGCAGGCGGACATCACCGCGGGGGCAACGGTCCTGATCATGGACCCGCTGAACAGCAGCGTCGGTTCACAGATCCAGGCCTACGCGCAGTCCCACGGGGTCAAGATCATCAGCTATGACCGCGCGACCTTCACCGGGACCAACACCTACTACGTGAGCTTCGACAACGTCCAGGTCGGCAAGCTCATCGGCAAGGGCTTCACCGACTGCGTCACCGCATGGGGCGTCAAGAACCCGAAGGTCTTCACGCTCAACGGCGGTCAGAACTCCGACCCCAACGCGGTCGACTTCGCGAAGGGTTACAACTCGGTCATCTGGGGCGAATCGGTCGCGCAGGAGAAGGTCGGCAAGACGAACTCCGCCGGCTTCACGCTGGTCGGCGACCAGATCGCCACGGACTGGAAGAACGACGTGGGCGGCACGATCTTCCAGCAGCAGTTCACGGCACATCCTGAAATCAACGCCACTGTGGAGGCCAATGATGGTCTGGGCAACGCGGTAATCCAGGTTCTCAAGAACAAGAAGATCAAGGCCAAGTCGATCCCGACCACCGGCCAGGACGCAACCCTGGACGGCATGGTCAACGTGCTGACGGACTACCAGTGTGGCTCCGTCTACAAGGCCGTCTACCTCGAGGCGCAGGACGCGGTCTCGCTCGCGACCGTGCTTCGCGCAGGTGCGACGCCTCCGTCCGGACTGGTCAACGGCACCACCGCGCCACCGTCTGGCGTGAGTGGCAACCAGCAGCCCGCTTCCCTTCTCGTCCCCGTCTGGGTCGACAAGTCCAACATGGAAGCGACCGTGATCAAGGACAAGTTCATCGACGTTGCGACGCTGTGCAGCAAGGCCGGCGCCAGCGTCTGCTCGGCGAACAACATCTCGTAAGCGAGCTTTCAAAGACGCCGCCGCTCGCCTGCGGCGGCGTCACTCTTTCTCCAGAGTCGAGATAATGGCGGTGACATGACGGCTGCCGTCGCCGAGCCGCGCCCGACAGACGGAATGCTGCTCAAGGTACGGGAGCTCGACAAGCACTTCGGACCCGTGCAAGCGCTCTACCACGTCGACCTCGACCTTCCTTACGGCCAGGTGACCGCGTTGTGCGGCGACAACGGCGCCGGGAAGTCCGTGCTCACGAAGTGCATCGCCGGGATCTACCAACCCGACCACGGGCAGGTCTTCTGGGAAGGAAATCCAGTCCATACCCGCAACGCGCGCGATGCCGCACATCTCGGCATCGAGACCGTCTACCAGGACCTCGCCCTCGCCGACAACCTCGACATCGTGCAGAACATGTTCCTGGGCCGCGAACGACTCAACAATCGGATCCTCCTGAACGAGGACAGCATGGAGCGCGCCGCCAAGGAGACGCTGGCCGGTCTGCGCGTCACGACCGTGCGGTCGATCCGGCAGCCGGTGGCGTCGCTCTCCGGCGGCCAGCGCCAATCGGTGGCGGTGGCCAAGGCGGTGATGTGGAACTCGAAGCTCGTGATCATGGACGAGCCGACGGCGGCACTCGGCGTCGTGCAGACGAGGATGGTGCTCGACCTCATCAAGAGGCTGCGTGACCGAGGCCTCTCTGTGATGGTCATCTCACACAACCTCACGGACGTCTTCGAGGTGGCGGACCGAATCGCCGTCCTCTACCTCGGCCGGTTGGTCGTGCAGGACAAGGCCTCGGCCTTTGACCTGCAGACGGTCGTCCAGTACATGACCACGGGCGGCTCCGGCCCGACCGCCGGCTCGCGCTCGAAGGACAGCTGACGTGGCAGGCATTGCGCCCGAGCAGGCGGCTGACCTCACCGCGGCGCCCGAGGCGGCCGCAGCCGAGGTCCCACCCGAGCTAGTCGCCCAGACCCTCGGCGAGTACCTGCGCGCCTATGGCGCGCGTATCAGGGCCGGCGAGAGCGGCGTCCTCCCCGTCATTGCCGCCATGTTCGCGATCATCCTTGTGTTCTGGGCGATCAGCCCCAACCACGTCTTTCTCTCCCCCGTCAACCTTGTCAACCTTTTCCAGCAGGCGGCCGTGTTCATGGTCCTGGCCATGGCCGAAGGCTTCGCGCTGATCCTCGGCGAGATCGATCTTTCGGTTGGGTTCGTCGGCGCGGTCGGCGCGGCGATCACGGTCCAGCTGATCCAGCCGATCACCACCAACTGGCACTGGATCCCGGCCATCCTCGCAGGCCTCGCCGCCTGCGCGGTCTACGGTGCGATCCAAGGCACGCTCATCACGCGGCTGCGCCTGCCATCGTTCATCGTGACCCTCGCGGGGTTCCTGATCGCGAACGGCATCTTTCTCAAGATCCTGTTGCTCGGTCCGTTTTCTGGCTATCCGAACCTCGCCGGCCAGAGCGACAACCTGCTGGTGATCTACAACCTGATGTGGGGCACCATCGACCCTACGATCTCGTGGATCGGCGCAGCGATCGTGGTGCTCGGATTAGGCCTGTCGATCGGTTGGGCAGATTTGCGGCGCCGCCGGAGTGGCCTCGTCGCACCTCCGGCAAGCTTGACGGCGATCAAGATCGGCCTCATCGCGGTCGTCGCGATCGTTGTCGTCGCCATCTGCAACAGCAACCGGGCCAACATCGGAACCCTGGAGGGGGTGCCGTGGATGATTCCCATCGTTCTCGCCGTGCTCGGGGCGTGGACGGTGCTTCTCCAGCGCACCAGGTTCGGCCGCTACGTGTACGCCATCGGCGGCAACCCGGAGGCGGCGCGCCGCGCCGGCGTGGACGTGTCGCTGGTGCGGACGGTGGGCTTCGCCCTGTGCTCCTTCACCGCGGGCGTCGCGCTGCTGCTGTACGCCTCGCTCCTGGGCGGGATGTCGAACAACCTGCAGGGTGGCCAGTACGTGCTCTTCGCGGTCGCCGCGGCGGTCATCGGGGGCACAAGCCTTTTCGGCGGCAGGGGCAAGCCGCTCCATGGCGTGCTTGGCGGCCTGGTCATCGCCGCCATCTACAACGGCCTCTACCTGCAGGGCATCTCTCAGGTGGAGTGGCAGTACATCGTGACCGGCCTCGTGCTTCTGGCCGCGATCATCATCGACGCCGCCTCCCGGCGAGGCGCCTCCTCAGGAAGCGTCACCCGAGCCTAGGGGCGACAACTCAACTCTTCCCCGCTTGCGGGGAAGTGGCCGGCGTAGCCGGCCGATGGGGCTGACGGAGGCAGGGCACGATTGGGAATTGCCAGGCCTGGGTAAACGTTCTTTCAAACAGATGGCAACACCCAAGTCGGAACTCCTACCAGTCCTCCCCATGGACGACGTTGTCGTCCTCCCGCACATGTCCGTCACCCTCGCGGTCGAGGGCGACGACCAGAAGGCCGCGATCGAGGCCGCCCGCCAGGGCAACCGCCTGATCCTCCTCGTCCCCCGCATCGAGGGCAAGTTCGGCGGAATCGGCACCGCCGCCCGCCTGGGCGAGTCCGCGGAGCTGCCGACCGGGGCCGAGGCCTTCATGATCCGGGGCGAGTACCGCGCCCGGTTGGGTAGCGGCCAGGCCGACATTGGCGGCGCGCTCTGGGTCAAGGCCGACCCTATCCTCGACCCCGAACCGCCAACTGAGAAGTCGCTGGAGCTCGCCCGCGAGTACCGCGCCCTGCTCGAAAACCTCGTCGAATCGCGTGGCGTCCCCCAGGTCGTGCAGTTCCTGCGCGCCGCGAGGACCCCCGGCCACCTCGCGGACCTGGCCGGCTACTCGCCGGACCTCTCGACCGAGCAGAAGCTCGAGATCCTCGAGATGACCGACCTCGAGGAGAGGCTCACCAAGCTCATCGGCTGGACGAAGGGCATCCTGGCCGACGCGTCGCTCAAGGAGAAGATCCGCAGCGATGTCGCCGAAGGGATGGAGAAGACACAGCGTGAGTTCCTTCTGCGCCAACAGATGGAAGCGATCAAGAAGCAGCTCAACGAGGGGCAGACCGACGTGGTCTCGACCTATCGTGAGAGGATCGCCAAGGCCGGCATGCCGGAAGGCGTGCTCACCGAGGTCAACCGCGAGCTCGACCGCCTGGAGCGGACGAGCGAGCAGAACCCCGAGTACGGCTGGATTCGCACATACCTCGACTGGATGCTCGACATCCCGTGGAACGTGCGCTCCGAGGACAACTACGACCTGAAGAAGGCGCGTGAGATCCTCGACCAGGATCACACCGGCCTGTCGGACGTGAAGGACCGCATCATCGAGTTCCTCGCCGTGCGCAAGCTTCGGCAGGAGCGCGGGCTCGAGGTCCTCAGCGGCCGGGGTTCGGGCGCCATCATCACGCTCGTCGGACCTCCCGGCGTGGGCAAGACCTCGCTGGGCGAATCCGTCGCGCGCTCGCTTGGCCGCAAGTTCACCCGCGTGTCGCTGGGCGGAATCCGCGACGAGGCCGACATCCGCGGCCACCGCCGGACCTACGTCGGAGCGCTGCCCGGGCGGATCGTCCGCGCGTTGAAGGACGCCGGCACGAAGAACCCCGTGATCATGCTCGACGAGATCGACAAGGTCGGCAGCGACTGGCGCGGCGACCCATCCTCGGCTCTGCTCGAGGTGCTCGATCCTGCCCAGAACCACACGTTCCGCGACCACTACCTCGAGGTCGACCTCGACCTCTCCGAGGTGCTCTTCATCCCGACGGCAAACGTCTCGGAGACGATCCCCGCGCCGCTGCTCGACCGCATGGAGCTGATTCGCCTCGACGGCTACACGGAAGAGGAGAAGGTCGCGATCGCTCGCGACCACCTGCTCAAGCGCCAGGTCAGGCAGGCCGGTCTGAAGCCGGAGGAGGTCACCGTCGACGACGCCGCGATCATGAAGGTGATCACCGAGCACACCCGCGAAGCGGGCGTCCGCAACCTGGAGCGGGAGCTCGGCAAGATCACGCGCAAGATTGCGACCAAGGTTGCGACCGACCAGCTGACGCCGCCCGTGGCGATCACGCCCGACCGTGTGCGCGAGTTTCTCGGCAAGCCTAAGTTCGACAACGAAGTGGCCGCGCGTACCGCGGTGCCAGGCGTGGCGACCGGGCTCGCCGTGACGGGGATCGGGGGCGATGTCCTTTTCGTCGAGGCAACCGCGACCGACAACAACGGCCACGGCAGCACGCTGACCCTAACGGGCCAGCTGGGTGATGTGATGAAAGAGTCGGCGCAGATCGCCCTCTCCTACGTCAGGTCCCACGTCGACGAGCTGCGGGTCGACCACGACAGCATCAACAAGTCGTTTCACATCCACGTGCCCGAGGGCGCCGTGCCCAAGGACGGCCCGTCGGCCGGCGTGACGATGACGACCGCGATCGTGAGCCTGCTTACCGGCCGCCCGGTGCGCAACACGGTCGGCATGACCGGCGAAGTGACGCTTCAGGGTTTGGTGCTGCCAATCGGTGGCGTCAAGCAGAAAGTGCTCGCCGCTCACCGCATGGGTTTGACGGAGGTCATCCTCCCCAAGCGCGATGACATTCCACCTCGCAAGCCGAGTGGAAGACGTCCTGAAGCACGCGCTCGAGCCCGCCTCTACCAAAAAGTCCAAGACCGAAGCGGCCTGAAAGAGGGGGAGAAACTCTTCCCCGCTTGCGGGGAAGTACCTGGCGCAGCCGGGGGATGGGGCTGAGTTAGTCAAGTCGACGACCACGAGATGCCTCCGCCGTCCGGCGCTCGATGCTCCTGGTGCACGACGTGATAATCCTCGGTCAGCTCCTCGATTGGTTCATAGTCCGGCAGCACGAATGACTCCTGTTAGCTGAGCCAGTGAAAGCTTGAGCAACCTGCGCCGAGCGGGCCAATCACCGTCGGGTCCCCACAAGTTAATCGTGAGAATCCGCCGCGCCATTCTCCATGACGGCCACCGCCGTCTGGATGGTGATCGCATTGCGGCGAACCCATCCATCGTGGACCTCGCTCCACGCATCGGACGAGGAGTCTGAGGCTGCCTTCCCATCCAACGCGCGCTGCAGCGCGTCCAGACAGACGTGCCAGCCCGCTCCGTCGCGTGCCGCCTTGCCCAGCTCGTCGATGGTGTCGATGAGGGTCAGCACGCATCCCGAGCCGCGCGGCGCGAGCTCGAGACGGATCGTGTCGGTGCCCCACCGAAACTCGAGCAGCGAGGGTGGCTGGAATGCCAGCACCTCACCCTCGAACGGCTGCATCTTGGCGTTCGCGTCCTGAAAGCGCAGCTTGGCCCCGACCTTCCACCCGTCCACGACGATCTGGTCCGGAAACCACCTGCGCAGCTCGTCGGGCTCCGTCAGCGCCCTCCAGACTCGCGCCTGCGAGTGCGGCAGCTCCCTCTCAAAACGAAGCTGCCACTGCTCATTTGCTTGGACGAGGTCTCCGATCACGTTTGCCTCCTTTCGGACTTGCGTCCGGCTGGTCGAGATGGCGTTCGAGCGCGTCCAGGCTCCGTGCCCACATCGCGCGATAGGGCGCGAGCCAGGCGTCGACCTCACGCAAGGGCTGTGGCCGGACCCGGTAGTAGCGCCTCTGCGCGTCGACCCTGGACTCGACCAGGCCGACTTCACGCAGCACCCGCAGGTGCTTCGATACTGCGGGCTGGCTGACCCGTAGCGAGCGCACCAGGTCACCGACCGAACGCTCACGGTCGACCAGCAGGTCCAGGATGCGGCGACGGTTCGGCTCGGCCATCACCTCGAACGTGGTGCCCACAGCCATTGGTCCAATATAACTGCTCGGCTATATACGCGTCAAGCTATGGACCCGAGGAATATTCGCCATCAGCGTCAAATTGGAGAAGGCATGGCTCGAACATCGGACGAGATCCTCGCGAGCGCGAAGACGATCGCCGTGGTCGGCGCTTCGCGCGATCCGAGCAAGGCCGGCGGCTCTGTGCCCGAAGGCCTGCAACGCCGCGGCTTCCGCATCATCCCGATCAACCCTTATGCGGACACCCTGTTCGGTGAACGTGTCTACCGGTCGCTGCTCGAGGTTCCCGAGAAGATCGACATCGTCGACGTCTTCCGGCCCTCCGCCGACACTCCGGAGATAGCGCGCCAGGCGGTGGCGGTCGGAGCCAGGGCGTTGTGGCTGCAGCTCGACATCCGATCACCCGAGGCACGCCGGATCGCGGAATCTGCGGGCCTTGAGTACGTCGAGGACGAGTGCACCGCGGTCGTTGCCTCGCTCTATCGAATCAAGAGAAACGCCGCCTAACAGTTACTGTGGTCCTCGTGGCGCCGCGGCGAATCCGGCCCAAGCGGGACCGCACGATCGAGTCGGAGCTGAAGTTTCGCCTCACCGGTGAGAACGATCACCGCAAGCTGCGCGCGATGCTGGGCGATCGTGGAGCGAAAAACTCCGCGCGATATCGCGAAGAGAACTACCGGTTCAACGGCCCGGGCAAGTCGACGCGCAACACGACCCTGCGCCTGCGCGTGCTGAACGGCGGGCCGCAAGGAATGTTGACGGCGAAGGGACCGGCGAGGTTCAACGGCGGCGTCAAGACGCGAGAAGAAACTGAGATCGAGGTGCGCGACACGCACGCCACGCTGGACATGCTGCAGCAGCTCGGTTTTCGAGTCGGCTGGATCTACCCGAAGCGGCGCTCGGTCTGGATGCTCGACGGGGTCGCGGTCACCCTCGACATCCTCGACTTCGGATACTTCGTCGAGCTCGAGGGCCCCGCCGACGTCCTACCCGAGATGGCGCGGAGCCTCGGCCTCGACCCGAACAAAGCGCTCCGCGACAGCTACTCGGTGATGGCGAAAAAACACCAGCAGAAAAAGCAACCCACGAAAGCGCCCGCGACCCCGGTGGTGGTTACTCCGCTTGCCGAGGAGCAGGCGCAGCCTTAGCGCCGTCACTCTTGCCCGCTGACGCGCCCTGCGCGGGCACGGCCGCCGGCCCGACCGAGACCGTCTGGATGTTGGTGAACTCCTTGATTCCATATTCCGACAGCTCCCGCCCGTAGCCCGACCGCTTGACGCCGCCGAACGGCAGCCTCGCGTCGGATGCGACCATGCCATTGATGAAGACAAGGCCCGCCTCGATCTTCTCGGCGAGCTTCTTCCCGCGCTCGACGTCTGAAGTCCAGATGTTGGAGCCGAGCCCAAAGTCGGTGTCGTTGGCGACGCGGAGGGCGTCGTCGGCGTCCTTGACGCGGATGACCGCAGCGACCGGTCCGAATGTCTCCTCGTGATACGCGGGCATTCCCGGTCTGACGTTCGCGAGCACGGTCGGCTCGTAGTAATAGCCGTCACCCTGGATCCGGTTGCCGCCCACGAGCGGGCGCGCGCCGAGCCTGATGGATTCGCGGACCTGTCGCTCGAGCTCGTCGACGAGATCCGCTCGCGCCAGAGGCCCGACCTGGTGCTGGCGATCCATTGGGTTGCCGACCTTGAGCGCAGCGACCGCGCCCGCGAATCGCGACTCGAACTGATCGGCGACCGACTCTTCGACGATGAATCGCTTGGCCGCGATGCAGCTCTGGCCGTTGTTCTGGTTGCGCGCGCGGCACGCCACCGTCGCCGCCGTGTCGAGGTCTGCGTCGGCGAGAACGACGAACGGGTCGGAGCCGCCGAGCTCGAGCACGGTCTTCTTGAGAGCTCTGCCCGCCGCCTCGGCGACCGTCATCCCGGCCTTCTCGGAACCGGTCAGAGTCACACCGGCGACGCGATGATCCGCGATCAGTCCCTCCACCGCCGCAGACCCGATCAGCAGGGTCTGGAAGACGCCCTCCGGCACGCCCGCCTCGCGGAAGACCTCCTCGATCGCGAGCGCCGACTGCGGCACGTTCGATGAGTGCTTGAGCAGCATCACGTTGCCCGCGCTGAGCGCCGGCAGCCCGGCGCGAAACGCCTGCCAGAACGGGAAGTTCCACGGCATCACGGCCAGGATCACGCCCAGCGGTTGGAAGCGGACGTAGCTCTCGGTCGCTGTGCTTTCGACGGGCTGGTCGGCCAGCAACCGCTCCGCGTTCTCAGCGATCCAGCCGGCCGTCCAGGCGCACTTTTCTACCTCGGCCTCGGCCTCGACGATCGGCTTGCCCATCTCTGAGGTCATCAGCGCCGCGTACCGCGCCTTGTCCGCGCGCAGGACGCCGGCCACCGAGCGCATCAGCGCGGCCCGCATCCCGATGCCGGCCTCCCTCCAACCATGCCGCGCGGCCCAGCCGCGCTCGAGGGCAGCTTCGATCGCCGCTCCGTCTGCCTCGGGGAACGTCGCCAGCTCCCGGCCTGTTGCCGGATCGATGGATTTCAGCATCCGCTCGAATCATGCCACGATTTGATCTGTGGCCCGAGCACCCGTGAAGAGGCGCGCCGCAGGGGCGTCTGTCAGGCCGGTAGGCAGTCCCTCGGTAGCCCCGGCGACCCCAACCGACGGGCTGAAGCGGGTCGCCATCGAGGCGGTCACACCCGAGATCGATAGCGGACGATTCCCGGCCAAGCGGGTCGTCGGCGAGACCGTGGTCGTCGAGGCGGACATCTTCACCGACGGCCACGATGCCCTGGCCGCCATCGTGCGCTATCGGCACAACGCTGCGACGGGATGGCGCGAGACGCCAATGGCGCCGCTCGTCAACGACCGCTGGCGGGGTGAGTTCCCGGTCACCGAGCTCGGCCGCTACGTCTACACGATCGAGGCCTGGGTGGACCACTTCGAATCGTGGAGCCGCCAGCTCGCCAAACGCGTCGCGGCCGGTCAGGACGTAACCGTCGAGCTTGAAGTTGGGGCCCGGATGCTCGAAGAGACGGCGGGCAGAGAGAATGGCGCGGCAGCCGACGCCGCTCGGCTCCGGGAGCTGGCCAGGTCGCTCCGCGCTCCCGGCCAGGTGGCAGAACCAAGCCCCCGCCCGCCCGGGATCGCTGCGCGATCCGGGTCACCCTCCCCGGCGAGCGGGGAGGGGGAAGCGGCGGCGCTGATGCGGCGCTACGCCGACCGCGCCCAGGCCACCACCTACGCGCGCGAGGTCGAGGTGATCGTGGAGCCTCAGAAGGCGCGCTTCAGCACCTGGTATGAGCTCTTCCCGCGCTCTACCGGTCCGGCGGACGCCGGGCGCGCGCAGGGCGCACTTCCACAAAGACACGGCACCTTCAAGGATGTCGAGCGCCTCGTACCGGAGATCGCGCGGATGGGCTTCGACGTCCTCTACCTGCCTCCCATCCACCCCATCGGCGGCACCCATCGCAAGGGCGCCAACAACAAGCCCGCACAGCGCGGCGAACCGGGAAGTCCGTGGGCGATCGGGTCCGAGAGGGGCGGCCACAAAGCGGTGAACCCGGAGCTCGGCACCCTCGCCGACTTTCGCCGCCTCGTCAAGACCGCCGCCGGCGAGGGCATCGACGTCGCGCTCGATATCGCGTTTCAGTGCTCGCCCGACCACCCCTACACGCGCGAGCATCCCGAGTGGTTCAAGCACAGGCCCGACGGCTCGATCCAGTACGCCGAGAACCCGCCGAAGAAGTACGAGGACATCTACCCGTTCGACTTCGAGACCGAGCACTGGCGAGAGCTCTGGCAGGAGTTGCTGTCGATCGTCCTCTACTGGGCCGAGCAAGGGGTTCGCGTGTTCCGGGTCGACAACCCGCACACGAAGCCCTTCGCGTTCTGGGAGTGGCTGATCGCGGAGCTGCGGCGCGCGTACCCCGAGGCCATCCTGCTGTCCGAGGCGTTCACGCGACCGAAGGTCATGTACCGGCTCGCCAAGGTCGGGTTCAGCCAGTCGTACACCTACTTCGCGTGGCGCAACACCGCGTATGAGCTGTACCAGTACTTCACCGAGCTCTCGCAACCACCCATCCGCGACTTCTTCCGGCCGAACCTGTGGCCCAACACCCCCGACATCCTCACCGAGTACCTGCAAACCGGCGGCCGGCCCGCGTTCCAGGCCCGGCTGATCCTCGCCGCCACGCTCGGCGCGAGCTATGGAATCTACGGCCCGCCGTTCGAGGCGCTCGAGGGGCGTCCGCGCGAACATGGCTCCGAGGAGTACCTGGATTCGGAGAAGTACCAGCTGCGCGACTGGAAGCGCGACCCGAGCATGAGTGAGCTGATCGGGATCGTCAACCACATCCGGCGCGAGAACCCGGCGCTCCAGAGCGACCGCGGCCTGCGATTCCACTTCGCCGAGAACGAACAGCTTCTGGCTTACTCGAAGAGCACGCCCGACAATGCCAACGTGATCCTGACGGTGGTCAACGTCGATCCCCACCACGTGCAGCGCGGGATGGTCAACCTGCCACTCGAGGAGCTCGGGATCGACACTGACCGCTCATACCAGGCGCACGAGCTCATCAGCGGTGCGCGCTACCTGTGGAACGGAGCGCGCAACTTCGTCGAGGTCAATCCGCAGTCGATGCCGGGCCAGATCTTTCGTTTCCGCCGCCGCGTGCGCAGCGAGCACGACTTCGAGTACTTCTTGTGATCACCACCCCCCAACGCGCGAAACGCAAGATCGAAACTTCGCAGGTCGAGGACGACCCCCTCTGGTACAAAGACGCACTCATCTACGAGCTTCACGTCCGGGCGTTCTACGACAGCGACGCCGACGGCGGCGGTGACTTTCGGGGCCTGATCGAAAAGCTGCCCTACCTGCAGGAGCTCGGCGTCAACGCGCTGTGGCTGTTGCCGTTCTATCCCTCGCCTCTGCGCGACGACGGCTACGACATAGCCGACTACACGAACGTGAATCCGATGTACGGCACGCTGGGCGACGCCAACCAGCTGGTCAGGGAAGCTCACCGGCGCGGCATCCGGGTGATCAACGAGCTCGTCTGCAACCACACCTCGGACCAGCACCCGTGGTTTCAGCGCGCGCGGAGGGCGAAGCCTGGAACCGCCGCGCGTGATTTCTACGTGTGGAGCGAGACCAACCAGAAGTACCAGGACGTGCGGATCATCTTCAAGGACTTCGAGACGTCCAACTGGACCTGGGACCACGTTGCGAACGCCTACTACTGGCACCGCTTCTACTCGAGCCAGCCAGATC
>WNGD01005199.1_pt1 | contig 12661 bp, 12 predicted proteins | sample 5400671 | NCBI WGS metagenome assembly WNGD01 (sample SAMN13153369, study PRJNA577476) | soil metagenome | isolation source: 40 cm soil or saprolite under grassland replicate 2 | place: USA:California | collected 2016-06-15
GGAACGGTTGCGGCGTGTCCTGCGTGGCCGGTAACCCGGAGCCATGAGACCCGCGAAGCGGACTGCCGAACGGGCAAATCACCCCGCCACGCGCCCGAGCGCCCCCGCCAGGCGTTCGACGTCCGCGCCGAGCGGCCGGTCCTCGAGCAGCGGCGGCACCAGCTCGCGCACCCGGCCGTAGACCGCGTGCGTGCCGGCGCCCAGGTCCTCCGCGCCGACCAGGTCGACGGCCTCCGCGACGGCGAGCAGCTCGATGGCGACCACGCGGCGCGCGTTGTCGAGCAGCCGGCGCGCGTGACGCACCGCCACCGTACCCATGCCGACCACGTCCTGGTTGTTGGCGTTGGTCGGCACCGAGCCGAGGCTCGCCGGGTGCGCGAGGACGGCGTCGTCGGCGACCGTCGAGCTGGCGCAGTACTGGAGGCCCATGAGGCCGCTGCGCACCCCGACCTGGTCGCGGATCAGGAAGGGCGGGAGGCCGCCGCTGGTCGTCGGATCGAGGAGGCGCGCGAGCCGCCGCTCGGAGAACAGCGCCACCTCGGCGAGCGCGACCTTCAGGTGATCGACGGCGAGCGCGACCGGCTGCCCGTGGAAGTTCCCGGCGTGCAGGACGGCGTCCTCCTCGGGGAAGAAGGTGGGGTTGTCGGTCACGCTGCACACCTCGACCTCGACGACATCGCGTACGTGGGCCACCGTGGCGCGCACGGCGCCCAGCACCTGCGGCACGCAGCGGAGCGTGTAGGCATCCTGCACCGGGACCAGGCGGCCGTTCCCGCTCCTTTGCCCCGCCGCGCCGTCGCGCAGGCGGCGGCTCCCGGCGAGGAGCGCGCGCAGGTGCGCGGCCGACGCCTCCTGGCCCGCGTGCGCGCGCGCCGCGTGCACGCGCGCATCGAAGGCCTCGCTCCGGCCGCCGAGCACCTCGATGACGAGCGCGGCGGCGGCCTCGGCGGCGGCGACCAGCTCCTCGGCGCCGAGGACCAGGAGCGCCGCCTGCGCCGCCTCGCACGCGGTGCCGTTCATGAGCGCCAGCGCCTCCCGGCCCTCGAAGACGACGGGGGCGACGTCCGCCGCGGCGAGCGCCTCGGCCGCGGGCCGCCGCATGCCGCGCCACTCGACCTCGCCTTCGCCCATGAGCGCGCGTGCCACGTGGGCCAGCTCGACCAGGTCGCCGCTCGCGCCGACCGAGCCCGTCTCCGGCACGACGGGGTGGATGCCCGCGTTCAGCATCGCGACCAGCGTCTCCACCACGAGCGGGCGGACGGCGGAGCGTCCCTGCGCCAGCGAGAAGGCGCGCACCGCCATGGTGGCGCGCACGACGGGCGCCGGATGCGCGGGGCCGAGGCCGCTCGCGTGGCTGCGCACCAGGTTCCGCTGGAACTGCGCCGCCGCCGCGGGCGGCACCGGGCGGTCACAGAGCGGCCCGCAGCCGGTGTTGAGCCCGTAGACGACGCGCCCCGCGCGCGCGAGCGCGAGGAGCTGGCAATGGCTCGCCGCGAGCCGCTCGTATGCGCCCGCGCCGAGCGCCAGGGGCGCGCCTGCGGCGATGCGCCCGAGCGCCTCGAGCGTCAGCGGCGCGGGCGGGGCGAGGACGATCGTCGCCTCGCGTCCCGTCTCGAGCGACGCGTACACGGCCCAGTCGCTTAGCGGAAGGCGGGCGCGCGCGCAAACCTTCCGTTGAACCGAGCGCGCGAACTTGCTACAGCGCGCGCAACCCACGTCAAGGAGGACGCATGCTGCCACGCTCGCTGCCCGCCGCCGTCGCCCTCGCCACGCTCCTCGCCGCCTGCAAGGGCCCGGGCGTCCCGCACCCGATGACGAACGAGACCCGCTACCTCTGCTGCAACCTGCACTACGAGAAGCCCGAGATCAGCGACGCGAACTACCTGAAGGGCACGATCATCCCCTTCGGCACGCGCGTGCAGGTGCTCGAGGTGCGGAAGAGCAGCGTCAAGTTCCAGCCCGCCGGCCATCCGCCGATCACGCTCGTCCTCAAGTACGGCAAGGACGCGATCGGCATGGACCAGTACCTCGACCTCGTCTTCCTGCGCGAGGATCCGCACGCGAAGCTGCCCAAGCCGGGCAAGGAAAAGAAGCAGGCCGCGGCGGCCGAGCGCACGCGCAAGCTGATCGAGGAGGGCACGGTCGAGCCGGGCATGACGAAGGACGAGGTGGTGATGGCGCTCGGCTATCCGCCGGTGCACCGGACGCCGTCGCTGTCGGCGCCGATGTGGACGTACTGGGCGAACCGGTGGGTGACCTTCGAGGTGTACTTCGACGGCGACAAGGTGGCGCGGGTGCAGCGGTAGGGGGGCGTCACGGCGAGCGTCGGGGGCGCGGCGGCGGGGCCGCCCTCTCCGCTTCGCTGCGCCGGGTGGGCGGGGGTGCACGACCAGGCACTCGTGCCGGCGCAGAGGCGCTCCGAGGGCGGCCCCGCCGCCGCGCCGAGCGTGCGCGCGGGCTCCGTCGCCGGGATCCACCTGCTCGCCGCCTTCGTGATGCTGGCGGGGGGATGCGCGGGGGTGCTGTTGCCCGAAGGGGATCTGCTGCGCGACGTGTACCTGCGGGGGTCGCCGGCGACTCCGACGGTGGCGCTCACGTTCGATGATGGGCCGAACGGGCGGTGCACGGAGGCGGTGCTCGATGCGCTGCGCGACGTCGGGGCGCCCGCGACGTTCTTCGTGCTGGGCGAGAACGTCGCGCGCGAGCAGGACGATGCGCTCCTCGCGCGCATGGTGCGCGAGGGGCACACGATCGGCGTGCACTCGGAGACGCACGGGGTGCGCCCCCTCTTCCTGCGCGGGGCGACGGCGGAGGAGCTCGGCGCGGCGCGGGCGGCGGTGGACGCGGCGCTCGCGCGTGCGGGCATCGCCGAGCGGCCGGCGGTCACCCTCTTCCGACCTCCCTTCGGCTTTCTCACCGAGGCCGCGGCCCGGGCAGCGGCCGAGGCGGGCTTCCGTATCGTCGAGTGGACGGTGTCGGTCGGCGACTGGGAGCGCGAACGGCGTCCAGAGGAGATCACCGGCGCGATCCTGGCGCGCGTCCGACCGGGCGACGTGATCGTCCTCCACGACGGCGACCGCACGCACCACCGCTCGCTCGAGCGCTGCCGCGACCGGCCGAACGCCGCCGCAACCGTGCGCCTCCTGGTCCCCGCCCTCGCCGCGCGCGGCCTCCGGCCCGCACCGCTGCCGGAGGTCCTCGGCCTCGCCGCGGCGGCGCCTGCTTCCCGAAGATCCTGGGCATGCTGCGCGAGATCAACCGGCGCGGCGTCGCGCCGCTCGACCTGACGCTGGGCAATTCGCCGTGGCGGTCTGATCGCTCGGGCCCGTTGCCTGGCCCGCTTCCTTGACAGCCCGCGCTCGCGACCCATAGCTGAAGGGAGGGGATGCCGCGAATCGACGTCGTCATCATCGGGGCTGGCGCCATCGGCGCGAGCACCGCGTTGCATCTGGCCCGCGCGGGGCGCCGCGTGATGGTCCTCGAGAAGGAGCCCGGCCCTGCGCTTCACCAGAGCGGGCGCAACTCGGGGGTCGTGCATGCGGGCTACAACGTCAAGCCCGGCACGGCGAAGGCGCGCTTCTGCCTCGAGGGCAACCGGCAGTTGCGCGCGTACTGCGCGGAACGCGGCATCCCGCTGGAGGTTGGCGGTATCCTCGTGGTCGCGCGGACGGAGCCGGAACGCGCGGTGCTCGCGGAGCTCCACCAGCGCGGCACGGGGAACGGCGTGGACGTGCGCATGCTGGACGCGGAGGGCATCCGCGCCGCGGAGCCACATGCGGTCGGAATCGAGGCGCTACAAGCGCGCGAGGCGGGAAGCTTCGACGCACGCGCGTATGTGCACGCCCTTGCAGGCGACGCCGTGCGCGCCGGCGCGCAGATCCTCTACGACACGCGCGTACTGCGCATCGAGGACGCGAGCCTGCGTGATCCCGCCGCCGGGTCCGGCGACATCACGCTGCGCACGAGCAAGGGACCCGTGACCGCGCGGGTCGCCGTCAACGCGGCGGGTCTCTACGCCGACATGCTCGCGGGCGCGCTCGCGCCCGACATGCGCGTGATCCCCTTCCGCGGCTACTACGCGGAGCTGGCCCCCGCGCGGCGCAACCTCGTGCGCAGCCACATCTACCCGGCGCCCGACCTGAACTTCCCCTTCCTGGGCGTGCACCTCTCGCGCCGCACCGACGGCCGCGTCATCGTGGGCCCCGGCGCGATGCTCGCCTTCGGGCGCGAAGCGTACTCGTTGTGGAGCCTGCGCGGCGGCAAGCTCGGCCGCACCCTGGCCTGGGGTGGCTTCTGGCGCATGATGGTGCGCCGCGAGTTCCGCCGCCTCATCCGCGACGAGATCGGCAAGAGCCTGAGCCTGCGCGCCATCTGGAAGGAGGCGCGCCTCCTCGTGCCCGAGCTGCAGCCCGAGGACCTGGTGCGCAGCTACGCGGGCAACCGGGCGCAGATGGTGGACCGCAAGGGCCAGCTCGTGGAGGACATGGTGGTGCGCGAGACGCCGCGCGCGGTGCACGTGCTCAATGCCGTCTCGCCCGGGCTCACGTGCTCGCTGCCGTTCGGGGAACACCTGGCGGGGTTGGCGGGGAAGAAGCTCGACCCATGACTCTTCTCGGCGAGGACGCCCGTGATGTTCTTCCATCCCGCTTCGTGACTCCGGCGCATCTCGTCGTCGGGGAGCCCGCTGTGCGTCAGCGTCAAGTCGGTGCCGCCGCGCGACGGCGTCAGCTCGAGGGTCACGCCCGCTTCCTTGACAGCCCGCGCTCCCGACCCTTAGATGCCGGAGATCCCATGCGCGACGCGCCCGACGTGGTGGTGATCGGCGGCGGGCCCGCGGGCGCCGTCGCGGCGACCCTGCTCGCCGACGGGGGCCGCCGCGTGCTGGTGCTCGAGCGCGAGCGCTTCCCGCGTTACCACATCGGTGAGTCGCTCCTCTCGGCGACCCTCCCCATCCTCGACGCCGTCGGCGCCACGCCCGCCATCGAGCGCCACGGCTTCCTCCACAAGCCGGGCGGCACCTTCCAGTGGGGCCGCCAGCGCGAGCCGTGGAGCTTCTGGTTCCGCGAGGACCCGGGCGGGCGGCCCCACGCCTATCAGGTGGTGCGCGCCGAGTTCGATCAGCTCCTGCTCGAGAACGCGCGCGCCCACGGCGCGGACGTGCGCGAGGAGCACGTGGTGACGGCGGTCGAGGCCGACGGCGGGCAGCCGATCGTCCACGCCCGCAGCGCGGGCGGCGCGACCCTCCGCTTCGCGCCCCGCTTCGTGATCGACGCGAGCGGCCAGGCGGCTGTCATCGGCAGGGCGCGCGGCTTCCGCCAGTTCGACGACTTCTTCAAGAACCTGGCCATCTTCGGCTACTTCCGGGGCGCGGAGCGCCTCCCCGGCGAGCTCGCCAACCACATCCTCTCCGCCGCCTTCGCCGACGGCTGGTTCTGGTACATCCCGCTCCACGACGGGACGATGAGCGTGGGCGCGGTCGTCGACGCACGGCGCTGGCGCGCGCTGGCCGACGGCGACCCGGAGGGCACCTACCGCGGCTTGATCGTGCGCTGCCCCGCGATCGCGGAGCGCCTCGCGCGCGCGACCCTCGTCTCGCCCATCCGCATCATCCGCGACTACTCGTACACCAGCACGCGCTTCACCGGCGCGGGCTTCCTGCTGGCCGGCGACGCCGCCTGCTTCATCGACCCCGTGTTCTCGACCGGCGTGCACCTCGCCTGCCTGGCCGGGTTCCTCGGCGCACGCGCCGTGGACGGCGTCCTGGCCGGCGTCGCGCCCGAGGCCCTGGCACTCGCCGAGTACGAGGCTACCTACCGCGGCGCCTTCGAGCGCTACCTCCGCTTCCTCTACTTCTTCTACGACCACAACGAGGACCCCGACTCGTACTTCTGGACCGCGCGCCGCATCTTGACGCACGCGCCTGCCGACCTCTCCATGCGCGCGGCGTTCGTGCGTCTCGTCTCGGGCAACGGCGACTGGGATGCGGCGCAGGCGCTGGTCGCGGAGGAGCACGCGCGCTGGGCGGAGGGCATCCGCTCGGGGCGCCCGAGCGCCGTACCGGGGAACGACCTCTTCCGCGTACGCGCGACGAGCGCGCTCACCGGCCTGCCCGCGCGCGCGCGCGACGGGTCCTGACGTGCGCGTCCTCCTCGTGTCGGCGAACCAGGAGCGGAGCCCCGACCCGGTGGCGCCGCTGGGCGCGTGCTACGTCGCCACCGCCGCTGCCGGGGCCGGGCACGAGGTGCACGTCCTCGACCTTTGCTTCAGCGAGGACCCTCCCGCCGCGGTGCGCGCGGCGGTCGCCGCGCACCGTCCCGAGGCGATCGGCATCTCGCTCCGCAACGTCGACAACTGCGCCTACCCCGACACGGTGTCCTACCTCCCCCACTACCGCGCGGTGGTCAAGGCGTGCCGCGCGGCGAGCGACGCGCCCATCGTCCTCGGCGGCTCGGCCTTCACCACCATGCCGGCGCACTACCTGGCGGCCCTGGAGGTCCCCTATGGCGTGGTCGGCGAGGGCGAGGTCGCCTTCCCCGCGCTGCTCGCGCGCCTGGCCGCGCGCGAGAGCGCGCGCGGGCTCGCAGGTGTGGCCCTGCGGGACGCCGCGACCGGCGCGGTCGAAGTCGCGCCCACCGCCTGGCTGCCCGCCGTGGACGCGGTGCGCGCCGACCGGCGCTGGATCGACAACCGGCGCTACTTCGAGCAGGGCGGCATGGGGAACCTCCAGACCAAGCGCGGCTGCCACTACAAGTGCACCTTCTGCGCCTATCCGGTGATCGAGGGCCGCGGCATGCGCACCCGCGACCCGGCGGGCATCGCGGCCGAGGTCGCCGCCCTGCTCGACGCGCACGGCATCGACCAGTTCTTCGTGGTCGACAGCGTCTTCAACGCGCCGCGCGGCTACGCCGAGCGCGTGTGCGCGGCGCTCGGGCCGTTCGGGCGGCGCCTCCGCTGGTCGTGCTTCGTGACGCCCGGCAACTTCAGCGCCGAGCTGCTCGACGCGATGATCGCCGCGGGCTGCCAGTCGATCGACTTCGGCACCGACGCGGGCTCCGACCGGACACTGCGCGCCTTCCGCAAGAGCTTCACCGTCGACGACATCCGCGCCGCGTCGGCCATCTGCCGCGCGCGCGGCTTCCCCTTCTGCCACAGCCTCGTCTTCGGCGGCGAGGGCGAGAGCTGGGAGACGGTGGCCGAGACCATCGCGCTCATGGACGAGTGCCGGCCGACGGCGGTCACGGCGATGTGCGGCGTGCGCGTCTACCCCGAAACGCCGCTGGCCCTGGCGCTCCTCGCGCGCGGCGAGGTGCCGGGCGTCGAGGCGCTCTACGAGCCGTGGTTCTACGTCGCCCCCGGGGTGCGCGACGGCCTCGCCGAGCGCGTGCGCGAGGCGGCTCGCGCGCGCGGCAACTGGCTCCTCCCCGGCATGAAGGTGAACGACGAGGAGCAGCTCTTCGCCCGGCTCCGCGGCCGCGGGCTCAAGGGCGACCTCTGGCGCTACGTGTCGCGCCTGCGGCTCGGGCGCGCGCTCGCCGCGGCCGAGTAGGACCGTGGCGCTCGAGGCCGCGTTCGCCGAGGTCACGATCGGCGACGGCACGGCGCGCGGCGTGGTTTGCCGCATGCACGCGCGCCGGCTCTGCGAGGGCCACTTCCCGGGCGAGCCGATCGTCCCCGGCGCCCACCTGGCCGGGCTGATGGCCGAGCTGGCGGCGGCGCTGGTCGCGCCCACCGCCGCGCTCGCCGCGCTCGAGCGGTGTGTCTTCACGGCACGCGTCACGCCCGAGGACGAGATCGTCGTCAGCGCGCGGCGGGTGGCCGCGACGCGGGTCGACGCCGAGGTGCGGCGGCGCGGGGCGTGCGCCGCCCGCGCCACGCTGCGCTTCCGGACGGAGGCATGAGCGCCCCCGCGCCCGCCGAGCTCCTCCGCCACCGCGGCCGCGCGCTGGTCGTGGACGCGATCGACGGCTGGGACGGCGCGACGCTGCGCTGCCGCGCTGGCGCCGCTCCCCGGCCCTGGCCCGCGCTGCTCGAGGGCGCGGCGCAGGCGGCCGGCCTCGCCGCCGGGCTTCGCCCCGGGGGGCTTTCGCGGCGCGCGGTCGTCGCCGAGTACCGCGACGTCCGCGTGCACGCGACGACGCACGCGGGGCCGCTTCGCTTCGCGGCGCACCTCGAGCGCCGCGTGCTGCATTTCTGGCGCTGCCGGGTCGAGGTGCGCGACGCGGCCGGCGCCCTCCTCCTCGCGGGCTGTGTCACCCTCGCCCCCGAGCCGGCGAGCTGATGCCGCCCTTCGTCCCCTCGCCCGTCGATCCGCGCCTCTACGCGCTCCTCGCCGAGGCGGGCTTCGGCGGCGCGCTCTTCAACCCGCGCCAGCACCGGAGCTGCGAGCTGGTGGAGCACTACGCGCTCCAGCTCGCGATCGACCTGGTGGCGCGCCTCGAGCTCGCGCCGCTCCTCGCCGAGGCGCGCTCGGTCGAGGAACTCCTCGCCGCGCGCGGCTTCGTCCCGCGCTTCGCGCCGGCGCTCGGCTGGCTCCTCGAGCGGCTCGCGCTCGCGGGTGTGGTGGCGTGCGCGGCGGGCGCGAGGTACCGCCTGCTCGGGCCGCCCCCGTCGCCGGACCTGGCGGCGCTGCGCGCCGAGGGTCTTGCGGCAGACGCCTCCTACGCCCCTGCGTTCGCCCTCCTCGACGAGGCGGCGGCGCTCTACCCCCGGGTGGCGCGCGGGGAGACCGACGGCGAGAGCGCGCTCTTCCGGAAGCTGCCGCTCTGGGCCGCGTATTTCAGCAACCAGAACGGCTACTACGCGCTCAACAACCGGGTGACGGCGCAGGTCGCCGCCGCGCGCCTCGCGGGCGGCCCCGTGCTCGAGGTGGGCGCCGGGCTCGGGAGCGCCACCGAAGCGCTGCTCGAGGCGCTCGCGGAGCGCGACACGCTCGGCGCGCTCTCGGCCTACCGCGTGACCGAGCCGGTGGCGCTCTTCCGCCGCCGCGCCGAGCGCACGCTCCGCGCCGCGCACCCGGGGGTGCCGCTCGCCTTCGCCGCGCTCGACGTGAACGCGCCGTGGGCCGCGCAAGGCGTCGAGCCGGGGAGTGTCCGGCTCGTCTGGGGCGTGAACGTCTTCCACCTCGCGCGCGACCTCGAGGCCGTCCTCGCCGAGGCGCGTGCGGCGCTCGGCCCCGGGGGCTGGCTCGTGATCGGCGAGGGGCTCCGGCCGCGCCGCGGCGAGCCGGTGGGCGCCGAGCTTCCCTTCCGGCTGCTCGCGAGCTTCACGGACGTCGACCTCGCCCCCGAGACGCGGGCCACACCGGGCTTCCTGGCCGCCGAGGAGTGGCTCGGCGCGCTCGCGCGCGCGGGCTTCACGGCGCTCGAGGTCGTGCCCGACGCGGTCCGGCTGCGCGCCTACTACGCCGGCATGTGGGCAGCGGCCGTGTGCGGCCGCCGCCCGCCGCTCAGCGCGTGAACGAGGTCACGTCGACGCAGGTGCACGGGAAACTGCCCGTGCCGCAGTCCCCGCACGGACCGTCGGGCGTGGTGGCCATCATCATCATCCTCCTCCTCCTCCTCCTCGCATCGGGACCGCCCGGGCGGGCGGGGGCTGAGCGGCGCGTCTAGAAGGGTCGGGCGGGGTTGTCAAAGGACCGCGCGTGAGCCCGGGCGCGCGCATCATGAGGTAGAGGATTCCGGGCACGATCCACGCCACCTCGCGGAGACGGACCACGAGGCCGACGGCCAGACCGACCGCCGGCGGATGGCCGAGCATCCCGAAGAGCCACAGCTCCGCGCCCTCGAGCGCGCCAACGGCGGCTGGGACGGGAATCGAGTGCGCGGCGCCGGTCGCGAACACGGCCGCCACGACCGCGACCGGCCCGCTCGGGAGGCCGAAGGCCGCGAGCAGGAGCGCGTACTCGCCCAGCACGAGCAGGTTGGCGGCGAGGCCGAGCGCGAAGGCGCGGGCCATCCGCTGCGGCTGGGCGATGAGCCGCGCCGCCTCCTCCTCGGCGGCGCCGAGGACGTCCATCTGCTGGCGCACGAAGGCGAGGCGCGTCAACCCGGAGCTGCGTGCGAGCGCCGTCACCAGCCCGGCCCCGCGGCGGAGCCGCTGCACCGTGAGTGCGACTCCGAGGGTGAGCGCCGCCGCGCCGAGCGAGACGGTGACGAGCGCCCCCTCGAGCGCCGGCACGCCGCGACGGAGGAGCACGAGCGCGTAGGCGCACGCGAAGGCAGCCGCGCCCCCCATCTCGAGCGTCCGGTCGACGGCGACGGCGGCGATCGCCTGCGCGGCGCCGACGCCGCCGCGCGCGAGGAGCAGGGTGCGCAGCGGCTCGCCGCCCAGCTTCCCGCTCGGGATGAGGGAGGAGAGGCTCTGACCCGCCGCGCGGTAGCCGACCAGCGCGGCGAGCCGAGGACGCGCGCCCAGGCCCGCGAGCAGGACCTTCCAGCGCCACGCGTAGGCCGTGAAGCTGGCCGCGACCGCGAGCGGGAAGAGCACCAGGAGCCCGAGCCGGGGCCCGCTCGCGAGCAGCTCCAGGGCCGGCGCCCCGTGCCGGACGAGCACCCAGGCGAGCACGGCGGCACCGACGAGGAAGTTCGTCCCCAGGACGACGGCCGTACGCACGGCCGCCTCAGGCCCCGCGGGCCGGCTCGTAGCAGTCGATGGTGGCGCCGGCGGCGAGGATCTCGCCGAGGATCGCCTCGATCGGCCGGTGATCGAGCACCTCGAACTGGCTCGCCTCGAGCTCGAAGCGCGCCCCCGTCTCGGTGTAGGGCGCGACCCCGGGCGAGCCCGGCGTGAGGACGCCGATCACCGGCAGGAGGCGGCGCTGCATCGCGGGCGGCTCGCGCGTCGAGATGACGACCTTCACCTCGGGCAGGCCCATCGAGAGCACGGCGACCGCGCGGCAGAGGAGGTCGTCGCTCACCCCGGCCAGGTACGGCGTGCCCGATGCCTTGCGGAGCCGCGGCAGGCTCACGTACGCCTCCATGCCGCGCCGGCGCAGATGGCGCACGTGCGCCACCAGCGCGAGCAGCTCGAAGGCGACGTCGGGGTTCAAGCCGAGCAGGACGCCCGGGTTCGCGACCCACATCCCCGCGTCGCAGGCGCGGTCGAAGTTCGTGAGCCGGCGCGCGAAGTCGCTGCGCGGGTTCTCCGGGTTGGTCCCCATGAAGCGCGCGTAGGCCGCCGGGCTGTAGGTCTCCTGGAAGGTGCACATGGTGACGCGCGGGACGACACGCCCGTCGGGCCGGCGCGGCACGCCGGCAAGCAGCAACTCGTACTCGGGCGCGTCGAGCGCCCCGATGTTGACGAGGACGTGGGTGAAACCGCGTGCGAGCGCGGCGCCGAGCGCCTCGGCGGTACGCGCGATCATCGTCCGCCGGTACGGGCCGTGGTGGTACTCGCCGGTGAGCAGCGCCACCGCCCGCAGCCCGCGGCGATGGAGAATGTCGAGTTGCGCCTCGGCGGTGGCGGCGTCCGCCGTCTCGCGTACCAGCTCGTCGTTGGTGCACCGCATGCCGCACATCAGGCACTCGGCGTCGCACTCGTTGGTGAGGTAGAGCGGCGAGAAGGTCTCGAGGTGCGGGCTGCCCGCCGGCCGCCGCGCCGCGGCGATGGCGAGGAGCGCCTCGGTCGAGACATGGGGCGAGAGGAGGAGCGCCGCCAGCTCCTCGTCGACGAGCGTGGCACCCGCGCCTGCGCGTGTCGCCAGCTCCGCCGCGCTCGCCGACGCGCCCAGGGCCGCCGCCCGCGCCCGCGCCGCCGCCACTGCGCCGGCCTCCACGCGGAAGCGCTGCATCAAACCCCTATATCAGCCGTCCGCACCCCGGGCCAGATCGCGGCCGAGCCGCCGCCGCCGCGCCGCCGTGCTGAGCCTGCGGCGAAGCCAGCGACGCCCCTCGGCCCAGGTCGGCCGCGGCCACTCGATCATGCCCTCGCCGACGGTCAGGATGCGCCGCCCCGGGCGGCGCCAGTCCGAGAGCACGACCGGTTTGTAGACCTGCGGGCTGCGCGACAGCATCTCGACGTCGAGCAGCATGCCGGGCTCGACGGGCTCGAGCTCGACGGGCACGCCGGGCAGCCGGGCGCGGAACGCCGCGGCGGGATCTCCCGTCCCGTTCGTCCGCGCCTCGATGCGGACCAGCACGCGATCGGCCAGGATGACGATGAAGAAGACGGAGCTGTCGAGCGCGTCCGCCGCCGCGGCCGCGGCGTCGATGAGATCGTAGGGGTAGAGCCGGCGGCCCGCGATCTCGACGGCGTCGGGCGCGCGCCCGAGGACGACGAGCCCGGGCCGCGGGTCGCCGCAGGCGCACGCGGTCGTGACGCGCACCAGGTCGCCGGTGTCGAAGCGCACCAGCGGGCTCCCCTCGACGCCGATCGTGGTGACCACCAGCCGCCCCTCCTCCGCGCCCTCGAGCGGCAGCACCTCGCAGTAGGCGAGCGTGGTCTCGGGATGGAGCGTGCCCGCGGGGCACGACGTGCCGATGAGCATGGTCTCGGTCGAGCCGTAGAGCTCGATGACACGCGCGCCCCACACGCGCGCCAGGCGGCGCTGGAGCGCGGGCGGCACGGGCGCGCCGCCGAGGAAGAGCGTGTCGAGGCCGAGGCGGGCCGGGTCGATGCCCTGCGCGCGCGCCAGCTCGCCCAGCACGACGGGCTCGATCGGCAG
>WNGD01005201.1_pt1 | contig 12660 bp, 12 predicted proteins | sample 5400671 | NCBI WGS metagenome assembly WNGD01 (sample SAMN13153369, study PRJNA577476) | soil metagenome | isolation source: 40 cm soil or saprolite under grassland replicate 2 | place: USA:California | collected 2016-06-15
GGGATCGCCGAGACGTCGCTCGCATTCGCCGCGGCGATGTCGGAGGTCTGCTGAGCGCCGCCGACTCCCGCTGCGAAGGTGACGATGTAGCTCGCGCTAGGACCCGACGCAGGTTCTGCCGACGCGCCCGAGGCTCCGATCACGCCCGCGAGAACGACCACAACCGCTGCGAGCAGCGCTGCCGTCAGCCGTCTTGTCTTCCATGTGCCGCCGTTGCGCGTCGCCGCGCCGTCAGTCGTACTAGCTCCCTCGGAGACCACCGCAATCCCTCCCCTTTTTTCTCCCCTGTGGCCACAGAGCTATCGGCCCGAGCCGCGCGCGGCTGTGCAGATAGCCGTTTCTCGACCCCAGCATTGCCCATCCGGACTACGAATGGCATTAGCCTTTCGACTGGAAACGCCGGAAAAAGGTCCAGGGCGCCGAGACGCGCGCTAACAGGTGTGCGCAGGGCCTTAGCGGCGAAGGTGGAGCTTTTGCGCGAACACGGACGCAAACAGTTGGTCGACGGGCGCGTAGTCGTCGGTAAGCACGACGCTGTGGCTGTGGGCGACGAACTCATCCACCTGCCGCGCCGGTAAGACCGGCAGCGCCCGAGGCGGTGCGCGCTTCGCGGCCACCAGCACGTAGGTTCCGCGCTGACCGCTGACCGGAGGCCAGTCGCCTCGTTGTGCCATCAGCTCGACGTACGGAAACGTCTGCCGCAGCCTCCGCAGCTCGCAGCGGAGGAAGTCGAAGTGGACGCTGTCGATGACGTTCGCCAGGTAGAGCATCTCCGGCTTCAGGTGCTGCGCGACGAGGTCGTTGAATTGGCCAGTCGTGAGGTGGTACGGGACCTCGACGTCGTCGAAGGCGTCGCCGAGCACGAAGTCGAAGCGCTTCGCGGCGGGCATCTCGCGCAGACGCGCCGGGCGTCCGCATTCCGCGTCTCGATCCGGGAAGTTCGACTCAGGCCGAGTCGCGTGCACACGATGCTCGTCACCTCGGGATCGATCTCGGCCACGACGATGCGCCCGCGGGTAGCTCGTCTCGAGCCAGCGGGGAAAGGTGTAGGAGCCGCCGCCGGCGAAGAACGTGTCCACGTTCGCGCCCCTCGGATGCGCTTCTCGATCGCGCGCGCGTACAGCCGCTCGTAGCCGTAGTAGAGTTGGACGGATCGTCAAGGTCGACGACGCCGTGGAGGAGATTGGCCAGATACAAGCCGCGGTACTGCCCCGGCCGACTGCCCACAAGACTGTTGTCGACGACCCGAATGCAGTAGTAGTTGCCCTCCCGCGGGCAGGGGCTGTAGGAGGTCCAGCCGATGGTGACGATCGCGGCCAGGATGGCGCGGAGCTCGAGGAGCCTGCGGCGAAGCCACGTGGCCGCGCAGCGACAACGAGCACGGGCAGCGTGACCGCCACCCCGGCGACAATCCGGCGCGTCCCAAACGCCGAGATCAGGACGAAGCCCGCGAGGAACGTGCCGGCGATGCTGCCGAGCGCGGCCGCAGCCTGGATGCTCCCGACAACACGTCCGCCCTGGCGACCGAGTGGAGCGAGAGCCGCGTGAGTATCGGGGTCGACGCGGCGATGCACGTCGACGGAATGAAGAAGAGAACGGTCGTCAACCAGAGCTCCTGGACGATCGCCGGCGAGCCGCTCGGCAGCTGTAGCGACTCGACGTAGCGAACGAAAACGAGAATCGCCAGAGACGCGAGGGAACTCGTGGCGTAGATGAGCGCGAGCGCTGGACGGGAGGGCCAGCGGTCGGCGATCCATCCGCCCAGGTAGTTTGCCGAGGCTCACCCCCGCGAGAACGACGCCGATCACCGACGTCCAGGTGTAGAGCGAGACGCCAAGCGTCGGCGCGAGCAGCCGCTCGGCGACGATCTCGAGCACCAGCAGACAGCCGCTCCCCACGAAGGCGAACGCCGCCCATCCGGCGATGCGGCCCCGCTTGACTTCCGGCATCAGCCGCTTTGAGTCTAATAGAGGGTCGGTGACAAACCGCTAACCTCGCAATCGCCTCTTTGCTGCGGAAGTTGCGATACAAAGAGGGACTTTCTCCGACCGAGAGGCCGCGAGACGCGTGAGCGAAACGCTGAAGGACGACACACAGGAGAAGGAGCCGAGCTCGGGGGCTCCGGGCTCCGAGCGCGCGAAAGGGCTTCTGCGGCGAACTCGCATCTTGCTCGGCACCATGGCCGCAGTTCTCATCGTCGGCGCGGTTGTCGCCGGGGTCGTCATCTACAAAAACGATCACGGAAGCTCTGCGCCCTCGGCGACGCCAGTGGGGCCGGTTGGACTATCAGAAAGCGGCCTTCGCACCCTCGCGGCGACGGTCGGCCAGCCCATCTACTGGGCCGGTCCAAGGCAGGACTACCTTTACGAGTTAACCAGGACCCACGACGCGAAGGTCTATGTCCGTTACCTCCCGCCCGGCGCGAAGGTTGGCGCAAAGGGAGCGAGGTTCTTGATCGTCGCCACGTATCCTTTCGCAAAGGCCTTCCAAGCGCTCAAGAACGTCTCCCACGGGCAGGAAACCGCGCTTCCAGGCGGTGGAATCGCGCTCGTCGATACGACCTACCCTAAGAGCGTGCATCTCGCGTTCCCCGGCGTCGACTATGAAATCGAGGTTTACGATCCCTCACCCGCACGAGCACGTGCGGTCGCGGTCTCGGGAGACGTTCGACCAGTCCACCAGTAACACAACTGTGCGCGCTCGACACCAAACAAGTCGCAGGAGGAGGTATTCATGGGTAGGGCTTTGAGGTTCAACGCCGAATCCCCACCGCGCAGAATTCTGCTTTGCGACTTGCGCTCCGGCTTGGCGCATCACCGGCCTACACTCCGCCAAACGAGGACGTGATCGAGACGTGAACGACACAGAGGGATCAGTCGGCGGGCAATCCGGCGAATCGTCGGCAAACCGCTTCCGTCATCCACGAGTCCGCATTGGGGCGGTGATCGTCCTGGCTGTCGCCGCTGGCTTCATCGTCTGGCTTGCCGTCGGCAACGACAACAATTCGTCAACGCCTGCCTCGTCAACTACGACAAAGGCGACAGGTGTGGCAAGAATCGGTCCGCTTGCGGTCTCACCACAACGGATGCGGCGACTGTCCGGAAGTCTCCATCAGCCGATCTACTGGGCCGGACCTATGCGGGGAGTCACGTACGAGTTCACGCGAACGAGTAACGGCCGAATCTACGTCCGTTACCTTCCTGCGGGAGTGAACGTTGGCGATAAGCGCTCCAACTTCTTGATCGTTGTGACGTATCCATTCTCGGGTGCCTACCACGCCCTCACGGCGGTAGCCGCCAACCGTGGTGACAAGCTCCCAGGTGGAGGGCTTGCGCTAGTCGACGCCAAGTATCCGAAGAGCGTTCACGTCGCCTACCGAAATGTGAACTACCAGATCGAGGTCTACGATCCGTCGCCGCGGCGTTCGAGGACGGTCGCCCTCTCGGGACAAGTCCAACCAGTCCGGTGAAGAAGGGCGGCGAGCCCTGACGTCGCCGCCTGCCAAGTTCCACCACTTGGTGATTTCGGCCAGGCCCCACTCGACCACGGCATTCAGCTCGCCGCCGAACGGGATATGGAGAGCGCGGTGACGATGGCGGCCTGCTGGCTGGTGTTCCCGCTGGTGCTCACAGCGCTTTCGGTTGGCTGTGGGCTTCTCGTCGAGACGTTGGCCGGTATCAGGTTGCCAGGGACAATCCTTCCGCCGCTGGGCCTCGCGGTGATCATCGTTGTGGCGAGCTTCGCGACCATGGCTAGCGCCACGGCTAAGCTCGCCACGCCCGCTGTCGTTGCCCTGGCACTCGCGGGCTTCGGTCTGACCGCGCCCTGGCAAGGGCGCCGAGTCGACTGGTGGGCGATAGCGGCAGCTATCGGTGTTTTCGCCGTCTACGCCGCACCCATCGTTCTCTCGGGGGGGGGCGACATTCGCCGGGTACATCACCCTCGACGATACGTCCACTTGGCTCGCGATGACCGACCGGGTCATGGAGCACGGGCGAAGTCTCTCCGGTCTCCAGCCATCCACTTACGAGGCGACTCTCGACTCTTACCTCAAGCAGAGCGGTTACCCCGTCGGATCGTTCTTGCCGCTCGGCGTCGGTGCGAAGCTGGTAGGCAAGGACATTGCGTGGCTCTTCCAGCCGTACATCGCGTACGCGGCCGCAATGCTGGCGCTGAGTCTCTACACCCTCCTGCGTCGCCTTATTACCTTGCCCTGGCTGCGAGCAATCTGCGCGTTCACCGCCGCTCAGGCCGCTCTCCTATACGGATACGCGATGTGGAGCGGCATCAAAGAGGTAACGGCTGGGTCACTGATCGGACTCTTCGCGGCACTCTTGGCACCCGCCTTTATCGATTCGAGCCGCCTCGAGCAGCGTTCGCTTCGGAGTCTCCTCCCTCTTGCAATTGCGGTCGCAGCTGTGCTTGCTGCATTGAGTGTGGGGGGGATCGCCTGGCTCCTCCCGGCTTTCGTCATCGCTGTTCTGGCGGCCCGCATCGACATCGGCGCCTTGGCGCGCAGAACAGTCGCCCTCGGCATCCTTGTAGCCGCCCTCTCTGTTCCAGCGATCGTGGTCGCGAGCGCGTTCATTCGCCACGAAACAAGCGCATCGTCTTTGACGGGCGCCAACGAGCTCGGCAACCTCTTTCATCGGCTCAGCTGGCTTCAAATCTTCGGAATCTGGCCGACCGGTGACTTTCGCGGCAGACCGACGCATAAACACCTCGAGGCGACATATCTCTTGATTGGAGTGGTCGTGCTCGCCGCCACTGCGGGACTGTGGTGGGCCTGGCGCCGGCGCGCCTGGGGACCTCTCCTGTACGTCTCGACTCTCTTGATCGGCGCCGCCCTCCTTATCATCAAGGGTTCTCCGTGGGTCGACGGCAAGGCGATGGCAACTGCCTCGCCGGCGCTGCTCCTCGCCGCCACCGCCGGTTGCGCGCTCATGTACGAACATGGACGCCGCATAGAAGCGGCGGTAATCGGTTTCGCAATTCTCGGCGGCGTCCTTTGGTCAAACGTCCTCGACTACCACCAGGTGTGGCTCGCGCCGCGGGCTCAGCTGACCGAGTTGGAAGCGATCGGCAAGCGCTTCCCCGGGAGCGGGCCGACGCTGATGACCGAATACCAGTCGTACGGCGCCAGACATTTCCTCCGGAGCATGGACCCCGAGGGCGCGTCGGAACTTCGTCGCCGTATCGTCCCCCTCCTGAGCGGGCAGCCGTTGGCCAGCAAAGGCTATGCAGACCTCGACGAGTTCAACCTCAACGGGATCCTGGTTTACAAAACACTCGTCCTCCGACGCTCACCTGCCGAGAGCCGACCGTCCTCTGTCTATCACCTCGTGGAGAGAGGGAAGTTCTACGACGTATGGCAACGGCCAAGCAGCTATCCAGTCGTCCGCGAGCACTTGCCGCTCGGCGATGCTTTCCAGCCTGGGGCAATACCGCGCTGCAAAGACGTCCTTCGCCTAGGCCGGCGGGCAGGCCAGAGCAGGACCCTGGCGGCCGCGCCGCGCTCACCGGCGGTGGTTGCGACGCTCGCTTCAGCGGCGCACCCCGCGAACTGGCTCACCGACAGCGCCGGTTTGGTCTATCCACGCGGGTCGGGCGCTCTGGAGACGAACATGACGGTTGCCCAAAACGGGCGCTACAGCATCTGGCTTGGCGGATCGTTCAGAGATCGTGTCCTGCTGTACATGGACGGCCAGCAAGTCGCGAATGCGCACGATTACCTGAACGGCGGCCCCCATTACACCCCGATGGGCAGTGTGAACCTGAACGCCGGCACGCATCATGTCACTCTTCGATACAGCGGTCCGGATTTCCATCCGGGAAGCGCTGGCTTCCAGTTCGGCCTCGGTCCTCTGGTGCTCAGTCGCAACGTCGACGACGTTCCCGTTGAATACGTCCCTGCAAGTGAAGCTAGCTCGCTTTGCGGTAAGTACCTCGACTGGATCGAGGTCGTCTCTTCTTAGCGCGCGACCGCCTCGCCGTAGAGCTCCTCGTAGGCATCGGCGAAACTGACAACCCCGAAATGGCGCTCAGCAGCCGCCCGGGAGCGCTCCACGAGACGCTCGCGTAGCTGCACGTCTCCAATGAGTCGCATTAAAGCGTGCCGAACGGAGTGTGGATTGCGGTCGACAAACAGCACATCGTCGGCTGAAAGAAACCGCTCGTAACCAGGCTGCGACGTCGTGACGACAGGCAGTCCGTGGCCGAGCGCTTCCTGCAGCGAGACGGGAAAGCCCTCGCCCTCCGACGGAAGGACGAACGCATCCACGGCGCTCAGGAGCTCTTGGAGCCGCTCTGGACTCATGAATGGGATCACGATCCCCGACCCGCCGTGGGCCGACCGATCTGTCACCGCCACGAGTTCGTAGGCGGGATCGGCTGCGCCGAAGAAGATGTCGAGTCCTTTCTTGGGGACGTCGCGCCCGACGAACAGCGCGAGGAACTTCTCACGCGGAAGGCCGAAGGAGTCGCGCACGGCCTCGCGATCCACCGATCCGGGAGCCGGCGGGGGCACACCGACCGGCAGTACGCGGACGTCTGGAATGCCCCATTGCTGCGTGGCCCAATTTGCAACAGAGGGATTCAGGGTTGCCACACTGCCCGCTAGCCGTGCACAACGGCCAAGCGTTCCTAGCGCGGCTGCCTCGACCGCGTCGAGTACACGGTTCTTCTGCGGGACGAAAGCGACATGTTGCGTGAGGATGCTAGGAACGCCTCGTCGACGGGCAATGAGCAACGCCGGTAACGAGGTTGCATACAGCACGTCTTGCACATGGACTACGTCCGCGCGCGTGACGACGCGACGAAGTGTCGCAACCAGCCGCGTCGGATCGGGAAGCGGGTAGGGCACGTTCACCCGCCGGTCAAGAACGTATGCGGCCGGAACCCGGACGACCGAAAACCCGTCGAGCTCCTCCTGGCGCGGCGCTCCGTTGTATCGGCAACATGCGACTGTGATCTCGTGACCCCGCCGCCCCAGCTCCATGGCCAGGATCTCGACAAAGCGTTCGATTCCCCCCACGTGCGGGCGGAAATTCGCGCTGACGATGGCGATCCGCATCGCTTACGCCGCAGACGGTGGGGCCGGATCGATTCCCGCACGCGTCAAGATCTCCTCGATCGAAGCGACGATCGCGTGGCCGTCCGAGCCGGACATCCACCGAGCGCGCTCGCGGTCTCCCTCAACCGCGTCAACGAACCGCCGCACGATCTCGTCGTTGCCGTACAGCAGGCGCTTGCCGACGAGCCGGACTCCAGACGACGCCACCCCCGCCACGTGGCCTAAGGCCATTCGCGTAGAGCTTCTCAGGATCTCGCGCGCTCGGTGTCTGCCGTCGTTCGGGAGGACCACGAGGATGTCACGAAAAACGTCGAGTGCAGCAACCGCATCTCGTCCGACCACTATGAACTGCCATTCCGAGACGGACGCGTTGAAGCTCATCGCGAGCGAAGCCCAGATCGAGTCGTGCTCGAAGGTGACGGTTAGGTCGCGGATCTCGTTGCCATCGAGGCGAGCGTCGACGGATCGTGTCTCCAGCCGCCCGCTGAGCACGCGCCTAGTCAGATACAGAAGGTGCGGTGCCTCGTCGAGGAACAGGCCGCCTGGAAGGCTCTGGTACCAGTGCGGTAGGCGCCGCCTCGGGTTCGAGAGCTGGAATGCATAAACGGCCTCGACCTCGCCGAGCTGCCCCTTCTCGATCAGCTCGAACAGCCGGCCGCCCGAGCGCGAGAACTGGAAGTTGTGAACGACGGCAAGCACGCGACCGGCACTTCGGGCCGCGTCGACGAGCCGGCCGGCCTCGCTGGCCGGCAGCGCGAACGGCTTCTCGCAGAGGCAGTGCCATCCTCGGTCAATAGCCGTGCTGACGAACTGAGCATGTGCCGGCGGCGGAGTCCCGATCGTCAGACATTCGACCTCGTCGACCCAGTCCTCGTCGAGCGAGGTTCCCCAATGCGAGACCCCGAAGCGCCTAGCAGCCGCTTCGGCTCGTTCGGGATGCCGGTCGACAACCCCGACCACGCGAACACGATCGTCCCGGGTCAGGGCCGGGAGGTGCCGCTCGCTCGTTGCCCATCCGGCGCCGACGCAGGCGATTGCATGTGTCTTTCCCGGCGAAGAGACCAAAGACGGGCAAACTATAGGTTTGTGCGCCCCGATCGCCCGCCGGGGCGTTGTTCGGACAGCCGTGTCGTGCTTATTCGTGACTAGGTCTTGCGGTGGAGACTCATTCGACGCGACACGGGAGACCTCGAACGTCCGCGCGTCAATCGTCATCCGATGCCGGGACGAGGCCGAGAGGATCGCGGAATGCATTCATCTCTGGAAAGGTCGCCGCCGACAACGCCTCTGAAGACAGCGCTGCCCTCGCGCTCAACGCAGGCGGAACCGTGAAGGAGCCGCGCCGCGGGTGCGGTAGCGCCTACTTGGTCGGGTTCAAGGCCGCGGGCGGCGACAACATCGTGATGATCGACGCGAACCTGACCCACGACTTCGACGAGATCCCGCATTTCATCGAAAAGCTCGACGGGGGCGCAGAGCTCGTCATGGGCAACCGGATGCAGAACATGCCCATGAGTCAACCTTCTGCGCCTTGACCAACACGCATGAGCCTCGATCGTCAGCGGCACGCTGATCACTCAAGCCGAGGACTCCCAGCTCCCCGACCACCCACGCAACCCCCCGCAACAAAAGGGGCGGAGAACTTCGGCGGAGTCCCATCCGGCGCTGTATCTCAATAGGCGAGGCATCTCTGCGGAAAACTCGCAGGAGCAGCCCGGCCGTACCGTTCGAGATCGAAGCCCAGCGCCGCGTTTCCGCGCGTGACATGTAAAAGGACGCCTCGACGAGCCGGAGGCCGGCGCCGCCGAGCGCCGCGCGCCACTGATCGACGCTCAAATAGCGTCGATGCGCTAGGCGCGTGTCCATTTGACGGTGATACGCAGCGGGATCCGAGGTCCCCGTCGCCAGACGACCGACCAGGTTAGGCCTCCCGAGATTCTCAGGAAAGAACTCGGAGGGTGCGGTAAAGACGAATTGGCCGCCAGGGCTGAGAACACGGGCGACTTCGGCGAGCGTCGGCTCAAGCTGGTCGATGTGCTCGAGGACGCTGTTGCTGAAGACGAAGTCGAACGACGCGTCACTCGCGTGGACCGAAGCGCCATCTGCCTTTTGGACGGACTCGTAAAGATCTAGTTGCTCGGCAAGCGCGACCTCGCTGGGATCGGGATCGATTCCAACAAGCCGCCAGCGAGCACTCGCCGCGTCTCGCACAATCTTGGTGACGCGGCCGTCGCCGCATCCAAGATCCAGTCCATGACCCTCTCGAGGCAGTAAGCCGCTTTGGAGCAAATGATGTACCTCAATAGCGCGCCAGAATGCGGTCGCGGGCTGCGCAGGAGCAAGGCGTAGATTCTTGCGGAGGAGTTCTCGGTCGACCATCGGGCAGCTTGCGCAGGGCCTGAGGACGAAACGTCCGGCACACTATAGAGCTGCAGTTGTCACGCCCACCTCAAGGGGTTGTTCGTCGGCTCACGTCGTGCTATCTCGTGATCAGACTCTGCGGTGGAAACTAGCTATCTGACATCGGCTCCCAAGCCGGAGAGCTCGCCGGTCCGGGTTTCGGTCGTCATTCCGTGCCTGAACGAGGCGGAGAACATCGAGGAGTGCGTCACGCGAGCGCGGCACGCGCTCGATGAGAATGGGATTCCCGGCGAGGTCATCGTCGTGGACAACGCCTCCGAGGACGATAGCGCCCAGCTCGCCCGCAGAGCGGGCGCAACGGTCGTCGACGAGCCACGGCGCGGCTACGGCAGTGCCTATCTCGCTGGATTCGCGGCCGCAAAAGGCGAGCACATCGTGATGATCGACGCCGACATGACGTACGACTTCGAGGAGATTCCGCACTTCATCCAGAAGCTGGACGAGGGCGGCGAGCTCGTAATGGGCAACCGGATGCAGAACATTCAGCCGGGGGCCATGTCGATCATCAGCCGGATCGGCAACCCGATCCTCTCCGGATTTCTGAACCTCCTCTATCGAACGCCGATTGGTGATGCGCACTGCGGCATGCGAGCGCTCCGGAGAGACGTCCTGCCCGTTCTGCAGCTCCAGTCGACGGGGATGGAGTTCGCATCAGAGATGGTGATCCGAGCCGCTCAGGCGCATCTCGACATTCGCGAGCATCCGATCGCCCTCCACGTCCGCGGCGGAGAGTCGAAGCTGTCGCCGTTCCGCGACGGCTGGCGCCACCTGCGGCTGATGCTCGTCTTCAGCCCGAATTTCCTGTTCCTCATCCCGGGTGCACTGGCAGTTGTCCTGGGAGCGCTCATCGACATCACAGTGCTCTCGAAGATCACCATCTTCGGACGGGCGTTCTACATCCACTCGGAGATTGCCGGGACGCTGCTGATAGTCATCGGCATCGAGGTGATCGCCCTCGGGCTGATCGCGCGCACCTATGGCATGTACTACATGGGTGTTCACGATCCGTTCCTCGAGCGCATGCGTGCGCGCTTCAAGCTCGAGCACGGCTTACTCGTCGGCGGCACGCTCATAGTCGCCGGCCTCGTCGGGGGCGCTGTCATCGTGGCCAAGTGGCTCGCCGAGGGAGCCGGCACGCTGGGCCAGGGCGAGATCGCCCTGGTTGCCGCGACCGGATTCGTGGCGGGCGTCCAGATCTTCTTCACTTCCTTCCTGCTCTCGATCCTCGGTCTGCGCCGGCCGCGCTGACCAGCGTAGGAGCGCGAGTCCACCCGGGAGGCTCGCGACGGCGTAGGTGATACCCATCAGCAGGGACAGCAGGGTCGCGTCGGTTGCGCTGACGCCGACATGTCGGAGCAGGACCACGTAGCTCGCTTCGCGAACGCCGTAGCCGGCTATCGAGACCGGCACCGACGCCACAAGGAGTACGGGAGGAAGCGTCGCTGCCACTACGGCGAACGAGAGGTGAACGTCGATCGCACGCGCCAGGAACCACACCGACAGGATTACGAGCCCCTGGAAGGCAGCGCCGAGGAGCACCGTTCTCCAGACGACGTGCCTCCGGACACAGGCGCGTAGAGCAAACGCGATTTCGGCACCCCACGCCTGGGCTCGCCTCGGTAGACGGCCTCCGAGGCGTGTTCGTCCGCTGGCTAACACCGCTATGACGATGCCGCCCACTAGCAGAGCGCCGGTTGCTGCGCCTAGTGCCGCGAGGAGCGCCCCTGGGACAGACCCGGCGTCGAAGGCAACCGCCAGCCACGCGACGAGCACGAGGCAGCCGATTGCCGTGGCACGATCGATGACGACGGTCGCCGCGACCCGTACACGAGTTTCGCGGCCGCCCACGAGAAAAGTGCGCGTCACATCGCCGCCCACCTGACTCGGTAAGAAGTTGTTCGAGAAAGTGCCGATCAGGTAGGCACGAAGGGTCATCGTCGGCGCGACATCGATGTCGGCGGCACGGAGAAAGATGTGCCAGCGGATTGCCGCTAACACGAATGAGGCGAAGAGGACGACGACCGCGGCAGCAAACCAGCCCCAGCTCCCGCCCGAGATGCGGCTTTTGAGCGTACCGAAATCGATCTGTGTCGCGACGACCGCCAGCAGTGCGGCACTGACGAGAGCGCGGATCCAGAAGGAGCCTGCAAGTCTGCGTACGACGTCCAAGGCGGGAGCACGATACCGACGTGCGAGCAGTTTTCATCTCGGTCGGCCTATCGCAGGCGCTGTGGTCCCGCGTCGCGACGCAACTGGCCCGTTGCGTCGGGGCGATTTTCGATCCGCGCCTGCAGAACGTCGATCAGCTTGCGCACATCGTGAAGATGACACGCCTAGTTCTTCTCAGATGAACTAACGTCACTCGACAGCAACGAAGTCTCACCGAGTGATCGCTAGGCGGAGCCGAGCGACCACAGGCCAACTCGGCCACGCCAACCCGAACATCACCCTCGGCACCTACGCCCAGCTGTACGCCCGCGCCGACCACGCAACCACCGCACGCGCAGCCCTCGACGCCAGCTACGCGGCGATTGCGGGCGGCACGTAGCGAGAACCGCAACGAGAGAGGGCTCCTCGCGGAGCCCCCGTTTCTGTGCTAGGTCGACCGTGTTCGTCCGCTAGGGCAGCGGGATCACGACGATGTCGCGGTTCGAGAAGGTTGCAATGCCCGACGTAGTCCTGTACTTCGCCGTGAAGACGGTGCTTCCAGGAGTCAGCCCGGAGGCAAGGACGGTTGCGCTCGCACGGATTTCGTCGTTGTTGGTCACTTCGAGCGCCTGCCCATCCGTGGGCGCGGTCGACGTCCCTGCGGGGGTCGCCGAGAATGACATGAAGGCGCTGGCCTGCCCGTTGCTGCCAAACACAGCGGCGGTGAGGATCACGAGTGCCTTGCCGGAGGCGGGAACTACGACCGTGACTGACGGTCCGACGGTTGCCAGGTTGGCGTAGGCCGTCGACGTCGTGGTTTCCTTCGTCGCGATACTGGCGGCCGTCGTCCCGGCTGTCCCGGGGGGGCCGGTAGCACCGGTCGCGCCGGTGGCGCCCGTCGGGCCGGTGGCTCCCATGGGGCCGGTCGGGCCGGTCGGGCCGGTTGCGCCGGTCGCGCCGGTCGCGCCGGTCGCGCCGGCACCCGTCGCCCCAGTTGCGCCTGTCGAGCCCGTTGCCCC
>WNGD01007208.1_pt1 | contig 12658 bp, 9 predicted proteins | sample 5400671 | NCBI WGS metagenome assembly WNGD01 (sample SAMN13153369, study PRJNA577476) | soil metagenome | isolation source: 40 cm soil or saprolite under grassland replicate 2 | place: USA:California | collected 2016-06-15
ATTGGTTGCTTAGGCGAAGAAATCCAAAAAGTTCGAGAGATGATTGAACTGCCGTTAAGACACCCAGAAATCTTTGAAAAATTAGGTATAGAAGCTCCAAAAGGTATACTTTTACATGGTCCTCCCGGAACAGGTAAAACCCTTTTGGCAAAGGCAGTAGCAAGCGAAAGTAACTCCCACTTTATCAGCATCTCCGGGCCTGAAATAATGAGTAAATTCTATGGAGAATCTGAAGCACGCCTAAGAGAAATCTTTAAGGAAGCAAGGGAAAAAGCACCCTCGATAATATTCATAGACGAAATTGACTCTATTGCTCCAAAGAGAGAAGAAGTAACTGGTGAAGTCGAAAGGAGAGTAGTCTCTCAGTTGTTATCAGTGATGGATGGTCTTGAATCAAGAGGTAAAGTCATTGTAATCGCAGCTACTAACAGGCCAAATGCAATTGATCCTGCATTAAGACGTCCTGGTAGATTTGACAGAGAAATTGAGATAAAGGTTCCTGATAAACGTGGCAGATTGCAGATACTACAGATTCACACGCGTCATATGCCTCTAGACCCAGATGTAGACCAGGACAGAGTGGCGGCAATAGCCCATGGATTCGTTGGTGCGGATCTTGAATATTTGTGCAAGGAAGCAGCCATGAAATGTCTGAGAAGGTTGCTGCCTGAACTTAACTTGGAAGACGAGAAAATCCCGCCCGAGACACTAGAGAAGCTAGTCATAACGATGGGTGACTTTGACAACTCCTTCAAGGATGTAATGCCGTCAGCTATGCGAGAAGTCTATTTGGAACCACCGGATGTACCTTGGACAGAAATAGGTGGTCTCGAGGAAGTCAAACGTGAATTACAGGAGGCAGTAGAATGGCCATTGAGATATCCAAATTTGTACAAGGAATTGGGTCATACTGTTCCAAAAGGAATTCTGCTACACGGACCGTCAGGTACAGGTAAGACCATGCTTGCAAAAGCTGTAGCTACAGAGTCTGAAGCCAATTTTATCAGTGTAAAGGGACCCGAATTGATTTCTAAGTGGGTTGGGGAATCGGAGAGAGGAATAAGAGAGGTATTCAGGAGAGCAAGACAAGCATCTCCATGTGTGATATTCTTTGATGAAATTGATTCTGTTGCTCCTACTAGAGGGGGAGGAATGGAAGGAGGTGGACATTCAAGTACTGAAAGAATAGTATCTCAGTTGCTCACTGAGATGGACGGCATGCAGGACATTCATGGAGTCGTTGTCCTTGCAGCAACTAACAGAGTTGATATGATTGATGCGGCTCTATTAAGACCAGGAAGATTCGACAAGATTGTATTTGTACCAAAACCTGATGTGAAAACAAGGCAAAAAATTCTTGAAATACATACAAAAGATAAACCGATTGGTGGAGATATAGATTTAATGAGGATTGCAGAGATTACGGAAGGATTTAGTGGTGCAGATGTTTCAGCAGTTGCTAATACTGCAGTCTCTTTGGTATTGCATGAATACCTAGCAAAGTACTCCACACCGGATGAAGCAGCAAAACATTCTTCAGAAGCATTGGTTTCAATGCAGCACTTTGAAGAATCAGTCAAGAAGATAAGGATTCAGAGAGAGATGAAACCTGGCGAGAAACTATCCTTGTCACATTACGGATGACGTTGAAATATCCATATTAGTAGAAAGGCCCCTTATTCCTGATACTCCTAGTTGCCCTAGTATATACCGCTGGCGGTTCGTCAAGAATAACACAATCGTGTGCTGAAATTATTGACCTCATCATTGAATTTATATCACTTTCAGCAATTTTTGAAATATCGAATGCACACAAGATAGACATATTGTTATCACATGTATGAGTACTAAACATGTGCTCTACTTGCAAATCCTCTTCAGGGCTAAAACCATTCTTCAGCCACAAAGTTGCATCCTCCTCTGCTATCCTAGATGGAAGGTGTTGCGATTTATTGAATGAATGTACATGACCAATCCAATCATCTAGCCTTTTTTTTGCTCTAGCCTTTGTAGTTTCATTCAATAATTCATCATACGATATATTGAAAAGATTAGCACTAAGCTTCGTTGGCGTTTTTAATGATATAAGACCTAGTGGAGGGGCCTCAGGATCGTCTGCTATTTGGGGATGAAAAAATTCAGACAATATTTTATTTTTAGAAAATTCATTCGTGTAAAGAAAAGCAACATGTTGACACGACGGTACGTTACGAACGAATGCAAAGGTTTCTGTATCCTGAATATCCTTTAGAACATAACTAACTGTGAGTTTCGGGTCCAGAATGTCAGTGGCTGTAATTTCTGAGCCGTTCATTACAGCATATCTTAACATCTCTGCCTTAATGCGACCAATAATTGGTTGTCCAGCTTTACCTAATATCCTATATAGTGACCTTTCAAACAAATCATAATTTGTTAGCAATTCATTTTCTGATAATCCGTAAAGTGAGCACATTTTATGCAGCAAGACTTTGGAGGATGATTTAAAAACAGTCTCAAGAGAATCTTTAATTGAGTCATGAAGAGCTCGATCAGACAGATAAACTGTTGGTAAATATCGCAGCTCGTCTAGAGCGGATAAGTATCGAAATTTAGCTGAATGCATACTTTTTGGCCATCCCTCCTCCTCCTCCTCTACTGTTACTATTATTATTGTCAGTTCGTACTCTATGCCCTCTTAGTAGTGATTCTTTGATCTCTGGGCTTTCTACTAAGACGTCGATAATCTTATTAAGTCCAATTTCAGGTAGATGTTGAACAGAGTCGATCGCTGCAAGTTTCCAATAGTCTTCGAGAGCCTTTGCAATTATCACTTGTACATCATAAACGATTTTACCCAATGAAGAAAGAGAATAGCCTCCACTCCGTCGTTTTATCAATCCGGCCTTTAGTAATGCGGACATCCTTGAATAGTATTGTTTGCGGGTAAGGAGTATTCTGCTCCTAAGGACCTCACTAGCTGCGCTTCCAAGAGCAATGGTTTCGAAGAGGGCTAAAGATTTATCAACGGACAGCACGCGTAATATGTTTTCAACTGATAAACAGTTGGGCAAATTCTGTATTATATCGCCTTTTATTGGAATTGTGATTGGAACATGTCCCTCAGAGAGAATTTTCAACCAGATTTACAATTCTTGGCAGTAATATTAAAGTTAAACCGGGAAAATAATGTTATAAGTAACATCTAATTGTTACTTGAGATAATTATTGCGAAAAAATGCATTTCACAACTTGATACCCAAAATGGGTAACATGATGATCTTGAATTCTCGTATCAAATCCTTAGCAGTTAATGTAATTGCTAACAAAAATGCAGACCCTCAGAATATTAGCAATTCATATGCAAACTATGGCCTAGTAATACGATAATGTCCTTTTTTAGTCAACGAATTGTTAGTAGCTGTGCTTACGGTCACCCTATGCGTTAATGCTTATTTTTGGCCAAAAACGGACGTTAAGTCTATCTCAGGCACTCGAATGAGTGTTTTTGCAACAACAGTGGACAGCAGAACAAGTTTTTGCCGTTTTATCTGATAGACCATCTCTAGATATATTGAAAGTAGCATATCAAGGGAGACTTTGTTTCTCAAATTACGCTGGCAAACTAAGCAAGAAGCAGTTCTATACCAAACTTAAACGCTTATGCAACGCTGGGATAGTGGAGAAGCGTGAAGACTCATATTATCGAACAACTACCCTCGGCTCGCTCGTATATAATGGTCATGTCAAGACACTTGAAGAGGCTCTAACAAATTTCTGGCAACTAAAAGCTATAGATATTTTGAAAACAAGGGAGGACTTTCCGGCAGATCGTAAAGAATCAATTATAGACGAAATTGTTAAGGGTAGCAATTTGAAGAATTTTATAAACTCGACCCATTTAACCGGGTTTGCCATAATCAAGGATTTCAACCGTCTAGTTAATGAGGTAATTCGTATGCTTGAAGACGCTAAAAAGGAAATTTACTTCGCCTCGAGATATCATGATCCACACGTTTCAAAGAAGATGTTCGAGAAAGTCGAAAAAGGAGTTATCGTCCATTTCTTGGACGGTAATCCACAGCAAATCAGTGTCGAAAGCCGGCTGAATGCAATTTTAAGGACTCCTCCCAATGATGAAATATGTAGGACAGTTAATAGGCTGATAAGATCGCATTGTTTTGAGCTAAAAAGTCTCGAACCTACAACGTTAGTAAGTAACGGTGAAAATAATATGATACCCAAGTTTAACAGCTTCCTAGTAACCGATGGCAATCAAGTAATTTACGAAAATATCAACTATGGCAATTCGGAGCAATTCACAGTAGCAATTGCAAAGTATGACGATACATATTTGGCAGAACAATTTATTAACTATTGGAAATTGCTCTCAAAGGATGCAACGGTTCCTAAACTATTGCAAGATGTACGAGCAAGAACATAAACTAGATGTATTTTAGTACGTACATTCCCTAGGCTTCCGGTAACATACAAGCCTGACGCTATTGGCTCGTGATTTGGACCCTCGACTATCGCTACAATGCACAATACAAGTTAGCTCAGATACATCAGATCAATTAACATTTATTCTTACACAGCAGTTGAAAGCCTTTATCCACATGACCAATGTTCAAAATGGCAATATAGCTCTTATGATTTCATGTGGCTTTCCTGTTATTAGAGGTAAAAGGTTAAGAACGCCCATTGCAATGAACCTAGGAGTTCTTATTGAAGATGTCTCTACCTGTTCTTTCTTATTCCCCAAACTAATAGGACTCCTATAACACAGAATACGCCGACAAGCCACCATATTTGCACATGTCTGACTATATCATGAATAGGTCCGGCTAACACCGTCTACGGATCCCTACTACGAATAAATCATTGTCTGTCAAAACATCTTGACTGAATATTCTTAAGAAGGTGTTTAGTTGAATTGTGTTTTGTCTTTTGCTGAAATATTTTACCCTGTGATGTAAGGATTTTTCTACATGCCGCCAGGCCAGTATTAAAAAAACCGCAACTAATAGATAGAAAAAACAACTCACACGTAATTTTCCTTTTCGGTTGGAATCAAGTAATGAAATAACCAATTGGTAAGGAGTTAACATGTCGTTGTAACGCAGCGAAGATGTGGAATTCATTCTACAGTGCCCAAGAACAACAGTTCCTAAAGCAATAATTTTTTCTTCATTTTTATTCTTTATTCTTTATTTCTTTTATTGCATCTTTTTCTACTGGGGCTCATTCATTCCTTCAGAGTTCTTATTCGAGTCTAGCAGATAATAAGATGACAAGAAAGATTCAACTAAAAAAAATAGAACCTGAACAGCACAGCAGTATTAGTAAAATTAGTCTTACTGGTCTGTTGTGCATCATATCTTAACTAGAGAAGAGACTTTGATGTTATTGAATGTCCTTCTTGTAAAGAAAATACAATAGTACGGATGCCATTTTCTACAAACGACGTTCAGAATGTGACATTTTCTGCCGGATTGCTTTCGAGCCTGGTAGTCATACTCATAAGCTTATGCCTTGGTTGGAAGGATCAGCATTACATTTTTTCTACATAATTAACGATTTTTATTGGATATATTTTATATTATTATCGCGATTTTGAAAATCATATAAAAAAGGCTTATTTGCGTAAAAAATGCACCAAAAAATGACGATGAAGAGTACTCAAGATGAAGATTATAACAATTTTGTTGTTATTCCATGTACTGGATGTCAAACTCGACATACAATATATCCCCCAGCGCCAGAATATACATCCACTATGTATAATCCTTGTACGAGAGGTGACTACCAGAAGGGTTTTTTTGATTGTATCATTTGTAAACAACGAAATACATTTTATTGGCATAAAAGACATCGTGAACTTAGATATGCTAGGTGAGTACATTTTTTAAGAGTAATTCTATCGCGTTCATGATGGTAAAATCTTTTCTGCGTTCCAAATGATATTCTTCAGAGACACCCTAGTCTCAAGCATACTCCAACTCTGTTGAGGGATGATGTGTCAAATTTAGGATGTATGCTTGTTCAAGTACTAAATTTTCTTCAAATCTCATTTACTAATTTTTGAAGTCTTCTTGACTGCTCGATACCTTTTATTGGCAGAATTTTACTATCCAGGAAACCAATCTGGGCTAAAAGTGATGCTTGATCCCAATAGATATGTTCATGCAATATTTTGTCACCATTAAACTTTATTATAACTACGTGTGGAAGTTCTACGTACTTACCAGTTGGAGCTATTCCTGGTAGCATATAATCAATTTGTTTGTCATGTGTAAATTTCAGAATAAGTTCATCAACAACCTGATCCTTGCCTACAGTACGTGATATATGTTCAATCTTTATATCATCTGGCATCTTCCCAACGAAGTGATTTTTGTAAAAGTTATGAACCTCATCATATCCGAAACCCCCTGTAAGCATAGGTACATGATGTACATATGGTTGCCTAACCATTGTCTTCATAGTTGCTTCTACATCATGATGCTCAAATTCACATTCTATGTGCTTATCGAATACTGCTTCGAGATTGTAATGCTTACGGCCCTGTTTATGAACAACCTTAGATTTTTTTGCCAACAGATAGAAGAAACAACTCACCCGTAATTTTCCTTTTCGGTTGGAATCAAGTAGTGAAATATTCAATTAGTAAGGAGTTAACTTGTTGTTGTCGTTACTTTGAATACCCAAGGACTCCGCATAGAGATACAACTGTTCGAGCATACATTCGTTTAGATCAGATAGATACAACTGCAGGCAAAGTATATTTTTTGGAATCTGTTGAGTGGTTATGGCTTCAGATTTCTTATTTGTCTCTCCTTTGTTTCATAGTAAACTAAAAGGCAGCAACTGCATCATGTATTGCTCAACAAGTTACTCTCATGCTTTCTACCCCATAGTTCACAATCTGATCTGCTGAAGCCAGTACCATAGGCTAGAACGAACCCTTTGGAAGCGCTAGTAATTATTCAACCTTAGATATCGGTCTATTTTTTTATGCTGACATAGTTAATAGGGGCGATTTGTTCCAATTTATTTTGCAACTGCAATAATCGTGTGCCTTTCTCTGTTGTTCTGTAGCACCGCCGTTCAGCTTCGTAATCTATCAAACTGTTTTCCTGCAGAATTCTCACGTATTCTTTCAGCTGACTAAACGAAAGATATGAGCAGTACATTAATCTGGTCCTGTTTGCTCCTTCGCCTGTATTCGCTGCCTCTAGAATCAATCTGACTATTTCACTTCTACCTCTGTACTTCATTTTATAAGACATGAAATCAAAACCAAGTATTTACGAGAAACTGAGGTTAGGTTGATTTCTATCGCAAGATACTATGTAATTGTTTTATGAATAGTAATCATTTCTCTGTATATATCATCTTTTTTATGACTCTAAGTTAGGCTGGTTCCGAAATGAACGAAAAATGGAATGCTTTCCCTGCCAGTCAAATTCCTATTGCTACCTTGTCATTAGCGTCTTTTGCATCTATAGAACTCTTTAATTGAGAAAGGTCAGAAGTAAGTTTAGCTGTTTACGCCTTGGTAGTTGACGTAGCATTTACAGGAATTACTGATTTTGCCTGCGATAGCATCCCCTGAACCTGCGAAGCTAATCCTTGGGCACCCTGGTAAGAATCGATTAATTCAAGCTGCGAATAATAGAAGCTCTCCTTCATGTTCCTCCCTTGAGGGGAGCAAGTCATAAAGAGTATTATGTTGATGATATGAATGCAAAAAGTTGTCAGCTATTGGCGGACCCACAATGATAGAGTTCGTTAGATGTAGAATTAGATTGTCTGCACGGTTCCCACTCCCTTCTATAGTCGGAGTGCTTACTGTCTTTCTTCTCGGTTCTACGCTTTTGACCAATTCTGCATTAGCACAAATATTCCCAAAGAGCCAAGCTTCAGCGCCTATTAGTGATAATAAAACCATTTCTACTCTTTCTCTTACGAAGCAACCAAAGGCACATAATGTAAAAATTACTTCTCCGACTAAGGGTGAAAAAGTTCCTGTCGGAAAAAATCTTGTGATCTCTGGAATATCTGCCGGTAACAGTAATTCTACTGCTATCAATTGTCTAGTCTCTGTAATTGTAAATGGAATAAAGCCATATCACCCAGCAAACTCGACTGGTCGTAGTGGACTTGGTGATTATTCAAAGTGGAATTTTACTTTAACTCCAAAATATACTACTATTAAAGAAGGACAAAACAAAATAACTGCCCAAATACTCTTGCGCTAATACTCCTAGTTCTGTATCTCATAATAGTGTAAACGTGACCGGCGTGGCCACAAATAATGTCAAGAGTACTAATCCTAGACTTGATTAATTTATTATCTCTGACGTCTATTGAAATCCTTCTTGGACACGCCTCATGTTCATGTCAATATCTTCTGGATAAAGTATAAAATAAAGCGATGCTAACGGCTTTGTTTTATGCCAACATTAAAGGGACTGTCAGATTTTATGTGCCCTTTTCTAAAAGTTGACCACAAGATGAATGATCACCTATATTCTTCTCCTTTACTTGGAGTTTTGTGTTCTTCTCCTTGTTTTTGTATCAACATTCCAGAGGCAGCCTAAACGTAAATGTAGCACCCTTAGCATTGGCATTATTCTCAGCCCAGATTTTACCACCATGAGCTTCTATGATGCCTTTAGAAATAAACAATCCTACCCCTGTCCCTAGTGGTGAATTCGTAACATATTTTGAAAATAGCTTTGACATAAGCTCTGGTTGTATTCCTGAACCAGTATCTTTGATACTCACAAGAACTTGGGTATCTTGCTTTTCTGCGTTGATCGTAACCTTTCCTTCCTTGGTGAATTTAACAGCATTACATAATAGATTTGAAATAACTTCAAATATTCTAACTTTGTCTGCGTTAACGAAGATTGGCTCTTTTTGTGATGGTGTGAACACGAGTTCTATTTTCTCGTTCGATAAGCCATTCCCAAAATCATCAATTACATTCTGTATTTTTTCAATTAAATCAAATCTTTCTTTCTCTAGCTTTAGAGACTGGCTATCGATTCTTGCTATATCCAAGATGTTCTGTTCGAGTCGAAGCAGCCTCTTTGCATTTCTAATGATAATGTCAAGGAGTTTGTCGTCGTCTTGTTTACTGAGGCTACTACTATTACCACTGTCTCCTTGATCTCTTTTTCTATACCGAAGAATCTCTGCTAGGCCCAATATTGGCTGTATAGGGGCGCGCAACTCGTGAGCTGCTATATTAATGAACTCGTCTTTTAATTGATCTTTGCGTTTGAGTTCTTTATTTGCTGCTTCAAGCTGCCTTGTTAAATCACCCTGTTTTATAATATAGTCTCTTAAGAAGGCTATCATGGAATTAAAAGATCGACTAAGAACAGAAAGCTCGTCGCTACCTTTTTGTTCTACTGATACGTCAAGATTCCCCCTTTCTACTTTAGATGTTGCCTGAGTGAGAACAAATATTGGTCTGAGCATTCTGGCAACAAGATACAATATTAACACCAGAATACCGACAATCAGTATTGCAAAAAAGATTTGTAATAGTATTAGATTCTGGGAGATCTTATCTGCTTGCTGTCCTAGTAGTGTAGCCAATTTATCAGAAGAGTCAACCAAGGTGGATGCCATCGATTCGAATACTTTCCTTGTTAGTGACTGATCCATAGCGGTTCTTGCTTGAGGTGGTGTAACCAGTTTATTAGTAACATAGGTTTTGAAAACATTCCATTTTCCATCAGCAGTGTTCCAGAGATCCAAAAGGTTTGAAGGTAGAGGTTTTAGATCTATACCTGAAATCATCCCTCCCTGTTTCAGGGCTATGATATTTGATTCCAAGCTATTCATAGCAACCTTTAGCTGTGAGGTATCGGATGATAATCCATACAGATATTTTTCAGATTGGAGTAAAAGATTTGCAGTTAGATATCTATTTTTGCCTGCAATATTGATTGAATTTCCTAGTGATGATTGCTGAGATTGAAAATAGGCAAGCACACAGAAGCTGCCAACAATTAGGATAATTTCTATTACAACTAGAAGGGTAATTTTTAAGAGAATTTTAGAATTTATTCTTTCTAACGATTTTAACAATTAGCTTTACATGCTCCTGTTCCTAGTACACGTTTGAGCTCCTAATCTCACCTCATTCATCATCTAATCCAATTCTGACTTGATTCGTTTAACCAAGTACTCTATCGTAACTGGCTTTCTGATAAAACATCCCAAGCTTAAAGCTGGATAAATTTCCCTTAACGCTTCACGATTTATTTCTCCATTAGACATAAAGCAGACCCTCACATTAATATCGAGATGTAATATCTTTTCGCATAGCTGAAATCCATTCATATTTGGCAGATTAATGTCGATAAGTACAAGATCATAAAAATTAGATTCGAATTCTGAGAGTAATGTCAAAGGATCGTTATATGTATAGACTTCAATTATCTTGTTGTCGTCAGAGTAACTATTGCTGTTTTCAATCCCCACTTTAAAAGTTGTTGTAACATCTATAATCAAAATTCTCTTCCAATATGGCCGTTTCTCCTTTTCCGTAACCGTGCCATAACCAATATCTCTTGTACTTTCAAAAAATCTATCAGTCATCCAAAGTGTCATTTTAGCAACACCCTACATTTTCTTGAGTCTCCGATGCTCGATGCCAGGTTAACGTCAGGTCCATCATTCACCACCAAAACCTTTTTTCGATATTTTTGTCTATCCCGTACTTTTGTAATTCGTGCTCTCCCCTTCGCCGAATTCCATAAATCCTTCTCTATGATCATACGGTTACTAGGGCTAGCTTTAGCTGCTTGTACATACACGGCTTCAGTGTACTGTCAGGTATTCTGCATGCTGTAAAGTGCCACGCTGCCTCAAGTCCTAAGAGCGTTCCTACGAATCCAATTACTGGATATATTAGATTTTCAATCATATGTATATTGTATTTAGGCTGTTATTCTAGTTTGGTAAGCTGTGTTTATGATAAATCATAACGTTCATACTCTAAAATCAAGTGCGATTCTTAATCTACTACGGATACAGCAGTTAGCCGGTTAGTATCAGCGTCTATAGCAACATGCTCTCTTGAAGAACCCTTTAGGTAAAGTATTGAGCAGAAAAAGATACCACGAATAATGCAAATTTAGGTGCCAATTATGGTATACAAATAGTTAGCCTAGTAGTAACAATCACGTCGGTTATAGTATTTTTTGAACTAATCCCAGAGAGAAGTGTTTGGTCAATCCCTATTAAACCAGAAGAGGAACATATGTCTGCCTCGCCAGGATCTGGAGATTTTTCTGTATTGCTCATGCAAAAACACACTCAGACTAAAGACGATGAATATCATAAGCAATATCATGGGAGTAGGAGAATTCTAGTTGTGGATGATGAACCAGATATTGCTTCATCATTTGAACAGGCTCTAAGAGATAACGGATTTGAGGTTGAGATAGCCAACGATTCCCTATTAGCTTTGAAGAACTTCAAGGAAGGTTCGTATGATCTGCTAGTTATAGACATTGTATTGCCAGAAATGGATGGATTCAGCCTTTACGAAGAAATTAGAAAAATAGAAAGTTAAGGTATGGTTTAATACTGCATTTGAGGTAAATTATCATGCTTTGAGAGCCGTATTTCCTGCTGCTACTTCCACTGATGATATTGGATGCTTCATCCGAAAACCAGTTGATATGGATGATTTGGTAAAAAGAATAAATGCAGAGATACAGTAGGTATATATGCATCTGTATCAGTCCTACCCTCACACTCTCTGTAAGTAGCTCCCATATTTTTAGCAGTCCAACCTTTTTCTTATAATTAAGTATGATTTGCAGGAATTTATGTTTGAGGTTATATTCCAAAATTATTTTTGGAAAGAGCCATTACTAAGTTTGCTATCTAATTTTTTGTTTTCTTCTATTTCAGCTTGAATCCACAGAGTTTCAAAAATAGAGGTATGAGTCCAGACGGTTGATTCACTGTTGGAATATGTAGCTAAGCCTATTGCCCCACGCAGATTATCTTTTGTATCATCTTTTACCTCAACTTCCAACGAATATTTCCTGTCAGCTATTAAGGTTGTAAGCCGAGTTTGTAAAGTCTGTGGGAGAGGTCTGACATCAATGTTTGTGTGCGATTTCACTAATTCATCCAATATTCCTCTTGTTTCGTTGTCTATGTAAGTAAGAATTCTAATCCTAATATCCTTTTGTGATGCCACATCTCTTAATCGCTGAATGAACTCAGCACCTTCCTGATGGCGAAATGAATTGGCTGTAGAGAATAGTAGAAATAATTCTTCTTTAGCTGAATTTACAAGTTCAAGGCCAAGTTTTTGTATTTCATGAGGATCTCTTATTGTTTCTATAAATGATGGCTTCATACCTTCTTCAAATTCTCTTATTTTCTGTTCTGCAGGTATCGCTTTATTCCAAAGCGTATCAAAAAGATACTGTTGCGCTTCTACCATTCCTTTACTATTACTTATAATAGCATGAGATAGGTGTTCTTTATCATGAGAAATTACATGAATCAGACATTCCTTCTTATCAGCTATTCCAACATTGCTTCTAATTCCATCTAAATGTCGAAATTCTATAAACTCCATTAGCTTCTTACAATAAAGTACATTTTCATGTGTGAGTTCAGTGACTCCTCT
>WNGD01005204.1_pt1 | contig 12651 bp, 12 predicted proteins | sample 5400671 | NCBI WGS metagenome assembly WNGD01 (sample SAMN13153369, study PRJNA577476) | soil metagenome | isolation source: 40 cm soil or saprolite under grassland replicate 2 | place: USA:California | collected 2016-06-15
GCGTCTGCTTCTTCCAGGAGCGGCCGGAGATCAACGTCATCATCGGCGGGGTGCCGGCCGAGTCGCCGCAGACCCCGTGGGCGAACACGAGCTGGATCGACGCCGCCCGCCCGTAGCGCTCAGAACGGGTCGGCGCACCCGCACATCGACTGCCTCTCTGGGCTTGCTTCGTGCATGGCCGACGCGCATGCCGGGCACGCGACCGCTCATCTGACCGAGGACGCGAGTCGCCGCCGCCTGACGGTCGCCCTTGCGCTCATCGTCGGACTCATGGCCGTGCAGGTGGCGGCGGGAATCTTCGCGCACTCCCTCGCCCTCGTCTCCGATGCCGCGCACATGCTCACGGACGCAGGCGCGCTCGTGCTCTCGCTCGTCGCACTTCGGCTGGCCGCGCGACCGGCACGAGGCAACCTGACCTTCGGCTTGAAGCGCGCCGAGATCCTCTCTGCGCAGGTGAACGGAGCAGCCCTCCTCGTCCTCGCGGCGCTCATCGTCTACGCCGCCATCCGGCGCCTCGTCGAGCCCGCGCAGGTCGGCGGCTGGACGGTCGTCGTCGTCGCGCTCGGAGGTCTCGTCGTGAACCTCGTCGCGACGTGGCAGCTCGCGCAGGCCGACCGTCGGAACATGGCGGTCGAAGGCAGCTTCCGTCATCTCCTCACCGATCTGTACGCGTTCGCCGGCACTCTCGTCGCCGGCCTCGTCATCGTCACGACAGGCTTCGATCGGGCCGACCCGATCGCCTCGCTCGCAGTCGCCGCGCTGATGGTGTGGGCCGCGTACGGCCTGCTCAAGCATTCGGGTCGCGTCCTCCTCGAGATGTCGCCCGAGGGGCTGGACGTCGTGGAGATCGGGCAGGCGATCGCCGAGCATCCGGGCGTGTCGTCCGTGCACGATCTCCACGTCTGGCAGATCGCCACCGGCTTCCCGGCACTCTCGGCGCACGTGCTCGTCCGCCCCGGCGACGACTGTCACGGGATCCGGCGCGCCCTCGAGATGATGCTCGGCGCGCGCTTCGCGCTAGAGCACACGACGCTGCAGGTCGACCACGAGCGAAGCCACGAGCTGCTCTCGGTCGAGCCGGCTCACCCGCGGGAAGAGTGACGACGGGAGCTTCGCCGGCGGGCGCCGGCGAGCTCAGCTGGAGGCGAGCTCAGCTGGACCGATCTCAGCTGGGCCGAACCCGCCTGAAGGCCTCGATCGCCCGCTCCAGGTGCTCGGGCTCGAGGGCCGCGGACATCTGGACGCGAATTCGCGCTGTTCCCTCCGGAACCACCGGAAAGCCGAACCCGGTGACGAAGACCCCTTCCTCGAGCAGCCTCTCCGAGAGCGCGATCGCGTCGGCCGTCTCTCCGATGATGATGGGAATGATCGCCGACTCGCCCTCGAGTGGGCGGTACCCGGCCTCGAGGAGCATCGCCCGGAACGTCTTCGTGTTCTCACGCAGCCTCGCCACGAGCGCCGGCTGCTCGAGCATCAGCTCGATGGCGCGGAGGGCGCTGCACGCGACGGTCGGCGGCAGCGCGTTCGAGAAGAGCTGCGGCCGGGAGCGCTGCTGGAGGAGGTCGCAGACCTCTGCGGAAGACGCGACATAGCCGCCTGCGGCGCCCCCGAGAGCCTTGCCGAGGGTTCCCGTGAGAACGTCGACCTCGCCGAGGAGACCGAAGTGCTCGACGACCCCGCGTCCCGTCTCGCCGAGGACTCCGACACCGTGCGAGTCGTCCACGATGACGACGGCGTTGAACTCGCGCGCCAGTTCGACGATCTCCGGCAAGCGTGCGAGGTCGCCCTCCATCGAGAAGACCCCGTCCGTGACGACCAGCTTGCGAGCAGCGCTAGGGGCGCCCGCCAGACCTTCTCTGAGCCTGCTCAGGTCCGAGTGCGGATAGATCACCTTCTCCGCGGGACGCGAGAGCCGAACGGCGTCGATGATGCTCGCGTGGTTGAGCTCGTCCGTGAAGATGACGGTCGTCGAGTCGGTCAGCGTCGGAATCACCGCCTCGTTCGCGTTCCAGCACGAGACGTAGGTCAGCGCCGCCTCGGTTCCCGAGAGGTCTGCCACCTTGCGCTCGAGCTCGAGATGGGGCTCGAACGTTCCGCAGATGAAGCGCACCGAGGCGGTGCCCGCGCCGTAGCGCTCGAGCCCCTCGATCCCCGCCCGCACGACCTCGGGATGGTCGGCGAGCCCGAGGTAGTTGTTCGACGAGAGCACGATCACCTCTCCCCGCCCCGCCATCCGTACGACCGGGCCCTGCGGGGACTCGAGCGTGTTGAAACGCTTGTAGGTGCGCGCGTCCCGGAGCGCGGTGAGCTCGGCCCCGACCTGCTCGGTCAGCGCGCTCATCGGCCGACCTCGGTCGGGCGAAGAGTGTGTGGAGGCGTGTGGGGAACCGGGAGGTTCCCCACACCCTCAAAAAGAAGGGGGATAGGCTGTTTCTTTGCCAGGCCCGAATTCGCTTCTGCGAATTCCGGCCGCGGAAAGACATGGGGAAACATGGTTTCCCCCGTGAACGCGGGCTGAAAGCGAGAGTTGGTCACGATGCCGTCCCGTCGGGTCGCAGGACGATCTTGCAGGCCTCTCCGCTCTCGAGGAGCGCGAACGCCTCCTCGTGGCGTTCGAGCGGCAGCTCAGCCGTGATGAGCGGCCGCAGGTCGACGACGCCGTGCTCGAGCAGCCAGCGGGTCGTGTACCACGTCTCCCAGATCTGGCGTCCGTTGACCGCGCTCACGGTGAGGTTCTTGAAGATGAGCGATTCAGCGATGTCAATCGTCGCAGGTTGCGCCGGAATGCCGAACAGCACGACGTTCCCTCCGTGCCGAACGATCCCGAACGCGTCGTGGATCGCCTTCAGCGCTCCGGACATCTCGAACACGACGCCGAGCCCGACGCCCTCGTTCTGCTCGACGAACCATGCCGGCACGTCCTCGACCTCGTCCACGTTCACCACCTCGTCCGCGCCGAGCTTCCGCGCGAGGCTCATGCGAAACGGGACGTGGTCCGAGGCGAGGAGCCGCCCCGCTCCGAAGGCGCGGGCGATGGCGATCGCGAAGAGCCCGACCGGACCGCAGCCGAGCACGGCAACGGCGCGCCCCGCGAGGTCCTGGGTGCTCGTCGCGAAGACGGCGTTCCCGAACGGCTCCTGCAGACAGGCGATCTCGGGTGGCAGCTTGCTGCGGTCGTTCCGCCACACGACCGAGGCGGGGATCGCGACGAAGTCCGCGAACCCGCCGTCGCGATCTACCCCCAGGATCCGCGTCCGCTCGCACATGTGCGCTCGGCCGGTCCGGCACTCGAAGCAGACGCCGCAGGTGACGTGACTCTCAGCGGAGACGTACTCGCCTTCCGCGACCTCGCGGACGTGGCGGCCCACGGCGACGACGGTCCCGGAGAGCTCGTGGCCGAGCGTGAGCGGCGGCCGCACGCGCTCGGACGACCACGTGTCCCAGCGTTTGATGTGCAGGTCGGTGCCGCAGATGCTCGCCGCCTCGATTCGCACGAGCACCTCGTCCGCTCCCGGATCCGGCACGGGCAGCTCGTCGAGCACGAGGCCCGTCTCGTGCCCGCGCTTGCGGATTGCGCGCATCGTCTCCACAGCGCGACGATCTTGCCACGTCGGGTCGGGTCAGCAACGGAGCGTGCCCGCGAGCGCCCCGGGGTCCGGTCGGGGCAAAGGACGATCGGACGGAGACGCACCGAGAGGGCGCAGCGCGGCAGCGATTCGCAACACCCGGGTTCGATTCGCGGCGAATACGACGACGGTCGAGATGCCGGTCTGGAGCTCGAGTCGTTCCCCGTCTTCGAAGAACGCGGCGGGCACGCCTCGCACCTTCGTCGGCTCCGGCGCCGGTGTGCCGGAAAGCGGCGAGTCATAGAGCCGGAGATTCCTCCGGCAAGCCGGCCACACCTGTACCTCGGCCGGAGGTGCGCAACCCTCGTCGTCGCCGGCCGTGCAATCTCCGTAGACGAACGAGACGAAGTCGGCCGTGTCGTCTCGCCGGAGGACGGCGACGAGAGGCAGTCCGTCGACCCGGTCGCCGGCGTCGTAGAGCGGAAACTCGTGGAAGGCGAGCGCCTGCGGGACGTCGAAGAACGAGAGACCGGGCGAGCCGTCCTGCGCAGGGCCGGAACCCGCGAAGAGCAGGCAGATTCCGACGAGGGCGAGCGCGATCGACCCGATCCGCATGTTCAGTGGTTCACCTGGTGGAGCTCGATGAAGACGGTCCATCCGTCCGAGGCTGCGTAGTCCCCGTCGCACTGCTTGAAGCTCTCCGTGTTCCCCCACCACACTCGGTGGGCGGGGTGGCCTGCGGCCGTGAATCGCGCCTCGAGCTCGTCACGCCCCTGGTCGAACCCGCTGCCTTGCGCGCCGTTCGAGTCGACCGCGTGACCGCACGGGGTCGGGAAGAGGACGAGGTCCTCGTGGTGGGCGTCTCCCGTGGCGGTCCAGCCGAGTGTCGCGTCGGGGTGTTGGCCGCGGACGCGGATGTGAAACCTCGTTCCCGCTCCGCTCGCTCGCTGCGCATGCATCGCGTTGCAAGATCCGTGGTCGACGAAGCTCTGGGCCGACCCCGACGTGTCCGTCCAGCCCGCGTGCGACTCGATCTGACTCACCGCGCGCCCCCAGGTTCCCCACACGGTGAAGACGACGTTGATCGGATCGACCCGGTTCTCCTCCGTTCCGGGACACCCGCGGTACGTGTACTTCGAGGTCGCGTCGAAGTGTGCCGCTGCGGGGGCGGCCGTTAGAAGCACCGACGCAGCGATCGACAGCACTCCCCTGCCGAGACGACGCATGCGCAAACTCCTTCGACTTCGAGCGATCTGTTGTCCGATCAGAGTACGCGAACGCAACGACCACCGTGTGCCGAATGTGTGCCAGGCGGACAGGCCTGGGTGAGGCGAGTCTCAGAAAACGAAGACGGGCGTGCCGACGTCGACGAACGCGTACACCCGGTTCGCCTCGCCCGTCGGCAACCGCACGCAGCCGTGGGAAGCCGGGTACGCGGGAACGTCCGAGTACTGGTGCATCGCTATCCCGCCCACGAAGTAGGCCGCGTACGGCATCCACACGTGGAACGGGACCGACCACGAGATGAGCTCCTTGCGGTAGACGTGGAACGTGCCGGCAGGCGTCCGGCCGAAGATCCCGGTAGATGTGTGCACCGCGCGGACTACCTGGTTGTCCTGCACGAGAAGCAGGACTCCGCGGTCGCGATGGATCTCCACCCGGCGCCCGGGACGATGGGTAAAGGGCTCGGGGCGTGACGCGCGGAAGAGCGCGACCTGCGTCTCCCCCGTCATGGTTCCGGTACGGGAGAGGCCTTCCCAACCCTGGAACGCCAGGAGCGCCTCCTCGGTGACGTAGTCGAGCGTGCCGGTCACCGACGAGCGGTCGAGGTAGCCGAGCGTCCACAGGCGCAACTGGACGCCTCGGACGACGAACGGATAGCCGTGCTCTCCGATTTGCGGCCGCCAGGCCGAGGGCCACGTGCCCAGGCGAACCGTCGTCACGAGGCGGCCCTCGGTCCCGATCGCCGCGTAGCGCTCGGGCCCGAGCGGCGCGAGCGTCGCCCCGATCTGGGCGAACCGCCTCTCCACCGTCGAGGTGGTCGCGGGCGCGAGCAGCGAGCGCGAGAAGCGGGCGAGCCAGACGTCCCCCTCGGCGCGGACGGATTGGAGGTGAACGCCTTCTCGCAGGGCGGAGCGAAGCCCGGTCGCGCGCTCGGCCCGAGTCGGGCCTTTGACGAGATCCCGGAGCGCCTCGACCTCGGGCGCAAGGCCGGGCCGTACGACGCGCTCGACGTGGACCAGCCGTCCCTGACGGACGAACACGACCCGGACCGTGTCCGGTCGGGGAGCCGCGGAGGCCCGCGAGCCCACGAAGCCCACCGCGAGGACAAGGCCGAGGAGGAGAACTCTGCGCGTCATTGCAGGGGAAATACCAATTCTCCGCCGGATGGGAAACGCCTACAAGAGACAATCGCCGACAACCTCCGAGCGCCCGTGCGGTGACGAGGCACCATTCTCTGCCTGATGCCAATCGCCGTCATCGGCCCGAGCGGCAGCGGCAAGACGAGGCTCGCCCGCGAGCTGGCGACGGCCCTCGGCATTCGCCACGTCGAGATCGACGCGCTCCACCACGGGCCGAACTGGGAGTCGTTCGGACCGGGCGTCCTCCAGGAGCGTGTCGCCGCGGCGACAACGGGTGACGGCTGGGTCTCCGACGGGACGTACCACCAGATGATCGGGGAGCTCGTGCTCGAGCGAGCCGAGACGATCGCCTGGCTCGACCTCCCGGCACGAGTCGTGCTCTGGCGGCTCCTTCGTCGCACGTACGTGCGCAAGAGGGACCGCACGGTGCTCTGGCACGGGAACCTCGAGGGCCCGTGGCGCGAGGCCCTCCGCTTCCTGATCTGGCCCGCACTCAAGCGCGCGTTCGAGAACCGGCGCAAGCTCCCGGAGCTCTTCGCGCGACACCCGCATCTCCGCGTATACCGCCTGCGCTCGGATCGGGCGGTTCAGGGATTCGTCGAGTCTTTCCAGACGAGCGCGGTCAAAGCAGCCCAGTGAGACCTCGGGCGGCCAACAACACGCCGAAGACGACGAGGATCGCGTTGATCACACCTCGGTTGTGCACGGTCAACCACGCGCGCATGCGATCGAGGAACGGGCCCGAGCGGCCGGGTGCGAAGGTGCCGAACGCGGCCACCCCGACGACCGAGGACGACCCGAGCACGACGAAGAGCGCTCCCAGCGCGATCGTCTCGCCAACCGTGATGTCCACGCGAACGATCTCGCCCCCTGCCGCGATGACGAACGGCCACGTGGCCGAGTAGATGCCGAGCAGGAACGCCGCGGCGTACGAGATGTTCTCGATCACACGCAACCACCCAGGCGTCGGCGGAGGGCCAGTCGATCCGCCCGCGCGTGCAGAGGCCCGCCTGTCGCCCAACATGCGCTTGCAAGCGAAGCCGAGGAGCAGAATCCCGAGTCCCAGCTGAATGATCGATCCTGTCGTGGTCGCGCCGGACGAACCGGACTCGAGGACCGCGCCGAGTCCCGCGAGGATGAGCGCGAGGACCACGCTGATCGCGCCCACCCACGCGAGCACATAACTCCAGACGATTCCGTGCCCGCGCTTCGCGTCGAGGAGCAGGATCGCGATCATGATCCCCCACGGGTTGGCGGCGCATCCGAGGCCGAGCACGACGACAGCCGCGACCGAGCTGCTCAGGTGAGAGGCCGCTCCACGATCGCGCGAGCCTACTGCGTTGTCGAGCCGAACAAGGCCGTATGCTTGCGACCGTCGTGCGCGGCGCCACAGCGTCCTCTGAGATGACGGCGGCTGCCGGGACGGATTCGACCGGCAACAAGACCGTCGGGCCGGCCATCCGCGTGCTCGTCCTGACCGCGCCGGTGGCCGAGGGGCACCTGGCCGCTGCGCGCGTCCTCGCCGAGGACGTTCGGCGCGTGAACGAACGAGCCGAGGTGATCGTGCGCGACGCGCTGCCCGCGCTTCCACGGCCCGTGAGGTGGTTGCTCTACGACGCGTACCGCTGGCAGCTGAACGCGGCGCCGTGGTTGTTCGCCCTGCTCTTCAGCACCCTCGGCCACAGCCGCGTGCTGCGCTGGCTCTCTCGCGCGCTGCTCTCTCTCACGAGTTCCCGCGGGCTCGTGCGCCTTCTGCGCGGGCATCCCGCCGACGTGATCGTGTCGACGTGGCCGGCCGCGACGATGATCCTCGGCTCCCTGCGCTTACGCGGCAAGGTGAGCGTTCCGGTCTGTGCGACGATCACGGACTTCGCCGGACTCGAGCTCTGGGCGGATCGAGGCGTCGACCTCCATTTCGTCATGCACGAGAGCCTCGTTCCGGTGGTCGAGCGCGTCGCGGGCCGCGGCAGCGCCCACGTCGTCTCACCGCTCGTCTCCTCGCAGTTCCGGACGCCAGGATCTGCGAGAGATGCGCGGTGCGCCCTCGGCCTTCCTGCGGAGGGAACGATCGTCGTCGTCTCCGGAGGCGGCTGGGGCGTCGGCGACCTGGAGGGAGCGGTGCAGGCAGCGCTCGAGATCGGTGCCTTCGTCGTGTGCCTCGCAGGCCGCGACGACGCGAGCCGGACGCGCCTGCAGAGGGCATTCGCGGACGAGCTGCGCGTCAGCGTGCTCGGTTTCACCGAGCGGATGAGCGAGCTCCTCGTCGCGGCCGACGTGCTCGTGCACTCGACGGGCGGGGTCACGTGCCTGGAGGCGCTCACGTGCGGGTGCCCGATCGTCGCGTACGGGGCTCCGCCCGGGCACGCGCCGTCGGGCGCGCGAGCGATGTCCGCGCTCGGACTGGCAGACCACGTCCACTCGAGAAGCGAGCTCGGATCCGCCCTGCTCGGTGCGATCCGCAGGCCGGCCGTTCTCCTCGGCCAGCGGGTCGACGCCGCACAGCTGGTCCTCCGCGTCGCGCCTCGCGTCGCGGTGAGCGCGCGAGCCCGGCTGACGCGCATCGCAGCCGGTGCCTGCGCCCTGTCGATCGCGGTCTTCGCCCTCTTCTCGAGCGACATGACCTATCCGCTCGTCGCAGAGGCGCTGGCGCTGCCCGAGACGACCTCCGTCACCCAGTCGCACGACTCGGTCGCCCTGGTCGTGACCGGAACGCGTCGCGACCTTCTGCGCTTCGCCCTGGTCGCGCACGAAGACGGCCTGCGAGCTTCCATCGCGACTTCCGACGAGCTTGCGCTCCCAGACGTCGCCAGGCTACGCGCGGCGCACCTCGACCCGCTCCCCGAACTCCGCGCGAAAGGGGTCGGCTCCTGGTTCGCGGCACGTAAGCAACTGAAGATCCAGATCGCGGGCTATCGGCTGCGCGGGCGGTTCTACTACCTGGCCCCGAGCGAGGGCTTCACTCTCGTCGACTACCTTCTCGGACACCATCTCGGCGGCACTCCGGTCCAGGCGCAGGTCGACGTCTTGGGCGCCGGACTAAACCCGGCTTCGGTTCACGCAGGAGAGGTCCTTCTCGCGACTCTGGGGCCGAGGCGAGGTCACGACGTCGCGCACCTGCTCGCCGCCGTCCGCTCTCTCGAGCGCGCCGGGCTCGCGGTCTCGTCGATCCAACGACTGGCGTCCACCCGGGCATCGTCCTGACGATCGGGCGAGGTCTTGCGCTTGCCGCCGGAGGCGCGGCGGTCGTGCAGTGGACCCCGGCACTGGCGGCGCACGTTCCGCGCCTGGCCACCGCCTTCGCGATCCCGCGGACAATCCCGAGCAAGCGCGGTGTTCTGCTCAGCTTCGACGACGGCCCGCATCGGCAGGGCACCCCGGCCGTGCTCGCGGGGCTCGCTCGCGCCGGCGCTCCCGCGGTCTTCTTCGTGGTCGGCGAGCAGGTCGTGCGCTACCCCGAGCTTGTGCGCGAAATCGCTGCAGCAGGCCACGAGATCGGCGTGCACGGGTACCGCCACCAGACGCGGCGCGAGTGGACACGGGGGCTCCTCGCCGACGACACACGGCGCGCCCTCGACGCGGTCCACGAGGCTGGAGGGCCAAGGCCACGGTTCTACCGTCCCCCGCACGGCGTCTTCTCGCTCGGCGGGCTCCGGTGCGTCCGCAGCCTCGGCCTCGAGCCCCTTCTGTGGTCGAGGTGGGGACGTGACTGGGAGGGTCGTGCGACCGCGACGAGCATCGCCGAGCGCGCGACGACGGGAGTCCGCGCCGGCGACGTCGTGCTCCTCCACGACGCCGACCACTACGGCGCCGCGGGGAGCTGGCAGAAGACGGCGGCCGCGCTCCCGCGCATCTTCGACCAGATCGCAGCGGCTGGTCTCGAGGCGACCTCTGTTCGCGACGCGACCGAGAACCGCGGGCGGCTAGGCGGCCCTATTCGCGGCCCTCAAAGCCCGGTCGCGCTCGCGGTAGTCCCGTAGCGAGGCGATTCGCCCGTCACGCAGCCGTGCGACCTGGAAGAGCGCCGGGTCGGCGCGTCGACCGTCCTCATCCATCCAGTACACGCCGACGACTGCAGTGTCCGGGCCCGCCTCGATGAACTCGTCGGCGCGAAGACCTGAGTAGTGTGGGCGCCCCTGTTCCTTCTGTGTTCGCTGTTCGAGGACCGACCGGGCCTCCTCGGGCCCCCGTCAGCTCGGAGTTCTCCGCCACCAGAGCATCCCGCGCTCGACGCCGCACCAGACGGTGTCCGGCTCGAAGAGGCCCACGAGCGCGTCCAGATCGCCGTCGTTCGCGGCTTCGTAGGCGGCCTTCAGGCGGTCGAAATGCGGCGATGCCACGAGCTCGAGTATTGCACCGGACGGCCGACGTCAGGCGGCGTCTTGCGCACGAGCACGCTCGGCGTCCGGCGTGACGAGCATCACGCGGCACGGCGCAGCTTCCAGGACGTGCCTGACCGTTGTTCCGCGCCTCGCGTGCCCGAAGCTCGTGCTCGACCGTCCCGTCCCCATCACCAGCAGCTCGACGTCCTCGGCGCGCGCGATCCGGACGATCCCGTCCGCTGCCTCTCGAGCGCGGACCATCTTCGGCGCGAACCCGATCCCGTATGAGTCGGCCGTCGCGCCTGCGCGATCGAGCAAGGCGCGCGCGGCCACCTCCTCGTCGAGCATGTGGGAGTCGAGGGGCAGGAGAGACGGCACCTCGATGACCGAGACCGCGACGAGGTGCGCGCGATCCGCTGCGAGACGGCAGGCCAGCTCGACCGCGCGGTCGGATTCAGAGGTGGCGACGAGCGGCACCAGGAGGCGCCGATACCCGCGCAGGACCTGTGGCTTCGCGCGCCGACCCCTTCGCCCGAACGAAGGCAGGCTCTGCCGTTCCCGCAAGACCATGTAGCGAGGCTAGGGCCGACGGTCCTAACCCCGACGAAACATTCTCTTGCGCGGACTGAACGAGTTCCTAAGAACTTACCGGGCTCACGAGGCGGTAGCCGACCCCAGGCTGGTTGAGCAGGTAGCGCGGCCGCGCGGCGTCGGGCTCGATCTTCCTGCGCAGGTGCGAGATGTAGACGTGCACGTAGTTCGACTCCTCGCGGTAGGCCGGACCCCAGATCTCGCGCAGGATCGTCGGGTGGGTCAGGAGCTTCCCTTCGTTGACCGCGAGCAACCGCAAGAGGTCGTACTCGATCGGCGTCAGCGACACGAGCCGGCCGTCCATCGAGACCGCCCGCTTCTCCAGATCGATTCGGAGGTCTCCGATCTGGAGCGTCGGCTTGGACGAGGTCGTGGTCCTGCGCAGCGCGGCGCGCAGGCGGGCGAGAAGCTCGTCGCCGCTGAACGGCTTCGTCACATAGTCGTCCGCACCCGCGTCGAGCGCTTCGATCTTCTCGCTCTCCTCCCCGACGGCGGAGAGCACGAGCACGGGCGCAGTGGTCCAGGTGCGCAGCTCGCGGCAGACGTCGGTCCCGCTCGCGTCCGGCAGCAGGACGTCGAGGATGATCGCGTCGGGCGGTCGCATCGCCGCCTTCATCAGCGCCTCTGCGGCGGTCTCGGCGGTCTCGACCGTGTACCCAGCGCCGCGGAGCTTCATCTGCACCGCGCGTAAGATCTGCGGCTCGTCGTCGACGACGAGGACTCGCGGGCCGCTCATGGCGCAACGTCCACGGGAGCCTCGACCGCAGGCAGGGCGAGCGCGAACGTCGAGCCCTGGTCGGCCCCGGACTCGACCCACAGCCGACCACCGTTCACCTGCGCGAAGCCGCGGGCGATCGCGAGCCCGAGCCCCGTTCCCCCCTCGCCGTCGCCACGACCGCCGCGGTTGAAAGGCTCGAAGACGCGAGCCTGTTCCGCAAGCGGGATCCCCGGACCGTGGTCGACCACGCGCACGACGACCTGCCCGTCCAGGTGGTCGGCCCGGACGACGACGCGATCGGGCTCGGCCGAGAACTTGAGCGCGTTCTCGAGCAGGTTGACGAGCACGTGCTCGAGCTGGGTTCCGTCGACCCGGACCGGAGGCGACTCTTCGGGGAGCACGACGTCGATCCTGTCGTTCGTCGGGCCGACCGCGTCGAGTGCGCGGGCGACGAGGCTGTCGACAGTCCAGAGCTCGAGGACCGGAGCCGCCGCGTCGGCCTGGAGCCGCGACAGCTCGAGCAGATTCGAGACGAGTCGAGCGAGCTTTCGGACCTCGGCCGAGATCGACGCGAGCAGCTCGGCCCGCTCTTCGGGAGTCAGCTCCTGGCTCGCGCCCTCGAGCACCTCGCTCGCGGCCATGATCGCGGTGATCGGCGAGCGGAGGTCGTGGCTGACCGAGCGCAGGACCGCGGTCTTCGCAGCATCGCTGCGACGCAGGGCCTCCGCCTCGATCGCCTCGCTCCGCCGTCGCGCCTCGCTCTCGCGCGCGTGCTGTGCCAGCTCCTCCCGCTCGATCGCCGTCGCGAGAAGCGAGGCGACCATGGTGCAGACGCGCGCCGCGACCTCGGGGTCGGGGAGCGGGTTCGCGACGAGGAAGAGACGCCCCACTTCACGCTCGCCGACCACGAGATCGAGCCCGGCCTCCTCCCAGTACGGAAATCCCGTCGGGTGCAGCTCGATTCGCCCATCCGTGCCACCGAGCATGCTCACGACCCGGGCGGAGATCCGCTCGAGCTGCGGGCGCACCTCGTGGCTCTCGAGCAAGAGGGCGGAGATCTCCGCCGCCAGCGTCGCCTCACGCCGTCGCTGCTC